>Ga0315285_10000161_pt1 | contig 65224 bp, 56 predicted proteins | sample YL17G09_36_MG_FD_203698 | JGI IMG/M metagenome (GOLD analysis project Ga0315285, IMG submission 203698) | Sediment microbial communities from Yellowstone Lake, YNP, Wyoming, USA - YL17G09_36 | ecosystem: Environmental > Aquatic > Freshwater > Lake > Sediment | place: USA: Wyoming | collected... | reverse complement strand
AGTAGAGTGGCGAAAGGGCGAGTAATGCATGGGTAACGTACCTTTGGCATGGGGATAGCCGCGGGAAACTGCGGGTAATACCCAATAATACCATCGTTTCATAAGGTATGATGGTCAAATGGTGGGGATCGAAAGACCTACCGGCCTTAGAGCGGCCCATGTCCTATCAGCTGGTTGGTGAGGTAACGGCCCACCAAGGCAATGACGGGTACCGGGACTGAGAGGTTGGCCCGGCGCATTGGGACTGAGACACTGCCCAGACTCCTACGGGAGGCTGCAGCAACGAATATTCCGCAATGGACGAAAGTCTGACGGAGCGACGCCGCGTGCGGGAATAAGCCCTTCGGGGTGTAAACCGCTGTCAGGGATCACCAAGCAAAGGGGACAAATAGTCCCCGCGTTGAGGAATCCCAGAGGAAGCCACGGCTAACTTCGTGCCAGCAGCCGCGGTAATACGAAGGTGGCTAGCGTTGTTCGGAATCACTGGGCTTAAAGAGCACGTAGGCGGCCTGTCAAGCGTCTTGTGAAATCCCTCGGCTCAACCGAGGAACTGCTGGACGAACTGGCAGGCTTGAGGTAGGTAGGGGCGCACGGAACTCTTGGTGGAGCGGTGGAATGCGTAGATATCAAGAGGAACGCCGGTGGCGAAGGCGGTGCGCTGGGCCTATCCTGACGCTCAGGTGCGAAAGCCAGGGGAGCAAACGGGATTAGATACCCCGGTAGTCCTGGCCCTAAACGATGTCCACTAGGTCGAAGATCCTCTGACGGAGTTTCGGCCGAAACAAAAGCGTTAAGTGGACCGCCTGGGGAGTACGGTCGCAAGGCTAAAACTCAAAGGAATTGACGGGGGCTCACACAAGCGGTGGAGCATGTTGCTTAATTCGATGCAACGCGAAGAACCTTATCCTGGGCTTGACATGCAGGAATGCCTGCCTGGAAACAGAACAGGCTGCCCTTCGGGGTGAAATCTGCACAGGTGCTGCATGGCTGTCGTCAGCTCGTGTCGTGAGATGTTGGGTTAAGTCCCGTAACGAGCGAAACCCTTGTCGCTAGTTGCCAGCGCGTAATGGCGGGGACTCTAGCGAGACTGCCGGTGTTAAACCGGAGGAAGGTGGGGATGACGTCAAGTCCTCATGGCCTTTATGCCCAGGGCCGCAAACGTGCTACAATGGCTGGTACAAACCGACGCAAGACCGCGAGGTGGAGCAAATCGGAAAAAGCCGGCCCCAGTTCGGATTGGAGTCTGCAACTCGACTCCATGAAGTCGGAATCGCTAGTAATCGCGTATCATCACGACGCGGTGAATGTGTTCCTGAGCCTTGTACACACCGCCCGTCAAGTCATGGAAGCTGGGAGCACCCGAAGTCGCTCCGATTCAGGAGTGCCGAAGGTGAGCTCGGTGACTGGGACTAAGTCGTAACAAGGTAGCCGTAGGGGAACCTGCGGCTGGATCACCTCCTTTCTAGAGGAACTTCTAGATGCCGGCCGGGAGACAACCAACCCTCCCTCGCAGAGCGATCTGCACGGCAATAGGAGTCAGCACACTCTCGTCCCTCCGGGGATAGCCGCGCGGCGACGCGCGACAAACGACGGCCCACTGTTTATCTTTTCTTTAGAGCCTCGGCGCCGAAAGACACCGAGGCTCTTGCTTTGCGCGCAAGTCCAGCAGGGATGCAGGGGATTCAGGGGATAAAGGCCAGAAGGCAAAGAAGATAGCAATGATGAACCTGCCTGCCTGCCGGCAGGCAGACGCAGATAAACGCTGATACTGGGGGTAATACGCATCCTGAATGAATCTCGCGCGGCGTCCATTACAGAGAAACATAACGCCTGACCGCTACCCGACCGAACGCTCCGCGAGATTCGAAGACGCCTCTGGCGTTCGTAGTGTGCCCGTAAGGGCATATTCTTTTTTGCGACTCAGGTGAGATATGGCGCTCGTCTCAGGCCCGCAGCTACCGCACTTTCCGGCAGGCAACAGGTCTTACAGGCCCGAAGGGCCAGTCCCGGCGCGCCGGGAGGGTTGAGCGTAATCGCGAACCCCCGGAACAATGCTCTTTTGGTCCAGAGCCCCGAAGGGCGACACAAAGCCTCAATCTTTGCACAGCGGCCTGGAGTTTCCGTCGCCCGCTTCGGGGCTCTTGTTCTAAGCGCCTTTCTTCCGGGGGCTTGCGCCCCCCCCCCGTAAGGGGCCCCAAGGGCCGGCTACATGCTGTCGGCCCTTCGGGCCTGGCACCCGCAATCGCCCCTCCGGGCCTGTCAGCCGGCAATTGCCTTCTCCGGGCCTGTCAGCCGGCAATTGCCTTCTCCGGGCCGGACCGGAATCCTCCGCGCTTGTTTTTTCCCGGCCCCGCCCTCCGGAACAATGTCCCCGGCCTAAATCTGTAAGATGTTCCCAGATATGCTAGATATTCTGTCCCCAGATATTCGCGCCTGCTGGGCGTGAAACCCAACGCCCCAATCCGGAGAGTCGGGGGCAGCCATCAACGTCAGCATCATCCCCGCGTCGTCGCGGGCCTTGGCCAATAGCGCCCCGGCGTGTTCATGCGACCTGTTCATAGGTCCTGCCTTCCTTCAGCACGCGGTAGGCCAGCGTGTTGGGAGTGTCTTTCCAGTAGTCGAACCGCTCCCGGCTCATCACGATCACGTCCACCGCAATCCCAAGCTCGCCAAGCACACCCCCCAGCCGAACCATCTCGGCCATCGGCGTTTTCACCTCCGGCTCGATAACCAGCAGGTCCAGGTCGCTCCGCTCATCCGCCTCGCCGCGCGCTTGAGAGCCAAATACAATTACCCTCGCCCCCGGCGCTGCCTCCAGCAGCAATTCCACCGCCTTCTGGATTGTTGCCTCGTCAATCATGTCTTTATCCAAAAAATCCTAAAAACAAGTCCTCTGCCGCCGGCAGCCTCGCCGGATGGACATGGTGTAGGCAGTCGGGAACAACGACTCGTGCAAGCCTGGCCATGATTGAATCCTACTCATCCCGCCGCCGCTTGGCAAAGAAAACTAATCAGTATGCCGTACCCAGTGGCCCTAAGATAAGCACTTCGGCCTCGGGCGCAGGAGCCTGAAAGGCTCAAAGCGGCCCTGCCGGCCCATCAGGACCGGCAGGGCCGCACAGCCCAGGGCAGAGCGAAGCGCCGCCCTGGGTTGCAGACGCACATTACAATCCAAGCCCTGAAAGGGCGCAATATCCGTTGTTGCAAGAGCTTGTGTCGCCCTTACAGGGCTCATTTCAAAAAAAACACCCACTACCCAGGGCGTTGCCCTGGGCTAGGCTGTGTGAGCCCCTTGGGCTCATGGAATCGAGACTCAAGGCCTTATCTACATCTACGGGCCATTCTATGCTGTCCCCAGATTTCCTATCCCCATGCTTTCTGCCCGTCACTTGGCGATTAGGAACTCCAGTGGGTATAAGCTTCTCACGAACGCCTCTCCATCTTCTGAGAATGGCGTATAGAATCCAATGGAGCGCCGGTCTACAGCGAGATGCTTGATGCCTGCCTCAAAAAGACGCCGAGCAATCCCCCGCCTACGGTGCTTCATATGCACCCAGAGGATGGTAAGTGACCAGATTCCCCGACTGTCATCCAGCTTCTTCGGTTGAGGCTCAGCTTCGGTGGACCACGTGCCTAACCACACATGGCGCCTCCGCTCAAAGATGGCGAGGCCAACGATACGGTTCCGAACGTAGTAGAGAAACAAATGGATGTCCCTCTCGTCGGGAGCTTCCATGGCGCAATAGATGCCTCCAGTGTGGTGCATTTCAGCATTGGCGACTTGTCCTGCTTTCTCTGCCCTTCTGCGCTGTGGGAGTGGTGAGTGACCTGTAACGACGGTGATCCTGTCGCCGAGTGCCTTCCAGACTACCTTGTCACTCTTGACAGGTGGCCGAGGTACACCATTGGCAATGGGGTCATGATAGTCTCGATGTGCCTTCTCATCCTCGGGCAAGCCTTCGACATACCCCATTCCGCACACCGGGCAGTTTACCATGGCAATCTTCTCCGAAAGGCGACAAGGTAGTTCATCGGTTTCCGGGACAAGTACTTGCTTTCTGCGAGGAATAGCATCAAGGATGAATCCAACGCCTACTTCCGCTTGCGGCCTACCAGTGCCAAACCAGCCAGTCCCAGCAGCGACAGCGTGGCGGGCTCGGGAATCTCGACAATCCAAGCGGCCGTTCCCGGCTGGCCATAGCCGACGATGAACCGACCATCGTCGGAAACTCCCGTGGCGCACATCAGTGTCGAGCTGCTCATATCCAAGCCCTCGGCCATCAGAATATCTCTGAGGCTGCGCATGCCGTTGAGCGAATCCCAGATGATTGCCTCCCCCCCGTTGCCCGCATTGCTAGTACCCACGACGACAGACCCGTCGGCCGATACGTCATAGGCCTCGCTGGTGAAGGCGCCACCGGGGAGGTCGCCCAGGGGCACCATGCCGCCGGCCTGGGTCCAGCGAAACGCCTCATACCCGAAGGTCGAAATGGCCGAATTGCCAGTACCCACGACGACAGACCCGTCGGATGATACGTCATAGGCCACGCTCCAGAAGTTGCCTCCGGGCAGGTCGCCCAGAGGCACCATGCCGCCGGCCTGGGTCCAGCGAAAGGCCTCGGTCCCGTTGGCCGAAGTGCTACTACCCACGACGACAGACCCGTCGGCTGATGTGCCCCTGGCGCGGCTGACGAAGTCGCCTCCGGGCAGGTCGCCCAGGGGCACCATGCCGCCGGCCTGGGTCCAGCGAAAGGCCTCCTCCCCGCTGCCCGTATTGCTACCACCCACGACGACCGATCCGTCGGCTGATACGCCAAAGACCACGCTCTGGAAGTTGCCTCCGGGCAGGTCGCCCAGGGGCACCATGCCGCCAGCCTGGGTCCAGCGAAAGGCCTCATACCCGTTGGCCGAACGGCTATTACCCACGACGACCGATCCGTCGGCCGATACGCCCTTGGCATGGCTCCAGAAGTCGCCTCCGGGGAGGTCGCCCAGGAGCACCATGCCGCCGGCCTGGGTCCAGCGAAAGGCCTCCTCCCCGTTGGCCGAAGTGCTACTACCCACGACGACAAACCCGTCGGCTGATACGCCGTCGGCATAACTGTAGAAGTTGCCTCCGGGCGGGACGCCCAGGCTACGGAAACTCACCCCCGAGGCTCGCGCGCTCATGCAGACAACAGCGACAGTCAGCCCCGCAGCAACTACTTTCATCATCGTCCTCGTGTTCATGTTACGCTCCTTGTTTTCCGGCACTACCGGTGCATGAATGCAACCGAAAAGTTCACCTCGCGCGGCACAACCGCGCGGAGGATAACGCAACTTGTTCGGGAACTTGCCCGGAATGGGCTAGGCGGGCCGAAGGAACGAGTGAGCGAGCCTCGCTTCTGCCGTCACGGTAGAATCCCTAAGGGACTTTCCTCTCCGCATGTTTCCCCAAGCGGAGGTCGAAGCATAAGTAAGAATACCAAGTATAGGCGATATGTCAAGCGAAAAGTCCACAAAAGTCCACAAATTATTGCAAGAACAGGAGCTAGGGTGAACACCTTACTTGTGGGCCTTGTCGCGGATCGCTTCGGCCAAGGAGTCCTCATCAAAGGAACGGGCGGGGCCGGGCGGAGTTGTATGGAGTGCGGCGGCTGCGACGCCGCTTTGGATCGCACGCGAACGAGTCGCCGGAATCCAAAGCGGCGTCGCAGCCGCCGCACTCCATATCGCCTGGCCGGCGGAGGCCTTCGGCGAGGTCCACGACATCTGACAACATGTATTAAGACTCTTGCGCCGTGGCATGGGCGTCTCGCCCATGAGTCCCACGGGCGTCCCGCCCGTGGAACCCGCGGAAACCCGCGATCAGCACGGCCGGGACGGCCGTGCGACTCACGGGCAGGATGCCCGTGCTACGGGCAACGCAGGTTTTCATACACGTTCTGGCAAAAATGCAGGAACCTTTCCGGCCGGGCGGAGATATATTGTGAAGAGCCGGCTGAGGAGCCGGCAGTGAGAAGCACCAAACCACAAGCACCAAATAACAAACAAGGACCAAATACCAAAAAGCCAAGCTCCAAACGGTCGTGGCCGCGGGCTACCGGCTACCGGCTACGCCGTTTCTTCTCCGGGTTCCAGGTTCCAGGTTCCGCTTTTCCCGGCCACTGGCTACGGGCTACCGGCCACCGGCTACCGGCTACCGGCTACTAGAAACAGGAGTTTTGAACGATGACCTTGAAACTCACTCGACGCGGCATGATCAAGGCTTCGGCGGCGGTTGCGGCCGGGCTGTGGCTTGGGGCGGGGCCGCGGATACTGCGTGCCCGCGGCGCCAACGACAGGCTCAACGTCGCCTGCATCGGCATCGGCGGGCAGGGCGGGGCCAGCGTGGGCGGCACGTCGGGCGAGAACATCGTCGCCTTGTGCGACGTGGATGACAAGCGGGCGGGCAAGCAGTACGAGAAGCATCCCTCGGCCAGGAAGTACTTCGACTTCCGCAAGATGTTCGACGAGATGGAGAAGGACATCGACGCGGTTACGGTCGCCACGCCGGACCACACGCACTTCCACCCATCGATGTGGGCTCTTCAGCGCGGCAAGCACCTCTTCTGCGAGAAGCCCATGGCCCACAACGTCTGGGAAGCCCGCCGGATGACCGATCTGGCCCGCCAGAAGAAGCTCGCCACGCAGCTTGGCGTGCAGCGTCACACAATCCCGGGCATTCACCGCACGGTCGAGCTTATCAAGAGCGGCGCCATCGGCAAGGTTACGGAGGTGTATTCGTGGATAGCCAGCGGCCGCGGCATGCCGGCCGACCCGACTGACTTCCCGCCGGTGCCGGACGGCCTGAAGTGGGACCTGTGGCTAGGCCCGGCGGCGGAGCACAAGTACACACCGTCGCTGTGCCCTTACAACTGGCGGTTCTGGTGGGATTTCGGCACGGGCGAGGCGGGCAACTGGGGCTGCCACATCCTGGACATCCCCTTCTGGGCACTGGACCTGGCGCACCCGACGCGAGTCGACGCCACCGGCCCGGCCGCGGATTCGAAGAAGACGCCCAAAAGCTTCTCGTCGAAGTTCCTGTTCCCCGCCGGCGGCGATGGTAAAAAGCGCGGGGCGGTAACGCTCCACTGGATGCAGGGCAGCCCGGATATCCTCAAGGAAAAGGGGATTCCCGGCAAGGGCAACAACCTCTTCATCGGCACGGAGGGCATGCTCTCGTGCGGCTTCGGCGAGCCGACTCTCTATCCCAAGGAGAAGTTCAAGGACTTCAAGGCGCCCCCGCCGTTCATCCCGGATTCGCCGGGCTTCCACAGGGAATGGATCATGGCGGCCAAGGGCGGCAAGACGCCGGCGACGTGCAACTTCGACTACAGCGGCCCGATGGCTGAGACGGTCCTGCTGGCCAACGTCGCCTACCGTAGCGGCGGCGGATTCGACTGGGACTCCAAGGCCCTCAAGACCGTCGGCAGCGACAAGGCCCAGGCCTTGATCCGCGAGGAGTTCCGAAAGGGCTGGGAGATCTGACCGGACCGGCCAGGCTGAGGCCTGATTCCCAGATTCCCAGACCATCCAGACGGTAACCTCCAGGCCCGACCGGTCCCATCGCCGGCCGGGCTTGGTGTGTCGGACCATCGACTTCCGTGCGGTGAAGTTCGGGTAGTTTCAGCAGCCGAAGAGGGCTGCGATGACGATGGTTTGATAAATTGATCGGCCATGTTGTGTCGATCAGGAAGTCCGCACAGCCTTCAGTAAGGGCACTGTTTGACATGGGCGCGGGGTGGTTGGTGCGATAGGCGACAGGCCGGCCGGTCATCCTGCCGTTACGCCACTTGCCTCAGCGTAACGACTGGCAGGTGCTTCCGGCCTTGAACTTGAGGATGGCCATCCGCTCGGTAGGGGGGTAGTATGGTCGTCGTCGCGGATCGAGCTTGGCGATGCGAGCGTCCTTGATGCGGAGTTCCTCGCGGAGCAGTTGGTTGTCCTGTCCGAGTCGGTTGTTGTCGGCTACCAGTCGGACGCGGGCATTGATGCTGTTGGCGGCCCAGCCTCTGGCCCAAGCGATGGCGTAGTGGGCCAGGGAGATGACGTGCAGAACGGAAGATTTGACGTTCTTGGCCCATCCGGAAGGCAAAGGAATGTCTGGCAAAGTTTGGTCTGACAATGGTAAGCCTCCTGAGCCTCGTTACTTTCGGTGAGGCCATAGCTTACCACGTGATTCCGTGTGGTCAAAAGCCCCATGTCTGTTCGGGAAGTGTGCGGGCTGAAAGTTGGTGGACTAGCGCAGTACAGCCGGAGCGCCTCCATCGGCGTCAACGGCTTCCGCCACGCGGCCTGCACGGTGGCCGGCATCTGCCTGCTCGGCCTGATCACGCTCCTGTTCGCCCCGGAGACCAATGGCAAACCCCTGCCGGGGTGAGAACGGCGGGATGCAGGCCCATCACCCAACCATGAGGTGCGATATGGCGCGAGAACGATGGGGCAGCAAACTGGGCGTCATCATGGCCGTCGCTGGCAGCGCGATCGGCCTGGGCAACTTCCTGCGGTTCCCTGGCACGGCCGCCAACAACGGCGGCGGGGCCTTCATGGTCCCATACATCGTGGCGCTCTTCCTGCTGGGCATCCCGCTGATGTGGATCGAGTGGACCATCGGGCGGTTCGGCGGAGGCTTCGGCCACAGCACCGCGCCGGGCATATTCCACACGATGTGGCAGAAGAACCGCTTCGTCAAGTACTTCGGCGTAATCGGCATCTTCGGCCCCATCGCGATCTTCGTCTACTACACCTACATCGAGTCCTGGCTGCTGGGCTACAGTTTCTTCGCCCTCACCGGCCGCTACAGCGGCTGCACGGACATGAAGAGCATGTCCGACTTTCTGAACGGTTATCGAGGGCTGGTCTCGAACAAGTATTTCTCCGGCATCCACATGGCGTACGGGTTTTTCCTGGCCACCTTCGTCACCAATGCGCTGATTGTGTGCTTTGGCATCCAGCGCGGGATCGAACGCGTCTGCAAATGGGGATTGCCCGTTTTGTTCATCTTCGCGGCCGTGCTGATGGCGCGAGTGTTCACGCTGGGCACGCCGAACCCCGCCCATCCCGAAAACAGCGTAGCCAACGGCCTGGGATTCATGTGGAATCCGAACTGGTCCAAGCTGGGCGACGCGAAGGTCTGGCTCGCGGCGGCTGGACAAATCTTCTTCACGCTCAGCGTGGGCATCGGCGTGATCCTCACCTACGCCAGCTACCTGACCAGGCAGGACGACGTGGCGCTGTCGGGCCTGGCCGCGGCGTCCGCCAATGAGGTCGCCGAAGTCATCCTGGGCGGAAGCATCGTCATTCCCGCCGCGTTCGCTTTCTTCGGCGCCTCGGCCATAGGAGGAGGGGTCTTCGACCTTGGCTTCCAGACTATGCCGCTGGTGCTCCAGCATCTTCCCATGGGCAACTTGCTGGGCTTCATGTGGTTCTTCCTGCTGTTCATCGCGGGGATCACCTCCTCGATTTCGCTGGCGCAGCCGGCGATCGCCTTCCTGGAGGACGAGTTCAACCTGTCCAGGGCAAAGGCGTCCATCGTCTTCGCCGGCGTGACGTTCCTGATGTGCCAGGGCGCGATCTTCGGGCTGGGCAACGGCGTCCTGGACGAGTTGGATTTCTGGGGCGGCACCTTCTGCCTGGTGCTGTTCGGCACGGTAGAGACGATCCTGTTCGCCTGGGTCTATGGCATGGACAAGGCCTGGACCGAGATGCACGTCGGCGCGGACATCGCCATTCCCAGGATCTATCGCTTCATCATCAAGTACATCACGCCCACGGCGCTGATAGTCCTGCTGGGGTGCTGGTGCTTCCAGGAATGGTGGCCGACGATCACGATGAAAAATGTGGCGCCAGCCAACCGTCCATACATCCTCTTGACGCGCCTGTCCCTGCTGGCATTCTTCGTGGCGCTTTCCGTGCTGGTGTGGGTCTCGTGGAGGCGCCGCGCCGCCAAGGCCGCGGCGGACATCCCGGGGAGTGAATCCAAATGCACATAGACGGTTGGATCTTCATGTTGGCAACCTGGGCGGCGATTCTGGCCCTGTTCGGCTTCGCGATGATCCGCACGCTCCGGCGAAAGAAGAACGGCTAGCACCCCTGGCGCGGTCTTCGGCCGGGCGTGGTTCAAATCTACACCATGGGCCGGTATGCAAGCCATTGCCGCGGCTGGCGCTATAGAAAAGCATCATGTTCAAGAGCATCATGTTCTATACAGGGCAACCCAGAATATTTTTTGAAAAACGGCGGCGACTGCTCCGCCTGTAACAACGACATAAATCCCCTTACCTGGCGATCCATCACCATGCTTTGGGCTCCTTCTGCTTGAGTCCAAAACATCGTCGCCGAACGCCTGTTCAACCGGCGGATTTTAATTGTCGTCACTGGCGGATTCTAATTGTCGCTGGACAGTTTGCGCAGTTCCGACGCGAAAGACGTGGTTGCTCTGCAGTAAACTCGCTGTTTCACCCTGCCTGTTAGATATAGGAAATAGGGGAACTTTCACATTTGTCCTGCCTCCCCGCTTAGCGATGTAAAGGCCTTTTACAAAGTAGCTTATAGATAAGGTTCCATCCCGGCTACCTCTCCTCGTCCCAGCTGCCTCGATTGGTTATTTGTCTTGTCCGTCGGATTCTGTTGCCTGAAGGGGGGCTGAATCTTACGTTCCTTCTGGCAGCAACCGGGCTCTGCAAGAGCGAAGCAGAAGTCCGCCCCATACCCGCCTTGGCGTCCCAGAGACGCATCTGCCCTCCCCACGGGAAGGCCTTGCTGTAAATCTCAATGTTACAGAGTTTTACGTTTCCTAATTTACTGCGCTGCCGTTGCGCGGAAGGAAAGCCTCACCATGAATCGCCAGATGCCGACATTTGAACCTTTTGAGCCCCGCCTGCTGATGAGCGGGACGCCCATGTTGGACAGTCTTTTTGCCTCGGCCGAACTGTTGGACGTTGCGCCCGGGATGACCGTTTCAGCGGATGGGCAACTGGCGACGTCCGATGCCTCGATGATGTACAGCTTCACCAACGAGGCCACAGGCACGATCAGCCTGGCCCTGAAGTCCGCCGATGGGCAACTCGACCCATATCTGAAGCTTTACGACGCCAACCATCGTCTGCTGGCCTCGAATGACAACCAGGGCGGCAGCGCGGACAGTCTTATCACTCGCTACGTCTCGGCCGGGCAGATGTTCTACGTCCAGGCCGGCGGGGCACGGTCCTCCACCGGGGATTACTCGCTGAGCCTGACGAGCAAACCGACCGACGACGTCGGCAACGACGCCGCTCGCGCCGCGGCCCTGTACGTCGCCGCCAACGGCTCATCCACGAAGAACGGCAACATCCAATACTCCAACGACACCGACTGCTTCGCCTACACCGCCAAGTACAGCGGGCTGGTTCAGACCACCGTCGCCGCGACCGGATACCGCAGCTCGCTGGCGGCCGTCCTGACGGTCCGTGACGCCGAGGGCAACGTGATGGGCACGGCCCAGGCGGGCGCCGGCGGCGCGCTGGACCTGAGCTTCACCGCCGTCCAGGGCCAGAGGTACTTCTTCAGCATTTCCGGCGCCGACTCGAGCCAGGGCACTTACAGCCTGAAGGTCCTGCCGACGATCTGGCAGGACTTCATCGACGCGACGGAAGTGAACATCGCCGTCGCCGCCGGCGAGACCCTCGTCGGCACGCTTGGCGCGGGCGGCGCGCTGGGCGTCAACGGCACGCTGGGCGTCAACGGCAAGGCCACGTACAAGATCACCGTCCCGGCCAACGGATACTTCCAGTTCAACATGCGCGCCGCCGACGGCAGCGGCATCGACTCGTACCTGGAGGTCTACACCCAGGACCAGCGCCGCCTGGCGTACAACGACAACGCCGGCGCCGGCCGGACCGACAGCCAGGTAAGGCTCTACGTGCGCGAAGGCCAGGTGCTGTACGTTCGCGCCTTGGCCGCCAAGGGCAGCGAGGGCGACTACGCGCTGACGTTCCAGAGCCAGCCGACCGACGACGTCGGCAACGACGCCGCCAGCGCCGCGGCGATGTCCATCGCCGCCAACGGCTCGTCCTCCAAGAACGGAAACATCCAGTACGGCAACGACACCGACTGCTTCGCCTACACCGCCAAGTACAGCGGGCTGGTTCAGACCACCGTCGCCGCGACCGGATACCGCAGTTCACTGGTGGCCGTCCTGACGGTCCGCGACGCCGAGGGCAACGTGATGGGCACGGGCCAGGCCGCCGCGGGCGGCGCGATGAACCTGAGCTTCACCGCCATCCAGGGCCAGACGTACTTCTTCAGCGTATCGGGCGCCGGCAACAGCCGGGGCACTTACAGCCTGAAGGTCCTGCCGACGGTCTGGCAGGACTTCATCGACGCGACGGACGTGACCGTCGCCGCCGCCACCAGCGAGACCATCGCCGGCACGCTGGGCGTCAACGGCAGGGCCACGTACAAGATCACCGTCCCAGCCACCGGGTACTCCCAGTTCAACATGCGCGCCGCCGACGGCAGCGGCATCGACTCGTGCCTGGAGGTCTACACCCAGGACCAGCGCCGCCTGACCTACAACGACAACGCCACCCGGGTCACCAACGACAGCCAGGTAAGGCTCGCCGTGCGTGAAGGCCAGGTGCTGTACGTTCGCGCCTCGGCTACCAAGGGCACCGGTGGCAATTATGCGCTGACGTTCCAGCCGCCGTCGGACGACGTCGGCAACAACGCCGCCCGCGCCGCGGCCATGGCGATGGGGGCCTCGGGCACATCTACCGCGGTTGCCGCCATCAACTACGGCTCGGACGTCGACGTGTTCAAGTTCAACGCCACCGTCACCGGCGACATGACGGTCTCGATGGCCAAGTACGGCGTCAGCAACCTCATCGGCGCGGTTCGCGCGCTGAATGTGGCCGGCGCGCAGTTGGCGGCCGACGACGCCTCCGACGGCACTGCCCAGATCACCTTCCACGTGGTGGCGGGCGAGACCTATTATCTCTCAGCCGCCAGTGTGAGCCGGACGACCGGGTGGTATGTCCTGATCGGCAAAACTCAGGCGAACCCGAATCCCGCGACGCCCGATCCGACTCCCGATCCGACACCCGAGCCAACTCCCGTGCCTTCGGACACCCCGTCGCCCGGCGCCAGCGTTAACGGCACGGTCCAGCAGTCAGGCGGCACGACTCGCCTGGTCGTTACCGGCACCAACGGCAACGACGTGATAACGCTGTCCTACAACGGTTCGGCGACCATCCTGGCCAGCGGGGCCGGCACGCAGACGTTCGCCGGGTACTACGGGTACATCTCGGTCTACGGCTTCGGCGGCGACGATGTGATCCGGCTGGACTACTCGATCACGGGCAGCACGCTTGTCTACGCCGGCGACGGCAACGACAAGCTCTACGAGAACAGCCAAGGCGCCGCGACGATCTACGGCGGCGCGGGCGATGACCTGCTGGTCGCCGTCGGCGGCGGCAACGATGTTGTCTACGGCGAGTCCGGCACCGACAGCTACTGGGCGGACACCACCGACACCCTGGCCGACTCGACCTCGGCCGAGGCGGCGGCAAAGAACATCCACCGCATCGCAGGCTTCTACCAGCCTTACTCGGCCGACCCGGCGTCGGTCGACTACGTCTCGAAGGACATCAACGGCCAGAACCTGCGAGATCCGTACACCACGTACGGCGTGAGCAACTACGCAAACAGGCCGCTGTTCGTCGATGGGCCACAGTACGACGACATCCGCCAGGGCGCCCTTGGCGACTGCTACTACCTGGCCGTGCTGGCGAGCATGTCGGACACCGATCCCAACCTGATCCGCCAGGCCATTACGGACCTCGGCGACGGCACCTACGCGGTGCGGTACTATCGCGGCGGCGCGGAAGTGTACCTGCGCCTGGACGCCCACATGCCGTCCGCGTACGCCGCGCTGACGCCCGACGGCGAGACGTGGGTAATGCTGATGGAGAAGGCATACGCGTTCTTCCGATACGGGTCGAACTGTTATTCCTCGATCGAGGGCGGCTGGATGAGCACCGTCGTCGGGGAACTGACAGGCGCATCCAGCCAGACGCAATGGACCGGCGGATCGGCCACGTTGCTGGCCAGCACCATCAGCACCAACCTGGCCGCCGGGCACTCTCTCACGCTTGGCAGCTACAGCAACGCCGCCTCGCCGGTCGTCGGCGGCCACGCCTACATGATCAAGTCCATTGAGGGCGTCGGCGACGCCGCATACGTCACCGTCTACAACCCCTGGGGCGTGGATGGCAGGAGCTACGACGGCAACTACAACGACGGGCTGCTGCGGCTGAGCATGGCACAGATACAGGCCTGCTTCTCCGCCATTGTGATAGCGCTGGTGTAATGGCAAACCTTCAGGCCCGGCCGAGTCCTTTACGGTGTACGGCGGACTCGGTCGGGCCGGTCTCTTACGCCGGAACAGGGCTCGCCAATGACGACACGTGCTTTCAAAGCGACCGACGTTTTCACCGAGGATGACGTGCTGGCAGTCCTGGCCGACAACGAGGCCGTGTTCTGCTACGAACTGTTCATCGAGGCCGCGGGCCTGCCGCCAAGGCCGCGGGAAATCCCGCCCGAGCATTGGCAGGCTGCCCTGAAATACCGCACCCTGACGGCCCAGGAACAGGCCGCCCGCGAGCGGTATTTCGAGCGCCGAATCCACGAATCCCTCCGCCGGCTGACGGCCAGGGCATAGCCCTTCCCGGAGCCTGACGCATCGTCATCTCCACGCGGCAGCCCAACGCCCCACCGGTCCTGGGCAATTGCCGCCTACCCATCGCCGGCCAAGCAATTGACCGCCTCCTTCACACGCGGTGCTCGGCGGTTTTTTTGTTTGGTTGAACCAGCCAATGTGGCGATAGATATAATCGGTAACGGTTCCGGGAAATCGTCTTGCGTACATATGGCAAGACCGCCATGAGAATGCGGGTGATGCCTATGAGAGTGTTTATATGCGCGTTGCTCGCGGCCGCGGGTTCGCTGGCGGCACAGGACAAGATCGAGGCCGTCACCAAGCCCAGCGGCGACACGGTGCTGTCGTTCGTCCGGCCGGGACAAGTGGCGGAGGTGCTCGTCAAGGAAGGCGACGCGGTCAAGGCCGGGCAGGTGCTGATGCGCCAGGACGACAAGGCGGAGCTTGCCCAGATGGAGCAGCTCAAGGCCAAGGCCGACGACACCACGCAGGTAAGGGCGGCCGAAGCCAAGCTTGCCCAGACGCGCGTGGACCTCAAGAAGATCGAGGGGGCGCACAAGGAAGGCGCCGCCGCCGAGCTGGAAGTCGACCACGCCAAACTCGAAGTCACCATGGCCGAGTTGTCGCTCGAGCTTTACCAGTTTGAGCAGGAGCAGGCCAAGCGCAAGTACCAGGAGATGCGCCTCCAGATCGACCGGATGCGGGTGGTCAGCCCCATCGACGGGGTGGTCGAGCGGCTGCTGGTCGAGCCGGGCGAGTCGGTCGAGGCGGCGGGAAAGATAGCCCAGGTCGTGCAGATCGACCCGCTGTGGATTGACGTCGCGGTCCCGCTGGCAATTGCCCGCACGCTGAAGAGGGGCGAGTCAAACGCCGCGGTGGAGTTCGAAGGCAAGGACTCGGCCCGGCGGTCGAGCTTCAACGGCAAGATCATTCACATCGCGGCCGTGGCGGACTCGGCCAGCGGCACGCTTACGGTCCGCGTCGAGTGCCCCAACGCCGCCAGGCGCCCCGCCGGCGAGCACGTGTACGTCAGCTTCCCGACGCCGGCCGGGCGCTAATCCAGATAACGGGACCCTGACCAATGACCGTGAACCCGACACGAGTTTCAGAGTCCGACAGCGAGACTCATCGCCCGACGACGGCCGAGATCATCGAGCATCTGAGCCGTTTCGACGGCCCGCCGGAGCAGTTCCTGGTCAACCTCCTGGCCGTGCAGTGCCACCTTGCCTCGGCCGCGGGAGGCGCGATCCTTCGCGTCAATCCCTCCGGCGGTGCGGAGGTGCTGGCGGTTTATCCCCGGTTGGCGCCGGGGGCCGCGGCGCCGGTCTGGCTTGCCCAGTCGGCGGAGTCGGCGCCGCAGGTGGCAGCCGGCGGCAGGACCGCGGTCAAGCCGCTGCATGGTCCGGACGACCTCTACGGCGCCCCAGCCAACCTGAACATCATCCTGCTGCCGCTTCGCGGCGGCAGCGGCGTGCCGGGTCTGGCGGCGTTCCTCGTGGCCACGGGCGACCAGCAAATCCTGGCCGCAACGCGCGAGCGGCTCGAGCTGACCGTAAGCCTGCTTAGCCTCTACGAGATGCGGCTGACACTCCAGCAGCGACAGAGCGACCTGTCCCGCCTGCGCCTTGCCATGGAAACCACCGCCGCCGTCAACGAGCAGGACCGCTTCGCCGGGGCAGCCATGGCTCTGTGCAACGAGGTCTCCAGCCGCTGGAAGTGCGACCGCGTCTGCCTTGGGTTCCTCAAGGGACGATACGTGCATCTGGCGGCCATGAGCCACACCGAGAAGTTCAGCCGGAAGATGAAGGTCGTCCAGGACATCGAGTCGGCGATGGAGGAAACGCTCGACCAGGACATCGAGGTGACATATCCGGCCGGGCCGGAGGCCACGTTCGTTCAACGCGCCGCGGCGGAGCTTTCCAAGCGTCATGGCCCGACGGCGGTCTTGAGCCTCCCGCTTCGCCGCGACGGGCAAGTGGAGGCCGTCATTACACTTGAGCGGCCCGTAGACCAGCCTTTCGCACTCGGCGAGATCGAGGCCCTGCGTCTGACGATCGACCTTGTCAGCCCGCGGCTGGTGCCCATGCACCTCCAGGACCGCTGGATCGGCGCGCGGGCGGCCGGGGCCATGAGAAAGGGCCTCTCGACGATCCTGGGGCCAAAGCACACGTGGATAAAGGTCGCGGGCATCGCCATGTTCGCCGCGGTGCTTTTCCTGACGCTGGCCAAGGGCGCCTACCGCGCCGAGGCGCCGTTCGTGCTCGAACCGGTTGCCCAGCAGGTCGTCCCGGCCCCGTTCGACGGTTATCTCAAGCAGGTCTACGTCCGCCCGGGCGACCAGGTCGTCGGCGCAAGCGCCGTCAGCGGCGGCGAGCAGCCGTCCTGGCTGCTGAACGAAGCGGCCATCACGGACTGGCCGACTCTGCTGGCCGTTCTGCGAGGCCACAACCACGAGCACGGCGATGACGAACCGATTACGCCCACCTGCTGGATATCGGCGCAACTGCCCGAGCCGACGCGCCGGGCGATCATGGCGGCGACGACCGACAATCCCGTCAACCCCCTGCCGGGCGGCTCGACCGAGGCGTCCCAGGAACTCCGCAAGATCGTGCTGGACGGTCTCAACGCCGTGCTGGCCTCGGTGAGCTTCCACGACCCCAACGCCTGGGCCGGTGTGCAGCTTTCCGACCGCCAGCGCGACCTGCTGGCGCTTCGCAGGCCCAAGTGGACGGGCGGCGACCGGCTCGAGGGCGACAGGCTCATCGAACTCAACCGCAGCCTGCTGGCCTCCACCCTGCCCAGCGCGGTCCGGCCGGGGCCGACGGTTCTCGGCACGCTGGAGACGGCCGAACTGAAACTGGAACTCAAGAGCGCCGAGGCGCAGTGGCTTGGCTACCGCAAGCAGGTGGACGCCGCCATGCGAGAGGACAAGCGATCCGACGCACAGATCGCCCAGGCCCAGGCCGACCAGGTCAAGGCGAAGATGGACTTGCTGGCCCACAGGATCGCCCAGTCGGTGATCGTCTCGGCGATGGACGGCTGCGTCGTTTCGGGCGACCTTCGCAAACAGCTCGGCGCGCCGGTCAAGACCGGCGACGTGCTCTTCGAGGTGGCGGCCATGGCAGACCTGCGGGCGGAGCTGGCCGTGCCGGAGGACCTCATCACCGACGTCCAAGCCGCGCTGGAACGCCAAAAGGCCGCGGGCCAAGAACTCGGCGGCGCCCTGGCAACCACGGCCCGGCCGGACGAGCACATCGACTTCGTCGTCGAAAGAATCAACCCCGTCGCCGAGGTCGTCAAGGACAACAACGTCTTCAAGGTCCGCGTCAGGCTGCTTGAGACGCCGTCGCTTTTGCGGCCTGGCATGGAGGGCGTCGGCAAGATCGACATCGACCGCCGCGGCTACGGGTTCATCTGGACCCGGCGGATGATCAACTGGGTGCGGATGAAGCTGTGGATATGACCGCCTGCAAGATTGCATGCAGATGCTTTGCTGAGCGGCCATAAGGAAGGCCAGTGCCTGTAGAACGACCCACATTCAGCGAGTCATGGTATCGTGTCGCGGAGCTTGCCCCGCGGCTGCGGGCCACGGTGCAGGTTCACCGCCAGCATTACCGCGGGCGGATGTGGCACGTCATCCAGGACCCGTCGAGCAACCAGTTTTTCCGGCTCAACGCGGCGGCCTATCGTTTCGTGGCCCTGCTGGACGGGCGGAAGAACGTCGCGGAGGTCTGGCGGATCTGCCAGGACCAGCTCGGCGACTCGGCCCCCACGCAGGGCGAGGCCATCCAGCTTCTCGGGCAGCTCTACACGTCCAACCTCCTGCACGCCGAGCTGCCGCCGGATGCCGAGGGGCTGTTCAAGCGCCACCAGAAGCGCATCCGGCGGGAGGTCCAGGGATACCTGATGAACCTGCTGTTCATCCGCATCCCCCTGCTGGACCCGGACAACTTCCTCAACGCGTGGGTCTCGGCCGTGAGCTGGCTGTTCACGTGGCTGGGCTTCGTGCTCTGGCTGGGGCTGATCGGCACGGGGCTTTACTTCGTCATCGACAGGTGGTCCGACCTGTACAATCGCGCCGACAGCGTGCTGGACGCCGAGAACCTGCCCTTCCTGTACCTGAGCTTCATTCTGATAAAGGTGGTCCACGAGTTCGGCCACGCGTTCATGTGCAAGGTGTTCGGCCGGCGCACCGGGACGGGCGGCGAGGTCCACGTCATGGGCGTCATGCTCCTGGTGTTCACGCCGATGCCTTACGTCGACGCGTCGAGCGCCTGGGCCTTCCGGTCGCGCCGCCAGCGGATGCTCGTGGGCGCCGGCGGGATGATCGTCGAGCTGGCGGTGGCTGCCGTAGCGGCAATCGTCTGGTACTACACCGGCGACGGCGCGGTGCATACCATCGCCTACAACGTCATGTTCATCGCCAGCGTCTCGACGGTGCTCTTCAACGCCAACCCCCTGCTGCGCTACGACGGGTACTACATCCTGTCGGACATCCTGGAGATACCGAACCTCGCCCAGCGGTCCAAGCAGTACATCTACTATCTCGTCCGCAAGTACGTCTGGTCGGTCAAGCAGGCTCGCAACCCGGCCCACAGCCGCGGTGAGAAGGCCTGGTTCGTCGTCTACGGCATCGCCAGCACCATCTATCGCGTGCTGGTCTGCGTGAGCATCCTTCTGTTCGTGGCCGACAAGCTGTTCATGTTCGGCCTGGTCCTGGCTGCGGCGGCCGCCGTGGCGTGGGTGCTCGTCCCGCTGGGCAAGTTCGTGCATTACCTGCTGACCAGCGGCGAGCTGATGCGAGTCCGCGGCCGGGCCATAGGCTCGACGGCAGCGGCGCTGGCGGCGGTCGTCATCGGCGTGGGCTTCGTGCCGGCGCCGGACCGGTTCCGGCTGGAGGGCTATGTCGATCCGGTGCGGCAGGAGATCGTTCACGCGGCGGCGGATGGATTCGTTACGGGCGTCATGGGTTCCAACCGCCAGGCTGAGCCGGGCGGCGAGCCGCTGCTGATTGCCCGCAGCCCGCAGCTTTCCTCCGAATTGGACGAGCTGCTTGCCCAGCAGCGCGAGCTCCAGACGCGCCGCCGCCAGGCAATGGTCAAGGACTACGCCGAGGCGCAGATCATCGCCGAGCAGATCGCCGCCGTCGATGAGCGCAAGGCCCGCATCGTCCAGCAGCTCGACTCGCTGACCATCAGGGCGTCATTCGGCGCCGAGTGGATATCGCCGGACATAGACCGTGCCCGCGGCTCGTACATCCGCCGCGGAGACGCCGTCGGAATGCTGGCAAGCTCGCGAGTCGTGATCCGCGCGATGGTCTTGCAGGACGTGGTTGACATGCTGCTGGCCGCCCCGGCCGGCCCAAAGGCGCACCTGCCCGCCGCGGCAGCGACGACTCAGCCGGCGACCCAGCCGCGGGGGCGGTGGCGCGACCTGAAGATCCGCATCAAGGGCCTGCCGGACGTCGAGATGACCGGCCGGATAACGCGGGTAATCGAGGCCGGGCAGGATCGGCTCGCCACGCCGTCGCTCGGTTACGCCGCCGGGGGGACCATCCGCACGGACCCCAAGGACCCCAAGGGCATGAAGACGGCCGAGCGGTTCTTCGAGGTCGAGATCGAGCCGCAGCCTGTCAGCGATCCCGCCAGCTGCTGGCATGGACGCGTGCCGCTGCTGATCCGCCAGCGAGTGGTTGTCCGCGTCGAGATGCCGCCCAGGCCGCTTATTCAGCAGTGGTATCGCTCGATCCTCCAGTTGGTGCAGCGGAGGTTCCAGATCTGACGTGAGCGGCATTCCATCGACAACCTGGCGGATGCTTGCCGGCAGGCCCCGAAGCACCGAGCTGCCCAAGGGCCTCGACGCCGTGTGGGATGCCGCCGGCGGCATGGTCCGCAAGCTCGCGCCCAGGCGCCGGCGGTTCCTGGCAATGGCAAAGAAAGTCCTGGCCCACGAGAAGGACTACACGGACCTCGCCGACGCCAGGCTCCGCGAGGAGGCCCAGCTCTTCCGGGAGGTCTTCCTCCGCGGGCGGGACACGCGAGACATGCTCTACCGCGCGTTCGCGCTGGTCCGCGAGGTCGCTTGGCGAAAGCTCGGCGAGAAGCACTATCTGGTCCAGGTGGCAGGCGCGCTGGCGCTGGACGCCGGGTGCATCGCCGAAATGGCCACCGGGGAGGGCAAGACCCTCACGGCCACGCTTACCGCGACGATCAACGGCTGGCGCGGGCGGGGCTGCCACATCATCACAGTCAACGATTACCTCGCCAAGCGCGACGCCGAGTGGATGTCGCGGATCTACGGTTTCTGCGGCCTGCGCACGGCCTACATCGAGGGGCAGATGCCCCAGCCGCAGCGGCGGCAGGCGTACCAGGCGGACATCACGTACTGCACGAACAAGGAAGTCTGCGCGGACTTCCTTCGCGACCGGCTGGCGCTGGGGGCGCTTCGCGGGCTGCCGATGGCGCTGCTGACGAAGATCGCCCAGGGCGCGGGCGCCGGGACGGACCGGCTGGTCATGCGCGGCCTGCACTACGCAATCATCGACGAGGCCGACAGCGTGCTCATCGACGAGGCCGTCACGCCGCTGATCATCTCCGGCGATGCCCCCAACGCCGAGCAGGTGGAGGCCTTCACGCAGGCGGCGGACATAGCCGTGCAGTTCGCCCCGGCCGGCGACTACCGCGTCAACCAGCGATACCGCGAGGTTGACCTGACGCCCGCGGGCAAGAAGAAGCTCGACCAGCTTGCCGAACCGTTGGGCGGCCTGTGGGCAGGCCGGCGAAGGCGCGAGGAACTGCTGGTCCAGGCGCTGACCGCCCGCGAGCTGTTCGTGTTGGACAAGCAGTACATCATCGCCGACGGCAAGGTGGTGATCGTCGACGAGTTCACCGGGCGGCTCATGCCCGACCGCTCCTGGCGCGACGGGCTTCACCAGGCCATCGAGGCCAAGGAACGCCTCGAGGTCAACCCGCCCAAGGACACCTACGCCCGCATCAGCTTCCAGCGGTTTTTCAGGCTCTACAAGAAACTTTCGGGCATGACCGGCACCGGGGCCGAGGCGTGGCGCGAGTTCTGGCAGATCTACCACCTGCCGGTCGTGCTGATCCCCACCGACCGCCCGTGCATCCGCAAGCACCTCGACGACCGCGTCCTGGTCACGCAGCAGGCCAAGTGGGCGGTGATCGTCCAGGAGATCAAACGCCTCCACGCGACGGGCCGGCCCGTGCTGGTCGGCACGCGGAGCGTCCAGGCCAGCGAGCACCTCAGCCGGCTTCTGGAAGCCGGGCAATTCGAGCACCAGGTCCTCAACGCCGTCCGCCACGCCGAGGAGGCCCAGATCGTCGCCGGCGCCGGGCAGCCCGGGCGCATCACCGTCGCGACGAACATGGCCGGGCGCGGCACGGACATCAAACTGGGCCGCGGCGTGCCCGAGCTCGGCGGCCTGGCCGTCATCGGCACCGAACGCCACGAGTCCGGGCGGATCGACCGCCAGCTTTATGGCCGGGCCGCAAGACAGGGCGACCCCGGCACGGCCCAGGCGATCGTGAGCGTCGAAGATGAGTTGGTCCCCCGCTACAGCCCCCACTCGGCCGGGGCGCTTCGCAGGCGATACGGCAAGACCGACCGCGAGATATCATCGCACCTGGTCAGGCGGATATTCGACTCCGCCCAGGCCAAGGCCGAGCGGCTGGCACTGCGCCAGCGAAAAGGCGTCCTCCGCACCGACGATTGGCTCGATGAATACCTCGGCTTCGCCGGCAGCGAAAGCTGACTGACTGATAGGAAATTTGATTTTGGTTGGCCCTCGGGCTGGCGTGGACTGATAGGAAACTGATAGGAAATTTGATTTTGCGGCTACCCCTGGGGCTGGCGGGCGGCTCTGCCGGGGGGCGGGGGGTTTTGATCTTGCGTTAGTTGGCAGCCACCGCTACCATCCTCTCCATGATCTGGAAACCGCTAAAGTTCTTCGCGGTGGCCATTGCCGGCTGGTTCGCCGTCATTAACAACTCTTGACAATATCTCTTGGAGACACGATAGAATTACCGGAAAGTCCCGCAGCAGCGGCGGGCAAGAGTCTATCTGGGCGATCTCGAATGAACGGAAGGCAATTCTCCGCCGTCTGGCTCGCGGGTGTCGTGGCGTTGTTGTCCGTCCGCACGGTTGCGGCGCCCGCACAGACGCAGCCTGTGCTGCCCGACCTGGTGACGTTCCCGGACGGGGAGAAGAAGGTGGTCATCCCCGTCGAGAAGGGCGGGCATGGTCTGTTCGCGCGGGTGAAGATAAACGGCCGGGATGTCGGATGGCTGATGGTCGACACGGGTGCGACGACGACGGTGCTGGGCGCCGCCGCGGCGAAACGCCTGGGTCTGGCGAAGACGGATAAGATGACTATAGGGTCTTTCGGCGGTTCAGTCGATACTGGCATCTGCAAGGTGCGATCCCTTTCACTCGGCCCGGTGGAACTGGGGGCACACGAGATCTTCTTGGCCGATATGGACTTTCTCGATAAAATGACGAACGGCAGGGCGGTGGGCATACTGGGTGGGAGCTTCCTGGCGGTGCTTCCCTTCACACTGGACTATCGAGCCGGGACGCTGACCCTTCATCACCCGGGCCACTTCAAGCCCCCCGCCGGCGCGAGGTGCGATGATCTTGGATTCCACCAGAACATCCCTTCCATCGGGGTTCGGCTGGCGGGCAAGCATGACGTGTCTCTGATGTTCGACACGGGAGCAAACGGCGACCTGGAGATCGGCCTGCCCTTCATCCGGAAGCACCCGGGGCTCGTCGCCGGCAAGGCCAGGTACTCCTCGCTGTCGCTCTCGCCGGGGGGGCTGTTTGAGGGCGTCTCCGTCGGGTTCACCGGCCTTCGCGTCTTCGGGCGCGATGCGAACGAGGTCGGCCTGGGGTTCAGCCAGGCCTCGCGCGTGCCCGGCAGGAAGGAAACGGGCATTCTGGGCATGGGCGTGCTGCATACGCTCCGGCTGACGCTGGATTACCGCCGGGGCAAGTGCTGGTCCGAGCCCAATCCGCCCGAATCGATTCGCGAACTGCTCAACCGCAAGGGCGACGTCAACAGACCGGACTTCATGGGCCGTGTCCCGCTGATGGAGGCCAAGGACGTGGCCGAGGCCAAGGCCCTCCTCGCGGCGGGTGCGGACGTCCGGCACAGGGATTGTGGCGGGTCCACACCCCTTTCAGCCGCGGCGGCGTGCGGGGACGTAGCGCTGGTCAACCTGCTGCTGGCGAGGGGCGCAGACGCGAAATCTAGGGACATGCTCGGCCTGACGCCGCTTCTGTGCGCCTCTGGCAAGAGCGGATCGACGGCCGTGGTGAAGAGGCTGTTCGCCGCCGGCGCCGACCCGAACGATCAAGACAGCGCCGGGCGATCCGCCCTTATGTTCGCTGCGTCCACCGGCGACCTGGAATTGGCTGAGGCGCTGATCGGCCTCGGCGTGGGCGTGAAGCTCGCCGACAAGAGCGGACGGACGGCCCTGATGCGCGCCGCCCACACGGGCGACGCCAAGATGGTCAAATTCCTCTTGTCCAAGGGAGCCGATCTGCACGCCGTCGATGCCAAGGGGCGGACCGCCCTGATGGCCGGCGCCACGGGCTGGTACGCACAGATCATCGAGACGCTCGTCGAACTGGGAAGCAAGGTCGACCAGGCGGACCGGGACGGCCAAACGGCGCTGATGGCCGCTGCCGTCGAAGGGCACGTCGAAGCCGGACGAACGCTGCTGAAACTCGGGGCGAAGGTGGGCGAAAGGGACAACCAGGGCATCAGCCCGCTCAGGCTGGCGTCCGACTATGGGCAGATGGAGTTTCTCCAACTCCTGGCAGCCAATGGCGGGGACGTCAACGACGTCGACAAAGACGGCGTTACCTTGCTCATGGGGGCGTCGCTTTTCGGCCATACGGAGATCGTCAAGCTGCTGCTGACCGCCAAGGCCAACGTCAATGCCGCCCTCAAGACGAACGGTGTTACTTCGCTGATCATGGCGTCGCAGAACGGTCATGCGGAGATCGTCAAGCTGCTGCTGAACGCCAAGGCCGACGTCAATGCCGCCAGCACGGACGGCCTTACTTCGCTGATGCTAGCGTCGCAGAACGGCCATGCGGAGACCGTCAAGCTGCTGCTGGCCGCCAAGGCCAACGTCAATGCGGCCCGCAAGACGGACAGCGTTACTTCGCTGATGATGGCGTCGCGGTTCGGCCATGTGGAGATCGTCAAGCTACTGCTGGACGCCAAGGCCGACGTCAATGCCGCCCGCAAGACGGACGACGTTACTTCGCTGCATATCGCGTCGGAGAACGGCCATGCGGAGACCGTCAATCTGCTGCTGGACGCCAAGGCCGACGTCAATGCCGCCTGCAAGACGGACGGCGGTACTTCGCTGATGATGGCGTCGCGGTTCGGCCATGTGGAGATCGTCAAGCTCCTGCTGACCGCCAAGGCCGACGTCAATGCCGCCCGTAAGACGGACGGCGTTACTTCGCTGATGATGGCGTCGCAAAAGGGGGATGCGGAGACCGTCAAGATGCTGCTGGACGCCAAGGCCGACGTCAATGCCGCCTGCAAGACGGACGACGCCACCTCGCTCATAGCGGCGTCGGCTGCCGGCCATACAGAGACCGTCAAGCTGCTGCTGAACGCCAAGGCCAACGTCAATGCCGCCTACAAGGCGGACGGCGGTACTTCGCTGATGCTAGCGTCGCAGAACGGTCATACGGAGACCGTCAAGCTGCTGCTGGCCGCCAAGGCCGACGTCAATGCGGCCCGCAAGACGGACAGCGTTACTTCGCTGATGCTAGCGTCGCAGAACGGTGATGCGGAGACCGTCAAGCTGCTGCTGGACGCCAAGGCCGACGTCAATGCCGCCCGCAAAGCGGACGGCAGTACTTCGCTGATGATGGCGTCGCAGAACGGCCATGCGGAGACCGTCAAGCTGCTGCTGGACGCCAAGGCCGACGTCAATGCCGCCGGCAAGACGGACGGCGGTACTTCGCTACATCTCGCGTCGGAGAACGGTCATACGGAGACCGTCAAGCTGCTGCTGGACGCCAAGGCCAACGTCAATGCCGCCCGCAAGACGGACGACGTTACTTCGCTGCATATCGCGTCGGAGAACGGTCATACGGAGACCGTCAAGCTGCTGCTGGCCGCCAAGGCCGACGTCCTGGCCATAGGGATTCTGGCGGGCCGGGACTACACGCCCTTGGACCTTGCGAAAAAGCAGGGGCACACGGCGGTCGTGCGGTTGTTGGAAAGCGTGATGCCCGGCCCGGCCGAGGTCGAGCAGCGGCATCGCAAGGCGGCCGCGGCGAATGGGCCGGCAGCGATGAACCGCCTGGGGCTCTGGTATTCCGAGGGCAAACGCGTCAAGCAGGATCATGCCGAGGCGGTCCGATGGTACCGCAAGGCAGCCGACCTCGGGTACGTGACCGCAATGCACAACTTGGCCGACGCGTACCGGCGAGGGCTTGGAGTCACGAAGGACGAGGCCGAAGCGGACAAGTGGACCCACAAGGCCGAGGCGGCTTCACGAAAACCCACCACACAGAAGGCGACACCATAGACCTGTCGGCGGCCGCGCAACACCCAGGCGGGTACAGGAACGGAGCCGGTGTGGTAATCCAGCAATTATCGGCGCGCACAATTACCAACATATTGGGTGCTGCGATTGGCAAGGAAAGGAAACCCCGTATGAGGCTCACCCACAAGCCCATTTCCGTTGTCATCGATGGCTCTGAGATCCGGATGCGCCGCACCACCGGGGGCGTCGTCGAGCTTTGGGGCCAGGACGACGTCGAGTTGGCACGCGGCATGGGGTTCGCGCACGCTCACGACCGAATGGTCCAGATGATGCTGGCTCGCCTCGTGGGACAGGGCAGGCTCAGCGAGTGCATCAAGAGCGACGACGAAACCCTTGCCATCGACATCGCCATGCGGCAGATGGGTTTCGCGTCATCCGCGCAGGCCGATGTCGACGGCTGCAGCGAGAGGGCGGCGGCGATCGGTCGGGGGTATTGCGCCGGGGTGAACGAATACCTGAGTCGCTTCCGACCGCCTTACGCTTGTCCATATAGTTATCGGCGGGAATGCGCGTCGCTTTACTAAGTCACGACAAAACTTGCACTGCGCAGCGCCTATTTGCCGGCTTGTCATTACCCACATATTCATGAATAGGCAATCGGGCTTCCTACTTCATTTGCCTGGAAAGCCGGCCTGCCTTCTTAGCCCCCGTAGCGGGCGTCTTGCTGTTAGCCACGGTGCGCAAGCCCGTGGACTGCCACATCCTTTGGTCCAGAGCCCCAGCGGGGCGATTGAGGCGGTCAATCGCCCCGCTGGGGCTCTGGCGATTACATCCACAGTTCCACGGGCTTGCGCACCGTGGCTATTAGCAGTCGCCCAAGGGGCTCCGAGACCGAGCACCGGCAAACACACCACCTATGTTCACTCAAGACGCCGGCGGAATGTGGGTAATGCCAAGGTTTGACGGGTAGGTACAGGGAGAGCCAGGAACTTGCAGTTATGCGGAAGGGGGATAGTTCCTGCCCACGGGTCGCACTTGCCCGCGGGCAAGCCGGCAGCGCCGCTCTCCTGAGCGGCTCTTGCTCATTTCGCGCCAATCGAGAGATTCGTAACCGGGAGAGTTATGGCCTTTCGGTCGCGAAGAGGTCTTCGTACGTCTCTCGCGGGCGGATGATGCGCCACTTGGCGCCATCGACCAGCACCTCAGGCGCACGCGGGCGGGAATTGTACTGGCTGCTCATGGTGAAGCCGTACGCCCCGGCTGAAAACACCGCCAGCAGGTCGCCGCGACCCATCACCGGCAGCGTGCGGTCCTTGGCCAGGAAGTCCGTCGATTCGCAGACCCCGCCGACCACGTCCACCTTCTGCCCGCCGGGTGCGGCAAAGTCGATACGCCGCTGGGGCCCGGCCGGGGCATCGGGGCCGGCGCCGCAAAGCCGCGTCGGCCAGACGAAGTGCTCCGAGCCGTACATCGCGGGCCGGACGAGGTCCGTCATCGCCGCGTCGACGATCAGAAAACTCTTCGCCCCGCCCTTCTTGACGTACAGCACCCGCGTCAGCAGCAGCCCGGCGTTGGCGGCGATCTGCCGGCCTGGCTCGAGGATTACCTCGAGCCCGCGCCCTTTCAGCAGCGGGACGATCCGGGCGGCATACTCGCTGGCCGGCGGAGAGGCCCCGGCGACGTAGTCGGCCGCGAAACCCCCGCCGATATCCAGCGTGCGGACCGCGAAGCCCTCGGCCAAAAGGCGGTCGATCAGGGCCAGCGTCTTGGTGATGGCCTCCACGTACGGCTCGGCCGAGTATATCGGCGAGCCGATGTGCAGGTGGATGGCGTCGAGCCTGGCGTGCGGGTCTCGCCCGTAAGCGCGGAAGAACGCAGCCGCCCGCTCGATGTCGATGCCGAACTTGGTTTGCTTCTTGCCGGTGGCGGTGCAGGTGTGCGTCTTGGGGTCGAAGACGTCCGGATTGAGCCGCAAGGCGCAGCGGACTTTCTTTCCGGCCCCGGCGGCCTGGCGGGAGATGTTCTCGAACTCCGCCTCGCTCTCGACGTTGAACAGTCCGATGCCGGCCTCGACGGCCTCGCGGATCTCCCTGTCGGTCTTGCCGACGCCGGCGAAGACGATTTTCGAGCAGTCGGCCCCGATCGCCCGCGCCCGCGCCAACTCGCCGCCGCTGACGACGTCGAAGCCGCTGCCGGCCTCGGCAAGCAGCTTGAGGATGTGCAGGTTCGCAAGCGACTTGATCGAGAAGCAGATCGTCGGCGAAAGCTCCGCGAACGACTCAGCCAGGCGGCGGTAATGGCCCAGAAGCGTGGCGGAAGAATAGATGTACACCGGCGTGCCGGCGGCGGCGGCGATGTCGGCGACGGACACATCTTCACAAAACAACTCACCCGTGCGGTAATTGAAAAAGTCCATGATCGTCGGTCGTCCTATGCTGCGTGTCGAGTAAGGCGGTCCGAGTGCGGTAGATTATCGGCATCAGGCCGGGATTACAAGCCGCGGCCCACGCCGCGGGCAAGGAAGTCCGCGACGGCCTCGGCTGCGCGGGCCGTCAGCAGCTCGCGGGCACGGGCCATCGCCTCGGCCGGGGTTACCTCGCCGGCGGCCAGTGGGCGAACGTCGATGAACAGCCCGCCGCAATCCACGCCGCCGGCGGCCTGGCCGGGAATGCACACCACCGGCACGCGCGCCGCGGCGGCCAGGCGGGCGACTCCCACGGCCGTCTTGCCGGACAAGCTTTGACGGTCGAATCGCCCCTCGCCCGTGATGCACAGGTCGGCTCCCGCAAGGCGTCTGGCCAGGCCGACGGCGCCGGCGACAATCTCGACGCCGCGCTGGAGCCTTCCGCCCGCGAAAGCGGCAAGGCCCGCGCCCAGGCCCCCCGCCGCCCCCGCGCCGGCAAGGTGCTCGACGTCCAGGCCAAGGTCGCGACGGATCACCTCGGCAAGGTTTGCCAGCCCGGCCTCCAGCAGGGCGACCATCTCGGGCGTGGCGCCCTTTTGCGGCCCGTACACGGCCGCGGCGCCGTTGGGGCCGGTCAGCGGGTTGGTCACGTCGCATGCCACGCCGATGCGCGCGGCGGCCAGGCGGGCATCGCGCCCGGACAAGTCGACGTGACGTATATTCACCAGGCCGCCGCCGCCGAGTGCCGACGGGCAGCACCGGCCCGCGGCGTCGAAGAATCGCACGCCCAACCCCTGCGCGCAGCCGCAGCCGCCGTCGACGCTGGCTGAGCCGCCGATGCCGATAAGCACCGCATCCGCGCCGGCATCCAGCGCGGCCAGGATCAACTCACCGGTTCCGTACGTGGTGGCGAGCATGGGATTCCGCCGCGGCGGCTCGACGAGAGCCAGCCCCGAAGCCGCGGCCATCTCGATCACCGCCGTCAGAGCGGCGTGGGAACCGGCCGACGTGCCAAGCAGGCCGAAGCTTGCCTGGACCACCTCGCCCATCGGGGCGGTGACGGCGGCACTGCGAACCTGGCCGGCGGTGGCTGCCACCATCGCCTCGACGGTGCCCTCGCCGCCATCGGCCATCGGACAGAGGTCGATCGCGGCCCGGCCGTCCGCCGCGCGAACTCCCGCGGCCAGGGCCTCGGCCACGTCAATGGCCGTCAGACACTCCTTGAACGAATCCGGCGCGATGACAACCTTCATGGGCGGGCCTTTCGATTTCATATCGCTACTTCAGTCGCGTCGGGCAAGGGCCGACGTCAGTATAACGGGCTGGCATCGGCAGGCCTCTGGGTGCAGCGGAGTTCCCATCAGGCCCATCCGGTCGCCGGCCCTTGTTATGTCTATCGCCGGCGGGGCGCAAAGAAAAGGGCGAGCCCAGGTGGAGGGAGGCCTAGGCGTCGCCCGGGTTACTACACTCCTGGCGCAGGTGGAGGGAGACCTGCACCGTCGGGGTGCAGCGGTGCTTGATTCTACATCGGTCGCAGTGCCATTACACCGTTAATTTTCCCGCCTGTGACCTTCCTTCTCCAAATGGTGTATTATTGGGAGAATGGTGGTTGTCCGACCGGGACCGGGGCAAATGCGCTGGCGGGTGCGGCCCCGGCCAAGGCGAGGCAAACGCAAGGAGAATGCGGAAATGCAGCGAAGATGCGTGATTGTGCTGGCAGGCGCGATGCTGGCGGGGCTCTGGACGGGCTGCGGCGAGAACCCCCTGCCGCCAAGCCCGCCGCGAAAGGCCAAGACCAAGACAACCATCTGCCTGCTGCCGCGGCAGAAGGGCCTGCCGTACTTCACCCTGGCCGCCCAGGGCGCTTTGGATGCGGTCGAGGGCGAGCAGGGAGTAAGCCTGATCTACGATGGGCCGACCGACGGCTCACCAGCCAAGGCGGCGGCGATAATCGAGACGTGGACCGGGCAGGAGGTGAATGTGGTTGCCGTCGCTTCCGACGACTCCAAGGCCGTCGTCGACGCGATGATCGCCGCCCGCAAGAAGGGTCTGCACGTGATCGCATGGGACACCGACGTCCCGGCCGGCGATCGCGAACTCTTCGTCAGCCCCGCCGCACCCGGCGACATTGCCTCGGCTCTGATCGACACGCTGGTCAAGGACCTCGGCTCCGACCCCAACGGCGACGTGGTGATCATCACCACCACCGAGCAGTCCGACAGCCGCAACGCATGGATCACCGAGATCAAGGCCAGGCTCAGCCGGCACGCCGGGCTCAAACTCGTGGCCGTCAAGCCGTGCAACGACAACGAGGGCATTTCCTCCCAGGCCGCGCGGGCTCTCATCACGCCGAACGGGAGCCTGCGAGCAATTATCGCCCTGAGCCCGTCTGCCCTGGCCGGCGCAGCCGAGGCCGTGCGAAATGCCAACCTGCGGGAAATCACCGTGCCGCAACCGGCCACCCCGCCTGGGGTGGTAGAAACCGTACAGGCGGCCAAAAAGGGCCGTCAGGTGCTGTTGACAGGCGTTTGCGGGCCGAGGGATGCGCGCCGGCACATATTGGACGGGACGGTGAAGTCCGTGGTTTACTGGAACCCCGAAGACATGGGCTACCTGACGACCAAGGTCGCCATCGCCGTTGCCAAAGGCGCCCCCGGCAGCGGCGCCAAGACCATCGACGCCGGCCGGCTCGGCGCCCGAGCGATCACCGGCGACACCGTCCTGCTGGGCCAGCCGCGGGTATTCAACAAGGACAACATCAGCATGGCGGAATTCTAATGTAGAGCGCCGGATGTATTGAGAGCTGTAATAGATTCAAAAATCCGAATCTCGAAACTCGGTAGTGTCCTAATTTGCGGCTGGCGGGCTTAGGATCAAGACTTCTGCGTAGGGGGTTGGGGTTGGACGCTTGGCATCAGACCCTGCGCCCGCAACAGCACTTTGCATCTTTCCGGAACCATCTTACTCTTGCAGGCTCCTTCAGTTATGCGATCAAGTACGTCGCGGCGCACGGATAGGCCGCTTTCATAGTGCTTGGACTTGATTTTTCTTTCAATAGCGGCCGCAGATTCCAAGGTGGGGTTATTATAGTGGATGATGGTTTGCTTGCTAATTGTCCCGTGATCGCTGGGGTTAAGGACGCAACTCTGATCGCGATTCCGCTCCCAGTGCGTGAAGTTGACAACGTACACTGCGTCCGGGTTCTTACTGGGATCGGACAAAACAACGCAGACATGCCAATCATCTTTGACGCGGAAGGTGTCGCCCCGCCTTAACACGATTATCGCCTTAAGTTGGCCGCATAAAGGGCGGCACCCTTGGCGTCGTCTTCGATTTCCGCAGCCTGATCCGCGATGCCTAGCCCCTCAAGAATGTCTCGCAGAGAAATGCGTTTGCGGCCCGACGCAACCTTGTTCTTCTTGCATTCGGGCAGTCGATGGGTAACGTCGATCATTCGGCCAAAGCCATACTTGCGATAACGGGCGTGCAATTCCGTCAGCTTGTCTATTTCGTAGTCGCAGAGACAATCCCGCCCTGGGTCGGAGACGAGTGCCAAATCGTAACCATCGGTCTTAAAGCTCGCTGTCCAAGATGGCCTTACCTGCTTGCCGTCGATAAGTTCCTTGAGATCGCTTAGAATTGGCCCCTTATGAAGGCACCAAGTCTCGCCGCCGACAATAGGCTCGCCCATTTCCTTGAGGCTCTCGCGGTCAGCAATATAAAGCATCTTGATGAGCTTGGTATAGTTCATCCGGCGGGATGGCTCTAAGCTCAACAAGAGGCCCACTGCCTGCTGAAGTTTCTCGTATCTTAATGGAAACATGGTCCTATTCGCTCCGCGGCCGAAGACGCCTGCGGCCCTGTTTTGGAAGGCATCCCATGTACTGGGTACTTGAAGGACCTTACATCCCTATGGCTCGCCGTTAGCGCGGCGATGGGGATTCGATTCCCGTGCCTTCCGACACTTAGTGTATTACATTTGCTGCCGAAGTCAAGATATTTCGCGCCCAGTCAGACCGCTTTTTTCCTGTGGCCTTGGCTGCGGCGTCGATAGCCTTTTTTTCATCGGCACTTAGGCGAATGGTGATAAGGGTATCTTTCTGCTCGCCCTTCGCCTTTGTTGGTCTGCCGATTTTGGCCATGCTCGAAGTTGCCCGACAGCGGACTTTTTGTCACACAAATAATTTACTTTTTGTAAGACATTTATCTTGTATCTTGACTTGCCACTTGCTGACTTATTGTAATACAATTAGTCTGACAGGTCAAGGAGAATGAAATGAACACCCTGGCAAAAGAAAAGCAAATCGTGGCGATAGCGGCCCTGGCCGAGGCGAGGCCAGAGCGGTTTAAGTTTCCCTTGTAGCGCGCGTGAAAACCCGTCGCGCGGCGCATTTGCCGCGCGACGGGTTTTCATGCGCATTCTTACGAAATTCCTACAAAAACCTTCTTGTCGGTCGGCCCTGGGCCTTGGCCAGGAGGTAGGTGTCGAGGTCTTTGCGGGAGATGACGGTCTGGCCCTTGGCGTCCACGGACAGCGGCAGGCTCTCCCGCAGGTCGCGGAGGACCTGCCAGGTGGAAAGGTTCAGCGCCTGGGCTGCCTGTGGGACGGTGAGATGCTCGCCGGCGCTGCCGCCGGAGGCGATGGGCACGGCGGCGGCGAGTTGGCGGTGAAGCTCGGCGTTCTCGGCCTTGATCGCCACCGCCGACGCCGACGGCACCTGGCCGCCGCGAAGCACGGCGTTCTCGGCTTCGAGGTCGCCGACGTAGCGGCGGATGCGCTGGATGTTCTCGGTCTGGTCGTTCTCGGTCATGTGTCGGCCTCGCTTTGAGGGTCAGAGATAGTTCCGCTCGTCGCCGCCTGGGCAGTTTCGTCCCAACAGCTCATCTCGCTGCCGGCGGGTCATGCTTCGCGCGACGTGCTCGCGGCGAGCGGAAGGCAGGGCATTGAAGTCCGCGAGCGTTCGCGGCATCTCATCGCCGGCCTGATCCGAGCCTGTCGAAGCGGTCGCGGCAGCGGCCCGGGATGCACCGCCCGCCACGGGCGCATCGGAAGCATCGGGCGAAGCGCCGAGGGCCGCGGGCGCCGTACGCAGCAGTTCCAGCTCTTGGCGGAGCATGGCGTTTTCGCCCCGTAGGCCAACATCGTCGCCGCCGGGGCTCTGCATCGAACGCAGCGATGCGTTCTCACGCTCGAGCTGCCGGGCGCGGGCCAGCAGGTCGGCCAGTTCATCGGTCATCGTGTTTCTCCGGTTGGTTGAAAAAGAGGCTTCAGACTTCAGACTTCAGGCGTCAGGCGTCAGGCGTCAGGCTACAGGTTCCGCCGTTGTTTCCCCGGCTACCGGCTACAGGCTACCGGCTACAGGCTACAGGCTACAGGCTACCGTTTTGTGGGTGGTGGAGTCGCAAGCAGCTTCCCGCGGCCCTTTACGGATGTGTATATGGCGATGCCCGCTACGACCAGGGCCGCCAGGGCCTCAGCCAGGGCCGTGCCGAGTTCGTTTGACTGGGCGGCCTCGATTCCAAGTTTGCCGGCCAGGAACCACGCGATGCCGCGGGCCGCGGCGGCCGCGATCCATTGAATGACTCTTGTGTTGTCCACGATCCATGCCTTTCCTATGAGTTTCCAGGTTGTCAGGGAGCTAAAGGCCCACCCATGCCAGTGAGCAGGCCAGCAGGACCTTAAGCACCGCCAGCGTCGCCTCCTTCTGGAGGGCCACTCGCTGGGCGTTATTGGCGTTGGCCTCGTCCCATCCGGCGGCGGCGGTCTTCCATGCCTCCAGCAGGCCGGGGTTGTCGGCCTTTTCCAGCAGTCGCCGCCATGCCTCATCGTCGCGGCCGAGGATGAGAAGCTCCAGCCAGTCGCAGAATTCCTCGGCCGTCATCGCCGCCAGGGCCGGTCCGTATCGCTCCACGATGGGGCGGAGTTGCTCTGGGGTCTTTGCGAGAAGTTCATCGAGCTTCATCTTGCCTTGCCCTCCCTTGCGGCGATGAACTTGTTCCACACATCGGCCTGGGCCGCCAGGGCGGCGGCCATCTCGTTGGGGTCGAGTTGCCCGGCCTTGGCTCGCCGGGCGGTCTGGCCGCTAAGGGCCGCCGTCTGATCGAGCAGCCGGCTGTAGTCCGCGTTCATCCACACCCCGCCGCAGCCGGTCAGACAGACCGCGCACAGCAGGACCAGTACGATCGTTCGCTTCATGGCGGATTCTCCTTGATGTGCCCCGAAGGGCTTGTTTCCGCTGATTCTCCAACACCCGCGTCGTCTGGTTCTCTTTGATGCGCGCGGGGGACTATTATTTGAGCAGGTAGCCGGCCAGCAGCAGCGCCACGCCGACAAGCAGTTGCCAGATGCGTTTGCCCCATTGGGCCAGTCCCTCCCGGCCGCCGCGCACGTCGGCGCGGAGGAGTTGTATCTGCGTCTCGTGACGGCCTGTGCGCTGGAAGAGATGCTCGACGTGGCCGTTTGTCCGCAGCGCCTGCTGGTGAATCGCGTCGAGCTTGGCGGACATGCCGCCGAGCTTCTCGGTGATCCCGTTGAACGCCTCCAGGCAGCGAACAGGAGCAGCGCCAGTTTCGTCGTGACAGTCAGTCATGGGTTATCCTCGCGGCTCCCAGACGCCATCGCCCCAGACGCTGTCGCCCTCTTCGACGTCGACCTTCTCGTGGTCTTCGCCGTTGCCGAACTCGATGGCGCCGGGCGGGGTGCCGAACGGGACGATCCAGGCCGCTCCGGCTATCACGCAGGCGTTGAAGTAAAAGCCGGCCGGCAGATCGTTGACGATGCGCAGCTCCAACTCGCCGGCGGCCGTGACGCGGCATTGAATGTTGAAGTCGGTGATCGCCTCCACGCCGTTGCCGATGACTGTGCCGTCGGCGGCGATGGCCCCGTAGGCCAGGTCGATCCATTGGCTATCGTCGCCCGACCACGTTGCGATTGCGTTGCCGAAGGCGCTGAGGCGCGTCTGGGTGTTGCCGGGGTGGTCGCCGGCCAGGCCGTTATCGGAGCACAGCCGCACGTCCAGGCCGATCTGGACCAGCGAGTTCAGGCAGCCGGCAACGCTGTAGAACGCCTCGGTTGTCTCGTTGTAGCCCGCGTAGTGGGCGCAGAAGGAGGCGACTTTCTGCCGGCCTTCCGTGCCGCTTACGTCGATGAAGCGGCAGACCTCGCCGCCAAGCGCGCGGACTTCCCGGAATCGCACCTTCTGTTCGGCCTGGCCGACGGGGTTCAGCGCGTAATCGGTCGCCTCGGCCTCGACCAGGCCCGGCGGACCTTCGGCGGCCGTCCACTGCTTTTCCTTCGGGTCCCACCACAGCTCGGTGATAGTGTAGGCGCCGCCGCCGTCGTTGGCGTCGATCCGCGCCATGCCCTGCCGCGTCAGGTCCGCATGAGCGATCGGCTCATCCCGCAGCCCCGTCGGCTGCGGGGCCGGCGAAAACAATCCGGTTTCCATCATGCCAGTCACTCCTGGTTCCCGATTCCGCCGGGATGGGCTGATAGGTCTTATGGGACCTATGGGACCTATGTTGGCCACTACCGGCTACCGGCCACCGGCTACCGGCTACCGGCTACCGGCTACTGGCTACCGGCTACTGCCCCGCATCGGCGTGTCCAGCAGCAGTTCGGTCTTGCAGATTTCCGGCCCGAAGTTCCAGTTCACGCCCACCACGACGGGCGCACGGGCGCCGTTGCTTCCGGAGACGGTAAGGTCGATTGGCCGGCCACGGGTGCCTGGGATGACGTCGCCGGGCACATAGCTCCTGGTGACCTGCCTCAGCACGATCGAGCCGTGGCCGGTCTCGTCTTGCATGGCGGCGCGGATCTCGCGTGCGTAGGCGGCGGCTTCGGCTGCATCGTCGCGGGTGTCGTGGCGGTCGTCGTCCAGGCCGTACGGGTCGCCGCCGGCCGGCACATCGAACCGGCGGAACCGCTCGCCGGCGCGGATGACCTTCTGCGCGACAATCGGCCAGGAGCTGCCCGCCCGCCGGGCGGCGCGCCCGAGGACGGCCTGGTCGCACTCGATCGAGCCGACGAGCTTCATCGCCAAGGCCGGACCTTCACCCCTCATGGCGTTGTTCAGAAGTGTGAGGTAGCCGTGGGCGCCGTACTTCTCGAAGAGCGTCTGATCGCCGCTGGTGACGTTGCGTGCATGCTCGCAGGTGTAAGGATACCACCGCCACAGCGGGTTGACCGGCAGGGTGAAGCCCGCGCGGTCCGTCCAGATCACCGCCGGCACCTGGATCCACGACTTGTCATCACCGGCGACGCCGAGCAGGACCTGCGGCGGAAAGTTGCGGACCTTCGCGGCCGGATCGTCGCGAAGGAGCGTCGGCCCGACCGGCCTCGGGCGGCGGACGTATCGGCCGTCGGGCGTTAGCCCCAAGCCCGACAGGTCGCCCATGCGTCCCGTGACGCCCAGCAGGCAGCCGTCCTCGTTCCATGTGAAGCTGCGAAATGCGTGGCGGCTGTGGACGGCGCTGGCGGCGCCATAGGTGTAACGCTCATCGAAGGCCGCGACGGTGAAACTGCCCGATGCGGTCCACTGGAGCGGGTCGACGACGCCGTCGGTTGCCCAGTCGGACAGGTCGTGCTCGTCGGCGTCCCACACGGGGCAGAGGTCGCCGCCGGCGCCGCTGAAGACCAGCGACACCTGCCTTCGAACCGGCGAGCCGAGGACCGTCACGTCGTTGAAGACATCGTGATTGTCGCGGGTGAACTCGATCCGCTGGACCTCGGCCCGCTGGCCGTCGGAGTCGGCGGCTCGCACGGCCGCACCGTCGATGGGCGCCATGAAAGGCCGGCGGACGCGAGAGCCGCTCAGGCTGCCGCGCAGCTTGAAGACCCGTAGAGCGTGCCGGCCTCGGGAGTCGGCCCACGGCTCGATGCAGTATCCGTAGCCGATGGGCTCGAGCACGGCGGCGATCGCCTCAAGGATGCTCAGACCCTCGACGGCGACCTCGCCCATCACGCAGCCGGCCAGTTCCGACGGCAGCATGCCCAGCGAGGCCGGCGACAGGACGGCGTAGTCGTCGATCATCTCAGCCATCGACCGGACGGCCGAGGCTGGGTCCCAGGGCTCTGCCCGGTAGGTTCTGCCGGCAGCGCGGACGCACCGGCCTGGAGCGTCGAAGACTCTCGAAGCCACCCCCGCGCCCATTGCTCGCGTATCGAGCCGCCAGGCCGCCGCGCCGGATGCGACGGGGGCGGAGTTGGGCAAGCCGCCCGCGTTGAACACGGCCGGGATGTGGCTGCGGAACGTGCTTGCCCGCCGAAGCTCGGCCGAGTCGAACGAGCCGGCAACAAGGGCGTCGGCCACGGACTGTGCGGCGTGCCACTGGCCCGACACCACCTTGCCTCGCAGCAGCGCCTCGGGTCCGTACGCGACTACCTCGCAGCTCTCGCCGTCGTCGCGGGCGTCCACGAGCAGCCGGCCCCGGCCGACGTATCCGCGGAACCACTCGCGCAGGACGACGCCGGAGGGGCCGGCGTTCTGGACCTCGACCAGCCGGACGCGGACGCCGCCGGCCAGCAGGCTCTCATCGGCACGATCGCGCAGGGTTTTGCCGGGACCGCTGCCAAGCACGCGGCGAAGCGTAAGCATGCTGGGCCGGCCGTTGATGCCCCACGTCAGCCCCACGGGGACCCAATGCTCGACGAAGGTCTCGGCAAGCCAATCGACGTTACCGGGATTGTCCGATTGCGGCGCAGCCACTGCGGGCGCGGCGTATATGCGGAAGGTAGGGGCGACGTACTGGCACCCTCGTGACTCGGCCGCCCAAACTATTGCGGTCATATGGAAGACCTTCCTGGCCGCGCGAGGCGGCCGGATGGCGGATCGTAACGGATCAGAACGTGCGGCTTACGGTGACCGACGGCGCCAAAGGGGCTGAAGCGTCGGCCACGAAAGGCCCTATAGGCGCCGGCATGCGGGACTCGATCCGCCGCGGCGGACCGCATCTGGCCGTTACGGCAAACCAGTACGACACGCCGTCGGCCAGGTCGAACGTGTGCGAGACGATCCCGTCGCGAGTGTAGTTCACCACGGCCGATGGGTTGCCGGAGGCGATGCGCGGGCGAAGCGCGCAATAGACGCCGAAGTCCGTCGGGGCCAGCCGGCCGGGCGGCGTGCGGCAGGACCAGCTAACGGTAATTCGCCCGCCGGAAACGACCTCGGCCCAGAGCCACTCGATGCCGGCCGGGCGGCTGCCGAGCCAGTCGCCGCCGGCGTCGGTCTCGACCTCGCAGGCGTTGGACAGGTCAGGCGTCTCCAGCCAGGCAGCCCCCGCCACCGGACGGGCTACGTAGGTGTAGCGAGCCAGCGGCTCGTGGCCCAGGCCCCCAAGGCGGATGACGGTCGCGTCGCACTGGGCGTAGCCCACGGGCCTGGCAAAGTCCACGCCGGAAATCCCGCCGCTTCCGCGGTAGACGCGATGGCCATGGGATAGCCCCGGCCAATGGCAGCCCGGCAGGCCTCGCGGCGGCCAGGCGCAGAATGGAAACGATGAGCCGCCCATCAATGGATACTCGCGTCGGTGCGGCCGACGGAAGTTGCCGAGACGGTGTAGGACGCCCGCTCGACAGCGACATCCTCGGCATCAAGGAAGCTCGTCTGGCCCGTGGCCTCGTCGAAGGTCATATTCCCGGCCAGAACCGCCAGGGCCGCGCGAAGGGCCTTTGCCGTCCAGAACTCGACGGCCACGGCCGCAGGCAGTATGTCGCCGTCGTCGTGGGTGACCATCAGCACGGCGCGGTCGGCCCCCTCGGCAAAAGCCGCGTCGGGGAAGTCGCACCGCCAGAGGCCGCTGCCGCAGTGGAAGACATGGCTGTCGGCGTGGGGCGAGTCCGCGGCGGCAAGGGCGGCCGTGACTTGGCTGGACACCTGCTGCTCACCCGGCCGCTGATAGGCCAGGTTCAGCGCCGTGGCGCCGCCAGCGGTCGTGTATGCCCGGCCCGTAGCCGTATCGGTCAGGTAGAAGTAGATCGACACGTCGGCGGCGCCCGGCTTGACGTGCATGCCAGATGCGAAGCTGCCCGGCGCCGGCGGCAAGTCGCGCACAGGGGCCAGGCTGCTGTCGCTCCAGTACATCAGGCAACTGCACGTGCGGAAGTCGGTCTGCGCGGGGTTCGCCCCGGCCTGGACATATACATCCAGCCAGTAGAAGCCCGCCGCGACTGCCGGGAACGTCCCTTGCACGGCCACGCTGCCGCTGGCGCAGGCGTGGACCTGGGCCAGGGCGATGTCATAATCGCCCCAGTTGGCGTCGTCGAACGCCTCGGGGTTCGTGCCGTGATACCAGTTGCCCGTCATGTCGCGGATGATGGCGTAGACCGTCTCGGCCCCATCGTCGTGAATCAGTTGGATTTCGTTAGCCATGTTTCACCAGTTGACAGTTGACAGTTGACAGTTGACAGTTGACCCTGACGTGCTGGGGACAGTTGACCACCACTCGTTCCTGACGCTCCTGAATTGTCAATTGTCAATTGTCCATTATGCATTGATTCGACCTCCCCGGACAGGCAGCACGTGGAACCATTCGGTCTTGTCGAACGCAATGTTATTGCCGCCATCGGTGCCTACTATAAACGCGTTGTCGGTCGAATACTTCCATGTCGTACCAGTCCAGTATGCCGTCCCTGTCTGCAAAACCACACTGTCCGGATAAGTCACCGGGTCCACATCCGACTCTTGATCCAGGATTGACCCGAACTCGCCCCTGTGAGGCAATCGCCAATCCGTAAACCCGGCATATTCCAACGCCAGGCTTTTGGCCACCGCGTTGGCCCAGGACATTGTGGCAGCGACACCTAGCACAGAGGCGTCATTTGTCCAGACAGTCTGTCGCCACTTGCCGGCGGCCGCCCCGGCCCGGTTGGCGGCGAAGGTCCCGGATGCCGCCGATGTGTGTGCCGCGACGCAGACCCAATAGGTCGAGCCGGGCACATCCTTGCATAGTTCGGCCAGGTCATAGGGGTGATTATTCGCCCAGTTGCCATGAGCGACCTGTATCTGGTTAGTCGAGTGAACGCCCACCGCGCCGGGAATGATAAGCTCCGGCTGCTTCACCCACGTCAGGCCGGTGGCCCGGTCGCTGATAGTGCCGTTGAGGTTGTCGATGAACCGCGTGGTGCGCGGATTGCCGGCCTGGAAATAGCCATCGTCGCCGTCGGCGTAGCTCGTCACCTGCCCGGTTCGCGGCAGCCAGATTCGGGGGGTTGGGATGTTCATTGTCAATTGTCCACTGTCAATTGCTCATTGCCTTACACCGCGTTGAACGCGAGCTCGCCGCTGGCGTGGATCTTCCCATCGATCTCGGCCATGATGTAGCGGCTGGACCCCGCGTCGTTGTGGGTCAGGATGAAGACATACTTGCCCGTCGCGTCGGTCTGCACGAAGTAATCGGCCTTGGCCGTGATCGTGCGGAGGATCCCGCCGGCCGACGGGTCGCCGAAGGTGTCGGTTCCCGTGGCCGTCGGCGCGCCGTAGGCCGTGGTGCTCACCCAGAAGTTGACGGCGCACCGCTCGGAGAGGTTGTTGCCGGCGGCGTCCTTGGCCTGGATCGTGATCGTCCGGGCGTGGGCGGCCTCGGCGGAGGCCGTGATCGTCAGGGTCGGCATCAGGTCCTGGACTGCGGCGGCCAGGCCGGCGGCGGCGTGGATGTGCAGGGCGTCGGCGTTGGACGCGGACCCCGCAACCAGCGTGTTTGCGGCGGCGGCGGTCATTCCGGACTGGAGAGCCATCGCGGCCGCGGAACGGAGGTCCGTGATGTCGTCGCAGCCGTAGCCGCCGGCGGAGGTGACGATCTCCGCCAGGGGTATGTGAGGCGTGGCCGACTGTAGCGGGAAGCCCGTGGTGTTGACCGTAACGGTGTTGCCCGCCGCCAAGTTGGTTGCCGTCAGGTAGATGTAGTTCGTGGCGTCGTCGGTCAGGGCGTTGCCCGCGGAGCCTTCACAGGCATACACGGTATCGCCATCGCCGGCGCTGCCGGGGCGGACGCCGAAACTCAGCGCGCCGTCGCGGTAGACGCGAAGGCTGTTGGATATCGCCTTGGCGAGCGTCAGCAGCCGGTGCCGCTGGCGCTGGCCCTCGGTGAAATAGCTGGCTTCGCCCGGGCAGTGGTATTTGAAGTCGGTGTCGCTGTCGGTCGTGCCGTGCAGGGCGTTGGCTTCGGCGTCGGTCAGTGAGAGTTCGGTCATGGCTCAGATGTCCTTTGAAGGTGTCATGGAAAGCACCAGCGTGTCGGTGATGGGGTCGTAGGATGCGACGGCCAGGTCGTCGGCCGCTTCGGCGTAGCCGTCCACGCGGGCCGTCGTTTGGAAGGCCGGCGAGACGTTGCCGTGGTCGTCCTCGATCTCCGCGCGGATCGCGTAGAGGCCTCGAGGCAGCCCGTCGGTGACGTACGCAAGGTAGTCGATGCCGAAGCCCCAGGTGTATCCCCAGTGACTCCCCCAGCCGGGCGCTTTGGAACCGCTGAAGCCCCAGCCACCGCTGCCCCAGTCGCAGCCCCAACCTGTGGCGCCTTGGCCGGCGGGGAAGATCGGCACCTCATGGATTCGGATGTCGGCCTGGGAGTTGCCCGGCCGGCTGCGCCAGATGCGCCACTTGTCCGCCGGCCCCCGGCCGTCGAGAATGTCGCGCCTCAGGGCCACCCGCAGTCTGTTGCCCATCGCGGCCGGGGCGGCAAAGGCCTGCTGAAAGTAATCCGCCCGCTCGTCACCGGCGTCCACGGCCAGCATGAACACCGTGTCCCGCGGCCCGGCCTGGGGCAGGACGAAACGGACCTGCCCGTCCTGCGGAGCTTGCCAGCCGGCCAGTTCGCCAGCGAGGTAACACTGCACGATTTTGTCGAGGTGGGCCGTCCGGGCGGTGACGATGAGGCCCAGGAGCGTCTCCTCGACGCGGACGATTCTAATGTCGGTGGTCCAGTAGGGCATTGGGGAAGAAGGCCGTAGGTAGAAGGTTGTAGGTTGTAGGCGGCGTGGGCGAAGGCCGCGAATGCTCAATGCTTAATGTTCAATGTTCACCATCCGACTGCGGGGGCGAGCAAGCTTTGCCGCTTGAGCATTGAGCATTTAACATTGAACATTTGCGGCCGAAGGCCGCCTATGGCTGTGCCACGATGACAGCCTCGACGTGGGCCAGGGCCTGCACGCCGCCTGACACGGCGGAGACCTCCATCGGCCCGGCTTGGCGATAGACCGACAACAAGCTGCCGGAGTACAGCCGGCCGTCGGTTCCGACGTAGGTTGCCACGACGCCGACGTACTGCTGAATGGCCAGCAGTTTGGCCTTGAGGTCGGCGGCGGCCAGGTCGGCCGAGGTTTTCACGGCCGAGGCCAGCACGCCGCGCACGGCGATTTCCCTCGCGCCGGCGGGCTGAACCTGGAAGAACTCCCCCGCCACGTCGGGCATCCGCTCGCGGCTGGTCCGCGAGGCCGGGCTGCCGATGATCTCCGCGGCGGCAAGCGTGGTCAGGTCGTAGATGTCGAACTTGGGATTCACGGCGGCAGGTCCTTTTGGTTACTGGCCGGCTACTATCGGAGCCGCTTCAGCGATGAAAGGCAGCGTAACGCTGCTGGCGGCGTTGCGGGCGACGGTGGCGTCGTAGCCGCCGATGGAGGCGCCGGCGATGGTGACGGTCTTGTCGGCCTGGGCCTTTACATCCTTCCATGTGAACGAGAGCGTGCCGGCCCGCCCTGCCACCGCGGCGGCGCCGGCGGGGTCAACCAGCGTGATGGTGCCGCTGGTCCGCCCGGCCGTGAAGCGGGCGACGGACTCGTGCATCTCGCCGTCGCCGGCGGCATGAAACTCCTGGCGGCGGACCGAGACGATGATCGACTCGACGCCGGCTATGGCCGCCTGGCCGATGGTTACGTTTCGGGGGTCGTGGTAGACGTTGAAGGCCATGCGTTGCGGCTCCTGCGGGCTTACCCCGCTACGGGTGGGTCAGTGTGAAGTTCCGGTTGGGATCACGAAGCCGATTTCAACGGGCAGGCGGCAGATGGCCCATGGCTCTCCGGCGGACAGGTCGATTCGGCCCTGGCCCCAGCCGATGCGCGGCTGGTAGGCCTGGCTGGAACCCCAGGCGCAGGCGGCGGCGGGCGGCTTGGCCTCAATGGCGTTGACGGCGGCGTTCTTGAGCCGCAGGATTTCGGCCAGGCGCGCCGACTCGTCGAGGCCGGCGTCGTCCACGGCCGCGGCCAGGATGATCTCCAGGCAGACGCAAGCGCCGCGAACGTCCTCCGGGCAGGCGATCTCTCGCGTGGTGACATACCGCACTATGGCCACCGGCGATTTGCTGAGCCGGTTGGCCTGGACCTGCTCGCCGCAGGTGGTGACGGTGACGGAGTCGAACACGGCCGCGGATGCGATCTTCGCGGCGGCCAGGGCGTCGCGGACATCGTCGATGATCGACCAGTCGGTGTTGGCAACGGTGATGGCGGTCATTGGTTGGTCTCGGTGAAGGTTTACGCGGAGCGCGGCGGTCAGACTCGCTGCTGGCGGACGGCCCCGGAGGCCGCCGCCTGTGTTGTCCCGCCGGAGCCAGGGCGGAAGGCAAGCACGAGCGAGGCCATCGCGCGGTCGAACTCGGCCCGGTGGTAGTCGCGCAGGCGGCTGTACATCGACTCGGCGCCTGTGCGATGGCTTCGGCCCAGGGCGATCTCAAGCGCCCTGTGTGCGCAGGCCAGGCGGAGCTGGGCGGGGTTGGCGATGCGCCGCAAGTCCGGAAGATCACGATGACCATCAGCCAGAAACCACGCCTCCGCGGCCTGACCGCCGAGCCGATCGTGGAACATGGCCGAGACCTTCGCAAGGACGTCCTCGCCCGCAAGGCGGATGAACTCGCTGCAGCCGGCCGTGGTATCATAACCGGGCAGGGCCTCGATGCCGTCCCAGAGCGTGTCCATATCGCTGTCTACGCACAGGGCCACCTGGACCGGGCAGACGCCGTCGGCCAGGTGCTGATGGAGCATCAGCGAACCGGAAAGCTCACCGTCGTCGACGGCCTCCAAGACCAACTCGACGGCCGAGGCCGGCGAGCCGTCCATCCCAGACACATCGACATCCTCGGCGGAGGCGACCAGGTCATCCTCGGTGCGGGCGGCATCCTTGTAGAGGCAGGCGGTTACGGTGTCCCCGTCGCGGACGATTTCCAACCACAGCACGCCGCCGTCGGTGTTCTCGGCGCCGGCTTTGGTGCTTACCCCCGAAAGTCTCCACCGCGACGTGGTGAAGGCCTCCCGGCGGTTCTCGTAGCAGATGATGGATTCCCACTTGCGTGGCATTTTCGGGTCCTCAGCGTTTTGCGTTTTTCTTCTCCGCCCGCTGGGCGGCCTGTTCGTGCCGGCGGCGGATTTGCTGTTTTTCCTCGGGTGAGACGCACCTGGTCTGCATCAGGTCGCGGATTTGCGTCGAGGCCAGGCGGTCGACAGTCCGGCGGTCAAGAGGCATTTTTGCTTCTCCTGCGCGGGACTCCGGCCTCGGCGGACGGCTCGTCGGTCCCCGCGGATCCAGAGCACCCGGCCTGGGTGCCGGAGGAGGGCTCGGGTGCGGCGAGGCCTTCGACCATCATTCGCGCGTAGACGGCCTGCTCGGCCTCGGCGCGTCGGCCCTCGAGCTGGCCGATCTGCTCGTCCGTCGGCGCGTCGGGCTGATCGAAGGGGTGCGAAAAGCCCTTCTCGCTGCGGTACCAGCCGAGCTTGCTGATGCCGGGATGGCCGTTGACGTGGTCGTCCAGCGGCACCCAGACGATCTGCTTGGCGTAGGTGGGTTTTCCATCGGCGCCCAGGACCTTGCGCCAGCGGCCGGTCCACATCTCGACGGCGCTGTTCCGCCTGCACGGCCCGCCGCGCGCGTGAGGCACCTGGGGCGAGCCTTCCGGGGCGTAGCGCCACACCAGGTGCTTGTCGCAGACCATCCATCGCCGCCCGCGGAGCACGCGGTAGGCAATGGGCCGGCCGGCGGCGTCGGTGAGCCTGCCGCCGCGAAGGGACATCTCGGCGAGGATCTCCTGGACCTGCTGGATTTCAGAGCCGTTCAGGTCGTATGCGTCTTCGTACATTTGTTGAAGAGTCCTTTCGATTCGCCGGCCCGCGACGGGGCGCCGGATGGGCGCCCCGCCGCAAAACCAGCTTGGTGAGGTGTGAAGCAGGGGATAGGCCTTATAGGTCCTATAGGTCTTATAGGTCCTATAGCTGATCGCCGGCTACCGTGCCGGGCGTTACGCGTCGGTAATGATCGGCACGCCGAAGGTGTCGATGTTCTCGCCGATGCCGTAGGCGATGGTCGCCACGACCTCGGTGCTCCTGGCCGAGGCGTCGCGCTGGTACTCGACCCGCAGCGGGCGGAGCTGGACGAGCGTGAGCGCCTCGCGGACGAACATCGCGCCGCAGCGGTCCGCCCCGGTGTTGGCCGTCTCGACCTCAGTGGTCACGTAGATCGGCACACCGCAGAAGACGCCCCAGAAGCCGTTGGTCGTCAGCCCATCGGGCAGCCGGCCCTCGCGGACGAGCTCAGGCAGGTTGGTGAACACGGCCGCACCGTTCGACGCGTCGGTCAGGGCGTTGAACAGGTCCATCTTCTGGACGGGGTGCAGGACGCAGACTTTCTGGCCGGGGGCGTTGGCCAGCTCGAGGGTATAGATGGCCTCGATGAAGTTGGCGACGGTCAGGTCGGCGCCGCTGGTGCCGACGGCCCCCGAGCCGGAGCTGTTTAGCCCAGCCAGCAGCGAGCAGAGGTCGCCGTCGATCTTCTGGGCGATGGCCCGGCCGCTGGAGCGAGCCCAGACGGCCAGGTCGTTGAGGATGGCCGTCTCGAGGGCCAGGTCGGTCACCTCGGTGCTCAGGCCGACCTCGCCGATGGTGATGGAGGCCGTGGTCGCCGGCGTGCGGGCCACGGCGGCCAGGTCGGCGTCCTCGTCGACGCCGGCGGCTGTGGTGGTCGGAAGCTGCGTCTGCTCCCAGACCTTGCCCTGCCCGGCGCCGAGGAACTCGCGCTGGATCAGGCCGGCCACGACGATGTTCGGCCGGGTCTCCTGGAGGATGTCGGCCGAGATAAGCTCGCTCGGCACCCAAGCCTCCAGGGTTGTGGTGGTGGTTTGTGCCATTGGTGATTGCTCCTAGATGTAGCCCCCCTCGTCGGCGGATGAGCGGCCCAGGATGCTGTCGCGCTGCTGGCGAGTCATGCGGTTGGCGACAGTAAGCCGCTGGGAAGGCGGCAGGGCCAGGAACTCGGCCTTCGATTGGGGCATGGGGTCCATGTGTGTCATCACTCCCCCGGCCTGGCGCGCGCCACTGCCGGGGATCACTGTAGATCGGACAAGGTTGGCGTTCTCCGGCAGGGCCAGGAACGCGTCCACGAAATGCCGCGCGTCACGGATCGGCTTGCTGCCGCCGTCGATTGCCGCCTGGCCGTCTGGTGCGGTGAAGTGGGCCTCGTATCGGCCATCGGCGGTCTCGACCATCCGCACGTGGCCATGCAGCAGTGCGACAACCTGGTCCGGGTTGATCGCATTGGCCCGTGCGGCCGCGACGCGAAGCTCCTGGTCGGCAAGCAGGTCGGCCAGGCGTTTTTCAAGCATTTCCTTTCGCCCGCGAAGGGCCTCGACGTGTGACCTGATCGGGGCGGGGAGATGCTCTTGGACAGCCTGGAGGTCCGCTGCATGCCCGTCGGCGGGTCTTTCCATCTCCGCCGACTGCCGGCCGGCCTTGCCATCCTGCAAGGCGCGCCGGTCATGCTGCTCGGACGTCTGGCCAAGGCGGGCCAGCAGTTGATCCACCTGGGCCGTCAGTTGCCGAACCTTCTCCTTGGCCGTCTGCCTCTGGCTGACGACCTTGTTGAACTCGGCGCGGGAGACCACGTCGGAATCGGCCTGGTCATGCCCGTCTGGCACCTGGGCCTTCTCGCCGAGTGCGTCTTGCGAGGCATCCGCCCCGCCGGACGGCAAGACCACTCCGGGCCCGCCGGCCGATGCGTCCGCAAACAACTCCTGAGTCTGTTGAGGTTGAGTCTGTGCTGGTTGAGTTTGATCCATGGGGACTGGTTTCCCTTGTGGGACAAAAAGCTGTGGTATGAACGGCGGAACTGGGAACCCGGAACATGGAACCCGGAACAGCAGAAACTGCGGAACAAGAATCTGCGTATCCCCGGTTCTCCTGATTTGCTTTACCTGGTTCCTTGTTCCGCCGTTCTTGACAGGTTCCGCTGTTCTGCTTTTCCCGGTTCCTGGTTCCGCCGTTCTTGACGGGTTCCGCCGTTTTCTTTTTCTGCCGTTACCGCCCCAACGGGGCGGTATCGATCTGCTCGGAGATTCGCTCGTGCTGGGGCGAGCCGTCGCGGACGAGCATGTTGGCGAGCTGGCGGGTCATCTCGCGTGTGACCTCCGTCAGCGACGCCGACACCGCCCCGCAGCCGGCAACCCAGGTGCGGATGTTGTCGAGCATCTCTCCGACAGGCTCCAGGACGAAGTCGCGGTTGTACGTCACGCTGTAACCCAGCCGCCCGGCCGCCTCGTGCGGAGCGACGGAATCGCCCGTGGCGAGCACGACGGCCTGGCGCATCATCTCCAGTTCCGCCCGTTCGCACTGAGAGGCCGTGGCGCGAAGCTCGTTGTCCAGGTCGGTCCGCTCCATGGCCAACTTCAGGCCGCTGCCGGCGGAGGCGTTTATCTCCGCCATTCCGCCGCGGAACTTCAGCAGCCGGAGGATCTCGCCGAGGTACAGCAGCAGCCACTGGCGCTTTTCGATGATGTGCCCGACGTCGCCCTGGACGACCCGCAGCGTCGCGGATGGATCCTGGGCGCTGATGAGCATCCCGCCGCCGTAGGTGTCCGGCAGTTCGCCCTTCTGGAAGCCCGTGGCCAGCCATCTCGGCACGGACGCCAGGAGCTCGGAGTCGGCCTGGCTCTTGAGGTTCATGGCCACGCGGGCCACGAGAGCCGGCCGGGTGACCAGCGAGAGCGGCACGCCGCCGCAGCCGGGCTTCTGCGACTCCGAGAAGTAGAACTTGACCACGGGCACCTGGCCCAGAGAGTGCGAGCCCTCGCGCAGGAGGACCACGTCGGCGGGCGTGTCGTCGCCGTCGCCGGCCTGGCTGCCGCTTGGGCTCTTGGGACTCGTTGGACTTTTTGGACAGGAAGCCCGCCACAGCCGGTATCCGTCGGCCGAGAGTGTAAGGAAGTCCGCGGACTGCCCGCCCTGCCCGTCCAGTTCGTCGGCCGAAGCAGTCCGCCCGAGGCAGTAGCGCACCCACGTGAAGTTCCGCGAGCCGTTGCAGGCCCAGTCCGGGCGTTCCAGCGGGGTGAACTGCATGAAGTACGGGTGGACGCCCAAGGCGGCCTGGTCGCGCCGCGTGCGGATTTCCGCGCCTTGCGGGGCGTCGGCCACCTGCGTGACGATGTCAACGCCGGTGACGTAGTGGTTCCACACGGCCCGCCGCATGAACGCATCAAGCGATATGCCATCGCCGTCGGCGTCGTGGATGATCGGCTCGATGATGTCGCGGTACCGACTTGCCGGATCGACCGTGCGCTTGGGGGCGGTCCGCCAGAGGTTGTCCACTCGGATTCGCACACCGTCTCGGCACATGTCCAGCGGCACGCACATCTGGCGGCGGTAGGCGTAGTCGTCGTCGTGCTCGCTGGGCGAGAACCGCGGCAGGTACGTTCCGCGCTCGAGCACGTCGAGGGTCATCTCGGCCGCGTCGGTCTCAAGCTGCCACCTGGGCCTGTGCAGCTGCGCCAGCGGCCCTTCGTCGAACGGGTTGAAGTCGGGGTCCATTTGATCTCCCTGCGATGGTAATCGGTAGCCCGTAGCCAGTAGCCGGGAAAAGTGAACGGCGGAACCGGGAACCCGGAACGGCAAGAAACGGCGGAACAAGAATCTGCTGATACCGGGTTCCAGGTTCCGAATATACGGGTTCCGCTGTTCGCTTTTCCCGGCTACCGGCTACCGGCTACTATCTTCACGCATAGCTCATCCGCCGGGTCTCGGTGCGCGACGGGGCGCATCTGTTGACGGCGAAGTACCTCAGGGCGTCCATCGCGTGGTCGCACGGCTGGGGCTTTACGGGCTCGTCCACGTATTGCCCGTTGACCTGCCGGCTGCGGTAGGTCTCGAATGCCTCGATGATCCTGGTGCAACTCGCGGCGACCTTCAGCCGCGGCGGGCCTGCCGCCGGCTGGAGGGTGGACCGCAGCAGGTTGATCCCGTTGCGGACCTCCCTTGCCCACGGCGAGGTCGCGTAGGTGCATGGGATTCCCATGGCCTCGAAGACCTGCACGTCGCTGTAGCCGGTCTGGTCGTTGCGGCTCGCCCCGGCCGGGTCGCAGTACGTGGCCTCGACGCGGAGATTTTCGTGGCGGGCCAGCATGTGGCGGGCATTGTCGGCCGTGGTCGTGTGCCGGCTGCAATACTCATCCACCACGTACACGTTGCCGGCCTTGTCGGCCTGGATCCACAGGCAGACGAACTCGTTGAAGCCCCAGTCGATGGCCCGCCAGGTCGGCAGGTCCGGCCGGAGGACAAGCTCGCGGTCCACATGCACGCGGCGGTCGAACGCGGGGTAGATCAGCCCTTCGAGGCTGGGCCTGAGGCATTCGGCCTCGGCCTGCCACTGCTGCGCGGACCACTGGTTTAGCTGCTTGATGGCGTCATCGATGGCCAGCACGCCGCAAGCGTCGGCGGCAATGCCGAGCCGGCGGTAGGGCTGTCCGTGATACTGCCGTGCCTTGGCCACACACGGCCCGGCGAGCCGGCACGAGCCGCAGTTTCGGCCGTTGTCGTGGCGATCGCTCGGGCAGCGTTCGATGGTCTCCCAGATGTTCCACTTGTGCAGGCGCATGCCGCGCTGGTGGGCCTGGGCGACCAGGCGGCTCATCGGCCCGCCGGCATGGTGCCAGGTCGAGGTGTCGATCGTCCGTGCGGCTGCGCCCGGGCGGCTGGCGAGCATGCCGACCGATGCAGCGAGCACGTCGGGGTCGATCTCGTCCACCTCGTCGCGGTAGAGACGCTGGACCTTGGCCCCGCGGACCCGTTTCTGGCTGGCGGCGAGGATCTCCAGGTCGCCGTTGTCCAGCCGCGTAAGCTGCCGGCCTGGCTCCTGGGCAAGGCGGTCGCCCAGCAGCCGCAGGCACCACTGGGCCCAGTAGGCGTAAAGGTGTCGCGCCTGGTCCTCGCTGCCGGACAGCACTCGGGCCCGCAGCGGCACCGGCGAGAAGCGGAACTCCATCGCCGCGATGATCGAGGCCGAGAGGGTTTTCAGGCCGCTGCGGTTTGCCCAGACGGCCAGGTCGGCGCCGGGCCGTTGCAGGGCGTCGGTCACGAAGTCCAGCGGCGTCGAGTGGCCGGGCGTGAAGGCCTTATGCGGCAGCCGCACGCCGAGGTGCTTTTGAACGTAGAGCCAGATGTCATCTCGGGCACAGGGCGGTTTGGCTGACAATGACCTGGTCCCTTCATTTCACCACAGCATGAAAAGAAGGTCCTAGCTCTTAGGTCATAGGTCATAGGGCGCGCCGGAGCATGAGCCTGGTTAATAGCAGGAGCCCAATTGGGGCTCTGCCACCCTAAGACCTAAGAGCTATGACCTAAGACCTTCTTCTCAGAGCAGTTTCACCGCATATCATTCTTGGCATAGCAGGCGGCCGCGGGTATCTTTGTAAGGCAGTAAGGGTTGCTCGTTGGCCGTCGCTGAGGTTGCATGAGAAAAGGAGAACGCACCATGGCAGATCTGGCTTTCAGTAAGAGCAAGGGCACGCTTACCGCCTTCGGCAGGAGTTGGCCCGCCGTGTCGGGCATTCCGGGCAAGCACCAGCCGCTGCCTCCGGGCTTCTATTTGGTCTGTCCTGGGTCGCTGATGACCGGCACGGAGCGGGTCGAGGGGGTGGGCTTCGACAGCAAGTACGCCTTCCCCGCGTACAAGGACCGCACGGGCTTCGGCTGGTTTCTGCGGCTTGGCCAGGGCAACCTGGGCATCCATCCGGACGGCAACGTTCCCGGGATGCAGGGCTGCATAGGCATTACCGCGATCAACACGCGGGACCTGTTCGAGGAACTCCGCAAGCACAACGGCCAGTCGCTGACCGTCAGCGTCGAGTGAGCCGGCGGCAATCACGCCTCCGGCTGCGGGCCATTGAGCTCGGTGAGGATGCGCCGCTTGGCTTCCTGCGGGAGCCTGACGGGCTCTGGCGGCCCCTCGCGCGCCGCCGGCCTGTCCGCTGAGTTCTGCGCGGCCATGCCCGCACCTGACTGCTCGATATCCATCGAGCGGTTTAGTATCTCCTTGGCGGCCGCAAGAGACGCGGTTCCCGGCTGGCTTCTGACGGCGTTTTCCAGTGCCTTTATCGCCTCGCCCTGAAGCGACACCAGCCGCCACAGCGCGCGACGGCACTCGCAGGCCAGGGCTTGATCGATCCGGCGGAGTATGCGCCGATGCCTGCGGCCCGCCAGCACGGCGTTTATTTGCGGAAGGCTCCTGCCATACTTGTCGGCCAGTTCCGCCGGACTGAGTTGGCCGTCCAGAACATCTCGCACAAATCGCTCCTCGTCGAGCCTGGGGAGTGATTCCTTCCTGGTTCGACTCATGCTGGATGCCTCTCCTTAATACATATGGACATTTTGATGGGCGCTTTGTGTAACGAAAACCGCCGGATGGCGGTTTTTGTTCCTGTTACCGTTCGGGCATCTCGCAGTAGATGCGGTGGAGGACCTTCGGGTCGAGCTGTGAAAAGCAGACCACTCGCCTCTCGCGGCGGGCGGTTCGTTTGACGTATTTCCACACAGCCGCGTTCGCGTCGGCGCCGGCCAGGTGGGCGGCCCAGGCCTCCTGGGCGGCATCGTCCAAGAGTTGACGGGGTATCCGGCGAATGGTGCCGCGCCGCAGCGACGGCGGCAGCGCGGGCAGCGTATCGGGTTTCATGGTTCATCCTTGGTTGGGGAAAGAAGAAGAAGAAGAGTTTCAACGCAGAGCACGCAGAGAGCGCAGAGGAGATAATTGAAGAAACAGAAGAAACATTTTCGCTTTTGCTTCTTCTCCCCTTTCTTCCTCCGCGTTCTCTGCGTTCTCTGCGATGGAACTGCTTTTTCACAGCCTTGCGTATTGGCGGGCCGCTGCGCGGCTGATGAGCCACTCCGGGGCCATCAGCGGCCGCTGGCGGGCCTGGCGAATCCAGTTGTGGAGCGTCTTGCGGCATATCCCAGCCAGGTTGGCCGCCTCCTGGTAGGAGAAGCCCTGGCAGAGAAGGAACAGGGCCGAGTCGATCTGCCGCCAGTTGCCGCCGCGAGTGAGAACCTGGATCATGGATGCCCACTCGCTGGCCCAGCAGTCAAAGCACATCTGCTGCGGGGCATGTCCGGCTGGCCCGTGGTAGAGCGGGTCGCCGTAGCAGCTCTTGCAGACGGGGCAGACGAAGGCCCCGCCCGCTGGGCCGTGCTCATGGGCTCGCCCATCGGGCCTTTGGTCCCCAAGGCGGGCTGCAAGGGCAAGGGCCTTGGAGCTTGCCGGCGAGGCGGGGATTGCGGATGCCTTTGTGGGACTTGTTGAACTGACCATTTCTCTTCTCCTGTCCTGCCCGGTTGGGCAATATCCTGGCCGCGCCCCGGCGGCGCGAGCGGGGACCCCGCCACGTTGTCATGGGTCCTCCCGCCGGTCGCCCCACGCGGATTTCGGCGGATGTCTTGCTGAATCACCTCTTGCTGGGCGGAGTTCTAGTGCGTGCAGATGCACGGGTACTCCAAACACTCGCTGCAACGGGCCATGTCGTCGAACAGCTCGCGGGCCCCGCAGTCCGGACAGACGACGACGTACTCGTCAGGCTCGCACATCTCGGCCGCGACGTGGCGGATGCCTTTGAGGCTCCGCCGCAGGTAGCGGTCGGTCCGGAGTTCGCCCCTCCGGGTGACGTGTCCGCAGCGGCGACAGCGGACCGGATCGTTTTTGTCTGGTCCGCAGGCGCACACGATGACCGCGTCGCTCCCGGTTGGTAGTTGCCCGTGTTAGTGGCCGGGGTCCAACGCGGCATCCCGGCCGGGCTGGGCCGGGCAATCTACAATCGCCCGGCCAACCCCGTATCCGCTGCCCCACGGCCTTTGAGCCGCTGGGGACTTTTATCATTCGGATGCATTATATACGAAGATTGATGAATTGCAAGAGAAAAATTAAAAAAGTTTTCTATTCAGATAACATACGCGGCGGTATATACTATTAGTCGTTATATTATAAAGTGTTACATTGTCATAGCCACATCCATTTGGGTGGCTTATTAGCACCATCCGTGGCTGTTTTCAGATCAGATAACCGAAGTATAAGTCTTATAGGACCCATAAGACCTATAGGATTCATAAAAAGCCTCCCCCTACTGTCTTCTGCTGCAAGTCACCCCGGAAACCCCGGCTGGCTGCGAAGGATGTCCATCATGGCCAGGGGATTCTCCGGGTGTACATCCGGCGGGCCGGTTGACGCGGGTCCGAGGGTGGCGATATAGTGTGGGCGAAAGAGGAAACAATCCCATGAAACTGATTATCGCGGCGGCGTTGGTTATGAGTATCGTGTCAATCATCGGAGCGCCGGCCGCGGAGCAGCCCGCGTCGGCGCCAGCGTCGGCCCCCGCCCCGCGCCTGCCGGCGGACCTCAAGCCGCTGCTGGACTACCCCGTTCGCGACACATGCATCTGCCTGGGCCCCGACGGCACGTACTACCTCACCGGCACCACGGGCCATCCGGCCTGGTGGGTCACCAACGAGGGCATCCGCATGTGGAAGTCCAAGGACCTCAAGAACTGGGAGCCGATGGGGCTGGTCTGGAGCTTCGAGAAGGATGCGACCTGGCAGAAAGGCAAGACTGAGAAGGATGGGAAGATTCGCCGAGCCATCTGGGCGCCGGAGGTCCACTACGTTAAGGGCAACTTCTACTTCGCCTACTGCGTGAACTACGGCGGCACGGGCATCCTGCGCAGCACCACCTCCAAGCCGGAAGGGCCCTACGAGGACATCAAGAAGGACGGTCCGCTGACCGCCAATATCGACGCCTCGCTGTTCGCCGATGACGATGGCAAGGTGTATTTCCTCTGGCAGAACGGCATGATCGCATGCATGAAGGACGACATGACCGGCCTGGCCGAGCAGCCGAGACTGCTCAAGCCGTCCAACGCAAAGGACGTCGGCTTCGAGGGCGCGGCCATGGCGAAGATCAATGGCCGCTATCACTTGGTCTGCGCCGCGTTCAACAAACGCGACGGCGTCAGCACCTACGACTGCATGATCGCCAGCGCCGAGAGCATCTACGGCCCATACGGCGCGGCCTACCTGGCCGTGCCCCACGGCGGGCACAACATGCTCTTCAAGGATGTCAAGGGCCAGTGGTGGAGTACGCTGTTCGGCAACGACGACAAGGCCCCGTTCAAAGAGCGCCCCGCGATCCTTCAGATACTGGTCAACGACGCCGGGCGGATCCAGCCCAAGTGAAGGAGATCGGCAAACCCATGGCCGACCCTCCTGTTTGTGCTGTGCCCCAAGGGCATATTCGAAGGTGCCTGAATAAGCAGGGACGCTAACGAATGGCATGAAGATAGGCCATGGCGGTCGTTGACGCAAAGGAGCCGCCGATTTTGTTTGACGCAGGCGCCCGGCTCGCTCATTGTAGCGGGTAATGGTTGAAACTCCTCGCACCCCTATCCTTGCAGGAGAATGCCCATGTGCCGTTCCGATCGTCCGGTATGTTGTGTCGGTTGCTCCCATGGTCTGAGCCGTCGGGGATTTCTGAAGGGCTGCGGGGCTGTCGCGGCGGCGGGCATCCTGGCGCCGGGCCTGGCCGCGGCCGGCGAGCCCCAAAGCCAGCAGGCCGCCGAAAAACCGCGCGTGGCCCTGGTGTTCCTCGCCAACAGCGCCGACCGCGAAATCTGGCCCTATCCCGGCTACGATTGCCCAAAACGCGAGCAGGAAATCATCAAGCTCTTGAAGGACGGCTGCCCGGGCGTGGACTTCGTCCCGGTCGTCGTGGCCCATCCCGATGATGTGCAGAAGGTAGTCGCCCTGAACGACAAGGTGGACGGCTACCTGGTCTACGTCGTCACGCTGAATTGGAACCTGCAAGGCGTGATGCAGCCGATCAGCAAGCTCGGCAAACCGATGCTCGTGGCCGACGAGTACCTGGGCGGCTCCGGGGCGTTCCTTTGCGGCACGAGCGTCCTGCGGCGGCGAGGGATTCCCGTGGGCACGGTCGCCACCACTTGCCCGGACGACCTGGTGGCCGTCGCCCGGCTGCTGGCGGGCGTGAAGAAGCCCGGCGTAACACCGGCCTCGTTCGCCAGGCAATGCGACGAGGTCTACCGGCAGACGTTCGCCAAAGCGGGCGACATGAAGTGCATTGAGGACAAGGTTCCGATCACCGAGATCGGGCAGTGTGTGAAGCGGCTCAAGCAGGCGCGGTTTGTGATCTTGGGCGCCGGGGCGGCGGGGCAAGAGCGGGAGTTCCTCGGGGCCAAGGGCATCTATGTAGGCTTTCCCGAGTTCAAGGCACTGTATGAGAAGGTCGATCGCGACAAGGCCGCCGAGTGGGCCGGCCGGTGGGCCAAGCAGGCCGAGAAAGTCATGGAGCCCACAACCGAGTGGATCAACAGGGCGGGGGCCGTCTACCTGGCCATGCTCGACCTCTTGAAGGATCGCGGGGCCAACAGCATCACCATGAATTGCCTGGGCGGGTTCAGCAGCGGGCAACTCCCGGCGTACCCGTGCCTGGGCTTCATGCAGATCCTCGACGACGGCGGGCAGGGCGTGTGCGAGGCCATGCCCGACGATACCGTGAGCATGATCCTGGCCCGCATCCTCACCGGCCGGGCGGGCTACGTTTCCGATCCGGCCCTGGACACGTCGAAGAACCAGATCGTCTACTCGCACTGCATGGCCCACACAAAGGTCTTCGGCCCCAAGGGCGAGGCGAACAAGTTCCACATCCGCACGCTGCACAACCGCGACCCGCGCGGCTGCTGCGCCGAGTCGTTCCTGCCCGAGGGGTACATGACCACCACGTTCCGCACCAACATCGGGGCGAAAAAGCTGGTCCTGCACCAGGCCAAATCGGTGGGCAACCTGGGCGCCGACCGCGGTTGCCGCACGCAACTACTGGGCGATGTCCGCGGCGACATCGGCAAACTCTTCCGCGAGTGGGACCTCTTCGGCTGGCACCGCGTCACGGTCTACGGTGACATCCAGGAGCCGCTCGTGGAACTCGCCAAGGCCCTTGGCCTGGAGGTGGTGAAAGAAGCATAGAACCGGCCCTTGGGTTTTGGAGTACGGCGATTTATCACCTGTCGCCGTTTTTTTCGCGGCCGCGCGGGCCGAAGTGGCCATGTAGATCGGCGCTGTCCCAGAACCAATGATGCGGCACGTCGCGCGTGTTTGGCGGCTTTCTCTTCAGCCCCGTTCACGGGGCTGAAGGGCGGTCGCTATACACGTGCGGGCTGCAAAGCCCTGGTCTATACCCCGCCTTCGGCGGGGCAAAGCCCCGTGAACGGGGCTGAAGGCGGTTGACCAAACACGGCTGCGCCGTGGCGCGGCTTTAGCAACCGCGGTTGCGTCACTCTGTTGCCATACCCGGCGTCTGCCCCCAGCCCGCCGTCGTCTACATCCACCCTACCCCGCCGGGCCGGGCCTACATCCCCCCCACCCCGCCGTTGCCCATGCCCGATCCATCACCGTCGCCCATTCCTGAATCCTGCCGGGCCGGTTTGGTACCGTCCCGCCACAGCAGCTTGCCGCTGGTCTTGTCCCACCTCCTTGTGCGGTTGGCCAGTTGGTGCCTGCCGTGGCAGTCGGTGCATTGGCTTGGGCCGGGTTCCACGGCGCCAAGCGCATCCGGCTGGTATAGGCAGATGGCGGTCGACTCGGCGTACTCCTTGTGGCATGGCAAGCAACTCGAGTTGATCTCTTGCCTGGCGAACATCTTCTGCGGGGGGATAACGCCATCCTCGTCGGCGGTGTGCTTCTCCGACTTGCCGTGGCACTTGGAGCAACCCACACCTGCCTTGGCATGGCGGACAACGAGCGGCTCGATCTGGTAGTTCATGTGGCAGACGTAGCACCAGTAGTTGTCGTCCGCCGAGCCGATGATGTGCTTGGGCTTCTTGCTGACCGCCAGCGGATCCTTCGCCTGGTACTCGGCGAACCGGTTCTGGGACTGGCAAGCCAGCACGACCAACAGGATCAGGACAAGACCGGCAAGCGCGGTGGTGCGCGCGACAGCTCTCATGGGATGCTCCAGCGGACAGGCCTCCAATAGCTTGCGATATTGGACGTTGTTACACTCGGCGGAGAGTAGAAAGTAGAGAGGAGATCGCGGGAGAGGTCTTTTTTGCCAATCACAGTGAGCCGTCCATCGAGGCGTCAGCCGCCTTTTCTACTTTCTCCTTACCACTTTCTCCCGCTCTGTGAGCGGCCTGTCTTTCTTACCGGAAAGACGGGCCGTTCACGGGCATCAAAGGCATCAGACGTTTCGCCAGTTCTCCAGCCATTGGTACTGTGGCGGCAGGTTTGCCCACATCCGCTCGGCGGCGTTTTCGAGCATTGCCTTTTCGTCCTTGTCCAGTTCCCGCTTTTCCTTGACGGCCAGGGCCATGTTGTCCACTTCGGCGGGGCTGGCAAGGCCCGGAATAGGCGCGGTAATGGCGGGGTTTCCAAGGACGTACCTGACGGCGAGCCGGGCCAGCTTCGACTGCTCCTCGGGCTTCTTGGCGTCGCGGAAGTACGATCCTCCGCCAAATGGCTTGATGCCCAGCGCGCCGATGTCCTGCTTGCGGATCGCGTCGAAAAGGCTGTCCTGGGGCAGTTCCTTGGACATGGCCGCGTAGGGGAAGACAATCACCTCCATCTGCTGGGGGTACTTCTCGATGAGCATCTTGAGCCACTGCCGATCGTGTGACGACACGCCGGTGAATCGCGCCTTGCCCTGCTTCTTGGCCAGTTCGAGGGCCTTGACTATTTCCTCGACCTCGGCCTGGGTATGCTCGCCGCCGCGTTCAAGCGCCACGGGGCGCCAGACGTCGACGTAATCCACCCCGGCTATCTTCATGCCCTCTTCCAAAGTCTTGAGCAGCATCCCGGTGGTGCGGTATTTCTCGTCGCGCGGGCACTTGGGCCACATGGCGAAGCCCATGTACATTTTCTCTCGCTGGCCCTTCAGGGCCGGGCCGTACGCTGAGACCTCGGCCACGGTGCAGGCGTCGACGAGGTTGATCCCGACCTCCAGGCAGCGGTCGATGACCTCGCGGCGGTTCTTGAGCAACTCCGCGCCGGCTTCGCCGACGACAGGGTCGGCCAGGCCCGGCACGGGCCCCTTGAGAACACGTTCCATCCCTTTCCAGTGCCCACCCAGGCAGACCGCCGAGACCCAAAGCCCCGTCCGCCCCAGCCGGCGATACTCCATGTTCGGGTTGTAGCTGCGGGTCTTCTCAACCGCGCCGGCCGACGCCGGCTTGGCCTCTTCGGTCCGCCCGGCCGAGTTGAGCCCCAGAACCACCGCACCGGTGGCAACAGCCCCGTCGCGCACGAATTCCCGCCGCGTGATCTTCCTGCTGGTCATGACTATGTCCTTTTCTGAAGTGTCGCATCTGCCTCGGCCGGTGCCGCCGGAACCAAAGCCGCAACGGCTCCAATATACCCTTTACCCCGCGAGACGGCAACGCGGGCCGCAAAAAATCAGCCGAACCCGCCGCCGGGTCGCGGTGCGGGCAAGTCCGGCGGCTGTCAGACATGCACCCTTGCCTCGGCGGCGATTCGGGCGGCGGCGCTGACGGCCTGGCCCAGGGCGATGCAGGCATCGTTGGTCGGCACGGTGCGGTGGGTCAGGACGGTGAAGGCGTCGGCCTGGAGGAGGCGGACCAGTCGGGCCAGGAGGTAGCGGTTCATGAAGCACCCGCCGGACAGGGCGAGCACGCCCAGGCCGGTGCGGTCGCGCGCGAGCGAGGCGGCGGCGTGGAGGAATGCGGCCACGGTGTTGTGGAACTTTGCAGCCAGCTCGGCCGGGGCCGTGCCGGACGCGGCATCGTCGGCCAGGGCCAGGACCGTCGGGCGAAGGTCGATGAGCATCGGCGTTGACTGGTCGTCGATGGCGAAGGGGTAGGTGTCCTCGACACCGGGGGCGATAGCGGCCTCGAGCATCATGGGGGCCTGTCCTTCGAAGCGGTTGGCGCAGGCCAGGCCAGCCAGTGCTGCCGCGGCGTCGAACCACCGGCCTAGCGAGCTTGACTGCGGGCAGTTGACGTCGGCGCGGAGCAGGTCGAGGGTTTGCTGGATCGTGTCGAGGTCGGGGGCCAATCGTTTGATGACGGGGTGGTGGATGCAGTCGTCGCCGAGGGCGTCGTACAGGCCGGCCAGGGCTGGGCGGAATGTTTCCTCGGCGGCCTTGTCGCCGCCGGGCAGGCGGGTGTATCGCAGGTGGGCAAGGCGCTGGTAGCCGGCGAGGTCGCAGCGGAAGACCTCGCAGCCCCAGACCGCGCCGTCGTCGCCGTAGCCTGTGCCGTCGGCGACGATGGCGAGCGCCTGCCCCGCGTGGTCATTCTCGGCCAGGCACGCGGCGGCGTGGGCGTGGTGGTGCTGAACGCGGATGAGCCGCCCCGGCGGGCAGCCCGCAAGCTCGCCCCGTGCCCGCCGGGCGGCGTACTCGGAGGAAAGGTACTGCGGGTGCATGTCGGCGGCGATTGTCTCCGGGCGGACATCGAAGAGGTCTTCGAGGTGGCCAATCGTGTCGATGAAGTGGCGGTAGGTTCGGCCATCCTTCAAGTCGCCTATGTGCTCGCCGAGCATCGCCCAGCCGGCACGGTAGAGGCAGACGGCGGACTTCAGCTCCGCCCCGACGGCGAGGACCGAGGAATTGCGGATTGCGGATTCATTGATTGCGGATTGCGGATTGAGGATTGCGGATTCACCGATTGCGGATTGCGGATTGCGGATTGCGGATTCACCGATTGCGGATTGCGGATTGCGGATTGCGGATTGGGGATTGGGGATCGCCTGCCACGGCGAAGCCGGGTGGATTTCCTGTCGTGCAGATTCAAAACGGTCGCTTGGCTCGCCAGCGGCAATACGCAATTCCCTCTCCCCAATCCGCAATCCGCAATCCGCAATCCGCAATCTTATCGGTTGTGGCGCGTAGCCTCTGGCTCGGCGGATCACGCTGAGGGTACACAGGCCGGTGAGTTGTACAACGCTGTCGTCGAGGCGGCGCTCGATGCGGCGGTTGTGCAGGAGCAGCCCATCGGCCAGGGCGGCAAGTTCGGCGACGGCGGCGTCGTTGTCCTTGACCAGCGGCTCATCGGCGAAGTTGGCGGAGGTCATTATCAGCGGGCGGGCTATGTGATCGAAGAGCAGGTGGTGCAGCGGGGTGTAGGGCAGCATGATGCCCAGGCAGGCCAGGCCGTCGGCGACTGCGGGGGCGATTGCGTCGCGGGCGTCGGCAAGTTTGGGAAGCAGGACGATGGGGCGCAGGTGCCCGGCCAGGAGTTGGCGGGCCTCGGGCGAAAGCTCGCAAAGCTCAGCCGCGGCGGCAAGGTCGCGGACCATGATGGCGAGGGGTTTCTCATCGCGTCGTTTTCGGCTGCGAAGGCGTAGGACGACTTGCTGGTCATCGGCCCGGCAGGCGAGGTGAAAGCCGCCGAGGCCCTTGATGGCGACGATCATGCCGGCATCCAGCATGGCCGCGGCGGCGGCGATCGGGTCGTCGCAGTCGATTGGTCCGCCGGCGGAATCAGCCAGCCAGACGCTTGGTCCGCAGGCCGGGCAGGCGATGGGCTGGGCGTGGAAGCGGCGGCTGGACGGGTCGGCATACTCGGCGGCGCAGAGCGGGCACATGGCGAAGTCAGCCATCGTCGTGTTCGGCCGGTCGTAGGGGATCCGATTGACGATGGTGTATCTGGGCCCGCAGTTGGTGCAGTTGATGAACGCATAGCGGTATCGGGGGTCGGCGGGGTCGCGCATCTCGCGGAGGCAGTCGTCGCAGACGGCGGTGTCGACGGTGACCTGGGCATCCGCTAGTTCGCCGCCTTCGCTGGGGCGGATGTCGAAGGTTTTCTCACCCGCGGCGGTCTCCATCTCGGCGGCGTCGCAGCGGGCGATCCGGGCAAGCGGGGGCAACTCGGCCCGCAGGCGGCGCGGGAAGAGCTCGACGTCGGCGGGCAGGCCCTGGACCTCGATGGTCACGCCGCGGGCGTCGTTGACGACCCAGCCGGTGAGGTTGAGCTCGTCGGCAAGGCGATAGACGTATGGCCGAAAGCCCACGCCCTGCACCTGCCCGCCGACCAGGATGTGAAGCCGCCTGAGTTCCATGTTGCCGAGAAGAAGCTCACAGGTCATAGCGCTTAGGAATCGTGGAAGAATAACTTGAGAAATTATGCTCGCGAACGGATGGTGCAGTTCCATTCGCCATGAAACTCTGCCGGTGCGCAGTTGACGCGGGCCAGTTGTTTGTCACTGGCCTTCATACCTGTCTTGTAGTGGCGGGTGTCCAATGCGGCCCGCACCGTCAGGCCGCTTTCTTCTTTCGCCCGGCCGGCCTTAGGCCCCCGAGGGGGGCGGCGGGTCTGCTCTCCGGGGCCTTGAGAACGGGCTTGACTGCGGGCGCGGCCAGGGATTCGCCATCCAGCTTGGGCTCGAACTTGCCGAGGTCCAGGCCGAAACGCTCCAGGACCGTCGGCGTGATGTCCTGACGCATGCCCGCCCGCTTGATCCGGGCATCGTTGGTGCCCAGGAAAACGTACGGGGCATAGCTGTGACCCTTGGCGCCCTCGTTGAAGCCGTGGTCGGCAGTGACGTAAACGGTCGTCTTGTCGTACAGACCAAGCTGCTTGAGCTTGTCGATGATCTTGCCCGTCCACGTGTCGCCGGAAATCAGCGCGTCGTTGTACTCCTTGGAGTTCTCTCCCGCCTTGTGGCCGCTGTGGTCCACCTCGGCAAAATGCACGAAGAAGAAGAACTGATTGTCCTTGTACTTGTCGAGCAGCTCCAGGGCGCGCGAGCCGACCTTCTCATCCTGCACCAGCCCGTACTCCCACACGTCGCAACTCTTGTGCATCGTGTAGTACGGCGAACCGTCGAAGACCCTGTACTTGACGCCGTTCTCCTCGACGATCCTGCCGGCGGCCTGCTTGCCGGCGCCGGGCTGCTTGGCTGCCTTCTTGCCCGCCGCGGGCTTATCGGCCTCGACCGGCCTTAGGCCCCCAAGGGGAGTATTCGCGTCCAGGCGGGTCTTGGACGGCGGGCGAATCTCCCCACAGTGGGCCGACTTGCCGATAACCGCAACGGTGACAAACATGTCAGCCATGAAATGCTCCTCCAGCCGCTCGAAAACGCTCAGCCCCTTGGGAACGTCCCGGTACTTGCCGTTGCTGTACACCCCGGTGGCCTCCGGGTTGTAGCCCGTGAGGATCTGCGACCACCCGGCCTTGGTGTCCGTGGCGCCGTTGACCACGTCGATATCGACCAGGGCGCCTTGCTCGCTGAGCTTCTTGAGCGTGGGCAGCTCGCCCCGCGCCAGGCACTCCTGCACGTGTGCCCGCTGGGCTCCATCCCAGCCGATGAGGATTACGTTTCGCGGCCCATCATCCGCCGCAAGGGCCGGCATCGCCGACAGGACCGCCGCCAACGACATAACCGCCGCCACCAGACAGATCGTCAACTTGCGCATCATCTTCGCTCTCCCGAAAGTGGTCTAAGAACAGTATGAACAGCCCGAAAGCCCGCCAGCGGCCCATCCGCCGCGGGCCCGCCCGCCCACCGGGGCAGGCAACTCCACTAATTCGTAAAACCCCGCCCAGCCGCCCAAGTTTCTCCGCCGCCGGCCATTCCCGCGGGCAAGAAACTGCTATGCTTTGGGGCCAGTGAACGGGCCTGAAAAAAGGTACCCCCCCCATCAGACCGCGGTGCGGCGGTCAGAGAGGCGCAGGGCGGGGTATTGCTGGAGGCTCAGGCCGGCGGCGAGCAAGGCGGCGTTGAAGGCGGCCGGGGGGACATCGGCGAGGCGGCAGGCGTCGGCGTGGTCGAGGCGGTTGTCGGCGTAGAGTTGGACGGCCAGGGCGAGGCGGACGTCGTACTCGCTCAGTTCGCCTCGTGCGACTATGTCATCCGGAAGGATCAGTTTCATGGCTACGCTCCGCGGCTTGGCCGGGCGATGGCGCCCCTGGCCGCAGGTTCACCGTTATGATTATCGGCCATTGGCGGGCGCGGGTGAAGCAAGGAGCGGGGCCCTGCTCGCTGAAGCGAAAAGGCCTCAGGGGACAGGCTTCAGACTTCAGGCTTCAGACTTCAGGTTCCGTTCCCAATATCCGGTTCCGCCGTTTCTTCTCTCGGGTTCCGTGTTCCAGGTTCCCGGTTCCGCCGTTTTTTCTCCCCGGCTACCGGCTACTAAACTGATTTTTCTTTACCGCCGGGCTTGCTAACGGGCTCGCGGTGCGATTAAATCTAAAAAAGGGCCTCAGGCCGGGAGAAGCCCATGCAGGATAAGTTTTTTGGCGACGGTATAACTTTTGACGATGTGCTTCTGCTTCCAGCGAGATCCTCGGTCAAGCCGCAGGAACTGGACGCCTCGACGAATCTGACGCCGAGGATTCGTCTGAACATCCCGCTGGTCTCGGCGCCCATGGACACGGTGACCGAGGCGGCCCTGGCCATCGCGCTGGCACAGGAGGGCGGGCTGGGCTTCATCCACAAGAACCTGTCCATCGAGGCCCAGGCGCGCGAGGTCGAGAAGGTCAAGCGGTCGGAAAACGGCATCATCACCGATCCGGTAACCCTGCCGCCGAGCGAATCGACCGCCACGGCCCGGCAGCTCATGAGCCAGCACAACATCTCCGGCGTGCCGATCGTCGGGGACAACGGCAAGCTGGTCGGCATCCTCACGCGGCGCGACATGAAGTTCCTTCCCTCGGCCGACACGCGGATCGAGGATGTGATGACCAAGGGCAACCTGGTGACGGCCCCGCCGGGCACAAAGCTCGACGAGGCGGAGATGATCCTCAACCGCCACAAGGTCGAGAAGCTGCTGCTGGTGGACGCCCAGGGCAAGCTGGCCGGGCTTATCACGATGCGGGACATCGACAAGCTCCGGCAGTTCCCGCAGAGCTGCAAGGACGCTCGCGGCCGGCTTCGCGTCGGGGCGGCCGTCGGGGTGATGGACTTCGAGCGCGCGGCGGCGTTGGTGGATCGGGAAGTGGACGTGCTGGTGATTGACACCAGCCACGGGCACAAGGACGTGGTGCTCGAGACGGTCCGGCGTCTCAAGGCGGCCCACGACATTGAGGTTATCGCGGGCAACATTGCCACGTCCGACGCGGCCAGGGACCTCATCGAGGCCGGGGCGGACGCCCTTCGCGTGGGCATTGGCCCGGGCGCCATCTGCACCACCCGCGTGGTGACCGGCGTGGGTGTGCCGCAGATCACGGCCGTAAGGGAATGTGCCAAGGTCGCCGATGCCAGCGGCATCCCGGTGCTGGCCGACGGCGGCATCCGCCATAGCGGCGACATCACCAAGGCGATCGCGGCCGGGGCGGCGGCGGTGATGATGGGCAGCCTGCTGGCGGGGCTTGAGGAATCGCCGG
>Ga0315285_10000160_pt1 | contig 65329 bp, 51 predicted proteins | sample YL17G09_36_MG_FD_203698 | JGI IMG/M metagenome (GOLD analysis project Ga0315285, IMG submission 203698) | Sediment microbial communities from Yellowstone Lake, YNP, Wyoming, USA - YL17G09_36 | ecosystem: Environmental > Aquatic > Freshwater > Lake > Sediment | place: USA: Wyoming | collected... | reverse complement strand
CGGCGAACAGGCCGAGACTGGCGAGATACACAAACCGGTCGGCCACGAACGAGTGGTCGTGATACCCGAAACCGGCCAGGCCGCTGACGGGCAGGAGCGTGACCACGAAATGTCCGAGCCCCCACAGGACCAGCCCACTAAGCGCTACACGCCAACGGTACACCGCCACCACGGCCAGCAGGAGGCCGAGCAGCGGCAGCCAGGCGGTCAACGTACCGGCGTCAACGGTCCAGAGCGGGTAGATCGGGGTCGGCTCGAGCGGCAGCAGCAGCTTGCCGACGTAGAACCAGAGTACGCGGGCCGCCAGGAGCGGGCGAAACACCAAGGACACGGAAGCCGGCGGCGGTTCCTCCACGCTGACCAGGACCAGCGCCGCCGCGACGCCAGCCAGCGCAAAGGGTATCAGCCGCCCCAGGCTGGCCGTCAGTCGGCTGCGCCGAGATTGCCCGGGTCGGGCGAACACCAGCCAGTCGGCGAGGAACAGCGATGGTACGAACGTGACACTGGCGGTCTTGCTGAGCAGAGCGCCGATATAGGCCAGCAGAGCAAGTCCATAGGTCCACCAACGGCCCGTCTGGCGATGGCGGGCGTATAGCAAGAATGCCGCCAAGTAGAATGTCCCCGACAGGACGTTCTTCCGCTCCGTGATCCAGGCGACCGACTCGACCTGCAGCGGGTGCAGGGCGAACAACAACGCACAGAGCCAGGCGGCCACGCGGCTCAGCCCGAGCCGGCGCAGCAGGCACATGGCCAGCAGCGCGTTGAGCGCGTGCAAGGCGACATTCGTGGCATGGTAGGGCGCCGGATCGAAGCCCCAGAAGCGGTGGTTGAGCCAGAGCGACGTGTAGAACAAGGGGTAGTTCGGCCAACCCGGCGCGTGGGCGGTGCGCGTCCAGATCGCGGACCAGCCGCGCGGGGACAAGACCAGCGGGTTCGCCAGAATCATTTCCTCGTCGTCCCAGGTGAGGAAGCCGGCTTTGAGCGTCGGCCAATACAGCGCGCCCGCGGCGATCACGACGCTGAGGCCCGCGAGCCACCAGGCCCACGCCGGTGGCGCTGTCGCCCCGGGACGGCGCGGTCGCGCCGACTGCGGTGTGCTGGAAGGCGGGATGGACCGGTCGGTCATGGCACGCTTCCGACAGCGGGGCCGCGGCGGATCGAGGCGCACCATAACCGGATCGAAAGCCTGGTGGAACGATCTTCCTCACGGTCGCCCGCCCCTGCCTTGGGTCGCTGCTGCCTACGCCGTACAATGCCGGTCTGGCTCACAAGTATAGCAGGCAGGTGCATACATGGGACTGAAGGTCTTCAACACGCTGGGCCGCAAGATGGAAGAGTTCGTGCCGCTCAAGCCGCCCAACGTCGGCGTATACGTCTGCGGCCCGACGGTCTATGGGCATAGCCACCTCGGCCACGCCAAGAGCTACGTCAGCTTCGACGCGATCATCCGTTGGCTGCGCTACAGCGGCTACAACGTGCGCTACGTCCAGAACATCACCGACGTGGGCCACATGACCGAGAACGATGAGGATGCCGGCGAAGACAAGATCATCGCCGAGGCCCGGCGGCGCGGGCTGCCCCCGATGGCGGTGGTCGAGATCTTCATGCGCAGCTATTTCGAGGACATGGACGCGCTGAACGTGCAGCGGCCGGACATCAGCCCGCGGGCCAGCGGCCATATCCCCGAGCAGATCGAATGCGTCAAGAAGCTGCTGGCCGGCGGCCACGCGTACGAGGTCAACGGGTCGGTCTACTTCGACGTGTCCTCGTACTGGAAGTACGGCCGGCTCAGCGGCCGCAACGTCGAGGAGATGGAGGCCGGCGCCCGCGTCGAGGTGAACCCGGAGAAGCGGCACCCCGCCGACTTCGCCTTGTGGAAGCGGGCCGAGCCGGAGCACATCATGCGCTGGCTCAGCCCGTGGGGCGAAGGCTTCCCCGGCTGGCACCTCGAATGCTCGGTCATGAGCCAGAAGTACATCGGCGACACGCTCGACATTCACGGCGGCGGGCTGGAGAACCAGTTTCCGCATCACGAGTGCGAGATCGCCCAGGGCGAGTCCACGACCGGCCAGCCCTTCTGCCGCTACTGGCTGCACAACAACATGGTGACGCTGAACGGCCAGAAGATGGGCAAGAGCCTGGGGAACACGATCCTGCTCAAGGAGCTGTTCCAGGCGGGGCACAAGCTGCTGGAAAAGACTTTCGAGCCGGCGGTGGTGCGGCATTTCATTCTGACCAGCCACTACCGCGCGCCGCTCGATTTCTCGAATGAGGCCCTGAAGGCGGCGGAGGCCGGTTCGTACAAGCTGCGTGACGCGGCGCGGGAACTGCGTAAGGCCGTCGCGGCCCACAAATCCGAGCCCGAAGCGCAAGCGACGGGCCATCCCACCCCGTGTGCCACTGCTCTTGAGCAGTGCATAACGAGCGCCACGTCGGATGCTGTCCGCGCAGCCCTGACCGACATCGGTCAGCGCTTCACCGACGCGATGAACGAGGACTTCAACACCGCGGCCGGGATTGCGACCGTTTTCGACTTAGCCAGGCAGGTCAGCGCCTGGGTCCGCGACGGCACCCCCGCGGCGGACCTGCTCGCCGCCGACACGCTGATGCAGGCCCTGGTCGGCGACGTCCTGGGCCTGAAATGGCAGGAGACGCAAGGCGGCGCCGCGGCGGAAGCCGAGCGCAACGCGTTGATCCAGATTCTCGTCGACCTGCGCAACGACGCCCGCAAGACCAAGAACTTCGCCCTCGGCGACCAGGTCCGCCAGCGCCTGACCGCCCTCGGTGTGGAGCTCAAAGACGGCCCAACCGGCACGACGTGGTAGCCCGCGGCCGGATGTGAAGGCCTTCTCGGGCGGCGATTCGGAGCCGCGACGCATAGTCGAGTGGAGATACCCGCCGGCTTCCTGCCGGCGTGAGCAAGGGGTGCTGTATGGCTGACACGAACGATTGCGTTTTGTGTGGCGCGCCGAATGCTAGCATCCAGGCGGTTCCCGACGCCGGAGCTTGGCGCGTCGACTGTTCCACCTGCGGCTGCTTTGCCGTCGAGATGGGCACTAGGTACAAGGTGCACAAGCACGCTGACGACGGATACCGCCTCTCGGCACTCGCGCGCGAAGCATGCACACGCGGTCGGCCCGTCCTGTTCGTGGATGGCTCGATCCAGCCCATCGTGGAGGGATTCGAGTCACTTCAGATTCCGGAGGCACTGAAGACGCGTTTCCCTCGCACGATCAGTGAGCTTCTCGACCGCGCCCTCCTGAACCTGTCGCGCTTGTCGGAACACCCGGGGTTCGAACTGAACTTTCTGTATGAGAAGGAGCACGCGGTTTTCTTCGCGCGGAACGCGGAGGAGGCGGCGTTTTACGCGAAGGCCTTGATGAAGGCGGGCTGGCTGGACTACGGTCTCCGCGACGAGCCCGACAGGGAGTGCTTCATAGGCTCTGTGTCACCGAAGGGACTGGTCCGCGTTGCCGAACTTCAGGCCGGCCGGGTGGGTGAGCCTCTGACGCAGGCATTCGTCGCCATGTGGTTCGGCAACGAGCGGGATCAGATCGGCGACCGCTCGTCCGCTGAATTTTGTACTGAGGCATTCCGGAGCGGCTTCACACCTGGAATCAACAAGGCCGGGTACGCCGAGCGCCGGATCGACTTCAAGGAGTTTAACGACGACGTCATGGATGAGATCGTCACCGAGATTCGTCGGAGCAAGTTCATCGTCGCGGACTTCACCGGCCATCGCGCGGGGGTCTATTACGAAGCTGGATTCGCACGCGGCCTGGGAATCCCGGTGATCTTCACGTGCCACAAGGACCACGTGGAGTCGGCGCACTTCGACACGAGTCACATGAATCACCTGACATGGAGCTCGTTCGACGAGCTCGCGAAAAAGCTGGAAAGACGCATCGTGGCGACGATCGGCCAGGGACCGCTGGCCGCACAGCGCGTCGCAGAAAAAACCTGAACCCGCAGAATCTGCGGAGGACCGGTCGAATGGTCAAAGTAGACGTAATCGAGGGCACCGTAAACGACGTGCTCTGGTGCCACTACGACCTGGCCGGCGATGTCCTCTATCTGCGCTTGGCCAGCGAGCGGCACGCGTGGCACAGCGCGCCGTCAGGGAAAAAAGCCACCGGTCGGATTCGAACCGACGACCTGCGGTTTACAAAACCGCTGCTCTGCCGACTGAGCTACGGTGGCGACTTACGTAACTACTTGCTATATAATGCGATACAGATAATAGCACGCGCAGCCGTCCATTTGCTCTTGCAGAAAGAGAAAATGGGAGAGAAAATGCGCCGGGTCGGCAGCCGCGGGCGTATCCGCCTGCTGATTGACCGGGTTTCGCACTGTGCCAGCATCTAAACATCGCGACGTCCAAACTGACAAGACCGACGGCGGTCAGTTTATCACGATCCCGGTCGGCAGCAACGGGAGCGTCGCTTACCGTAAAGTCTACCTCCGCACGCTAGACAAGGTCGTTGCCCGCCGCCGCGCCCGTGTGCTTGCCGACGTGCAGGACGTTGACGAAGCCCGCCGCATAATCAAATACCTCGCTGAAAGCCGGTCGCCCGAGGAAGAGCGGCGACGGATCGCGCGAGTCGCGCGGATCGGCCCGCTAGTTCCGTCGCTCGATATGGACGAGGCCCGGCGCGAGCTGGAGAGCATCGTCTGCGACTTTGGCGACTGGGTGCCGGGTCAGATCCCCGAGGACATCGTCGAGAAATGGCAGGCGACGGGCGTCGCCGAGGAGCAACGTGAGATCCTGCTGGAGCTGGGCGTGCCGGCGGACTTCCTCGCCGAGAATCCAGGCATATTTACGTCGCTCGCTACTCGCGGCTGGCGGGCCAATCCAGATCACCGCCCCCGGCGCGAAGCGCTGGAGGCGCTATTCAAGCTCGGCAACGCGAAGCTCGCGAAGGATCGCCCGGCGCGCCGCGGGCGGCGACTCTCGGACTGCATCGCGGAGTTTCGCACCGAGCAGGAGCAGCGCGCCAATCAGCCGCGGCACACCAGCAGCTACATTCATCGCTTCGAGGAGTTCGTGAAGCTGCTGAAGGACCCGCTCATCGCCGACCTGGAGAAGGCGGATTTCGTTCGGTTCGTCGATCACGTTCTTGCCGAAAAGAAGGGGCTGACGAACAAGACCATTAACGACCACCTTCAGGCAGTGAAGGCGGTGATCCAGTCGGCGCAGGCCCGGCTCAATGACGATGCGTTCCCCGAGGGGCTGAACAACTGGCTACGGCTATTCGACCGCGAACGCCGCAAGCGGCCTTACAAGTCCCCAAGGCACAACCGCCAGCCCATGCCGCCGGACGTGTTCAAAACGCTGCTCGCGCAGGCGGATCGCTGGGCCGAGCTAGATTGCGAAGCTTATGCGGCGTCGCTGCCACTGCCCGACGAAAAGGACCGGCGCAAACAGGCGCACGCGATCAGACGGCACCACGACGCGGCCCGGCACCGCAAGCGGGTGGGCATGATGACGCACAGCATGCTTTGCCTGGCCGCCAATGTTGGCGCGGGGGCCACGGATTTTTCGAACCTGCTATGGTCCGAGCTGCGGCTCGACGGCGACCTGCCCCTCTACCAGGAGGACCGCGGGAAGCCCGCGCACCTGCTCGGCAGCGACGTGCCGCGTTGCTGTCCGCTGCTGCCCGAAACGGTCCGCAGCCTGAAACGCTGGCGGGAGTGGCAGCAGGTGGAGCTGCGGGCCGCTGCCGAGCGCCGCGCCAAGCGCGCCGCCGCGCGGGCGAAGCGAGTGGCCCAGCGGAGCGGCAACGCGAGTGCCGATCAGCCACCCGAGCGCGGCGGCAAGTCGGAGCCCTCGACGCCGGTCGCCGCCGGCGCCAAGGCCGCGCCGATCGCGCCGGAGAACGTCTTCACCTACGCCGACGGGCGCCGGCTCGATCAGACCACCTCAATGCAGGCGACCGACTACCTGCGCTACCTGCGGCGCGCGGTGGGCGACAAGGTCCCGCAGCTCCGCTCATGCCGGAACATCGGCGCCACCCTCTGCCGCGGTGCGCGCCTGCCCACCGACATGGCGGAGGCGTGGCTTGGCCACTCGGCTCGCGGGACGAACAAGTTCTATACGGGGGAGGCGGAGGAGGATTATCTCCTGCCACTAGTGCGCGTCATCGGCGAGAAATACCTGCCGAGCTACATCCTACGCGATCCCACGACTTCGACCTGATTGACAAAGTCGAATGCGGCTGTGCCGCGCTGATACTGCTGCCAGCGCTCTTGATGCAGGGTTTCGCCAAGGAGCGACACGTCCGTGGTTTGTCCCGGTGCGCCTTCATCGAGACCCACTTCGAATCGCATCCCTCCGCGCTCGGTCAGGACGTAGCGCGGATGGAGTTTTTCGCCACCAACTCGCTGGCGCCATACGATTACAGCGACTCGGAGCCCAGCAGGCACACACGCAGGCAACCGGCGCTCGCATTCGTCCAGATACCAGGCAAGCGCCCACTTTATCTGACCGTTCTCCTTCATATCGGTTACGTGAACTTCGACCCTGCTCACTGCCGCGCAACGGCCGGCGAGCGGCGCAAGCAGCTCGGCAAGAGAAACGCGCCAACGCTCCTCAGAGGGATTGAAATGAGGGTCGATCAGGAGGATCTCACGGCTGATACTAACGAGAGGCGCGCTTGCCCTGCCAAAAGCCACTGGGTCGCGCGGAACGGCACGCTCGCGTTCGACACGCCAACGCTCGTCTGTTTCGTCCACCAGCCCCGGGTCGAGAATGTAAGGTCGGCCCCGTGGGTTGCTGGGCGCGACAATCGCGTGGAATGGATCGCGAGCATGTTCCCGTTCCGCGTTGTCGATCCACGTGCCGGTCGGGTCATAGGTGACGCCGGTGCGGCGCAGGAGCTTGACACTGATCTGGGTCAGCAATAACTCGATGCGTTTCCGCTCCACATCCTTGAGAACTCGCTCGGCCAATTCCCAGACCATACGCTTCCATCGGCCTGGAAACTCAGAAATGAGCCGGCCATGATGAACCCCAAACTGGCTCAAGAAAAAGCGAAAGCGTTCAAATGTCGTGAATACGGCCGGATCGACCGCGAATTCGCACAACATCAGAACAACTCCTTCGCCCGTTCGTCAAAGAACCCCTTTGGCCAGCGGTCGATGAACTCACCGGTCTGGTCGATCCGCAGTGGCGTGGCGTGAATCCCGCTATCGCCCTGTTCCATGTAGACCACTGACAGGTCGTCGGGCCGCAATCCGAAGTCCCCAAGATCGGGATCGCTTTCAGCGGTCTGCCTGATCCGCTTGAGTAGACGAAGCAGGAGGTGCTCGCTGTGAGTCTCGATGATCAGCGGCTCCTTGTGGCGCCGGGCCGCTTGGATCAGCAGATCGCCCAGGCCGACCTGAACCGCGGGATGGACGTGCAACTCCGGTTGTTCGATCGCCGCAATTCCGTCAGCGGGCTCGACGAGGGCCACGACAACGGGAACGATCTGCGTGATTCCCTCCCCAACGTCTGCTGGTGTGAGATCGGCCCCCGTGTTCGTGTCGGTGAGGACCAACCTGGTGCGCCGTGACGCTGACCTCAACCGAGTGCGAATATCCACAAAGTCAACGTCGTCAAGGGGCTGTTCGGTCAGTATCTGCACGACCGCCGGGTCGGCGGCGTCGAGTTCCAGGACTTCGGTTCGACGCAGCAGATAACCAGCGGCCAAGCGGTTCGGTCCGCTCACCCAGTCGCTCACTTCGCCGAGCAACTCGTTCGATGCGAGGTATAGTGCGTCCCAGGCCGCGAGGCCGTTTGCCCACCGAGCTGGGTCATCGTGCCGCAGCGGCTCGAAATTGCGCGGCGGCGTTTCGCGCAACGGCCCAAGATAGCGCGCGGCGCGCAACGTCTGAAGCAGCACCTCGCCGGGACCGACGATGAGCTGCGTCAGCGCCGCCCGGCCGGGGTCGTCACCTTCAAACACGGACCAGAGGCTATCATCCGGCGTGCTGTGCGACTCGCTGAAGTCCATCAACGCGCCGAAGCGCGGTAGCGCGCTCTCTTGCTCGAACATGAAGATGGGATGTCGAGCGATCTTCTCAGCGAGTTCGCGCCCATCCACGGGCGTGCTGTCCGCATCCAGCACGTGGCCGTGAGTCTCAGCGAAGATGGGATGCCCGCCATTGAAGCTGGTCAGCTCGGCGTAACTGCGTCCCGGCTGATATGTAATCGCGGCAAGCGGCTGGTCGTTGATGCTTACCTCATAACGGGTAACCACGGGCCGCGCCTGCAGTGCACTCCACTGGACCGTGAACTCTACGCAGGCATTGCTGACATACTTCTCGAATTCCCAACTTGTGAAGTCTGGTTCGATGTAAGACGGGAGCGACACGCGGGGCAGGAAAAGCTCGGCCCTGAAAGTGATGGGACGGCCGAGTTCGCGCTTGTGCACGAAATTTCGGAATCCGCCCAGATCCACGAAGCCGCCGCCTGCGGTGGTGCGGTCTATGTCCGCACTCCGCCCCTCCAACACCTCGCGCGCGTAGTGCAGCGCGTGAAGGATCGTGCTCTTGCCGCTGCTGTTGGGGCCGAAAAGCAGCGTGATCGGCTTCAGCGGGATGCGGACCCGCTCGCCGATGCCCTTGAAGTTCTCAATTTCGATCGCGGTGATCATCAGCACACCTCGGTTGACGGCATCAGCCGGCTACCGTTCCCGTTCATGCTTGACATCCGGCCTTCCTCATCTTCTTCCGCAAGCTCACGCCGGCAAAGATCGGTAGATCGACGCGAATGACCGCGCCTCGCCTTCCATCAGCGTCAGATAGGCTGGGTCATAGTCGGTGGGCAGGATCAGCTTGCCGCGGCGAACATCGAGCAGGCCGACGTTGACGCTGCCGGTTTTCGGGCGCAGCTCGGCCTGAAGCAGGTGCAGCATGGCCTCCACCTGCCGCTTGCCCGGTTCGCCGTCCTTGAAATATAGCTTCACGAGGTGCGGCGAGCCGCCGATCTTCAGCCCCAGCTCAGGGTTCAGCGACACGCTAAGGTCATCGATGATCCACGCCTTCTTCTGTGGCGCGAACCACTCCATCGTCCGGCGGCCTGCGAATTTCTTGTATCCCTTCACGAGCGCCGGGTAGGCCGTCTGCTTCTTTTTGTCCGTCAGCCCGCGCAGGACCTGATCCAGGCCGGTCAGCGGCTGGCCATCTCGGTGCAGTTCGACGAGCGCGTCCCGGATCGGCTTGTAGAAGTCGGTCTGCGGGCTATATCCCTCGCCGTGCTGCTTCTTGACGCGGCGGACGACCGTGAGCTTCGGCGAACCCGATTTCAGGACGAAATCAACGAATTGGGTAAGCGTAATCTCGATCATTTGCGATCCCACAGCTTGCGGTCCACAGCGGAGAATTCCTCAAACGTGTCGAAGACCATCACGCGAGTTTTGGCTTGCATGCCGCGGCGCAGCACGTTCATCGCGCGATGCCGCGCATCGCGGTCGGGGTTTACGAGGACGACATTCCGGAGCTTGCCGGGCCGCACAGAGACCCGGAACAACGATGACGTGTGCAGATCGGTGTTCGGGAACGAATAGCCGATTACGACGATCGTCCCGGCCCGGTGTATCTCATCCGCGGCCTGCGCCCAGATCCGCGCAAACGCGCCCTCATCGAACCGCTTGTTCCACTCGGGCGGGATAATCTCGAAGTGCATATTGCCGGCAGTTTGCTTGGTATACGGGCGCTCCTTCAGCGTGAACCGCTGCTCCGACTTGGCGAGGAAGTGCAGGGAGCCGTGGAGCTTCAGTAGCCGGATCGTGCCGCTTTGCTTCGTTGGTGGGTCGGGGGTGTTCCAGAAGTTCTCACCGGGAATTTGAGCACCGCGGCCGGGCTTCATCGACAGGCAGTAGCCGTAGCGCGCGTTCCACTTGCCGGCGCCGCACGTGCGCAGCTCGTGATCAATCAGGCAGTCGTAGTTGAACGAAATGACTGCGTCGTCGATGACTAACCGCTCGACGAGGGCCTTGTGATACGCGCAGTCGCGATGCTTGAGCCCGGTTCCGCCCTGGGGGCTGAGGGTAAGGGACTCTTCGAGCACCGCCGCAATGCCCTGCAACAGGTTCGTGCGCTTGGCCCGTAGCTCGGCGAGATCTTCCCCCCAGCGCTCGCCCGTCGTGCCCTCGACGATTCGGATCTGATGCTCGATCGTCGTGAACATCGTTTCGAGCGTGAGCTGGAAGTTGTGGCCGAACAGCTCCACCGCGTCCGAAATCAAGCAGTTCACCGTCTCGCGGTGCTTGTCGTTGGCGATGCGCTGGAGTTGAGTAAAGAAGTCGCCGTCGAGCGGCGGCAGGCACAGCGGACGGTCCTTCTTGCCCTTGACGAACGACGCGCCACGAGTGGCCCCGGCGCCCAGCACGATCAGCGCCATCAGAGTTCCCCCCGAAACGCCCGCTGGACGAGTGAGTTGAATAGGTCCTCTGCGTCCGCAAGCGCGTGCCGCTCGCTCCTGCACAACTCCTGGAGTCGGCGCGCTCGCTGAACGAATCGCCGCTGCTCGTCGAGTGGCGGGCAGGGCGCTAGGATTTGCCGAATTTCCACCAAGTGGAGGTTGGTTACGGTAAGAGTTTTTGAATGGCGCGTTGCCTGCCGCAGCGCGAGATCCGTGCCGAGAAAAGTGCACAAGAAGGTCGGATCGAAAACGTCTAGCTTCGGTGAAATCCTGGCGAGGCTGACGAAATGGGCAAACTCCTCATCCCAAGTGATTTCGATCGGGATGCCGATCGTCCCGTTTTTGGAATACAGAATATCGCCCTTGCGCGGGCGGGACTTGCGAGTAATCTCCGCATACTCGGCTCGTGGAATGCGCTTGACGGTTGACCAATCGACCGTGCCGTTCTTGATGTCGGTGATTCGAAGAAACGCGACTCCCTGTTCAACGTATGTCGGCGTGATGTGCACGCCATCGGTAATCTGCTCGCAGCCGTCCTCCAGCGAGACCAATTTGCCCACTGGCCGCGGTGCGAAATACCGCGAATAAGACTCGAAGAACAGGCTCGGGATGAGCTGGTCGGCGAGGCGGGCGGCTTCCTGGCGGCGGCGGCGGATGGCGTCCGCCTTGTCCAAAGTCGCCGCGATGCGCTTCTGCTCGGCCAGGCTTCGCTTTGGGTCGTCAGGGAACGGCAGCGGGATCGGTATTGATTCGAGCGTGGACTTCCGGATCGCTGGGACCGTGGTCGCGTCAGTATGCCGATACAGATCGAGCCGCAAAAAGAAGTGCAGCGCATACCGGATGTCGAGACGCGAGCGATCGGCCACGAATCCCATCGTGTTGTTGTCAATAAGCATTTCGCGCGTCGTGAGCGCGCGAAAGTTCTGGCTGATCGCCTCGCCGATCTTCGCAAACACGATTGAGTGGGCAGGCAACGGCTTCGCCTTGAGGAGCGGGAGATCCTCATCATTGACGTAGTGCTCCGCGTCGGCAATTTCTCGCCCGCCCGCGCGCGCCACTTTCGAAATATCACCAACCTTGGCGAATGGGTAGCGCCCCTCGCGACGCCCCTGCAAGGCGACAGGAAAGCCGAATCCGGCTCGAAACTCACCCACTTGGCCAAGTGGAACCGGGACCATCACGCCATTGTGTTTCGCGGAGACCATCACTTCAGCATCCCCTCCAGTTCGGCCAAGTCCGCCGCTTCCTGCTGATTCAGTTTGCTGAGCCGCTTGAGGATCGTCTTTGGCGGGTCGTATTTTGGCTCCTCGTAGACGGTTTCCTTATAGCGGTTGATCGACAGGTCGTAATTCGCCTCGCGGATATCGGCCAGCGGCACGAAAAACGCCTTGTCCTTGCGATCGGTGTCCTTCTTGGGGTTCCGCTTCGCCCAGCGTGCTCGCACGTCCGGGAGGTCGGTTGTTTCAATCGGGTCGCGCTTGTCGTCGAGCGAAAAGCCGTCGTTGACCACGTCGTAGAACCAGACGTGCTCGGTCTTGCCACCTTTCGTGAACAGCAGCACGGCGGTCGAGACGCCGGCGTAGGGCCGGAATACGCCGGCCGGGAGCTTGATCACCGCGTCGAGTTGGTTATCGTCCACCAGAATCTGCCGCAGGGCGCGGTGGGCGGTGGACGAGCCGAACAGCACGCCGTCCGGCACGATCACGCCGCAGCGCCCGCCGAGCTTGAGCATGCGCAGCATGAGCACGAGGAACAGCAGCTCGGTCTTGCGGGTCTTGACCTTGCCGGTCAGCGACGAATGCACGTCGGCATGGTCCAGCGCGCCCTTGAAGGGCGGGTTGGCGAGGATCAGGTCGAAATACTCGGTCGCCGCCCGGCGGACCTCGGGGATCGTGCTGGCGGGGAACGAGTTGCTGAGCGTGTCCTGGTAGTAGATGTGCGGATTATCGACGCCGTGCAACATCATGTTCATGGCGGCGATGCGCAGCATGGTGATGTCGAAGTCGAAGCCGTAGAACATGTCGCGCTGGATGTGCGCGCGGTAGGGCTCCAGCTTGTCGCCGGTGTAGATGACGGCGGGCTGACCGTCGTCGCCGATGACCGGCCGGCCGTTTTCGTCGAGTTGGGCGATGATGCCCTGCTTCGACGACCAGTGGCGCAGCAGGAATTCCTTGACTGCGACCAGGAAGCCGCCGGTGCCGCAGGCCGGATCGCCGGCCCGCCAGGTCGGCTGCGGCTCGATGAGATCCACGATCAGCCGGATGATGTGCCGGGGCGTGCGGAATTGGCCGTTGATCCCGGCGGTGGTCAGCTTGGAGAGCAGGTATTCATACAGGTCGCCCTTCACGTCGCCCTTTTCGAGCGGGAGCTTGTCGATCATCTCGACCGCGGAGACGAGCAGGCTGGGCTTCTGGATCAGGAGCTGGGCGTCCTGCATGTAGCGGCCGAAGGCGGTGCGCTCGCCGTTGGGCTTCTCGCCGAGCTTGCGAATATGGGCAAAGACTTCGTCGCGCACGAGGGGCAGCATCTCCTTGCCGCCGAGCTTCTTGAAGTTCTGCCAGCGGCGCGGGTCGGTGGGGCCGTCGAACGGCGTCCGCGCGGACTGGCCCGTGCGACCGGCCTTCTTCTCTTCGCGCGTGGCGGCCATGTCGAGCAGGCGTGTGAACATGAGGAAGGAAATCTGCTCAATGACCGTGAGCGGGTTGCTGATGCCGCCGGTCCAGAACTCATCCCACAGCTTGTTGACCTGGCTCTTGAGTTCGGAAATCACTGGGACGCGCCTCCTTGCGGTTTGGCTGCGGTGAAGGTCTCGATGATGTCGAGCAGCTCCTGCGCGGTGCGCTCGTCGGTGAAGATGCCGTCGAGCCCGTCGCTGTGCAGCGTCGTGAACGGCGCCTCATACAGCCGCTCGACCGTGATGCTGCCGTAATGGGCGATGTGGTTCTGGAGCATGTCCAGGAACCGCACCTGCTGGGCGGTGAGCGCCGGGTGCGTCTGGGCAAAGTGCTCGAAGCGCCGCCGAACGGCCTGCCCGTCAAGCCCGATGATCTGGCGGATCGCCAGGTCAAGGTGGCCAGCGGTTTCAGGGTAGTAGTCGAGCAGGTCGGTCAGGTCGAGGGTGGGGTCCTGGGTCAGCACGAGCGACGTGAGGGTGCGCAGATCGTCCTCGTTGACCGGTTCGCCGGCGCGAATGCGCTGCAGGATCGGGTTGAGGTCGAACAGGTTGCGCAGGACCTTCTCGACACGATCGCGATACGCGGCCAGTTCGAGCCCTTCGAGCTTGACCGTGTGCGTCTTGCGCTCGATGAGCGCGTCGTCCTCGGCCACGTCGATGACTTTCGGCGGCAGCGTGGTGGACGCGGACGGCTGGCGCAGGTGCATGATCCCGCGAAGCTCGACGCGGATACGTTCCAGGTCGGCGATCGTCGCCTTGTCCCAGAACAAGGGGTTGCGCGCCTCGGTGATCACGTCTTCCTTGGCCCGCACCTGGCTCAGGTTCATCTGAAGCTGCTCAATCTGCCCGCGGATGTCGTCCTTCAGGTCGTCGTAGCGGCTGGCGGCGCGCAGGCGCTCGGCTTGCGCCTGGCACATGCGCAGGTCGAACTGATACGCGGCCTCGTGCCCCGCGATGTTGCGCCACTGCATCAGCGGGGCGATATCCTGTTGCAGCACGCCCTTCGTGGCGGCGTCGAACTGCTTGAGCACGTCCTCGCGCTGCACGGTCTTGACCTGCTTCCACTTTTCGCGGACCACGATGCTGCGATCGGGCAGGTCGGCGATGTCCTTGTGCATCAGGGAAATTGCAAGGTCAAACGCGGCCGTGTCCTGACGCTGGAGCGCGGTTTCCGCCAGCTTCATGCGGGCCTCGAAGAGGCGCTGCGGTAGCGATTTCGGTGGGCTGGCCTCGGCCGGTTTGTATTGCTCCTCGAAATAGTCGAAGTTCCCCCAGTGGTCGAAGATCACGAAGTGGGTCTTGTCGCGCCCCGGGCCGAACAGGTTCGGGCAGAGGCGCGTGCCGCGCCCGATCATCTGCCAGAACTTGATGTAAGAGTAGACCGGCTTGGCGAGCACGAGGTTGACGATCTCGGGCACGTCGATGCCGGTGTCGAGCATATCGACCGAGATCGCGATGGTCAGCTCGGGGTTGCTGCCTACACCTTTGAAATCGTCGATCAGGTCCTCCGCCCGCGGGTCGTAATTGTCGATCACGCGGCAGAAGTTGCCGCCGTATTGCGGAAACAGCTCGTCGAACAGGTTTTGCAGCAGGACGGCGTGATTGTGGTTGCGCGCGAAGATAATCGTCTTGCCGACGCGGGTGCTGGAGGCGTCGCGCAGCCCGCGATCCATGAGGTTTCGCAGGATTTTGCGGTTCGTGTCCTTGTTGAAGATGTATCGATCAACGTCGTTCTGCTCGGCTTCGACCGCCTCGGGCACCGCCTCCTGCTCTTCGAGCTGTTGCCGCTGTTCAGGCGACATCTGCGAATACTTGATGCCCCGCCGCAGGAAGTCGGTTGTGTGCTCTTCGACCTGGAACGGCACCAAGTAGCGCGGGTCCGCGTTTAGCGCATCCGCGTAGCTGAAGAACACCGTCGGGTTGTCGTCTTCGCAGTCGAAGAGTTCGTAGGTGTTGCGTGAAATCAGGCTGTTCCCGAGCGGGTCCTTACGCGGCGTGGCGGTGAGCCCGACCGCGTAAGCGTCGAAGTAGCGCAGCAGGTCGCGGTAGCGGTTGTAGATGCTGCGGTGTGATTCATCGGCGATGAGCAGGTCGAAGAAGCCCACATCGAAACTTTCGTAGCACTTCATCATGGCCGGATACGTCGCGAGGTAGATCCGCTTGTCGCGATCCTGCGACGTGTTGGCGGACACGATGGTGCGCGGCTCCTGTGGGATGAACTGCTTGAAGACGTTCCACGCCTGCTTGCGCAGCTCGCGGCGATCGCACAGGAACAGAATGCGGCGCGCCCTCTTCGCGCGGATCATCGCTTCGCAAAGCGACACCGCGACCCGCGTCTTGCCCGTGCCCGTCGCTTGAACGAGGAGCGCCTTGCGGTGCTTTCCGGCGAAGCGCTCGATCACCTGCTTGATGGCCTCGATCTGATAGAGCCGCCCGGCGATCGTCGGATCGGGCGTAATTTTCGATGGCGCGAGCGGATACTGCCGGCGAAACAACATGTATTCCAAGCTGTCCTTGCTGTAGAAGCCGAACACCTTGCGCGGCGGCTCGTGCTCGGCATCGTTCCAGAGCCAGATGTCGAAGCCGTTCGTGTAGAAGACGATCGGACGTTGACCGTGCTGTTGCTCCAAGCCGTCCGCGTATTCCTTCGCCTGTGTGCGGCCAGCCTCGGCGTCGCGCGCGGTCTTCTTGGCCTCAATCACCGCCAGCGGCTTGGCATCGCTGCCCATCAATACGTAGTCGGCGTAGCCGATTCCGCTCGACGTGGATTGACCGGGGACCTCGCATTCCTGCTGCACGCTCACCGTGCTTCTGCCATTCGGAGCGACATCCCAGCCGGCGGACACGAGCTGTTCATCGATCAGTCGTTTTCGCGTCGTGGTTTCGTCGAAGTTGAGTGCGTCAGCCGCGGCCTGGCCCACCGCCAGCGTATCCTGCAGCTCGGCAACAGTGGCCTCGGCGGCGCGCGCCGTAGTGCGGGCGGCCTCCAGCTCCGCCAGCAGCTTCTGCATCTCGGCTTCCTGGGCGGCCAACCGCTCCAGGATCACCTTCTTCTCGCGGCGGAGCTGCGACTTGGAGTCGTCAGTGGCTCCCGGCGCCGGCGCAACGAACGTTGGGCATTGGGCTTTGGAACCGCCGCCGTAAGCGATGAATAGCCACTGCCCCAGCTCGAACGCCTCGCTCAGCAGCCATGTCGCCGTTCGGTTGGATATCGATTCGCCGTGGGCGGCCTTGTTGCCGTGAAGCCGCAGCGCATGCAGCTTCGACACGACCACGCGCGGCGCTACCGACTGGAAACTGGGCTCGCTCAGTTTGTCATTGAGGTTGGCCTGGTAGATCTGCGGGAGCCGTGCTTTGTACCAGATGAACTCAACGACCTGCTCGGCAAATGACCGGAGTTTCACAGCCGCGCTGGGGGGGTCGGCGTGAACATACTGCTCGGCGAACCCGCCGAGCAGGGCGAGTTCCTTCCAGTTGGGTCGCAGAAATTCGAAATTCGCCGACTTCATCCCATCCAGCCCGTGCTGTCGCTGGGCAGCGAACGCACCGAACCGTCGGTCGTCGCCGCGGGACCAAGAACTCGTGCCGGCCTGTGTTGCGGGGGTTTCCACGCCCAGCCAGTCTGCAAGGGGCGTGCCAGCACCTGCCGGCGCGGGAAAATGCGTGGTCTGCTACTTACCACCGGTCCTCCACGATACGTTCAGCCGCTTGAGTTGTGCATCGAGCGTCTGGTAGTTCTTCATGCCGAGCAGCCGGGCCGCGCGCGTCTTCACACCGTTGCTCTCCTGCATGGCGCGGCGAAGAAAGTGCCGCTGAATCTCGGCCAAGTGCGTTTCCAGGTCGAAACCGTCGCCCAGTGGGCGCTCCAGGATACTCACGTGGCCTTGGCCGGGCACGGTGGCCACCGCCGCGGCGATCTCGGATCGTTCAATGGTCGGACCGTCCGCCATCGTCGCCGCCTGCAGCAGGGCGTTGTAGAGCTGACGAACGTTTCCGGGCCAGTCAAACCGTTTCACAAACTCGTTTGCACTAGCAGAAAATGATTTGTGCTGGTAGCCAGAATCTTGGCTGGCAAACTCGCGGTTGATCCGGTCGAGCAGGTGCTCGGCGATTTTCGGGATGTCAGACCGCCGCTCGCGCAGCGGGGGGACGGCGACCGTAATCACGGCGAGCCGGTAATAGAGGTCTTCGCGGAACCGTCCCGCGTTCACCTCGCCGACCAGGTCGCGATTCGTGGCCGCGATGATCCGCACGTCAGTGCGCTGCTCGGCGGTCGCGCCGACCGGTCTGAACGCTCGGTCGCAGGGGCCGCCTCCCTGCGGCGGTTCGAGGACGCGAAGCAGCTTGGCCTGCATCGACGCATCGCATTCGCCGACCTCGTCGAGAAACAGCGTGCCGCCGTTGGCTTGGCCGAAGGCGCCATCCTTGTCCTTGCTCGCGCCGGTGAACGCGCCCTTGACGTAGCCGAAAAGCTCCGACTCAAGCAGCTCCCGCGGTATCGCCGCGCAATTGATGGCGACAAACGGCTTCTCATGGCGGGCGCCGGCGGCATGGATCGCTCGGGCGAACATCTCCTTGCCCGTGCCGCTTTCACCGACTAGGAGCACCGACACGTGGCGAAGCGCGGCGCGACGAGCACGGCCGACGGCCAGGCGAATCGCGTGGCTGTCGCCGACCATACGCTGGAATCCCTGCACCTCGCCTGGGCTCTGAGCGGCCAACTGCTGGAGGTGGGCGTCGGGCGCCTTCAGAAGCTCGGGAACGAAATCGACCGCGATATCAAACGGAATCTCGGTCTTCCAGGCCCGCCCCTTGTGCGTCTGGTAGAAAGTCGCCGGGAACCTGGTCTTGCCCATCAACAGCCAGATCGCGGTCATGGCCGGCGTTCCAGGGCTTAGATGAATGTTCAGATCGACGGGCCGCCCGGCCACGATCGCAGGCAACGCCTGGCTGACGATCTCGAAGATCCGGGCGTAGTCGGTCGGGTTGTTCAGCTCGACGCGGTGTATCTTGGGTTTGCAGCCGAGCCAATTGCCGTAGGGACGATCCCACCGTGATCCGTAGTTGCTCAGCAGGTGGACCTCGTCGAAGTGCTCTGCGTTCAGCAGCGTCTTGATCGGTCCCGGTCCCTCCGCCGGACTTGTCCCCACGACCTTCAGCAGTGCGTCGCGTTCGGTGGGCGGCAGTTCAGATGCAAACCCGCGGAGGTCCGCATGCCCTACCCACGACACCAACACACGCAGCCGCGACATGCACCACTCCTCTTGTGAAGATACAAACCGAATTGTATTGCGCCCCCCATGCATGCACAAGGGCGGTTTATTACGTGCCCGGAACGCGGTTCGCCGCAGTGGCACGCACGTTGCCAATGACTGGGCCGGGTGTCCGCAGCGGCTCCCTCGGCTTAGGACGAACGACCGACATGAACAACGACGCGATGCTCATTGAACCGCAAACCATTGCGAGCGCGCGAAGTAGCGTTGCTGAGCAAGGCCCGCAGACGGCGCTTCAAACCCTCGCGAAGAGCGAACCCGCCCTCGCGATGTTCGTGGCTGAGAGCCTGGCGACCACGGCGGGCCGGCTCGCGTTGTCGGGCGCGCCGACCGGCGTGGTTCAGGGGGTTCACGAGGACGTGCTCGCGACAGTGTTGACGTGTGTCGAGTCGATCAAACGCGCGCACTTCGAGCTATGGAAGGACACCGAGATGGGCGTCCGCCTCGCCGCTTTGGCAGCGGTGCCGAAGAAAGGTAAGACTTCGCAGAGGCGGCGCGCAGTCGCGGAAGATCCGGGCACAGACCCGCAGGGCTAGGTACCCTCCTCGCGCCGGCGATTTGCTACAGGTTCTGACTTTCGCCCCAAGACACGACCCTCTTCCGGCTTGTCCGGATCGATGCGCATCAACACGTGGTGAACCAATTCATCCTTCTCGCGGTCGGTCATGATGTTCCAATCGCTCAGGCTGACCTGCACGAAATAGTGCGCGCAGGCCGTGAACGACTCCGGCTCGCGCTCGCCGCTGAGACAGTAAAGCCGATGTTCGTCGGGACGGCGGCTGTGATTGGCGCCATAGGCAACGATCCACTCGGGCTGGATCTTGGCAAACTTCGGGTGACGGGCGATCTGCCGTCGGACGAGTTCGGGGAACTCCTCGATTTTCGTCCACTCGCGCGGAGGCGGCTGCGAGCCCGGCTGCGCCTCGCTCGGTAGCGCGGTCCGGGCAAGCTTGTCCACGCGCCGGCAATCCTCGCATCCCGGCCGGCCCGGCGGCGGGTCGGGGCGATCGTGCAGGGCGCGGACGCGGGCCAGGAGCGGATCGAGCATCGCGGTGTTCAGCTCGACGTTGACGATGCGGGCAACGAACCCCATCTGGAAACCGTCCACACGGCAGAGTTGCGCGTGCCCGCCGGGTGGGTCCGTGCCTGGCTCCATGTAGATCAACGCCAACGCGCCGACCGGCGCGAAGCCGCACTGCTCGGCTATGAACGCATAGCCGTTGAGCTGGACCTGATAGAGCGGAAACAACTCGTCCTGACCATGCGTCAGCTTGGCGGTCTTGTAATCCACGATCACATGGCTGCCGTCGGCGCGCACCAGGATGCCATCCGGCGCACCGGTCAGCATGATGTTGTGCTCGGCGACCAGCCGGCGAAACTGCGACCAGTGCGGCGGCTTCCGGTAGCCGACCGCGCCGAGTTCGGCCAGCCACTCTGGCAGCTTGCCGGCCTCATCGCAATGCGCCTCCGTCGTGCGCTTCGACACCGAGTCGATTGAGGAGAAGATGCCGGGGAAGCACTGGTATGGCAGCGAGTTCCACAGCCGCAGCTTGAGCCAGATGCAGCGCTCGCAGCAGTTCGACAGCGCCAATTCGCCAACACGTTTGGCGGAGATCTGTAGCGGCTCGGCGGCGGCCGGGGTCGATTTACGTTTTTTCATCGTGGGATACCTCGATTACATGCACTCCGGAAGCATGCCGGCGTCAGGCCATTTCGTCCGTGTCCTGACCGTTGCCGAGCGCCTTCAGCTCCAGGCTCTCGATCGCGGGCAAAGCCCGGCCGATGATGCCCGCCAGATCCCCGTGCATGCCGACCGTGTTGTTGATCACACGGTCGAGTTGCTTCTCGCGCGCTGCCCAGATGCGGGTCATGGCCCGCTTCTCCTGCTCCAGCCCCTCGCGCATGGCCTGGAACGACTCGACGATCGCCTCGACCCGCCGCTTGAACTCCGGGCCGGACAGGTAGCCGTAGAGGACTTCCATCTTTTCCTGTTTGCCCTCCTCAGCCCGGCGGGCGGTGGCAGTCTCGATCAGCATGGTGCGCAGGGCGCCGGCCAGCCCGACCGCCAGGGCGGGCGGGGCGACCCAGACGTTTTCGCGGCAGCCGAAGCCGTCCAGGTCCTTGGGCATGGCTGCACTAATGAGCGCCGCCAGCTCGGCCTTGGCGGCGATCTGGTCGTCCTTGAGCTTGGCGATCCAGCCGTCGCTCCATGCCTTGGTGCGCTTCGTCTCCCAGATGATGGTGCCGCAGAACGTTCCGCGGGCGTCGTGGACGCGCTGCAGCACGTCGCCACCGTGCGCGCCCTTCGCAACCGGCTCAATCCGATCCTGCGGGAAACAGGCGCGCAGCGCGGCCTCAAGCCCCAGCTCCAGCACCTCGCCCTGCGTCTGCTGCGAGCCCTGGTCGGCCTTGCGACGCAATTCGTCAATCTGCCGGCGCAAGTCGCCCATCTGCTTGTCTTTCTCGGCTTCCTTCAGGCGGAACTCGTCGTCGAGCGATTTGCGTGTCTCAGCGCGAATGTGCTCCCGCTCCTCATCGAGCTGCCGGGCCTTCTCCAGTTCCAGCGTGCGCTTCTGTTCCTCCAGCTCGCGGCGTTCCTTGCGGAACTCCAGTTCCGCCTTCTCGGCGGCGATCAGCTTCTCGGTCTTCTCGGCGACCGCGCGTTCCAGGTCCTTCATCTTGACCGCGAGCGCCTCGGTCGCCTTGCGCTGCTCCTCCGCGGCGACCTTTTTCAGCTCGGCGGCCAGGCGCCTCTGCACTTCCTTGTCCAGCGCCTCCCGCGCTCGCTTCACGGCTTCGCCCTGCGCCGCAATCTCCTGGGCCTGGGTCTGCAGTTCCCGCTCCCTCTTCCGCAGCTCGCCTTCCAACTGGCGGCGTTGCCGCGCGGCGATCTGCTGCTCCAGCGCCTCGCTAAGCGGGAACTCGAATTCGCATTTGGGACACTGGATGGTCGTTGTTTCCGGCGCGCCGTCGTTCGCGAGCCGAGCCTTCGTGGTCGTGGATCGCATGTCGTTCTCCTTGCCGCAGGTTCTCTCTGCAACCGGCGCGCCAGCGGCGCGACGCGTCAGCGTTTTGCGCATTACTCATGGATTCAGCGGTGTTTCGGTGTCGCCCCCGAACCCCAGCCGGCGCAAGAAATCGGGCCACTCGGTCTCGCTGAGCCCGAACTTGCTGCGGTCCAAATCGGTAGGCACCCGTCCAAGCTCGCCCTTGTAGGCGGTAACGACGGCGCCGAAGTCCACCACAATGCGTTCGAACATGGGCGACGGGCCGGGGGAGACGAACATCCGGGCCTGCGACCGGTCGGCACGCAGGAATGCTTCCAGACTGTGCGTGCGGGCCAGCACGTAGCCGAAGAGCAGAATGGGCATTCTGATCGGCACGCAGCCACGGCGCCCGCACCCGCAGAACACCGGATACAGCAGCTCGGCCGTGGTCTCGGTCAGCCTGATCGTCGGGTAGCGGACGTAGAGGGGGTGGGTGAGACCGCCGCACCCTCGGCAGCGGTAGCCCGTCAGGTAGGTGCCGACGACATCGGGCTGCAATACAAGGGGTCGCTGCATGATTCTCTCCTGCGGGCGCGACCCGCGCGGGCGGCTCGGCTACGACTTGGCCGGCTGGCTGTCGTCTGGCCCCAGCTCCATCCGGTGCAGAAAGTCCCGCCACTCGGGTTCGTTCATCTCCAGCGCCGCCTGATCGGCCGGAGTCGGAGCCAGCGAGCCGCCCGGCAGCGCGCGAATCAGGTCGGTGTATCCACGGATCAATTCCCGAAAGAGCCCCGACGGTTTGGGCTGAATCATCTGCGGCACATAGGGCGTGTCGGGCCGTGCGGCCATCCTGCGCAGGGCGTCCCGTGCGAGCACCAGGCCGAGCATCAGCACGGGCAACGTGAGGCTCATGGTCGCGCGCGAGCCGCACCCGCACATGGTCCGGAACTTCAGCTCGATCATGTTGTTGCATTCAACGACCTCGGGGTCGAACACGATGAGCGGCATGTCGGGCACTTCGCATTTCGGGCAGCGGCGCCCCGCGAGCAGGTCGGTCATCAAGTCGTCAGAGAAAAATGCGCTTCGCGCCATGGCATGTCCTCACAGGGAGCAAACTCAGATTTGGGGATCGGTCGGCAATACGTCGCCGGGCGGCGCCTGATCATTGGCTCCGTTCTCAGGCAGGAAATCGTTCAGCAGGGCTCGGTAGGCGTCGCGCGTCGAAGTGGCGGCTACGTCCACCAACCTGAACATGTCCTCGGCGACGTTCTCGATCAGCTCGTGGCCGGCCCCCGCCAGCGCGAGCTTGCCCAGGATTTCGAGCACCCCGCAGCGAAGATACTCGGACAGCAGCGGCTCGCCTTTGATCAGCTCGTGCTCCTCCGCGGGTTCCCGATCCACCGCGGCCTGCACCGCGGCGGTGATGAAATCGCGACCGACGATGGGATTGTCCGACCCACCCGCTGGTGATTGGGCTTCAGCACTCACGTATTGCGCTCCGTTCCACTGTTTCAGGCGGCGCGGCGCCGCCGAGGGCCGTTTACGCCGTCCCGTGCCCACTTGGGCCGGCGCCCGCCGCTACAGGCCCCGCGACGCCCGCGCGCGGCCCAAAAGACCGCTACCACCTTAACAATCATTTATCAAAAGTCAACAGTAAATCGGATCTTTGTTGAAAGCCGGCCCGCCGCCCGCCAGAATGCCCCCATGAGCGACATCGCCGGACAGGTGTTCCGGGCCTACCGCGAGCGGCTCCAGCTCAGCCAGCAAGAATTCGCCGAGCGGCTGGGCGTCAGCCAGAGCTTGATCTCAACCGTGGAGGTCGGCCGCGGCCCCGTATCGCGCAAGCTGCTCCGCCTGCTGCGGGAACGCGGGGAGGCAGGCGTGCTCCGCCCGGCGTTCGGGGACTATCTGAAGGAGGGGACGGTGGACCGCGGCGCGCTGGAGACCGACTTCGGCGTGGCTCGGCCGATCCCGCTGGAGGCGTGGGCGCCGCGGATCAACCTGAACAAGCCGCCGAACCCGAGCGCTTCCGAGCGGATCTGGGTGCCAGGCGTGGTGGATGGGATGCGAGCCTTTAGGTTTGCGCCGGCGCCGTCAACCCTTGCCCCCGACACGGTGGCCATCTTCCGCCCTGCATCGCTGCGCGAACTGGGCCGCGAGCAGGTGGTGGTAATTCAGCTACGAACCAAGCACGCCACGCGCGACCTGGTCGCCGGCGCCGCCCACCTAGGCCGCGCGGTCGTCACCCGTTCCCGCGGCGACATCCTGTTCCATTTCGAACCGAGCGCGCCGAACGCACCGATCACCGCCCTCGACGAGAAAACCGTGGAACACCTGATGCTCTGCCATTTCCGCGGGCGGTATTGCGGCAGGTAGGACAGTCGGAAACAAACGAAATCAGGCAGCCGTCCCCCGTATGGTAAGCTCGGGGCTGCTGTATCGTCGGGCAGAGCAGTCCCATTTCGCCTTGAATGCCGCGACAATTACCCGCGGATAAGGGTGTGGCTCGTTGGCTGGTCTGCAAGCAAACTCGCCATCGAGCCACATCGCGGGGTCAGCGTCGGCAGGCAGCGCGACTTCTAACTCGACTTCTCTTGTTTCCAGGTCAACGGCGAGCCGGCCAATGATCGCCTGGAGCAGCCCGGGCAGCGTCGGGGGCGGCGCCGTCCCCAGCGATTCGGCCAGGTTTTCGATCGCTGCGGCGACGGCGTCCACTCGCTCGGCGACCTGTGAATCGGTCAGGGCCACCGCAGGTCGGCAGTGGGCGACGCGGTCGTTGATCGTCCGGAGCTGAGCGCGCAACTCGCCGACCTTCCGCTCGGCCAGATCTTTCATATCCGCGTCGAACGAATCCACGACAAACTCCAGCTTACGGCGAAGGGCGTCCCGCTCCGCGGTTAGCTCGGCTAACTGACCAGCGTCGGTCGCCGCCGCCTTCAACTGCGACCTGACCTGCCGCTCGATTCGGCTGCGGAGGTCGGGCGTTTCCAGGAGCGTCCGACGCACGATCTCGATTACGGCCTGCTCAACCGGCTCGGCAGGAATCAGACGGCGAAGGATGCGGTTGCCGTCTGGGCTGGCGTAGGCACGCGGGACGCGGTAGTAGCGCTTGCGAATACCCCGCTTGCCGGTCGTCGTCCCCGTCATGGGCTCGTCGCCTTGCTTTGACCGCAGAATGCCCTTCAGGAAGAAGCTCGTCTCGCGGTGGCGGTCGCGGTTGGGCTTACGCCGCTCGCCGCTGGCCTGAGCATGCAGGCGCGCCTGCTGCTTGGCTGCGGCCAACTCCCTGATCTCGGGAGGCAGTATGCCGAGCAGGGCGGGGTAATCCTGAACGACCCAATCCGATTGCGGCCGGGCGTGGGTTGGCGGTCGCCGGCGCTCATACATTTCACGCTTGTCATGCTTAGCTTCAAGCGGGCGGTCGGCGCCACGCATGTGGTAGATGCCGCTCGTATGGCGGTTGGCGATACCGCGACCCACGTAGATCGGGTTTCCCAGGATGTCACGGACGACTCCTGTTACCCACCGCCGACCTTCCGCGGACGGCACTTCCGCGATGTTCAATTCTTCGGCGATGCGGGCCGCCCCCCAGCCGTCCACAAAATGCCGCCGATAGATCTGCCGAACGACAGCCACGCGGGCGTCGTCGCCGGGGACGAGGATAATCCGCTCCTGTTTCTGCTTGTTGTAGTGGTTGCGCCCGCCGCGCCGCTCGTTGGGCTCGAATCTGACAAGGACGGTCCGGCGGTCGGGCGCCAGCTTGAGTTGCCCGCCGTCAGGCAGGTTGCGAATGATGTGGGATGGCGTCCCGTCCGCAGCGACGTAGAGGCGGTCGATACCGAAGGGGGGTCTGCGGCAATACGGCGAGCGACCGTCCAAAATCGAAGACATGGCCCCGCGGGTTGCCGCGAACGAGATGGCGCGGGCGTGATGCTGATCGGAGTAGGCGTAGATGCTCTTTACCAGGTCGCCCACGTCGCCCGGCGGGATGGCCCCCGTGGCGTAAACCAGTTCGATGCCTGCCGCATTCAGCTCGGATTCCAGGCGATGGGCGTGTTGCGTCCCCGCGCGCGTAAAACGGCTGGTGTCCTGGACGAGCAAAAGGTCGAAATCGTCCTTGGTCTGTTTGCGGGTGATGAGTTGCTGGATGTCGCTTCGGTTGCCAGGGAGCGAGCCAGACACGCCGTCTAATTCGACGTAATCGACGGGGACGAGTCCATGCTCGCGGCCGAAGGCGTCGAGCAGACGGTGCTGATCAACGATGCTCGTATCAGCCTGGCCGATCGTGCTGCAACGCAGCAATCCGACGAACCGTTTTCCTTGTAGGTCTTTCTCCTTCATGGCACGCTCGTGGCCCTGGCGATTTCACGGCGAACTAGCTCGGCGAGTAAGAGATCCAGGGCACCCTCGAAACGACGCTGCTCCTCCAGCGTCAGTGGTCGCGTCGCAACCGTCATCCTCAGCGATCGTCCGCGGGTCTGCGGGTGCGGCGGCTCATTCCGAGAGCGTGTCTCGACTTCCCTGACGGCGATCTGGGGCTGACACTTCGACATTGGCCGTTTCGTGGGTGGGTTCCTGCCTGATTTGCCAGGGTTTTTCACGGGGATTTCCTTGACCGATACGGCGTCCCCTAGTATTGTTAAGCAGAGCTTATAAAAAATCAACAGAAAAATGGATCTTCGCCCTGTCGCCGGCACGCCGCGGCCGATCACGCTGGCGACCCTCGTCGGCCAAAAACGTCCCCAGTTGCTGCCAAGTGTGGACGTTTCTATCCGCCCGCCGGCGAGCAGCAGTTACGAAATGCCTGGGCTTGTCAACATACCCCGACGATTCGTAACACACGGTCGGATGGTGAGCAGCGTGCTCGCCAGGACGCACATCAAAGGAGGTCGTTGCATGAACCCGTCCGTTACCGAAGCGAAACCCAGACCGCAGGAGGATGATGTGTCCGCTGCCCTTCTCGATGTGAAAGCGGTGAGTGCGATGCTCACGTGCTCGGCACGTCACGTCTACCGACTGGCGGATGCAGGGCTTATGCCGCGGCCAGTGAAGCTCGGTGCGCTGGTCCGCTGGCGGCGCAACGAGTTGACCGAGTGGCTTGGCGCGGGCTGTCCTCGGACACGTCCGCTGACCCGGCCCCGCTGAGCCGGTGAGCGTGTGAGGCCCCAACCCGGAGCGGCCCGGCGCGCTCCGATGCTGGGGCCTCACATCTGTCCCGCCGGCGGGTGGTTGAAATTCGTCCACCAGGTGGTTATATTTCATCCATGCTACGGCGGAACATTACCCCGAACGTCTTGGCTGCACTGGCCGATACGCCCGTTGTCCTGGTCCATGGCGCCCGGCAGACGGGCAAGACCACGCTCGTCCGTGAGATCGCCCGGACGGAGCACCCAGCCGACTACGTTACGTTTGATGATCCGGCCGTGCGTGCCACGGCGCAGAATGACCCGCACGGCTTCATCGATAGCCTGGCTGGGCCGGTCGTAATTGACGAGGTCCAGCGCGTGCCTGAGCTGGCCCTTGCGATCAAGGCGTCCGTGGATCGCAATCGCAAGCCGGGGCGGTTCCTTCTGACGGGGTCGGCGAACATCCTTCTGGTTCCGCGCCTGTCCGACTCGCTCGCCGGCCGTATGGATATTCAGACGCTCTGGCCGCTGTCGCAAGGTGAGATTGAGGGCGTGCGCGAGAGCTTCATCGACCGGCTGTTCGCGGCGAAATCTCTCAAGCACGCGACCTTCGCCAGGAAGGGGCTCCCGCTTGTTGATCGCACGGTGCGCGGCGGCTTTCCCGAACTCATCCAGCGTCACGACGAAGCGCGCTGGCGAAGCTGGTTCTCATCCTATCTCGACACCATCCTGCAGCGGGACGTGCGCGAGCTGGCGAATATCGAGGGGCTCACGGCAATGCCGAACCTGCTCGCCCTCCTGGCCACCCGGACCGGTGGGCTGCTGAATTACGCCGACCTGTCGCGCAGCGTGCAGATGCCGCAGACTACGCTGAAGCGCTACCTGACGCTGCTGGAGATGACGTTTCTCGTTCAATTGCTGCCCCCTTGGTCCAGCAATCTCGGGCTCCGCCTGGTGAAATCGCCGAAGCTCTACCTGTGCGACACCGGGCTACTCGTGTATCTCATGCAGGCCGATCGCCAGCGCCTGGCTTCTGATCCATCGGCGTTTGGTCCCGTTCTGGAAAACCTGATTGTCGCCGAGCTGCGGAAGGAAGCCACCTGGAGCCGAGCGCAACCACGCCTGTATCACTACCGCACGCACACCGGCGTTGAGGTGGATTTGGTGCTCGAAGGCGGTGGTGGCCGCATCGTCGGCGTTAAGGTCAAGTCGAGCGCGACGATCACGGCTGATGATTTCAAAGGATTCAAACACATGGCCGAAGCCGTGGGCGATCGCTTCCATCGCGGCATTCTGCTCTACGGCGGGACGGAACTCCTGCCGTTCGGTCCAGGCATGTATGCGGTCCCCGTCCCCGCAGTGTGGCAGCTCACGGATTAGGCGTCGGCGGAGCGGTCGAACCCGCAATCAGCCGAGCAGCGGTATGGGAAACCGCGCCGCAGCCGGAGAAAATGCGGGAGAAAATGCGCGTTTCGGAACCGCGTTCCCAGCGTCTGGCGAGGGTATTTTCGAAATTACAAAACCGCTGCTCTGCCGACTGAGCTACGGTGGCAAGTCACGTCTGATGAACGAGTTATGCCGCTTCTGGCTGTTCTCCGTGACCGATCACGGCGGTTGTGGTCAAAACTGTCGTCCTCGGCACCACAAAGCGCAACGCTCAACGTGCCAGTAGCTTACATGCGAAAACCTGCGGTTTCAATGACCGCTGGTCAATCGGTCTTGATTTGCCGGTGATCCGGGGCGCACACGGCAATTCGCCGGCCGGCCACTTCATCGCAGGTCTGCGGCGTCCAGGCGCCGGATCAGGCTTGGCTTGGAGGCATGCGCCGCACGCAGCACGTCCAGTCGCGCGGCGAACTCGTGGACATTCTTTACAAGAGCGGCGGCATCGCGCAGGTCCGTGAGCAACATCACCGCGCGGTCGTAGTTCTTCGGATTGTGGGATTGGATCAGCGACTCAATCTCGTCCCACGCCGCAGCCCCGCGTGCCGCGACCTGGGTAAGGTGCTCGCGCCGAGCCCGGGCCTGCTCCTCGGCCTGACGCGCGCGCTCGCGCGCCGCCGCTTCCGCAGCGCGCTTGCTTGCCACCTCCACGCGGCGGCGCCATTCCGTTGAGAGTTCGCCGACCGTCCGGCCGCGCGGTGCTCTTGGGTGTTCCGTCGCGCCAGGCGGCGCCGCAGAGCCCGATTCCCCGCTACGGAGTCGCTTCCGCAGGTTTCGCCGCGTCGCCGGGTCGTCGTGTATGAGGAGGTGCAGCAGTAGGTCGTCCCTCTCCCTCGCCGTCAGGTCGGCAAGAAAGACACGCCAGTCGCCTTCCGACACCTCCGCGGCGACACGGGGCGGGCTCTGCTCGGCCGCCAAAGCGAGCAGGGTCCGATCAAGGTGCAGGAAATCGACCAGAGCTTCGCACGGCACGGAGAGCGCTCCGAGCCCCGGAGGGACCGGCGGCTCGCGCGTGTCCGGGGCAAGCACGTCGTACTGGACGTTCAAAAGCCAGGCCAGATAAAGGCTCCGCCAGTCGCCATCCAGCAGTTCAGTTCGGAGCGGAGCGAGCGACGCCATCCATGCCGTGCCATCATCGTCGTCCCATTCGCCCGGCTCCTCGTCAACAGCGAAGTCCAGCACGATGCCATTCGAGAAGGCCCGGAACTGTACGCCGCAATCGCCACGGTACGCCTTGATCGCTCTGCGTTCGAGCGCGTCCGCAGGCAGCTTGAGCATGAACCGGCGGATGCCGAAGTTGCTCGTGTACACGTGTGCGTCGAAGCAGCGCTTCATCAGTTCACGGGAATCGCCCTTGAAGTCGCCCCAGTGATACTCGTTCGTGAAGCTTGTCGAGGTGATCTGCGCGCGCGTGGACAGGCTCCGCAACCAGCGCGTATCCGCGGCGGAAAGCGGCCGGTCGATGGCGAGAAACTCGTAATACTGATACTCGCTCATCGCGCTTCACCCGCCGCCCTTCAACCAAGCCCGGTACGCTTCGATCCACTCGCTGCCTGCGGGCGGGGGCGATGGCAGCGGCAGGTCGAGAATCGGGATGCGCTGCCGCGCATTGCCGCGGCGGCAGACGGCCACGACGCTCTCGTCATCGTGCATATCGACGCCAACGACTTGAACTTCGGCGCCCAGCACGGTCGTCGTGAATGGCATCGCCAAGTGGTCCTCGATCACCGTGAGAAAACCCGTCTTGGCCTCTGAATCGTTGTAGCAGTCAACGGTCGCCTCTTCGATTAACTCAGCCAAGCGGCGCTTCGCGATCTTCGGCTTGGCCGGACTCTTCGTGCGTTTGCGCATGGCTTACTCCCGCTTGCCAAATCGCCCTGTTGGGGTACCTCGCGTATAGCCGAGCATGAATCACGACACGGGTTCCGCCCCCAGCCGCCACAACGCCGTGATGGGCAGCGCGTGCATTTGCTTCCCGAACGGCAGCGACTCTACGCCAGTGTACAGGAGCACGCCACGGTGGAACCGATCGCCGGCGGCCTCGGCCAGTATGCGCAGGCCGCGGAAGTCGTCGGCGTCGAGGGTGGCCTTGCTCTTTACTTCGATGCCGACAATTTGCCGGCCGACGCGCGGTTCGAGCACGAAGTCGACCTCGTTGCCGCGATGGTCGCGAAAGTGCCACAGGCTCGGCTTCGCCCGGCTCCAACTGATCTGTTTCAGCAGCTCGGTCGCGACGAAGTTCTCCAGGAGCGTGCCGGTCAGCTTCCCGTCCGTACCGAAGCGCTCGGGCGTTGCACCGAGTACGTGCGCGAGCAGGCCGGCGTCCCCGAAGTACATCTTCGGGCTCTTCACAACCCGTTTGATGCGGTTTGTGAACCACGGCAACACCGGCCGAAGGACGAACGTCGCGGTAAGGAGGGTTAGATAGCGCTTGGCGGTGATTTGGTTCAGACCGACATCGCGCCCCAGCTCGGCGTAGTTTACCAGCCCACCGGCGCGACCCGCGATCGCGACCAGCAGGCGCGGCAGGTCCACCAGACCCTCGATATTCGAGAGGTCCCGAACGTCGCGCAGCATGACCGTGCTCAGGTAGGACTCGAACCACCGGTGGCGTTGCTCGGGGGCGCGACGTGCGAGGGCTTCGGGGTAACCGCCCGCGAAGATGCGCCGCCCGAGGTCCGCCTTCGAAAGCGCGCCAACTTTCGGAGTTGCCGAGTGTGACCACGGCGGCAGTTTCGCGGCAAAGAGCGCGTCGACGAAACCCTCCCGCACACCTTCGATCTCTCCTTGCGAGAGCGGGAGAAGCGTGTGGACCTCCATACGCCCGACGAACGCATCAGCGAGCTTCGGCAACTGCAACACGTTGGCCGACCCCGTAAGCAAGAACCGTCCGGGCCGGCGGTCGCGATCCACATCGGCCTTGATGGGCAGCACGAGCTCGGGCGCCCGTTGAATCTCGTCGAGCACCAGTGGGCCTTGAGCGCCCGCCAGGAATCCGGTCGGGTCGGTTCTCGCGGTCGCCAGCGACGTCGCGTTGTCGAAAGTGATGTATCTCGCAGGGTGGCCGTGCTCGGCGAGCTGCTGGGCGAGCGTGCTCTTGCCGGCTTGGCGCGGGCCATGCAGCACGACGATCGGCGTGTCGCCGAGGGCGGTGAGCAGGTTGTGAGTGAGATGGCGCGGATACATGGCACCTTCCTGAAAATCGCTGGCGTGTGATACTCTAGCCGCGAGGTGGTGGAAAATCTATCATGAGCTGTTAGAATTTCCAGCCACTTGGTCCCGTGCAGGCAGCTCGAACGGGGAAGCGGCGGGCAGTAAGTCTTCCCGCTCCGCGATCCGGCGACAACCGGACGACAACCGCGATCAGGAAAGCAGCGGTTTCACAGACTGCTGCTCTGCCGATGCTCCTGAAGGTATGAAGTAATTGAAGTTCGTAGTAAGTTTGGTTCCCGGAACCGGTCGAAGTACCTGGGCTGTCGCGACAACCGGACCAGCGTTTTCGTGCGCTCTCGTGCGCCTTCCAGCGGCCGTAGCTGCACGGGAACCGCGTTTCTGTAACTCTATGCAGGATAATGACTTAATTACAAAACCGCTGCTCTGCCGATTGAGCTACGGTGGCGAGTATTTACTGCATCAGTGTTTACTGCGATTCTGACGAGTTCTCGATACCGATCACGGCGGTTGTCGTCGAAGGTGTCGTCGCCGACGCCACAAAAACGCAACGTCCACCGTGCGAACAGCTTACATGCGAAAACCTGCGGTTTCAATGACCGCTGGTCAATCGGGTCGGCGTCACGAAAGTGGGTAGATCACGCGGCTCGGGCCAGGGGGTGGGTGGCCCAGAGGCGGTCCCAGTCGCCGTCGAGCCAGGCCACCCGGAGCGAGAGCGTGTTTTGCGAGCCCGTCTTGGACCACCGCATGCCGCTTTGCTTCATGCGCAAACCCACCACATGCTTGCAGGCCGCCTCCACGCGCCCTGAGCCGATCTCCAACCCCATCGCCCGGAAGCGATCATACGCCAGGCGGTCGTCCTGGTTCGCCACGTAGGTCAGCAAGGCCTGCAGGGCGGCCCGCTTGGGCGGGGACCGGGTCTGGGCGCGTTCGTTGCGCAAGCGGTCGAGAATGGCCCGCACCTGCCCCGCCCACAACAGCGTCTCGTATTCCTGAACCCAGGCCGCCGTCGCCGGCGTACCCTCGCCGTACAGCGCCCGCGCGCGGGCTGCAGAGCACGCTCGACAGCATCGCGACGCCCTCTTGCGTGAAGGCGTAGGGCAAGTACTTTCGATGTCGCCCGCGTCTTGAGGTGCCAGTTTGTGATCTTGGTGCCGCTGCGCCGTTTAAGATCACAGATTGTGATCTTAGAGCCCGCGCTTCGTCCCACGTCACTTGGAACATAAAGTCGCCCGGGAAGCGCTCGCCGCTCCGCCTGACGGCTTGAACCAACGCGCGTGTCTCGACGCCGTAGAGCGCCGCCAGGTCGGCATCGAGCAGCACCTTCTGCCCGCGCAGGAGCAGAATCGCCGCTTCGATGCGTTCGGCGGCCACGATGGAGCGCGATCCGGTCATGCCCCGCGCCCCTTCGGCGGCCCGTTGGGCGCTAGCCAAGACTTGATCCAGCGGACCCCATCACAGCAGGCAACGATCGATGCCATATCGACCCCTTTCTTCTATCGACGAAGCACGCGGCGCGTGAATGAACACTTCGGCTACCGGTGACGGTGGTTTGGCGTAGGTTCCGCGGCAAACGGTTCCCGTCGCTATCGCGCAGTGGTACCGAGTCGCATCCCGCACTGCGGACAGATCAGGGTGTAGCCGTCGTACACGATTGCGTAGATCAGGCCGGGTAGCGCGCCGAGGAGCAGCAGAAAAAACATCACGATGATGCTGCCGCGACGCTTTTTCGTGGGGAGTCCGCAGAAGCCGCAATTGGGGTTCGGGCAGACGATTTCGCCTTCCGATCGCCTCATCCGCGTCGGCGCGGTCGACGTAGGCGGCGCCGCTAACCCGAGCATCGAGCCACAGAACCGGCACTTGACCGCTGCGGCCTTGATGGTCTCGGCACAGTAAGGACACTGCTTCGTGGCTTCATCCTGAACAGCTCGCGCCTGAACGACGGGCGCCGTGCTTGCAGCCGGAGATGCGCTCGGCCCGCCCGGGATTCTCACCAGCTCGCCGCAATTGGGGCACTTCCCCGGCATACCTGCGGCCGTATCTGGTGCGGCGAGTTTTTTGCCGCATACAGCGCAGGTGACCTGAATAGCCACATGACACCTAACCTTCCCACCGGCAAACGCGCCGACCCGCAATCCCCAGGTCAGCGGCGAGTTTGTCCGCCACGTCGAGCCGCGAGCGATTGCTCGCCCTGCACATGTTGCGTCATCCTCTGGCGTCTCCCTGCCACCACTTCCTCCAGCGAGCATAACGACTTGGCCGCGTCGAGCGACTTCATCATCGCCCGCTTCCGCGTTGCGGTCATTATCGCCGCGCGCCCCGGGTTCTTCAAGCCTCCAGAGGCTAACTGGAACCGTACTCGGAGAGTTGCGGGGCCTCCCGACCGCATGCCGACCTTCCGCGCTGGCCGTTCCTGCAGCGAAGTGCCTGTCCCCGTCCTGTGTGGGGTGCTACGGATGACTCTTCAGCCACTCGGTCCATTGCCGCTCCGCGGCGCTGCGCTCCTCCGCGGGCGCGGCGGAAGAAAACGGCACGTCCAAGTGCGTGATCAGGTTCAGCACCAGCGCCGCCCGCTCGGCGACCGTGTGCGGCTGTGGACCGCTGGTCGGCGGGGACGACGGTGCCACAGGAACTCCCGCCGCCACCAACGCACCGAGCGCCCGCCGCGTCGTTTCCTCGGACCGCGGCGGCACGTCACACGCGCGATGATCCGACAACAGGTGCAGCAGCGTGGGGACACATTCGGGCGTGCCAATACCGTCGAGTGCGTCGATCAGCGCCGCCCGGCGGTCCACGTCGGCCGGTTCCAGCGCCAACTCCCCCAAGGCCACTATTGCCGCGCGCGTCCCGAGTCGCTCCAAAGCCAGGCAGGCGGCCACGGCCGAAGACTCATCGCCCGCCTGGTACAACCCTTTCAGGGCCGGGATCACGCGCTCGTCGCGTTGAATCGCCAGACCCACGGCGGCCAGGCGCCGCACGGTCTCGTCGGGATCGATCAGCACGTCGAGCAAACGCTGCCGCGCCCAGTCGCTTCTCACGTGCTGCAGTGCCAGCACGCCGTACTGCCGCACGTCCGCATCGGCACTGGCCAGCAGCGCCGCGACGCCCCAGCGGCCCTGGTCGCCCGCGTTGCACAACGCGCCAACGTACACCGCGCGCTGGGCCGCTGTGGCGGCGTGCTCAACGCGATAGGCCCATAGGCGGGACCGCAGCGACGTGCGAAACACCAGCGCCGTTGCGCACGCGGTCGCGGTAAGTGCAATCGCCACAAGGGCCAGTCGCGGTGGACGCCGGCGCATCACGCGCAGCGGCAAATTCTCGGACATGCCACGTAGCTTATCGCATTTCCACATACCGATCCCCGGCCGTGCGCGGTTCATTTTCGCGCGCCGCCGGCACGCCCGTCTGATAACCGCAACTTGTGTTTTGCGCTCGCAATTGACCGGGAAAAAATGCTATGATCGGCTTGGCTCGCGGTCGTGAGTCAAGCGACTAACGGCAAGGGAAAGATGTGACGCGGCACCCTTTCGATTTGCTCATGGAGCTCAAGACCGACCACATTCATCTGGATTGCGCAGCGCTGCACCTGGCCCGCGACGCGCATCCCGCCCTCAACATCCACCGCTATCTTGACCTCCTCGACGGCCTGGCTGCCGAGGTGGCCGCGCTGCGGCCCGGGCTGGAGGCGACGGTGCGCTATGAGGTCCTGCGCCAGGTCCTGGTGCACAACCATGGTCTCAAGGGCAACCAGCGCGACTACTACCATCCCGACAACAGCTACCTCAACCGCGTGCTTGATACCCGCCGCGGAATCCCCATCAGCCTTTCCATCGTTTGGCTCGAGGTGGCCCGGCGGCTCAAATGGCCGGCCGGCGGCGTGGCCCTGCCCGGGCATTTCCTCGTCCGCCTCGATGACCCCGAACGCTTCGTGCTCGTCGATCCATTCCACGGCGGGCGAACTCTGTCGCTCGGTGACTGCCAGAATCTCGTCGAGCAGGGGTACGACGGCAAGGTGCCGTTTACGACGGGCTACCTCCGGCCGGTGAACACCCGCAACATTCTGCTGCGCCTGCTGAACAATCTGCGGAACATCTTCCTGACGCTCAACGATCTGCCCCGCGTGGCGGAGATCATCCAGCGGATGAGCGCCGTCGAGCCCACCAACGGCCGGTACATGCAGGAGCTGGCCGCCGTGTGCTGCCGGCGCGGGGATGTGCGCGGCGCCTGCGCGCACCTCAAGCGTTACCTGCACCATCTGCCCAACGGTCGCGACTCGAAGCTCGTGCGGCACAACCTGCGGCAGCTCCAGGCCGCCTTGTTGGCCTTGAATTGACTTCCTCCTTCCAGGGCGGGCTGTGGTAACATCGGGCCGTGGCTACGGGAGTGTGGCTCACGACCGACGCGGCTCGTCACGACCCACCAGGGACTTCTCGCGCCGCACGGCCCTTACTCGTCTTGCTCCTCGACGGCGTGGCGTACGAGCGCATCCGCGGCCTGTATGACGCCGGGCATTTCCGCCGGTTTCAGCCGCCGGCCCGGCTCATCTCGGTTTTTCCCACGCTGACCGATCCGGCGTACGACTTGCTCTTTGGTACCGGTCCAACGCCGGGTTACGAAGCACGCTATTTCGACCGCCAGGCCAACCGCATGCCCCGCGTGCTGAGCACGTACCTGCGCGGCCAGAATGAGGCTTGGGTTCGAAAGGTCGACTATCGTCTCAGCTTCCTCAAAGACGCGATCATGTACTTGCTGCCCAAGTGGGTGTACCGCAGCGAGCTCCGCCACGCGCGCCGGGTGCTGGACAAATGCCTGGCGGCCGGAAACGGCCCGGTCGTCCTGTACATCCTGAGCACCGACGGCCTCGCTCATATGCTGCGCCCAGAAGAGATCGACGCGCACCTGGTACGTCTGGACGAATGGCTCGAGCGTGCCGTGACGGACCACGATGGGGAGCTAGAGGTCGTCATGCTTTCCGATCACGGCCTGGGCCGGCTCCCGCCCGGCTGTACCCGCCTCGAGCGCTTCAATCTCGGCGCCGTGCTTCGCGCGACGGGCCTGCGGTTGGTCAAACGCCTGCGCCGCCCCGGCGACGTAGCGCTCCCGTTGTTCGGCCTGTTGGACCTGGCGCGCCTGCACACGCATGACGCGGCCACGCGCGAGCACGCCATCGCCGCCCTGCGCACACGCCCGGAAATCGAGGTGCTCGCGGCCCGCGACGGCGACCGCCTGCAGGTTTACGCGCGGGACGCGACCGCGCTGGTCCGCTGCCGCCGCGATGATGCGGGCCTGGCTTGGTACAGCTACGAGCCCGTACAAGGCGACCCGCTCCGCCTGGCGGATGCCTGCGCCGTGCTGCGCAGCACCGGGCGGATGGACGCCGACGGGTTCGCAACGCCGTCCGCCTGGCTGGCGGTTACCGCCGACCAGGACTTCCCCGCGGCCCCGTCACGCCTTTGGGAAGGCCTTTTCTCGCTTTGCCGGGAACAACCCGATATCGTCGTTAGTCTAACAGAGCGCTGGTACGTCGGCAGCGGGCTGCTCAGCCGGTTCGTCCGGATGCAGGGCACGCACGGCGGGCTGCACCGCCGGGCGACGGAGACGTTCGCGATGACCACCCGCCTTAACCTGCCATCGCCGCTCGATTTGCGGCAGCTCGGCCAGTGCCTGCGACGCGAATTTGGCTGGCCAGCGGGGCCGGCGTCCGGCTAAACTATTGGATGAGGTTGCACCGCAGGTCGCCAAGACCCGACCTGTTCGACGAAGGAGATGTGCCATGATCGGGAAGGTCACGCTTGGACTGGCGATGGGGCTGGTGTCCGCGATGACACTTGCCCAGCAGCAGGGGGAGGCCCGGACCGCGCCGCGGCCTCAGCCCGCCAACACACTTGGCATTCTCAACCAACGCGTGCCGGAGCTCACCTTCGAAGATCTGCCCCTCGAGCAGGTCATGGACTGGCTGGCCGAGTTCACTCGGATGAACGTCACCGTGCGCTGGCAAATCCTGGCCGACGCCGGCCTTGACCGCGACAAGCCCATCAGCATTCACGCCCGCAACCTGCGTCTTTCCCAGGTCCTGTGGCTCATCATGAGCGAGGCCGCGGGGACTGAGATCAAACTGGCGTACCGGGCCAGCGGCAACTTGCTGATCCTGTCGACGTCGGACGACCTCGACAAGGAAATGGTGACCAAGATCTACGACGTCGCGGACCTGCTGATCCGTTTCCCGCGCGCCACACGCCAGGGCGCCTTCAACGTGACCCAGGGCCTCGGCCAGTCTGGCGGTCAGGGCGGCGGGGGCGGGGGCGGCGCCGGCGGCGGCATGTTCGGCCAGGGCCAGGGCCAGCAGCAACAACAGCAGGGCGCGCAAGGCGGCTTTGGAGCCAACGCGGGCGGCCCCGACACGCAGATTCAGGAATTGGTCGACCTCATCCGGCAGACCGTCGAACCTGACACCTGGCGCGAGAATGGCGGGCTAGGCAGCATCATTGCCTTCCAACGTTCGATCGTCGTACGGAATACCATCCTCGTTCACCAACGCCTCGGCGGGTACGTGACCGAATCGGACGTCGTCGGTCCATGACGGATGCTTGATGCACCTCCGCAGCCTGTTGCCCCTCCAGCGCTGGTGGTGGCGGCGCTTCCCGGCGCCGGTCCCGGCGCGCCGGGACTGACGGTTTTCCTGTGGTTCGCAGCGGTTGTAGTCGCGGGCGTCTGCGGGTTCTATCTCGCCATGAGGGTCCGCAAGTGGGCCCAGCGCGACGAGCGCGCCGGCAACTTCACCCTCCAGGATCTGCGGGACCTGCGGGCCCGCGGTCAGCTCACCGAGCAGGAATTCGCCGCGCTGCGCGCCGCGCTGCTGAGCGAGCTCCAGATCGCTCCCGATGCTGCGCGTCCGCCGCTAGCGGAGCCACTCCGATCGCCGCCCAACGCTCCGCCGCCGGATGACGACGCTGCGCCGTCTGAAAGCGGCGCTCCACCACCGGATGGACCGGTCTCGCCCCCATAACCCCCGTGCCGTGGTGACCTTATGCGTGTCGCGATCACTTAGTCAGCGGCCTGCAGCCGGGCCGCGCGCCGCCGCCGATCGCGGCGTCATGCAACATTGTGTCAATCCGCGCAGACCACCGTGCGCGCGCCGCGTCGCGCGGGATTGCCGAACGTTCTCCGCAGCATTGGAAAAGCCCGCCGGCCCCCGCTAGAATGCCTAATGTTGGAATGCGGAACGCGTCGAGAGGATGGGGGGCTCCGGGCGCGGCGACGGCTCCGTAGAGAGTGACCGAGGAGGATGCATGAGCGGAAGTCGCGGGACAATTGGGAGTCGCGGACGCCGCGCTAGTGTTTGCAGTTTCTGCGGCAAGAGCCATCGTGACGCCGGCCCGATGGTCGAGGGCGCCAGCGATGTCTTCATCTGTTCTTCCTGTATCGAGCTGTGCCATAACCTGATTCGGGAGGAGCAGCGGCGGGCCGGGCGGGGCCGCGCCAGCCTCAAGACCATTCCCAAGCCCCGCGAAATCTATGACTTCCTGAACCAGTATGTCATTGGCCAGGACCTGGCCAAGCGGACCATCGCCGTCGCCGTCCACAACCATTACAAGCGGTTGGCGCACGTCGACGCGATGGACGAAAACGACGTTGAGATCGAGAAAAGCAACATTCTCCTCATCGGCCCGACCGGCTGCGGCAAAACGCTGCTGGCGCGCACGCTGGCACGCTTCCTGAACGTCCCCTTCGCGATCGGCGACGCGACCACCCTGACCGAAGCCGGCTACGTCGGCGAAGATGTCGAGAACATCCTGCTGCGGCTCTTGCAGAACGCCGACTACGACCTCGATGCCGCCCAGCGCGGCATCGTCTACATCGACGAGATCGACAAGATCGGCAAAACCTGGAACAACATCTCGATCACGCGCGACGTGAGCGGTGAGGGCGTCCAGCAGGCGCTGCTCAAGATGCTCGAGGGCACGATCAGCAACATCCCGCCCCAGGGCGGCCGCAAGCATCCCGAGCAGCAGTACATCCAGATGGACACCACCAACGTCCTGTTCATCTGCGGCGGCACGTTTGTGGGGGTCGACAAGATCATCAGCAAGCGGCTGGGCCACAAGAAGATCGGGTTCTCGACCGAGCCGGCGGAGACCGACGAAGTCCATAACATGGGCCACGTGCTCGAGCAGGTCACGCCCGACGACCTGATCGAGTTCGGCATGATCCCCGAGTTCGTCGGGCGGCTGCCGATCACGTGCCCCCTGGGTCCGCTCGACCGGCAGGCCCTGATCGAGATCATGACCGAGCCGAAGAACGCCATCGTGCGGCAATACCAGAAGCTGTTTGAGTTTGAGAAAGCCAAGCTGGAATTCACGCCGGAAGCGCTGGGCGAGATTGCCACACAGGCCCTGCGGCGCGACACGGGGGCGCGGGCCCTGCGCAGCGTGACCGAGGAGTTCATGCTCGATTGCATGTTCGAGTTGCCCGAGCTGCGCCCGGGCACGACGTACACCGTGACGGCGGAGGTCGTCCGCGGCGAAGCCGATCTGCTGGCGCCCGGCCGCCTGCGCAAAGAATCCGCCTGATCGTTCGGGGGCATCAAGTAGCGGCCGGCGGCTCGCCGGCCGAGGTGAAGGTCTCTTTTCACTCCCTTTCCAGTTCCTCAACCGTCCGCGGCCAGTCCTCGCGCAGCAGCCGCGACAATGACCGGTCCGCCAGAACGCGGTCACCGGTCTGGCAACGGGGGCAATAGTTCGTCTCGTTCTCGGCATACCGGATGCGCTGCACCGCCGTGCCACAAACGGGGCACGGCTCGGCGTACCGCCCGTGGCCGACGTGGCACCGTGTTGGCCGTCCGCCCGTAGCGTCCGGGGGCTCCGCACCGGACGTCATGTGTAGCGCCCGACGCCTCACCGGCCGTGGACGCGGGCTGGGGCCTCCGTGCAGCTCACCTCCCGCACACTATGAACTCGGTCTGCACAAACTCCTCTTCGGCGTACGCGGCGTAGCCGACGGTCCATTCCTGGATGTCGATCATGGGATCGAATACGTGCTCCGCGACCAGCCGCCGTGTTTCCGGATCGAAATACCACTCGCGGTAGTTGTCGATGTGCGACTCGATGACAACCAGCCATGGGCCGCACGTGCCGATGCGCGCCGCGAGGCCGGAGCACTCGCCCGCGCGGATGCGCTGGACGAACGCGTCGTAGTCCTCGGGCGGCTCGCGTACGGCCGTGTAGCGGCCGACCCCCGTGTCGGCCGTCGCAGCCCCGACCGTGTCGCCGGCAACGAATGGCATGGCCGCCTCGTCCGTTGGCAGACAACCACCCGCCACGAGCAGCATCAGGAGCCCCACGACTCGGACAAACCTGTTTGCGGACATAGCTTCACTCCTCGCTTCCTCCAGTCCACAGTTCGCCGATCAATGGCGACCGCGCGTCCTCCCCTGGGCGTCGCGCCCGCCAAGCGGTCGACGGGGCGCTCGCACCCGGGCCTTTGCCCAAACGAGTCCGAGCACCAGGAATGACATGAGGGTCAGACTCCCGGCCCCGCACAAGCCGGAACCGCAAATGACCGGGCAGCCGCCTCCGTCCACTGCGACTCCCGAAGGGGTGTCTGGGCACGTATCAGCGCAGTCATTCACACCGTCGTGGTCCTCGTCCCGCTGACTGCACGAGCAGCCACTGGCGTCCGCGACTTCCGAAGGTGGGGTGTCCGGGCAACTGTCATCAGCATTGGGGACTCCGTCGCGGTCGGCGTCAACCGGAGGGGGAGGTAGACAACTCTGATCCTCGTCCACCAAGCCATTGCAGTTGTTGTCGATGCGGTCGGGGTCATTGGCACAGTCCGATGCGTCAGGGTTGATGTCCGGATCACCGTCGTCGCAGTCGTCGCCGTTTCCCACGTAGCCGGAGGGCCGGCTGCAGCGCTGGATCGTGCTGCTGGGGTTCCCGTAGCCGTCCCCGTCGGAGTCGCGGTACCACGTCGCCCCGATGCTGCCCTCATCGGTTTGGCCATCGCAGTCGTTGTCCTTGCCATCGCAGACCTCCGTTGCGCCGGGGTGCACGTCGGCGTCGCCGTCGTCGCAATCATTGTCGTTGTCGACGTACCCATCCGGCCTCTGACACGCTTCGCGCGGGCTGCCCGGGTTTCCGTAGCCGTCGCTGTCCGCGTCCCGGTACCAAGTCGACCCGTCGCCGGCTTCATCCGTCTGCCCGTCGCAGTCGTTGTCTTCACCGTCGCACACCTCGCTGCTGCCAGGATGGCACGCCGCACAGTCGTCGTTGCAATCGTCGTCATTGGAAACGTACCCGGACGGCTGATCACAGGCTTCCGTGCTGTGCTCTGGGTCCCCATAGCCGTCCTCATCGCGGTCACGATACCAAGTGGCCGGCGCAACGCCCTCATCGATCTGGCCATCGCAGTCGTTGTCCTGGCCGTCGCAGACCTCGGTGCCAGCGGGATGGCAGGTCGCACAGCCATCGTCGCAATCGGTGTTGTTGGTCACGTAGCCGGCGGGCTGCTGAACCGCCTGCGTCGTCACGTTGGGGTCGCCGTACCCGTCCCCGTCCGCATCACGGTACCAGGTATCGCTACACGGTTGGTCTCCGCCGGTGCAGTCGTCATCGATTCCGTTGCCGCACACTTCCGCCGCGCCCGGATGCACGTTAGCGTTGGTGTCGTCGCAGTCGTTATCGTCGGAGACGTAGCCAGTCGGCTGGTTCGGCGATTGCACGCTCACGGCGGGATCGCCGTACCCATCGCCGTCCGCATCACGGTACCAGGTATCGCTACACGGTTGGTCTCCGCCGGTGCAGTCGTCATCGATTGCGTTGCCGCACACTTCCGCCGCGCCCGGATGCACGTTAGCGTTGGTGTCGTCGCAGTCGTCGTCGTTCGAGACGTAGCCGGACGGCGGTGAGCACTGATCCACGTGCTCGTTCGGGTCACCGTAGCCGTCATGATCATCATCAGCGTACCAGCGGACCACGTCGACTACGCTGACGGTCACCGAAGCGCAGGGCGTGGTATTACAGTCTCCCTCGGCCCGCACGTAGTACGTCGTCGTCTGAGTGGGCTCCACGGAGATCGAAGAGCCTGTGCCAACCACGCCGCCCTGGCCGCACCCGCCTGCATACCACTTCCAGGAAGCCCCGGTGCCCAGCGAACCGCCCTGGACCGTCAGCGTAGACGAGCCCCCTGGACAGACGGAATTGGGATTGGCAGTCGCCCCTGTCGGGCTGGTGGACGCCGTCCTGACGGAAACGGTCACCGACGCGCAGCCTGTTGTGTTGCAGTCGCCCTCTGCCCTGACGTAGTAGTTCGTCGTGGAACCGGGCTGAACGATAATTGACGCCCCACTGCCTGCGGGCGTCCCACCGCAGCTTCCGGAATACCACTTCCATTGGGCACCCGTGCCCAGCGAGCCGCCCTGCACGGTCAACGTCGACGAGCCGCCGGGACAGACCGCCGCCGGTTCCGCCGTGGCCCCGGTGGGTGCCCCTGAGAGCGTCTTGACCGTTACGGTTCCGCTGGCACAAGTCGTCGTATTGCAGTCACCCTCCGCGCGCACGTAATACGTCGCTGTCGAGCTCGGACACACCTGGACCGATGGCCCGCTTCCGATCAGCGTGCCGCCGCAGGTCCCCTGATACCATTTCCATGACGCTCCCGTACCCAGCGATCCCCCCTGGACGGTGAGCGTCGAGCAATTCCCCGCACACACCGTTGCCGGACTCACGGACACACCGCTAGGCGCAGTGGAGGCCGTCTTCATTGTGACCGAGACGCTGGCGCAGGTCGTTGTATTGCAGTCGCCCTCGGCACGCACGAAGTAGGTGGTCGGCGCACTCGGGCAGACCTGAATCGATGAACCGCTGCCCACGTACGACCCGCCGCAACTGCCGCTGTACCACTTCCAAGATGCCCCGCTGCCCAGCGAGCCACCCTGGATCGTCAACGTCGAGCAACTGCCGGGGCAGACCGAGGCGGGACTGGCGGAGGCTCCGCTGGGGGCGGTGGACAGGATCTTGATGGCAACCGAGCCACTGGCGCAGCTAGTCGTGTTGCAGTCACCCTCCGCCCGCACGAAGTAGAACGTCGTTGAACTCGGACACACCTGGATCGACGAGCCGCTCCCTAAGTATGACCCGCCGCAAGTGCCGCTATACCACTTCCAGGATGCTCCCGTGCCCAGCGAGCCGCCCTGAACGCTAAGCGTCGAGCAACTGCCGGGGCACACCGCGCTGGGATTGAACGAGATTCCCGATGGGGCGGTCGACGCCGACTTGACCGTCAGTTGGTAAGCCTGCTTGTACGCAGTGTTGTTGTTCTCGTTGCTTTCGTCGACATCATCATCGGCGTCGATGATCCAACCGACCCAGTACGTGCCCGGCGGAATGTTGGTGGGGAAGCTCCCGGACCAATCGCAATCGTCGTAGCCGCCGGCTGGAATGCTCGGCATGTACACGGACGCGATGTAGTAGTCAGAGGTTGTGATGGTGGTGTTCGTTGACGCGTAGTAATCGACGTAGAAACCTCCCGACGACGAGCCGCCGCCGTTACGGACGTCGCACCAGGCCGAGAACGCCTGGTTCGGGCACACCGTCTGGGGCGAAAACCCGCAGTATGCCTGTCCATCATCGTAGAGGTCCGGAGGCACGATGTAGTACACCCAGATTATCCATTCATCCACGCAGCCCACGTCGGCCGCTGCGTCATCGCAGGCGACGAAGTACCAGGTCGCATTCGGTGAGAGACCGTCGTATTCACTGGTGAACGTCTTCGTCTGGTGAAGATCCCCGCTCCCACCTCCCTGGTTCCACAGCCACTCGCTGTTCCATTGACCATTCTGGTACGTCGAGAGGTACACCTGCAGATCGGCCCAATACGTATGGTCGTTGATCCAGTATTCAACCACGACGCTCGTGATCACTGCACCCGCCGGGGCGCCCGAGAGAGTGACCGACCATTCGAGGTCGTTGCCGCTACTGCACCCGTTGTCCGGAATCGTCGGGCAGTCACCCGGTGGCCACCCCCAGTACCACCATTGGTCGCCGTACAGGTTTAGGTCGGCCAGCGCTGGGCGGGCAAATAGAATGGCCAACAGACCCATGCCAAGTGCGACCGCGACGTAGTGTGCCCGGTTCATGAGTTTTCCTCCTCTGTCAGTGCCTCGCTCGTTCGAGCCCGACCGACGGGCCCACCCCGGCGTGCGCGTGCCACGCGCCTGGGTCAGTTGTGCCGCATTCCACGCACCGTAGATACGTGCGTTGTAGGGCAAAGGGGAGCGCAGAAAAAAGCCGCAGATTTCGGAAATGATCGCGGTCGAGGGGCGGCGCCGCGGCCCTGGCTCGCGCTTCGGGCCCTGATCGGCGGCTGTGCGACCTCCGGGCGCGTGCAACGGCGACGTCCGGCGAGCCGCCGGCCGCTACCGGGCCCGTCGCTGCCGCCTCGGGTTCTGTCAGACGCTGCGGACTCATCCCGCCGCCCTCAAATACGCCGCGGGGCAAAAGATCGCTACCCGCTGGGCACGGCGCGCGACACGTGGGTGTGCCACCCGTTCCGGCCCGCAGCCAGCGAGGTACTATGAACTGACCGACGTACCCCAGAGTTGTCATGACGCCCCAATCGCGTATTTGCGCAACTCCCTTCTACCACGCCCCCCCCCCAGCGCGTCAAGAGAAAAATTGCGAATTCGCGACGGGGGCAGTTGCCGCTGGTGCGGGGTTCCCATCCCGCGAGCCCCGGGCGATTTCTGGGATCAGGAGCTCACCCAGCAGACCTGTGCGCTCGTGCTCCTGGGCGAGCAGATTCGGGGCATTCCGCTGCCGCCGGGCCTGCAAAAGCTGCTGCACAAGGGTCCGCCGCTGTCGCCGGCGTTGCGTGTTGCACTCCAGGAGGAACGGTGGCTCATCGACGTGCGGGGTCTGGAAGGCCGCGAACGACAAAGGCTGGAGCCGCACGTCGCGGAGTTCGAGGAACTGAGTGGCGTCGCCTGCACGCACCGGCCAGCAACAGGTCACCCCCAACTGCTTCCGGGTCCTTGACCAGCGACCATAAGCTGGGCATCGTAGTCCGCGTCCGATCCCAATCAGCTTCCACGAGTCTCATGGGCGTGTCCTCCTTGCTCGTTAACTAAACTTGGGCCAGAGGATACGCTCTTCTTGTCTGCCCATGGACCGATTACACACGGCAGGATACGTCACCGGGCAACGGCCAAAATTGACGCCCGCCGGCGGCTTCCATAGACTACCTGAAGACTCGCGCCGGTCCGCACGCGCGGGATTCGAGCCGCGAGCGAAAGCGAGTGCTCCGTGTTCCCGACCCCCGTGGCGTGGTGTGGCCGGGCGCCCAGGAAACGCCGGCGTAGCTCAGTTGGATAGAGCGCCTGACTGTGGATCAGGAGGTCTCCGGTTCGACCCCGGACGCCGGCAGTAGCGGGGGGCGAGTCCGTGAGCCTGCGTTCTGCCATGCCCCCGGGAGGGTACGGCCAGCTTGCTTGTCCGGGGTCCTTGTGGTAGACGTGCCCCGTGGCTGATTCCCGGAGGTGCTGACGTTGCCTGGTACGGTAGAACCACGCCTGCTGCGGGGCTTGCGGGACATCTTTCCCGACCAGATGCACGCCCGGCAGTGGATCGTCGACACCATCCGCGGCGTGTACGAGCGGTATGGCTACGTCCCCCTCGGCACGCCGGCCCTCGAATACCTCGACCTGCTCAGCGGCACCGCCGGCGAGGAGACCCAGAAGCAGCTCTTCGAGGTGCGCGGCCCCGAAGGCGAGCAGCTCGGGCTGCGTTTTGACCAGACCGTTTCGCTGGCGCGCGTCGTCGCCCAATACCCCGACCTGCCGCGGCCGTTTCGGCGTTACCAGGTCGCGCCCGCCTGGCGGTGCGACAACCCGTACGAGAAGCGCGGCCGCTTCCGCGAGTTTGTGCAGTTCGACATCGACGCGGTCGGGGTCGAGTCCGACGTCGCGGACCTGGAAACGATCACCGCCATGTGCGACACGATGGTCGCCCTGCTGGGTGTGGCACAGCCGCCCCCGGCTGTGCCGGTGCCCCAGCCGGGGGCGGCTGGGCCACGGTTTCGCGTCCGCGTCTCCAGCCGGCGCGTGCTCAACCTGCTCCTGTCATTCGCGGGTCTGCCGGCCGAGAGCGCCCACGACGTGTTCCGCGTGCTCGACAAGCTCGACAAGCTGGGGCATGAGAAGGTCCGGCTTGAGCTGACGACGGGGTACGTGGACGAATCGGGCAGCCACATCCGCGGGCTGGGGTTCTCGGCCGCCCAGGTGGACCAGATCGACCGGTTTCTCGCGCTCCACGCGACGGGGCGCGAGGATGCCCTAACCCAGGTCGGCGAGCTGTTCAAGGACGTGCCCGGCACCGCCGAGGAACTCGCGCCACTGGCCCGCATGTCGCAGCGGCTGCACGCGCTAGGCTACGGCGACGAGCAGGTCGCCTATGACTTCAGCATCGCCCGCGGCCTGGATTACTACACCGGCACCGTGTTCGAGACGGTGCTGCTCGATTTGCCCGAGTTCGGCTCGGTCTGCTCGGGCGGCCGTTACGACGACCTGGTGCTGCGCTTCCTGGGCGAACGCGTCCCGGCGGTCGGCACGTCCGTCGGCGTCGATCGCCTGCTGATCGCCCTGACGGAGCTGGGCCGCGCGCCGCTGCGCAAGTGCACGGCCCAGGTGCTTGTCACGGTCTTCGCCCCGGCGCTCATGGACCATTGTCTCGCGCTGACGTACGAGCTGCGGCGGGCAGGGATCAACACGGAGTTGTACCTGGGCCCCGAGCAGCGCATCGGCAAGCAAATCCGTTATGGCGATCAGTACGAGATCCCGGTGCTGGTGGTCTGCGGCCCAGATGAGCACGCCCGCGGCGAGGTGCAGCTCAAGGACATGTCCGTCGGCCGCAAGCGGACTGCCGAGGTCAAGGACCGCGGGCAGTGGCGGACCGAGCGCCCCGGCCAGTTCAACGTCCCGCGCGACCAACTCGTGCCGGCGGTGAAGAAGCTGCTGGCGGAGATCGAGAGCGGGAATTGAATCGGGCCGATGGGTGCCCCGGTGGCAGCACATTCGCCTCTACAACTTGTCGGAGGATCCCCGCCACCCCGACAGAGGCACCGTGGCGCTAGATTGTCGGCGGGAGCGCGGCCCCCGAGCGCACCCGCGAAAAAGGTTAGGAGGGGGCGAGCCGGCAAGCCTCGCGGCCTACCTAAGCGGCCCCCTCCATCTAGTTCGTGGACACCAGTCCTATGTAGATTATAATTCGGGTTATGCTGCGGGTCAATGAATTCGAGCAGGCAGTCGCCGTGCGCACGCTCGATTTTCTCAGCGAGACGACTCCGTGGCATCGACGTCTCTGGTCAATCGGAACCGTTCTCGGACTACGAGAAATCCTGGAGGGCTGTGAGGCAGTCCAAAGCAGTGTGCTTTCGCGGCGCGCTTTCGGAGGTCTGTGCCTATCGGTCGAGCGCGGGGCGGTTGAGGACTTGGGGGTAGGTGGCCGGGAGCAGCGGCGCCTTCTACAGGATGCTCTTCGAAGCGCGCCTCGCGTCGGCGATCTGAACTACCGCAAGCTCCGCTTGATCCTCGACGAGGTCGAAGCGAATTACCTCACGCGCTGGGCAGATGCCTTTGAATCTGGCACGGCGACCGCGACTTCGGAGCGCGCTGCTCGTGCCCTTGCGGGCCACCTGCTGGATGCCGGTTATAGCGCCCGCTTTCTGTACGGGTGGGTGTCAAACTTGGCCTTCAAGGACCGCGACACACGATCGCTGGCTGACATCCTCAGGGAGGCCGGGGTGTTGTGTAGCAAGCATCCGCGCGTGTTCGAAGTTTTGTTGGCGCTTAGGAACCCACCAGGGCCACCTCGTGCGGTGCCAACCGGATGGCTATCCGGCAAGGGGGTCATCGAGTGGCTGCGTGCCGAAGGCCATCGGACGAGCAACCTGAGAGTTGGCGGGGGCATTCTCGTTCAGATCTCAGCCCGCGATGCCTGGGTTGCGCTGCAGAAGGCTATCCAGCGTGCCCAAAGCATCGCGGCGCGCGTGCTCATCGGCGCGAAAACGAAGCTCAGGTTTGTCGAGACCGCATGGATTAAGGGGATCTCCAAGCCATACGAGCTGAGGATGGACCGACGCGGGGTCGAGGTGACTACCCTAGTCCGTGAATCGAAGATGTACACAGAACCTGAGTCGACGAGCGTGGAGAACGCGCTCGATCTGCTCGGTCCGCTCGATGGGGATCCGCCCGGTCCAGCGATTGCCAGCGGTTGGGCTGCGGTTGAGGCTCTTCTTACGGCACCCGGCGACGAGGACCGAGGAACCGCCGGTGACCGCTTGGCTTCGCTTGTGGCGTGTTCATTTCCGCGTGCTGAGCTCACGATGCTCGCGTACAACCAGGCGGGATCCGGTCCCGATCCACTGACCACGCGCATCGCGCGCGCGGGATCGAATTTGGAAAAATGCACGCTGCTGGCCGATGGCATCAAGTCGGGCGCCGGGTTGACCCTTTCGTCGCCATCGGACAAGCTTGCGCTTTCGCGGATGCGCGAGCTGCTTCACGAGCCTCACGCCGTCATGAGCCGCGTCTACCAACGGGCGGCCGAGGCTCTTCGACGCCTCTACAGGCACCGGAACTTGGTGTTGCATTGGGGACGCATGGATGCTGTCGGTCTACCAGCAGCGCTTCGCACAGCAGCCCCGTTGGTAGGCGCCGGCGTGGATCGAATAGCCCACGGTTGGTTTACCGCGAAGACCGAGCCACTCGACCTCGCCGCGAAGGCCGCGATTGGCCTGGAGCTGGTCGGGATGCCGGGTGGCCGCGACCCACTTCAGCTTCTTGAGTAGGGCGAGCCTTAGACGCTGGCCGCCCACGAATCACGCGCAGCATGCACCTGTGGAGTGCAAGCGTGGGCGTCTCAGATCTCGGGCCAGTGATGCCAGATGGGAAGTCTCCAAGGACTGGGAACCTCGTCCGAGTCGCCCGCGATCCACGGATGGAGGTGCGCTGCGACTCGCTGGCCCTGCAGACTGTTGCGCACGGGTGGGCCGAAATCCGGTACGTCGCGCAGGAGCACGAGGCGGCGCTCACCCACAGGCCTTCGTAGCCGTGCGGCGGGGGCCGCAACCAGCGCCAACTCCGACTCGCTCTGCAGCGATTGACGTACGCTTCCCTGGCGAGCCGCACGTCGCCCTTGTATGCTAGCGGCATGAGTGGAAGACCTCGTTGCATCCGTCGGGGCTGGATTCTCCCGGGCTTGGCGTTTGCCGGACTGGCGCTGCTGGCGGGCTGCGCGCCGAACGCCGAATTCGTTTTGCACCAGCCCTTCGCCCCGCCTTCGCAGCAGAAACTGAAGCTGACGTGCGAACGGGCCTATTACGCAGCGGGCGGCGACACGCAGACCAGCGTGCTGGCGTTCCCCCTGCCGGGTGCGGTCGATGGGCCGCGGACGTTCGTCATGTACATCGTCGCGCCGAATCGGCCGGGGCAGGTCACGGTCGCCCCCCAGGACTCGCAGGCGGCCCGCGGCTTCCTGATCCAGGAACTCGGCGCGCTGGCGGGTCGCAGCGACTTTGCCGAGGGCACGGTGCGCTACCGCAAAGTGCCGCTGGCGCCGCGTCTGCGCCGGCTGGACGTCAATGTCCGCACGCAAGACGGCGCCGAGATCACCGGCCAGGCGATCCTGGAAACGTCCCCCACGGCGGTCGAAAGCTTCCAACGCGAATTTGCCGCCGACATCGCCAGCCTTTCCCCGCCCACGTCCCAGCCGGCGGAAGAGTAGCGGCCGACCCCCTTGTCGGCCGTAGCCTGCGCGCGGCCCTTCCCCATCCGCAATTGCCCCTACCCGGACCGCGGCGGATACGCCGGCCACGTCAGCGGGCCAAGCTCGCGAAAGTGGGCCACCGGGTCGCGCAGCGGCATCGGGTGCGGCAGCGCGAACAGCTCGCCGTACTCGAACCCCGCCCGCGCCCCGTCGTTCGCGTCGCGGGCCCGGATGCGGTGTACCAGCCGCGCCAGCCGCTGCTCGTCGAACTGCGACTGGTACGCCGAGATGGCGGCGATCTTCTGCTCGTACACGTCGCTCACGTCCACGACGAACGTGGCCGGCCACGACTCCAACTCGGCCCCCATCGCCACCGGGCGATACCACAGCCAGTCGATGCGGTGCGGCGGCGTGCCGGCAAACCGGTCATCCCACTTCGTAAGCTGCGAGTAAAAGCGGGCGCCTTCCAGGATAAGCTGTGCCTGATAGTGGTCCGGCGAGGCGCCCGGCGTCCGGCCCGCCATGCCCACCACGATCCGCGGACGATAGCGGCGGAAGACGGTCGCGACCGCGTACCGCGCCGGCGGCCCGTCCATCAGCTCCCGGTTCGGCAGCCCCAGCGTCTCGACGTGGGTCAGCCCGAGGATCTTGGCGGCCGTGACGGCTTCCTGGGCGCGGATTTCCGGCGTGCCGCGCGGGGTCGGCTCGCCGTTGGTCATGTACAGCACGCCAACGCGGTGGCCGAGCTTGACCAGCTTGGCGATGGTCCCGCCGCAGGTGATTTCCACGTCGTCGGGATGCGGCATGGCGAAGATGATGTCGAGCGTTTCCGGCATGGCGTTCTCCTGGGGTTCGCGGAGATTATAGGGGCCTGATCGCAGGGCGGGTGCTTCGCCAGAGGCGGCGCCTGGCGTTGCCGCGCGAGGTGACGCAGTTTGTGCGGTGGGTGCGACTGGGGGGAGCTGTCCGAGCCGCGGATGCGGGGTGCCACTGTCCGCCACGGCGGATCAGCAGTGCGGGAGTTCACGCGATAACCGGACTACGTGCCGCTTATGCGGGCCGCGTCGGGCGCCGGCGAAAGGTAGGGCCAGCCGGTGGCCCGCCGCGCGCGTCTTGACCCACAGGGTGGGTAATTTACCATGACCAGCTTTAACAGGAGACTGACGTGTCCGCGGCGACACAGCCAACAGGCGGGGGAGCCTCATTGGCCTTGGTCTGCGCCATTGGGGTCGTAGCCTTCATTGGCTACGGCGGGTGCAAAGACATTGTGCTCTTTGCATGCAGGGTCTTGAAACGTGCAAAGCTCCTTGTGCGTCTGCCCACGCCCCTTTGGACCGAGGCGCCCGTCGCGGGTGGCTCACCGGCTGAGACACGCTTCTTCCATCTATTGGTCCACAATGCAGGGCGCAGCATAGCCAGGGACTGCCAGGTTCGGCTCATGGCTGCGGAAAGGAAGCTCAGTTCGGGTGTGGAGAAGCTACTTAGCGCCGGGCCTACTTCCCTGCATTGGGCCCACCGCCCACTCGACTGCCAGAGGTTGGATCTGCTGCCCGACGAGGACGCCGAGTTGGACTTGTTCACACAGGACCCGCGTGCGGCGGACCGTATCGTTCCGTTTCGCGTGAGCAGCCATCCCGATGGTATCCGATCATGGTACGAGCCGGGCGAGTACACGTGGCAGTTGCGCTTGACCTCAGCGAACGCTAAGACGCAGGACTGTTTTCTATCGATCAAACATCCAGGACCTTGGGACACGCCCCCCACCGTGGTGCTGCAACAGAAGTCCGAGCGCGCTTGCCAGGCATCATCGGCTGGCTAATACGTCGACCGTAGGGACCTAAACGGCCAGATAGGAATCCTTCGATCGTCGGTGCGAGATGGGAATCTCGCGCCAGCTAACAGGCGAAACTCACCTTTCGTTTCGCGCTTCCCTCGCCTGCACTTTGGGCTCCGAATGAGCCCTACGGCACCCAGCCGTGTGGGGTCGCCCATCGCTACGCCGTCTTCCGCGCCCGCAGCTTCGCCCGCGTGTACTCCAAAAGCCCGCCGGCCTCGCAGATCGCCATGATCTCCGGCGGGAGCTTCGGGAATGAGAAGGTCCGGCCGTCCACGGTGATCTGGCCGCCCGTCGCGTCGATCTGAATCGAGCTGCCCGGTTTGTACGCGTCGACTGCGTCGGGGCATTCGATCAGCAATAGGCCCTGATTGATGGCCGCCCGGTAGAAGATGCGGGCGAAGCCCTTGGCGACAATGGCCGCCACGCCGACGGCCTTAAGGCCGACGACCGGCTGCTCGCGTGAGCTGCCGCAGCCGAAGTTGCGGCCCGCGACGAGCACGTCGCCGGCCTGCACCTGCTTGGCGAAATCCGCGTCGAGGTCCTCCAACAAGTGCGGCTTGATTTCGTCGGGCGTCGCACACGTGTACGTGTACTTGCCGGGGAACAGCATGTCGGTGTTGATATCGTCGCCGTAGTGCCAGACTTTCATCAGTAGCCCTCAGCTTGTAGCGTCGGACCTCTGTGTCCGACGTCTTGTTGCCTACCGCCGTGCTTTGCCGCGTGCGGGTTTGCGCGATGCCTTAGCGGTTTTCGCCGGCGCCCCACGTCGGCCACGGGGGGCCGACGCTACCCGCCGCTTCGTGCCTTCGTGCCTCCGTGCCTTCGTGCCTACCCCTCGCGGATCGGTAATGACGCCGTGCAGGGCCGACGCCGCCACGGTCGCCGGGCTGGCGAGGTAGATCTCGGCGTCCTTGCAGCCCATGCGGCCTTTGAAGTTGCGGTTCGAGGTCGACAGGCACGTTTCGCCCGGCGCGAGAATGCCCTGGTGCGCGCCGAGGCACGGGCCGCAGCCCGGCGGCAGCACGACCGCCCCGGCCTGCGTCAGCGCCAGCAGCGTCCCGTCCCGCGTCGCCGCCGCATACACGCTCCGCGACGCCGGCAGCACGAGCAGCCGCACCTGCGGCGCGACGTGCCGGCCCTTGAGCACCGCGGCAGCCTCGTGCAGATCGTTCAGCCGGCCGTTCGTGCACGTGCCGAGCAGGGCCTGGTCGATCTTCTTGCCGGCGACTTCGCCGACCGGCTTCACGTTGTCCACCTTGTGCGGGCAGGCGACGACCGGCTGGAGCTTGGCCAAGTTGTACGTCAGCTCGCGGGCGTACTGCGCATCCTTGTCCGCCCAGACCGGGTCATACGCGGTCCGCGGCACGCCGGCCGCCTTGAGGTACCTAATCGTTTGCGCGTCGACCGGGAAGACGGCGATTTTGGCGCCCATCTCGACGCCCATGTTCGCAACCGTGAACCGCTCCTCGACCGACAGATTCCCGATGTCGCCGTGGAACTCGACCGACGCGTAGTCGGCCCCGTCGGCCCCGATGTCGCCGATGATGCGGAGCACGAGGTCCTTTGCCCCGACACCCTTGGGGAACCGGCCGCGGAGCGTGATCTTGATCGTGGGCGGCACCTTGAGCCACGTCTCGCCGGTGAGCAGTAGGGCGGCGGCCTCGGTCCGGTCGATGCCGGTTGCGAAGGCCCCCACCGCCCCGTATGAGCAGGTGTGCGAGTCGCTGCCGACGAGGATCGTGCCCGGCCGGGCCAGGCCTTTCTCCACGACGACCTGGTGGCAGATGCCCTCGCCGATGTCGAAGAAGTTCTTGACGCCGTACTTGGCGACGAACTTCCGCACCTTCGCGTGGCCGGTCGCGGTTTTCTCGTCCGACGCCGGAATCACGTGGTCGAGCACGATGATCGGCAGATCCTGGCTGACCAGGCCGAACTCGGCGAGGTCCTTATCGATCTTGCCGACGATGGCCGACGTGTTGTCGTGCGTCAGCAGGTGGGCCGGCTTGACGGTGACGATCTGGCCGACGGCGACCTGCGGCAGCCCAGCGGCCTGGGCGAGTACCTTCTGTGCGAATGTCTGTCCCATTGTCAGCTCCGTAGGGTGGGCACCGCCCACCTCCAACCCTTACTCTCCGCCGACCAGGCCGATGCGCCTCCATGTGTGCCAAGCAGCACCTTTCCCTCGCGCCGACCTAGCCGCCATCAGTACGCCTCCACCGGCACCGTCAAAGTCCGTCCCGGTGGGCGGTCCGACTTCAGGATTTCCTCCGCGCGCCGCAGCACCGGCGCTGCCACGTAGTGCGCCCCGCAACGATCGCATACGCCGATCGGCACGTTTTCCAGAATCACGATCCCGCGGTGGTGGTTGATTGGCTCACGGTCGAGGATGCGCTCCCGCACCGTGCCCGGACAGTACTCGCAAGGAAAGTCGTAAAAGCTCATGGCCGACTCTCGTACACCGTAATGACGAGCATGGCACCGACGAACCGGATCACCACGCCGATCGCGGTGCGCAGGTCTGTCGCGCGACCGACAATTTCGTAGCGCCGGCCACGCGCATCGTCTTCAAATACGCGCTCTATTCTACCCGTCAGGATGGCCGCTTCGATATCCACCACATCCAAATGGTCGTCGCGCATCTCCAGCACGGCGTGGGGCGTCAGCACATAGGATTGATCCAGAACCGCCTGCCGGGCGGCCGCAAGCACGCGTTCGAGATCGTGTGCGGTCATGCCTGGTTCCTCGCTGGTGCGAGAACCCCCTCTCGCACCCACGTAAGCCGGAATCCTTTCCGGCCACCTACCGCCGGAACAGGGCCCGCCACCCGCGGGCTCCGTAGCGGCCGACCTCCTGGTCGGCCGTCTTCCTCCGCTCCGGCCGAGCAGGAGTTCGGCCGCTACACTTTCACCAACAACCCGCCGCGCTCGCAGATCACGGCTGGTGCGAGAATCCCTTCTCGCATCCACTGTCGCGGGAATCCCTTCCCGCCTCGACGGCCAACCAGCGTCATTCTACATCATCCTCACTTTCCGGTCGTTCGCCGGCAAGCCGAGCCGGATCGAACGGCTCGCCACACTCAGGGCAACGCGGCTCGGGCAAGCCATATAGCAGGTATCCGCACTTGCGACAGCGGTGGGCGTCGCGCTCTGCCAGGGCATCGAGCCGCCGGTGCCGTACGGCCGCAACGAAGCAGCAGGCCACGCCAAGACCAACGCACAGCCCAAGCCATTGCAAGAAGTACCGCGCCCATACGATCAGGTCTGGGGGCAACATTCTCAGGTCATTCCGCCCGGGCCAGTGCGCCCCACGTAGAGCAGACCGGCGGCGGCACCGAACGCGAAGTGGAGCGCCAGCAGCCGGCAGTAGCGAGCAGCGTGGTAGGCACCGCCGACGAGCAAGGTCCCGGCTACGAGGTCTCCCAGCCCCCATGGTGTGGTCCATCCGAGAAGGTCGCTTGGTACAAGGAGAGAGAGCACGACAAAGAAAACAACGAACCATAGACTCAACCGCAGGATTGCATCGGGCAGACCCGCGAACTCATTGCGCGACGGGGTCATAGCGACTTCATTGCCAGGCCGGCTCCTGCTCGTGCGGGAATCCCTCCCCGCGCATGGCCGGATGGGAATCCGGCGGCTGTTGGTGCGAGATAGGAATCTCGCACCAGCGGCACTGGGCCGACACCACATTCCACGGCGGCCGGGACGCCCGCACCACCCATTACACCTTCACCAGCAACCCGCCGCGCTCGTAAATCTTGAGCTGCGCGTCGGAGAACGGCTTGCCGCGGATTTCATCCGTGGCACCGGCGTCCCGCGGGTGAGTCCGCCGGATTACGCCCGTGCGGAAATCGACCTCGACCTCCTCGCCGTCCTTCAGCTCGCCCGCCGCCGGGGCGCACAGGATCGCCAGGCCGGCGTTGATCGCGTTCCGCTCGTAGATTGCCCCGAACGACTCGGCGATCACGGCGGCGATGCCGAGCGACAGGAAGCAGTCCACCGCCTGCTGCCGCGAGCTGCCGCAGCCGAAATTCTTGCCGGTCACGACGAGGTCGCCGGGTTTGGCCTTCTTGGCGAAATCCTCCCAACCCTTCAGATTGTCAAACGTGTACTTGCCCATCTCCTTGATGTCGGTGATGGCCAGGTAGCGGTTGTGGAAGATCATGTCGGTGTCGATGTTGTCCTGGCGGATGACCCACACGCGGCCGCGCACGACGGTGGGCTTCCCGTGTGCCACTGCTCTTGAGCAGTGCTCGACGGTCTTCCCCACTGCTGGCACAGCCGTGGCACCCAGAGTTTTGATCTGGAACGTCGCCGGCTCGGCGGGGATCGCATCCGCCGTCGTGATCATGCCCGCGATCGCGGACGCCGCCGCCGTCTCGGGCGACGCGAGATACACGGCGCCCTTGCCCTGCTTGCCGGCGAAGTTGCGGTTGCCGGTACTGACCGTGATCTCGCCGGGGCCGTTCTGGCCGATCTGGCCTGCGGCACACCCGGCACAGCCGGCGTTGCCGAAGAGCACTCCCGCATCCTTGTAGATCTTGACGATGTCGTCGCCCAGCAGCCGCTGCCAGATGCGGTCCGTCGCGGGCACGACCTTCAGCACGACTCCGGGGGCCAAATGGCGTCCCTTGAGCACCTGGGCGGCGGCGGCGAGGTCCTCGTACCGGCCGTTTGTGCAGGAACCGATAAACACCGAGTCGATCTTCGTGCCGCGCAGCTCGCTCACCGGCACGACGTCCTCCGGATGACCGGGCCGCGAGATCAGCGGGCTCAGGCCCTCGATGTCGACCGTCACGTCCTGCTCGTACTTCGCGTCCGCGTTGGCGTAGACCGGCGTAAACGCCCGGCCGGGGTGCGCTTCCGGATGCCGGTCCCAGACCTTCTTGCAGTACTCGATCACGGTCTGGTTCGGCGGAAAGAGCAGAATAATGCCGCCCATCTCGGTGCACAGCGACGCGATCGTCACGCGGCCGGCCAGGTCGAGGTGCTCGACGTACGGGCCGTAGAGCTCCGCCGCGTAGCCGAGCAGGCCGTTGGCGCCGAAATGCTTGAGCAGCCCGAGCCCTACGTCCTTCGGCGTGGCGTCGGCCGCGGGCCGGCCTTGCAGCGTGATGCGGATCGTGGGCGGGACGACGAACCAGGTCGTGCCGTGCGCGAACGCGTGGGCGATGTCCTGGTCACCCATGCCCTGCCCGAAGGCGCCAATCGCGCCGAGGATGTTCGCATGCGAGTCGGTCGAGACCAGCGTCTCGCCGGGGCCGACCAGCCCCTCGTCGATCGCGACGTGCGTGCCGATGCCGGCGTCGATGTCGTAGACGCGGACGCCGTACTCGCGGGCGAACTGCCGGCATTTGTGCTGGTTGCTGGCGTAGCTCTGGTCCGACCCGCCGGGGTTGCAGTCGAAGGTAAAGAAGGTCTTCTTCGGGTCGGCGATGCCCAGCTCGTTGCCGACCAGGTTCTTGACGACGTTCGCGCCGCCGAAGTCGCGGGCGATGCGGGCGTCGATCGTGATGTCCACCATGTCGCCGGCGGACACGGCCCGGTCGGCGTGGTGACCGAGGATCTTCTCGATAATCGTCTTGCCCATCAGGCTCTCCCGGGGATCAATTCAACCACAGAGGCACAGAGAAAAGATAAGGGATAAGGGATGAGAGATAAGCGATGCATCAGCGGCGTGGTCCTATCCGGCGCGTCAAGTCGGCTCTTATCCTTCATCCCTTATCTCTTATCCCTTATCCTCTCTGTGCCTCTGTGGTTATCCTCATTGAATCAACTGTCCTTTGTCCATCATCACCAGCGGATCGAACGTCGCGAAGTCGGCCTGGTGGATGAGGACGGTTTCGAGGCATTTGGGCGCGCCTTCGCCTTCTTTCGCGTGGCAGGCGATCGTGTTGAGCACCTCGTCCCGCAGGCCGACTTCGTAGGCCAGCGCGGTGCCCGAGACCGGGTGCCGCGTGCAGGCGCCGCTACGGCTCTTGCGATAGCCGCCTTTGCCGTCCTTCTCGGTCTCCAGCAGCTTGCCGACATCGTGCAGCAGCCCGCCGGCCAGCAGCCGGTCGTAATCAATCTTATACGGCAGCTTCTTGTACGCCGCCTCCTGGGCCTTGGCGAGCCCGCAGGCCCCCTCGGTGACGGCGAGCGTGTGCTCGATGAAGCTGATGCCGTGGGTATTGGTGAGCAGCGTGAACGGCATGTTCTTGAGCTCATCCACGCTCATACACCCGCCCCGCTCGCAGGCGAGCACCCAGACCTTGACGACCTTGTCGCGGAGGTCCTTGTTGGCGATGCGTTCGAGGACGGAGCCAAACAGGTTTCGAATGTCCTTGTCGGTGATCATGTGTTCTCCTGTAGCGGCCGACCTCCTGGTCGGCCGTTTTTGCTCAACCCGGCCGAGCAGGAGCTCGGCCGCTACGCGTGCAGGCGTGTTCGACGTAGCGGCCGACCTCCCGGTCGGCCGTGGCCGGGCACTTCGCTTCAGATGGTGATGAACACCTTCGTCCACGGCCAGTCCTGCCAGCAATCTACCAACCCCGCCCGAACTGGGTTATTTACGATATACGTCAGCACATTCTCGGCCGTCTCGCCTTCTCGACAGACGTGGTCATATGCGGACCGCTGCCACAGCGGCGGCGTGCCGCCGAAGTCGCGGTATTCGTGGCTTGTGTACGCCTTGAACTGGCGCAGCCAGACGCCGACGGACTTACCCGACCGGGCCGGCGAGAGAAGCACGTGCAAATGGTCGGGCATGAGGCAGTGGCCATGTAGCCGGAAGGACAGCAGGGTCGCTGCGGTCTCGACCGAGTTGCAGACGAACTGTGCCAGCGACGCGTCGGTGAAGGGCTTTCCAGTAGCGGCGCACAGCGTTAAATGGACATCGATCTCACCGGCGTAGTCGCAATCCGGATGCCGGACGGCGCGGCTGCGGCCAAAGGTCGTTAGGTCTCGCACTGCCGTTATCTTCGAATGTTGATCCATCTCCGCACCGCACGACACCCCGAGGTAGCGGCCGAGCTCCCGCTCGGCCGAAGTCTCGCCGTAGCGGCCGAGCTCCCGCTCGGCCGTGGCACGCTGGAACGGCCGACCGGGAGGTCGGCCGCTACCCACTCGCACACCATCCGCGCGATGTCCGCGCCCTCAAACGGCCGACCGCAGTCCACACACAGCGTGACGTGAATGTCAACATCCGCGGAGTAGTTGCAATCGTCCAGACGCACAGCGCGGCCGTCGCCGTAGGTCGTCAGATCGCGAAGGGGCGTCTTCTTGCGGTCGCTGGTCATGTGCATTCTCTACGGCCGACACGGGGGTCGGCCGCTACATGCATCACAGCTTCGCTATCACGGCGTCCGTCATCTGCGTCGTATTCACCGCCCCCTTGTTGAAGACATCCGGACTGCCCGGCAGGCGGAGCATGTCGTAGGTCCGCACCTTGCCTTCCGCCACGACCGCCGCGATGGCGTCGCGAATCCGCTTCGCTTTGTGGGCCTCGTTCAGATGATCCAGCATCATGCACGCGCTCAAGATCATCGCGATCGGGTTCACGATCGACGGCCGGAGCTTCTCGTACTTCGGGGCCGAGCCGTGCGTCGGCTCAAACACCGCCACGTCCTCGCCGATATTCGCGCTGCACGCGAAACCGAGGCCGCCGACCAGGCCGGCGAACGCGTCCGAGGCGATGTCGCCGAACATGTTGCTGCACACGATGACGCCGTAATCCTCGGGGTTCTTCGTCAGCCACATCATCTGCGCGTCGATATTCGTCTCCCAGCAGCCGATGCCGGGGTAGTCCTTCGCGACGGCCTTCGCCTCGGCGGTGAACAGGCCGCTCGTCTCGCGCAGCACGTTGGGCTTCTCGCAGACGGTCACGGACCGGTAGCCGAACTTCTTGGCGTACTCGAACGCCGCCTTGCAGATCCGCCGGCTCGCCTCGCGCGTGATCACCCGCAGCGAAACGGCCAACTCCTCCGGCGGCACGTTCTTGAACGCGGCCCACTTCTTGTGCGTCTCGAACGCCTTGCGTACCGGCTCCGGCGGATTGGTCCACTCGACGCCGGCGTAAAGCCCCTCGGTGTTCTGCCGGAAAATGACCGCGTTGACCTTCGGCTCCTCCATGCTGCCGCTGGGCGTGCGGCGGATGAAGTTCAGCGGGTTGCCGGGGAACGAGCTGCACGGGCGGATGCAGATGTCCAGGTTGAAGTGCTGGCGCATGGTGACGATCGGGCTGTAGTAGGTGTAGCCCTTGCCGCGCAGCGCCGGCGACAGCTCGACATCGGCCTTGTCCTTGCTCTTGCTGGTGATCGCGCCGAACAGGCCGATCTGGTGCTTCTCGAGCAGGTCGATCGTGCGCGGCGGCAGCGCGTTGCCCTCCTTGACCCAGAAGTCCCAGCCGATGTCGCCGTGGACGTAGTCCGCCTCGAACCCGACCGCCTGGAGGACGCGCAGCGCCTCGGGCAGCACCACTTTCCCGATCCCGTCGCCGGGCATCGTCACAACGGTTCGCTTTGCCACGTGAGCCTCTCCTGTCCGCAGGTTGCGGGAGCCTCCGCCTCCGCCGCACCAGCGTCGCCAGACCACTCCGTCCGGAGCGCGCGGCGGGGGAGAAACCAGTAATGTACGCCTTGGGGTGCATGTCCGCAATGGTGGCCCGCCGGTCGCGCTTTGTAGCGCCGGACCTGCGTGTCCGGCGTTTCCGGCTGTTCGACGCCGGGCACAGAGAAGGCCGGGGGCTACAGCCGGCGGGGCGGTCCCGCTGCGGCCCGATTGACCGCCCAGCGCCCCGGCCTACACTCAGGGCATGCGTGGCCGAAAATCCCGGACTTCATTGCCGGAAGTTCACGCCAGCGTGCCGGTGCAGCGGAGTTCGACGTTCTGGCAGCGCCTGTTCACGTTTACCGGACCGGCCTTCGTGGTGTCGGTCGGGTACATGGATCCCGGCAACTGGGCGACGGACATCGCCGGTGGGGCCCGCTTTGGCTACCGCCTGATTTGGGTCATCCTGGCCGCCAACCTGATGGCGATCCTGCTCCAGACGCTCGCCGCCCGGCTGGGGCTCATCGCGCGGCGCGACCTGGCCCAGGCCTGCCGCGACCACTACCCCCCCGTCATCGTGTGGGGCCTGTGGATCTTGTGCGAGATTGCCATCGCGGCCTGCGACCTCGCCGAGGTGCTCGGCTCGGCCATCGCGCTCCGCCTGCTGTTCCACATCCCCATCCTGTGGGGCGTCCTAATCACCGCGTTCGACGTGCTGCTGCTGCTGGCGCTGCAGTCGTACGGCATCCGCAAGATCGAGGCCGTGGTGCTGAGTCTCGTGGCCACGATCGGCGTGTGCTTCGGGATGGAGATGTTCCTCTCGCGGCCGCCGCTGGGGCCCATCCTGTCCGGTTTCGCCCCGCAGTATCTGTCCGGCGAAGAACTGTACATTGCGATCGGCATCCTGGGCGCGACGGTGATGCCGCACAATTTGTACCTGCACTCGGCGCTCGTGCAGTCGCGGGCGGTCGAGCCCTCCGTGGGCGGACTGCGCGAGGGGGCGCGGTTCAACCTGGTGGATTCGGTCGCGGCCCTGAACGGGGCGTTCGTCGTCAACGCGGCCATCCTCGTGCTGGCGGCGGCCGTGTTCCACCAGAGCGGGCACAACGACGTGGCCTCGCTGGAGGACGCCCACGCCCTGCTGCAGCCGCTGCTGGGAAGCGTGCTGGCCCCGATTGCGTTCGCCGTCGCGCTGCTGGCGGCGGGGCAGTCCTCCACCATCACCGGCACGATGGCCGGGCAGGTGGTCATGGAGGGCTTTGTTTCGCTGCGGCTGCGCCCGTGGCTGCGCCGCCTGATTACGCGGCTGCTGGCGATCGTCCCGGCGGTGATCGTGATTCTCTGGCGGGGCGACCGCGGCGTCGGCGACCTGCTGATCCTCTCGCAAGTGGTTCTGTCGTTGCAGCTTTCCTTCGCCGTCGTGCCGCTGGTGCACTTCACGAGCGACCGGCGCAAGATGGGGCAGTTCGCAACGCCGGTCTGGGGGCGGGTGTTGGCGTGGGTCGCAACCGCGCTCATCATCGGGCTCAATATCAAGCTGGTGATGGAGGCGATCGCGGACGGCTGGGCCGCCGGCAACGCCGCCGTACAGTTCCTGCTCCTCCCCGTCACGGTGCTGCTCGTGCCGCTGCTAGCGTGGATGACGTTCGAGCCCTTCTGGCGTGTGTGGCGTGAGCGGCTCGAGGTGCGGGTTCCCACGCCGGAGCTGCCGGCGCTGGAGACCTCGCTGCCCAACCAGTATCGCCGCGTCGCGCTCGCTTTGGAGGCCACGCCGCGCGATGGCCGCATCCTGGCCGCGGTGATTCCGCTGATCCGGGCGACCGGGGCCGAAGTGGTCCTGATCCACGCGGTCGAAAGCGTGACGGCCCGCTTCCTGGGGGAGACCGTGGACGACGAGGAGGCCCGGCACGACACGGACTACCTGGAGCGCGTCGGGGCCCGCTTGCGGGTGGCCGGGCTAGCGTGTGTCACGCACGTCGGGGCCGGTGATCCGGCGGAGGAGATCGCGCGGATTGCGGAGCAGGAGCGCTGCGACTTGATCGTGGCCGGCACCCACGGCCACCGCTGGCTCGGCGACCTGTTTCACGGGTCGACCATTAACGATTTGCGGCATCTCACGAGCATCCCGGTGCTGACGATCCGCGCCGCGCTCCTCCCGACCGGAGCACCAGAGCCGACCGAAGCCGCCGTGCATTGACGCTGGTGCGAGACACCGAAGGCAAAGCGTAGCGCTAATCCCTTCTCGCACCAGCGGCTCATCATTCATCACTCGCGGCTCGAACTACTCGTGCCGCAGGGCGTCAATGGGGTGAATGATCGCCGCTTTGAACGCCGGGATGATGCCGAAGAAGATGCCGACGCCGGCACTGAAACCCAGGGCCAGGCCGACCGACCAGAGCGGCACTTTCACCGGGACCATGCTGGGGTGCATGGACACCAGGTAGCTGATCGAGTAACCGAGCGCGATGCCGATCGCCCCGCCGACCGTGGCCAGCACGACCGCCTCGGTGAGGAATTGCAGCAGGATGTCCCGCCGACGGGCGCCGACGCTCTTGCGCAGCCCGATCTCGCGGGTGCGCTCCGTCACCGAAACGAGCATGACGTTCATGATGCCGATGCCGCCGACCAGCAGCGAGATGCTCACGATGCCGGCGAGTACGCTGGTCGCGATGAGGCGGATCTTGTGGAACTCCTGCAGCACCTGGTCCTGCTTGAAGATGCCGAAGTCGTTTTTGTCGCCGGGCTTCAGGCCGTGGCGCTGGCGGAGGATGCGGACGAGCTGGCCTTCGGCCTCGGGGATCTGGGACTCCTGGAGCGCTTCCACGTAGAAGCCCAGATACTTGCGGGCCCGCGGGTACATCTTCACCGCGGTGGACCAGGGGATGACGATCATCTGGTCCTGGTTCTCGCCCATGAAGCTGCCTTTGGATTCCAGCAGCCCGACGACCTGGAACCGCTGGCCGTCGATGTGCACGTAGTCGCCGACGATCCCTTCGTCGCACTCCAGCTTCCGCAGCACTTCGCGGCCCAGCACGCAGACCGGCGCGCCGCTCTCGACGTCCACGGCCCCGAAGAACCGCCCGGTGTCCGCGTAGAAGTTGCGGATGGCCTGGAAGAACTCGTTGGTCCCCCGCAACTCGATGCCCGTGAGCTGCTGCCGGCCGTACTCGATGACCGCCGAGTTCCAGACCACCGGCGAGGTACGCCGGATGGCCGCGGCACCGGCATCAATGGCCTGGATGTCCTCGATGGTCATCTCGGCCCGGCGCAGGAACTCGCCGCGCGGCCCGCGCACCGCTTCCGGGTAGACCACCATCATGTTCGTGCCCAGCCCGCGCAGGAAGCTGGTCACATAGTTGCCGAATCCCTCCACCATCGAAACGACCGCGATGATCGAGGTCACCGCGATGATAATGCCCAGGACGGTGAGCAACGAACGGATCTTGTTGGCCCGGATTTGCACCAGGGCGGTGAAGACATTGCCGGCCAAGGCCGCCACCCGGTCCGGGACGAAGAGCAGCGCGTCGACGAGAACTCGCACGGCCTTCATGGCGCCACCTGCGGGATGGTGGCGGCCGGGGTGCCGGCACGCTGCACGCGGTCGCCGTCACCTGTGTCGGATAGGACCTGCCCGTCGCGCAGCCGGACCACGCGCCGGCAATGCCGGGCAATATCCTCCTCGTGCGTCACGATGATGATCGTCTGCCCTTCGGCGTGCAGGCGGTCGAAGATCTGCAGGATCTCTTCGCCGGTGGCGCTGTCGAGGTTCCCGGTCGGCTCGTCGGCGAGAATGATGTCGGGCTGCTGGGCCAGCGCGCGGGCAATGGCCACGCGCTGCTTCTGGCCGCCCGAGAGCTGGTTGGGCCGGTGGTGGGCCCGGTCCAGCAGGTTGACGCGCCGCAGGGCTTCGATGGCCCGCTGCCGGCGATGGCGGGCGCGCGTGTAGGTGAGCGGCAGCTCGACGTTCTTGAGCGCGGTCGTGCGGCCGAGCAGCTCGAACGACTGGAACACAAAGCCGATCTGTCGGCCGCGGACGTGCGCCAGGCGCGACTGCGAGAGCTTCGAGACGTCGCCGCCGCGGAGGCGGTAGGTGCCCTTGGTGAGCACGTCGAGGCAGCCGAGGATGTTCATCAGCGTGCTCTTGCCGCTGCCCGACTGGCCCATGATCGCCACGTACTCGTTTTCGCGGATGGTCAGCGACACGCCGCGTAGCGCGTACACCAGCTCCGTGCCGACGCGGTAGACCTTGTGCAGGTCAAGCAGCTCAATGACCGGCTGCGCGGCCGGTGCGGCCGCGGGACCGGCAAAGCTGGAGCTTTGCACTACTGGCACGCCTGGTGCGAGAGGTGGCACGCTAAGTCCCGTCGCTGGGCGCCGTCGTGGCGGCGGTGGTCTGGTCATCCTTTTTCTGGCTGTCGCCGGCCACCGCTGCCGGCGTGGCCCCGGCCGCCGCCGGTTTCTCGAGCCGTTTCACCGCCGATCCGTCTTTGAGCTGGTCCAGGCTGCGATAGGGGCCGACCACGACCTCGTCCGCCAGCGCCAGGCCGTCCGTGATCTCCACGCGGGCAATGTCGTTGATCCCCGTCTGCACCAGGTGCGGCCGGGTCTTCCCGTTGACGACACAGAAGACCAGGCGGATGTATTCCGCGACGTTCTGCCGGGCGGCGGTGTCCGACTGGGCCTGCTGCGCCTCCAGTTGCTGGACCAGCTCGGCCGGCAGGTCGCGGCGCTTGCGGTACACGACCGCCTGGACCGGGACCGTCAGGACGCTGTCCTTGCGGGCCACTTCGATCTCCACGTTGGCCGTCATGCCCGGCTTCACGCGCGGGTCGTCGCCGGTGATGAGCACCAGCGTCTCGAACGTGACCACGTCGCGGCCCAGCGGCTTGGTGCCCTTGGTCCCCAGGCGCAGCACGCTGCCGGGGACGCTGCGGCGGGTGTCGGATTGAAGGTAAATGCGCGCCGGCTGTTCGGCCGCGACCAGCGGTGCGTCGGCTTCATCCACGCGGCAGCGGACCTGCATCTTCGACAGGTCGCTGATGACCATGATGCGCGTGCCGAGGTTGTTCATCGTGCCGGTAATGACGACCTCGCCCTGCTTGGCGAAGCGTTGCGCGACGACGCCGTTGA
>Ga0315285_10000159_pt1 | contig 65553 bp, 64 predicted proteins | sample YL17G09_36_MG_FD_203698 | JGI IMG/M metagenome (GOLD analysis project Ga0315285, IMG submission 203698) | Sediment microbial communities from Yellowstone Lake, YNP, Wyoming, USA - YL17G09_36 | ecosystem: Environmental > Aquatic > Freshwater > Lake > Sediment | place: USA: Wyoming | collected... | reverse complement strand
CGCAGACCCGCCGCGAGAGCGCGCGTCGGGACAAAGACGGCTCAGCCCGTACCGTCGTGGCGATTCGGGCGATCAGCTCTGGACTGAACTCGCGCCCACATACCCACATGCCCCGCTATATACCACCACGAACCCCCAGTGTCAAGTGTGTCCCGTTGCCAGCGCAATGGGGAGAGGGGGTAGGTGGGGGGGACGAGGGTGATGAAGCGTTACCTCGCATTCACAGTCGCTGACTTGGCCCTGGCCATCCAGTTGGACCAGGTGGCCGAGGTGGTGGAAGTGCCCCCCATCACCAAGGTCCCGCGCCCCGCGCGCCACATCGAGGGACTGGCAACCCTGCGGGGGAGAACCATCCCTGTGGTGGACCTTCGGAAGCGCCTCGGCCTCGTGAACCCGGTGACCAGCCATCACACGCGGATGATCGTGGCTCTCCCCGGGGGGCGGGATGAGCCCGTGGGCTTCATCGTGGATTCGGTGGGGGAAATTCTCTCGGTGGGCGAGGCCGAGGCCCCGGCGCCTGTCTCGGTCCCATGGGTGGCGGAAGAACTCCTGGCTGGCGCCCTGGAGGTTCAGGGACGGCGGGTCTTTCTGCCTGATCTGGTGAGGATCGCGGAGCTCTGATGGCACGCCCAGGAGGCGGGTGCGACTCCGATTTCGAATGTCGAATGTCGAACTTGGGAGCGAACCGGAGGTCCAGAAACAGCGCGGGCCGGCCGCAATCGCCTTGCGGCCGGCCCGGAAATAACGCACTCTCGGAAGGCCAAGCGTCAGATTAGCTGACGCCCTGCCGCTTCCTCCTATTTTTACTTCAGCCCCAGCTTCTCGACGATCCGCCGATAGTTCAGCCGATCCCGCAACAGCTCCCGGGCGCGCCGCACCTTTTGCTCCTCCCGGATCCGGATTCGGCCCAGCACCGCCTCCAGCTTCTCCACCGTGGTATAGGTGTCGTAGTGGACGCTGATCATGGGGACGCCCACCTCGCGCGCCCGGCTGATGATGATCTCGTTGGGCATCTGATCGCCCGTCAGCACCAGGCACTTGGTGGAGGTCTCCAGGGCCGCCAGTTGGATATCCGCCCGGTGCCCTCCGGTGATGACCGCCTTGTTGGGGAGCTTCCGGAAGTAGCCCAGGGCGGCGTCCACGTCCATGGCGCCGACGCTGAACCGCTCCACGAACTCGTCCAGGCGATCGTGGGCGCAGAGCACCTTGCCGTCCAGGATCTCGGTGAGCTGGCGGACCGTGACGGCGTCCAGGACGCGGTCGAGCGGCAGAACGCCCAGCACCTCGATGCCCTTGGCCACCAGGAAGGGGACGACCGTCTGCTCCACCTCGGGCAGGCTCTGCGGGGTCACGCGGTTCAGGACCACCCCCATCAGGCGGTCCCCCAGCGCCTCCTTGGCGGTCAGGATGCAGTCGATGCAGACCTCGTTCTGATAGGGATCGATGAGGAGGACCGATGCCCGGAACTCCTTGGCCAGCCGGGTCCCCGAGATCCCGAGGAAGGCACCGTCGGTGAGGGAGCCGGCCCCGCCGATCAGGGTTACGTCCTTCCCAACTGAGACAGCCTCGTAGGCCTGCTGAATCTTGGAGCGCAGGTCGCCTGCCTCACCTCGCAGCGCCCGGGCCACCAGGTCTTGCGTCTGGACCACGGGACAGATCTGCTCCAGCGGCTCGGCCAGTTGCAGGATGCCCTTGAGGAACTGGGCGTCGGCGTCCACCGTCTTCCCGTTGACCGTTATGGGCATCTTGCCCAGGGGCTTGAGGTAGCCCACCTTGTACCCGCACTCCTTGAGCGCCAGGCCCAGCCCCACGGTGATCAGGGTCTTCCCGGAATTGCCGGCCGTCGAACCGATGAACAGCGTTTGCATGCTCAGTCTCCCTTCTCGCACTTGGGCCACAGGTCGTTTCGAAACATCACCACTCGCTGATCGCGCGGGGTATTACGGGACCAGCCCCAGCCGTGCGTCAATCGCCACCGCCCCCTCGCCTTCGGGTTTGACCAGTAGCGGGTTCACGTCCATCTCCAGGACCTCCGGGAAGTCCACGCAGAGCTGGGACAGCCGGCACAGAGCATCCACGATGGCGTTGAGATCCGACGGCTTCTCGCCCCGCACGCCCCTGAGGAGCGGGAAGGAGCGGATCTCGCGGATCATGGCCTCGGCCTCGTCGGGACCGATGGGGGCGACCCGGAAGGCGACGTCTTTCAGGACCTCGACGTAGATCCCGCCCAGGCCGAACATCAGGAGCGGCCCAAAGGAGGGATCCCGGGTCATCCCCAGAATGACCTCTTTTCCGCCCGCGACCATTTCCTGGACCGCGATCCCCTGGATGGCCGCGCTCGGGAAGAACCGGCGGACGCTGGTGTCGATGGCCCCGAAGGCCCGGGCCACCGCGTCGGCATCCTGGAGATTCAGCCGGACCCCCCCCACATCCGTCTTGTGGAGGATGTCAGGCGACACGATCTTCAGGGCCACCGGGAACCCCATCTGCTGGGCCGCCGCCACCGCCTCGTCCACGGTTCGGGCCAGGACGTTCTGGGGGAGGCGCAGGCCGTAGGCGGCGATGACCTCGCGGGCCTCGCGCTCTCCCACCGTCGTGCGCCCGGCCCGTTGAGCCTCCAGGATCGTGAGCGCCACGCGTCCCTTGTCCACGGTGAACTCGCGCGGGGGCGCCGGCGTGTATTCCTGCCACTCCCGGTAGCGGACCATGGCCTCGAAGGTCCGCACGGCCGGTTCGGGGTACGGGTACTGGGGAACGCCGTAGTTCCGCAGGATCACCCGGGCCTGGGCCACGCTCACCTCGCCCATGAAGGAGGTGAAGAACGGCTTCCCGGTCTGCTTCGCCGTCTGTCCGACCACCTCGGCGAACTTGTCGTTCTCCGTCATGGCCTGCGGCGTGGTGAGGGCCAGCACCCCGTCCACGTTCGGATCCACCGCCACCGCCTCCAGGGCGGCCTGGTAGCGGTCCTGCTTGGCGTCCCCGATCACGTCCACGGGGTTGTACAGCGCGGCCGTAGGCGGCAGGGCCTTGCGCAGCCGCTCCACCGTCTCGGGCTGGAGCGTCGCCATCTTTGCCGCGGACCGCTCGACGGCGTCGGCCGCGATGATGCCCGGCCCTCCGGCGTTGGTCACGATGCAGAGCCGCGGCCCCTTGGGCAGCGGCTGGGTGGCGAAGGCCCGGGCGAAGTTGAACAGCTCTTCGATGCTCTCCGCCCGGATGACCCCCGACTGCCGGAAGGCGGCGCTGAAGGCCTTCTCGGAGCCGGCCAGCGTCCCGGTGTGCGACGAGGCGGCGCGGGCCCCGGCCGCGGTCCCGCCGGACTTCACGATGATGAGCGGCTTGACCTTGCTGGCGGCGCGGGCGGCCTGCATGAACCGCTGCCCGTTCTCCACGCCCTCGATGTAGCCGATGATGACGCGGGTCTCGGGGTCCGCCGCTAACGCCTCGATGAAGTCCACCTCGGACGTGTCCGCCTTGTTCCCCAGGCTGATGAACTTGGAGAATCCCACGTCGTTGCCGATGGCCCAGTCCAGGATCGCGGTGCACAGCGCCCCCGACTGCGAGAAGAAGGCGATCTCGCCCACGGGGGGCATGCCGGCCGCGAAGGTCGCATTCAGGCGGCTCTTGGTATCGATGATCCCCAGGCAGTTGGGCCCGATGACCCGGATGCCCAGCTCCCGCACGCGCGCCCTGAGCGCCTTCTCGATCTCGGCCCCCTCGCCGCCGACCTCCTTGAAGCCGGCCGAGATCACGACGGCCGAGCGGATCCCCCTGGCCACGCAGGCCTCCAGCGTGGGAATGCAGACCTTGGGCGGGATCACCAGGACCGCCAGGTCCGCCCCGTCCGGGACCTGGGTGAGGTCCGGATAGCACTTCAGGCCACGGATCTCGGTCGCCTTCGGGTTCACGGGGTAGATGGGGCCGGGAAAGCCTCCCTTGAGGAGGTTGTCCACGATGCTGAAGCCGACCTTCCCCTCCTCGCGCGACGCTCCGATCACCACCACGGCATGGGGCTTGAAGAATCCATCTAGCATGATGTCCTCGCTTGATCTCCGGATATTGGATGGTTGGAATCCGAACCCGGCAGCCGGGTCGGCTCAGGTTCGGGAGTCATTCCCCTCAGCGCCGGCCCCGCCGTTCCCGCGTCCAGCGGGGGCCGCCTTCGCCAGCAGCGCCGTCCAGGAGGCATCCACTGACAACTGGATGGCTGCGATCTCGTCGGCGGTCAGGTGCTGGAACCGTCCCTGGGCTTCCAGGTATCGGGTCACCGGTGTCTGGTCCCTGGGGATCACCGTGATGCGCACCCGGACACCGTCCTCGATCTCCACCAGGGGGAAGATCCGCGTCTCGACCGCCAGACGCGCCAGGTGGAGAGTCTGCTCCGGCAGGATTCGCCAGCCCGGCGGGCAGGGGGCTAGGATGTGGAGGAACCGCGTCCCCCCGAGGGCGCGCGCCCGCCTGACCTTGGCGATCAGATCCTCGGGGTGTCCCACCGTGGCCGTGGCCGCGTAGGGGATGCGGTGGGCGGCCATGATCTCCAGGATGGCCTTCTTGGGGCGGCGCTTCACCTTGGGCATCGGCGTCGTGCTGGTCCAGGCGCCCGCCGGGGTCGCCGAACTGCGCTGCATGCCCGTGTTCATGTAGGCCTCGTTGTCATAGCACACGTACAGCAGGTCATCCCCACGCTCGGCCGCGCCCGAGAGCGCCTGCAGGCCGATGTCGAAGGTTCCCCCATCGCCTGCCCAGGCCACCACCGTGGCCTGGATGCCCTGGATGGCAAAGGCCGCGCTGACTCCCGCGGCTGTGGAGGCCCCCGCCGCGAAGGCGGTGTGCAGGAACGAGACCTGCACCGCCGAGGCATGCCACGGTCCATTGATGACGGACCAGCAACAGGCCGGGACCACCAGGGCCGTCTCCGGCCCTAGGCCTTTGAGGAGCAGCCGCATGGCAAGCGCGGCGCCGCAGCCCTGGCAGGCCAGGTGGCCCGGGCTCATGTATTCCTCGCGGGGGATCCCCATCACCCGCCCAGGTTCATGCATCATACATCACACCCGCCAAATTCGAAATTCGACATTCTATGTCCGCAAACCAAGCCACCGGATCCCGGGGCCGGGCCCCTTCTCCGCCTCCACCTCACGGCACGCCGAGCTGATCGCGGCCGGCGTCACGTCCCGGCCACCGATGCCAGCGATGAAGCTCCAGATCCCCGGAGAGAGGTCGCGTGCGGCCAGGGCCGCCCGCAGCTCCGCCGCCAGGATGCCGCCGGCTCCGGGGGACAGATTGCGGTCCAGGACGACCAGCTTGCGCGCAGCACCAACGCGGTTGGCCAGCGCTTCTCCGGGAAACGGCCGGAAGACCCGCACCCGGACCACGCCCGCGTCAATCCCCGCTTCGCGCAGCTCGTCCACGGTGGTCTCGGCCGTGGTGGCGATCGTCCCCATCGTCACGAGGAGGATCTCGGCGTCCTCGGCGCGATAGCCTTCAACTAGCCCGTAGCCTCGTCCCGTGAGCGCACGGTATTCCTCGCCGGCCTTCGGGATGAGGTGGACCGCCTCATCCATGGCTGCTTGGGCCGCATGCCGAATCTCCATGAAGACGTCGGATCCCGCCAGGCCCCCGAAAGCCTGAGGCGTCGCTGGATCCAGGCGGAGCGCCGGCCGGTACGGCGGCAGAAACACATCCACCAGCGCCTGGTCCGGGAGGTCCACGGGCTCCGAAGTGTGGGAGAGCAGGAAGGCATCCAGACACAGCATGGTCGGCAGCCCCACCTGCTCGGACACCTTGTAGCCCAGAAGGACCGAGTCCAGCACCTCCTGATTGGATCGGCAGTAGATCTGCATCCATCCCGTGTCGCGCTGGGCCAGGCTATCGGTCTGATCGGCGTAGATCGTCCACGGGGGCGCCAGGGCGCGGTTCACGTTGACCAGGACGATGGGCAACCGGCCCGCTCCCGCCCAGTGGAGCAGCTCGTGCATCAGGGCCAATCCCTGGGAGGACGTGGCGGTGAACGCCCTCACGCCAGCCTGGCTCGCCCCGATGCACGCTGCCATGGCCGAATGCTCCGACTCCACCTCGAGGAATCGGGCGTGGAGCCGCCCCTCGGCGCAGAACTCCGCCAGCTTCTCCACGATCTGGGTCTGCGGGGTGATGGGATAGGCCGACACCACCTGGACCCGGGCCAGGAGCGCGGCGTAGGAGGCTGCGTGATTTCCTTCCAGAACCAGTTTCATGTTCGTCGGTGACGACCGCTCCGAAACTGCCTCACCCGTTCCGAGGCTTACGCGCTCACGACCGTGGCGAACCCGCGGCTGGCGACCTCCTCCACGGCGATCGCGCCCCGCGGACACTCCGCGACGCAGAGGAGACACCCCTTGCAGTGCTCCAGATCCACGCGGTACTCCGTGCCCTCGACCACGACGGCCACGTCCGGACAGGCCAGCCAGCACCGATCGCATTGCGTGCAGGCGCCGCAGGAGAGGCAGCGGCGCGCCTCCGCCACGACCGCCTGAGAGGCGAGGCCCTCTGCCACCTCGCGGAAATCGCCCAGGCGAGACGCCGCGTCTCGCTCGGTCCGTCGAACCCGCGGCGCCGCCTCGAACCACGGGAGGCGCATCGCCGTGAGCGGCACCGGGGAGGTCGGCAGGGGGGCCACCGGCGGCTCGTGCAGCGTGAGCCAGCGATCAATCCACGTCGCCCCCATTCGCCCGGAGCCGATGGCGTCCGCCACCGTGCGACGCGATCCGGCCAGATCGCCCCCCAGGAACACGGGCGGATGCCCCGACGCATCCCAGAGGGCCCCGGGCGGGAATGCCCTGGGCAGCACGGCCGGATTCACGTCCTCACCCACGGCGGCGGCGACGCCGTCCACCTCGAGGGTCGTGAGCGCCCCCGGGACCGGCTCCGGCCGCGGGCGGCCCGAGGGATCGGGAGATCCCAACCGCATGACCTGACACATGAGCCGGAGACTCCCCCCGACCCGTTCGGCCGCCACGGGGACCTCCAGAAAGCGGAACTGCACCCCCTCGGCTTCGGCCTCGGCCACCTCGTCGGCGAAGGCCGGCATCTCGGCCCGACTCCGGCGATACATCACGGTGACCCGGCTGCCCAGGCGTCGTGCGCTCCGGGCCACGTCCATGGCGGTGTTGCCGCCGCCGATGACCGCCAGCCGCTCCCCCACGGCAACCGGCCCGCCGCCGTTCAGCGCCGCCAAGAGCGCCAGCCCGGACTGCAGCGTGTCCGGCGGCACACCGCGAAGCTCGAGATGCCGCTCGTGCCCCGCCCCGGTGGCGAGGAACACCGCGGCGTAGCCGGACAGGTCATCCCACAAGAACTCCTTGCCGAGGCGCGCGCCCAGCTTGAACCGGACGCCCGCCGCCTCCACCCGCGCCACCTCGCGATCCAGGACAGCCCGGGGCAGACGGTAGGTAGGAATCCCGGAGCGCAACACACCGCCCGCGTCACTCGCGGCGTCAAAGATCGTGGGCGCATACCCCAGCTGCCTCAGGTGATAGGCGCAGCTTAACCCCGCAGGCCCCGCCCCGATGATGGCAACCTCGCCACGCGTCCCCCTCGGCGGACCTGGCTGGGGGACCGCGTTGCCGTGGTCGGCCAGGAACCGTTCCAGGTCCCGGATGGCCACCGCCGCATCCAGCGCCGTGCGGTGGCACGCGCCCTCACAGAACTGGGGACACACCCGGCCGGTGATGCCAGGCAGGGGATTCACCTCGAGGAGAAGGGTCAGGGCCTCGTCCGTCTCGCCTGCGGCGAGACGCTGCCAGACACGAGGGCTGGCCGCGCCGATGGGACAGGCCGCGGTGCAGGGTGCGATCCCCTCCCGGTGGATCGGGCTGACGTTGCGCCACAGGCCCGTTCGATTGAAGGCCATGCTGCGCACGGAGACCGCCTGCCCTCCCGGGTGCAGGTCCGGTTTCGGCACCGACCTCGGCCCAACCGGCAGCGCAGGCATCCGCCCGCGGGCCCGCCCGGTCCGCGTGCGGGTGAAGGCCTCGGCCGCGGCGGCCGCGTTCTGTGCCGCCTTGGCCGGGACGGCGGCCGCGATGGCGGCGCGCAGCGCGGGCAACGAGACGCTGCCGGTGGCCCGGGCGAAGGCACCCAGGATGGCAGTGTTCACGATGGGGGCGCTGGCCGATCCCAGGCCGTGCCGGAGGGCGATCCCGCTGGCGTCTACCGCGGCCACCCGGAAGGCGAGCGGAATGGGCAGAGAGGCCGGATCCAGGTCCGTGTTGACGACGACCCAACCTTCCGGCGCGAGCCCCGTCAGGGTAGCGGGATCATCCAGGAGGGTCGGATCCAGAATGATCAGGGCATCGGGCCTCTCCACCTGGCAACGCAGGCGGATGGGCTTGAGGTCGGCCCGGACGAACGCGGCGACGGGCGCGCCCCGCCGCTCCACGCCGAAGGCGGGGAACGCCTGGACATCCCACCCTTCGCGAAAGAAGGCCTCGGCCAGTACCTTGGAGGCAATGACCCCGCCTTGACCGCCGCGGCCGTGGATTCGAATCTCAAGCATGCCTGGCCTTCCGCCCCGGATACAGCGGGCCCCCCGACCGGAGAACGCATGCTCTCCCTCGTCGGGGGGCCTCCGGAAGACAGCCGTCAGGTTGTGGCCGACAGGACCGTGTGGCCGTCGGCCTCCAGTTGCGTCACGAGCGGCTCCACCTGGACCCCTTCCAGGCGGAAAATGAGGACCTTCGTTTCCTCCCCGTTGTGGGCAGCCGTGGCGGTGACGACACTGACGATATCACCGCCCTGCTCCTGGATGATCCGGCAGACCTCCAGGAAGGCGCCGGGCCGGTCCTCCAGGACTAACCCTGATCCGAGAAAAACTTTGAACCGCCATGACGCCAAGGTCGCCAAAGATGCGATGTTTCGATCTCCCGATCCAAGAACGCGAAAACGCGTTCGTGGGGCCTTCAGAAGCTTGGTTTGTTTCACCCAAGGAGCTTATCCGGTCTTGGCGTTCTTGGCGCCTTGGCGGTTGATAATTTCGGATTGGGGCTAATTCCAGCCGAGTCTGCTCCTGCTGGATGCCCATCACCTCCACAAACGCCCGGAGGATATCCGTCTCGGTGATGATCCCGACGAGGGTCCCTTGCTTGAGAACGGGCAGGCCGCCGATCTTGTACTGCAACATCAGGCGCGCTGCCTCCTCGATGGGAATGTCGGGCGTCACGGTGTACACTTTCTTGGTCATGATCTCGCGGATCCTGACCTTTTCTAACAGGTAGTGCAATTCGTGGATCTCCAGGCTGGTGGCCGGCGAGGGTGAGGTCTGGCGGATGTCCCGGTCGGTGACGATGCCGACCAGTTGGCCGCCCTCCACCACCGGCAAATGCCGGATCCCTTTCTGACGGATGAGGGTCATGGCGTGCCGGAAGGAATCGTCGGGGGTCACCGTGACGGGATCCCGCTTCATCCGTTTCTCGACCAGCATCGCGTTCCTCCTCGGCCCGTCCCGCCCGCAGGGGTCCGCCGCGGACGGGCGGCCCGACGCCGGGCCAGGCTGCTTAGGCCGCGGCGCGAATACTGACGACCGGGCAGGGCGCCGTGCGCACGACCCGCTCGGCCGTGCTGCCCATGATCAGGCGATCCAACCCAGTCAGTCCCTGCGTCCCCATGACGATCAGGTCCACATGGTGCTCCCCCGCGTAGCGGATGATTCGGCGGAAGGGCGGCCCCGCAACTACCATGGTCTTGGCCCGGGGCAGGAAGCGAAGCTTGCGGCGCACCCGGCGCTGCAGCGCCTGCCCCGCCTCGCGGATCATCTCCTCCCGCAGTTGCTCCAAAGGGGGGTGGGGGATATGAGAGACGGCGTGGACCTGCGCGTCGGTCGCATCCACCCCGGGGAACGTGTGGGCCAGGGCCACCCGCAGCAGCATGACCTCCGCGCCGTGGATCCGGGCCAGCTCCGCCACCTCCGGCATGATCCCCTCCGCCAGTGGAGAACCATCCAGGGGGACCAGCATCCGGGCAAACATCGGCGGCCCTCCCGTGTGAAGCGCCCGTCTACGGCATGTGGACCTTCAGGGACGGGTGCTTGATGGTCAGCACCGGACACGGCGCCTTGCGCACGACCTTCTCGGCCACGCTGCCCAGGAGGACGTGGGCTAGGCCGGTCCGGCCATGAGTGGCCATCACGATGAGGTCAATGTCGTGCTTGGTGGCATAGTCGATGATCTCGCGATAGTCCACTCCCACCCGCACCTCGCGACGGAAGATCAACCCCCGGGACGTGGCCGCCTCGACCTGCCGATCCATGGAAGCATTCGCCTCTGTCGTCAGGGCTTGCACCATCCGCTCGGGGTCGAAGTCGACCACATAGGCCTCCGTCAGGCGCGGGGGCGGCGCGACCACGTGGATCAGGTGCACCTCGGCGCCGAACTCCTGCGCGAAGGTCAGGGCGTAGGGCCACGCGTACTCCGCCGGCTCCGAGAAGTCGGTGGGAAACAGAATCCGTCGAATGGACAGCATAATACCTCCCACGGCGCCGAGAGATCCCGACCCTCAGACCGCCTGGCCGGCCCCGCGCCCAGCCAGTGCGGTGTGAATGGCGCCGATCAGCTCCGCCATCTTCAGCGGCTTGCTGATGAATGCCGCCGCGCCCAGTTCCAACGCTCGGCTGTAGCTTCCCCAATCCCCGAACGCGGTGATGATGATCACGGGCAGCGAGGGCCGGGCCTCTCGAATGACCTGCAGGAGTTCCAGCCCGCCGTCATCCGGCATCAGCATGTCGGTGACGACGAGATCGAATGGGATCCGGGAGAGGGAGGCCGTGGCCTCCCGGCTATCCGCCGCCACGGAAACCTGATAGCCTTCCTTCTCCAGGACCTTTCGCAGAAGGTCTCGCATTTCTGGATCATCTTCCACGATCAGCAGGCGCGCGCTCATGGTCTCCATGCTCCCGCGTGACCCCCCTCCCTCGTCTGGTGTGAGATTCCAGTCAACCGAAATTGCAAAGCCAATGCCACGGCAATGCAAAGCCCGCCGACCTGGAAGACGCCTCTTGGCCACGTTCTGCCAGCCCGAAGGCACGCAGAAATGACGGGTTTCGTGGGCGCGGGTCGGGTCAGACCTCACCGCGCGTAGCCTTCAATTGCGACTGCCACGGTCCCACATCTCCGGCTGTCTCAGTCCTGTGAAAGGCTGAGACCCTTTGTCTCAAGCAATCTTAGACGAGCCGACACTTCCTTTTGAACCGCCGGTACCAACGGCACCGCCGTTGGTGCGCCAATCCGCGGACAAGGAGTTCGCCAAATTCAAGCACTGATCACGAGCCGCTCCAAGAGGCGCCCCGAAGCATTCTGATCCGCGACTCGGCTTCGCATTGCCGTGTGTTAGCGAGCAGTCGCAGCTGTGGCGGCCTTGGGAGCGGAATATTGTGGCTGAATGCTGAACGAGACGGATGATCTGAGAGGGAGGTGAAATTGGTGGAGCCTGATCTCCGCCCGCGGGTCCGCAGGAGGATGGTCCGGGGGCGCCGCCCCTCACGCAGGGCCCCCTCGCGAACGGACAGGGGGTGATCGGGTAGGCGAGAAATCAGTCGCGCGGAGTCCGCCTGGACCGCACGGTCAGAGGAGCCACGTGCCAGGGCTCAGGCAGCCCTTGATGAGCCCGCCAGGGCAAACCCCACCCCCAGGGCGCGACGGTTCAGCTCTTCGGTGCCCTTCGGCACCCGAGCCAGGACCGCCCGCTCGATGGCCTCACGCGAGACCACCTTGGACAGGCCGGCGATGACCCCCAGGGACACGATGTTGGCGACCATGGCCTTGCCCACCGTGTCCTTCGCGGTGTCGATGATGGGAAGCCGATGAACCGCGAACTCCCCGGTCGGCACCCTCGCGACCTTGGTCGAGTCCACCACCAGGATCCCCGAGGGCTTCAGGTCGTGGCCGTACTTGTCCGCGGCCGCCTGCGTCAAGGCCAGGAGCAGATCCACCGCCATGGCCTTGGGGTAATCAATCTCCTCGTCGCTGATGATGACCTCGGCCTTGCTGGCGCCGCCCCGAGACTCGGGCCCGTACACCTGGGTCTGGGTCGCGTTCTTGTCATCGTAGATGGCAGCGGCCTCGGCCAGGATCACGCCCGCGAGGACGATCCCCTGCCCCCCCTCGCCACTCAAGCGGATTTCGTAGCGGTAACTCATCGGACGCTGCTCCATGCCCGGGGAGTCGGGACGGTCTCTCCACGTCACGTGGGTGCAACCGTCGGGAGGGGCGTCTCCCTCCCGGCGGTCATCTCAGTGCGGTTTATTCGAACTTCAGCTTGAACACCCCCGTGGAGAAGGCGTGGCGGACCTGGGCGTTGTCGAAGATGGCCACGCCGAAAGCGTACTCCTTCTTCAGGTCACTGAACTGGACGTCGAACTCGCTGCCGGTCACGAGCTTGCGGGAGAACTCGACGGTTCGCACGCCGTCCTTGTAAGTGTGCCTGGCCGCGATATCACCGCGGTCGCCGGTGATGGGGGAAATGATGATCCCGGGCACCTCGTCGCCGGCCTTGTACTTGGAGTCGTCAAGGGCTTCCTTCTCGCCGTCCACGATCCAGTACGGAGGCGCCGGCGTGTTCCCCTTGAGCGCGAACTGTGGTCCTTTCTTGTCCGCCGTCTGATTGTCCGCGTATCCGCCGCCCGTCTTGGGATCGCTCTTCCGGCCCGCCTCGGGCGCCTTGTCCTTGTCGTAGCGGGTGTTGTCCACGTACTGGTCGTCAATCTGCCCCACGGGTCCGGTGCGCACGCCCTTCCAGTGCCACATGTCCAGCCGCTCGCCGGCATCTTTGGTGTACTTGTTGCCGAAGGGCTTCCCCTCACCGGTGTGGCAGGTGGACATGCACCCCCGCTGCTCGAAGGCCGGCGAGCTGATGTTCCAGAGGATGGCGAACTTGTCCTCGTAGGTGAGGTTGTTATCGCCGCCCTTGTCCTCGGGATCCGTGAGCTTCTTCCAGGAGCCGTCGGCCTGCTTCTGCCACGGCTCGCGTCTCAGGCTTTCGGTCGGGTCCTTGTACTGCAACAGGAAGTACACCATGTCCGCCGTGGAGAGGGCGCGGAGGGTCGCCTCGGTCGAGCCCCCGGTCAGGTGGCGTCCCCCCACGACCCTGAACGTGAACGGCGGCGCCTGATTCCAGATATCCTTCATCGTCCCGTCCAGCATCGGCCCCGTGGCGACCTTCTTGGCCACCAGGACGTTCTGCTGGGCCATGCTGGGGCCGGCCAGTGCGAGCAGCCCGATCCCCAGGATGAGCAAGGTTGAGGCAGCCACCCACGTGAACTTCCGCACTGAGATCATTTCCCCCTCCTCTTTTGGTTGGTCCACACCACGCCCGGGGACAATCCCTGCCGTGGGCCAGACTCGTGTGGTGATGTGCTACGCTGCCACGCCCGCTTTGGCCTGCACGCGGGCGATATGTTGCTCGTACTCCGCCACGTATTCGGGACGGTCGGCCTGGTAGAGAAGGCCGGTAATGATCTTCCCCTGGAGCTGCTCCGGCGTCATCCGCTCAGCCGCCTTGACGTTCACTGTGTTGTCCTTCTCCCACTGCAAGAGTTCCATGAGGCTGATCTTGTTGGGCCGGCCGTAATAGGTGTTGCAGTTCTCCAGGATCTCGATCAGCGCGAACCCCTTGTGTTTGATCCCACCCTCGATCAGCCGGTCGAGCTGCTGGCTGTGGTAGGACGTCCCCCGGGCCACGTAGGTGGCGCCGGCGGCGATCGCCAGTGTGCACGCGTCGAAGGGCGGATCAATGCTTGCGTATCGGGCCGTGGTGGCCACCTTCCCGGTCGGCGTGGTCGGTGCCAGCTGGCCGCCCGTCATCCCGTAGGTCGCATTGTTGAACAGGAGCACCGTCATGTCAAGGTTCCGCCGGGCGGCATGGATGAAGTGGTTGCCGCGGATGGCCAGGGCATCGCCGTCCCCCGTGATGACGATGACCGTGAGAGACGGCTTGGCCAGCTTGACCCTGGTGGCGAAGGCGATGGGGCGCCCGTGGGTCGTGTGGAGGGTGTTGAAGTCCACGTATCCCGGGAGCCGGCTGGAGCAGCCGATGCCCGAGACCATGCAGATCTCGTCCTTCTGCAGGCCAACCCGATCAATGGCCCGCAGCAGGCTCTTCATCACGATCCCGTCCCCGCAGCCCGTGCACCAGATGTGCGGGAACATCTCCAGACGCAGGTACTTCTCGTAATCGAACACGTGTGGCCCCCCCTGGCATTTGTCACTTGGGGTCCGGACCCACGGCAAGCCGCGGGTGCCCCCGCGCTTCCGCTCCCGCGTACCCAGCCCAGCCTGCTAAGGCGCCGGCTGGGTGCGCGGGCGGTCGGGTCCCTCCCCGTGTCAGCTCTTCGCCAATTCCTCGATCTTCGCCAGGATCTCGTCCGGCGGAATCGGTTCCCCGGTTACCCGGTTCACCCGGTGGACCGGGCAGGGGCCCTACACAACCCGCTCGACCTCTAGGACGAGCTGGCCCAGGTTCATCTCCGGCACGATGATGTGACGAACCTGCTTCGAAAGACCCGCCACCGGCCCCTCGCAGAACGGCCAGATGGTCAGGGGCCGCAAGAGGCCGACCTTGATCCCCCGGGCGCGTGCCAGCCGAATGGCAGCCTTGGCCGAGCGCGCCGAGGAGCCATAGGCCACGATGCCCAGGGTGGCATCCTCCAATAGCACCGCCTCGTGCTTCAGGATGTCGGGGGCGCCCAGTTCGATCTTCCGCATCAGGCGCCGCATCTTGGCATCCACCACGTCCGGCCTGTCCTTGGGCAAGCCGCGGACGTCATGGTAGAGCCCGGTGATGTGGTACCGGTAGCCCTCGCCGAAATTCGCCATGGGCGGCACTCCCGTCGCGGTATCCGCGAAGGGAAGGTACTGCTCCGGCGGGACCTTGGGCCGCGGCCGCTCCCACAGCGTGATCTCTGATTTGTCGGGTATGTCCACCCGCTCTCGCATGTGGGCGATGATCTCGTCCACCAGGAGGCTCACCGGCATCCGGAAGCGCTCCGCGATGTTGAAAGCCCGGATGGTCTCGTCGTAGACCTCGTGCACCGAGGCCGGCGCCAGCGCCACGGCCGGATGGTCGCCGTGGGTCCCCCAGCGCGCTTGCATCACGTCGGATTGGGAGGGGGAGGTGGGCAGGCCGGTACTCGGACCGCCCCGCATGACGTTCACGATCACGCAGGGGATCTACGCCATGACGGCGTACCCGATGTTCTCCTGCTTCAGCGAGTAGCCGGGACCGCTGGTGGCGGTCATCACCTTCGCCCCGGTCATGGCCGCCCCCAGGATGGCCCCCATGGCGGCGATCTCGTCCTCCATCTGGATGAATTTCCCACCCACCCGGGGGAGCAGGACCGAGATGTGCTCGGCGATCTCCGAAGAAGGGGAGATGGGATAGCCGGCGAAGAACCGGCAGCCCGCTGCGATGGCGGCCTCGGCGCACGCCTTCTTCCCCTGGAGCAGCTTGACCTGACGGGGTTTCAGCTGTTTACTCACGCCCCCACTCCTCGCCGGTGAAGCGGGCGCCACCCTTCCCGAAAGCCCGGAGACGCCGCAGCCCCGCTGCCGGCCGGTGCCTGTGCCGGCCTACCCCTTGGACTTCCCCGGTTCTCCGTAGACGACGATGGCAAAGTCAGGACAGAGCTGTTCGCACCGCAGGCACTTGGTACAGGCCTCCAGAGCTTTGACCTCCACCTTCTCCATGCGGTTCATCCCCAGGACATCCTTGGGGCAGAACTCCACGCAGATGGTGCACCCTTTACACCAGGCGTCGTTGATCTGGATCGTCACGGCCGTGCTGACGTACGTCTTGGTCGCCGCCCGTGCCGCCTCCAACACATCTTCGCGGGTGCGCAACTTGGTCATGGTGGCCATCAGCGCTCTTCCCTCCCCTCCACACGAGAGCCGCCTCCATCCAGGCAACACGCGGTCCCTGTCCGATCCAGCAGGGGCTGCAGGACACGCGCTTCCAGGAACACGTGCTGGATCAGTCGGCCGATGAACACCTCCGCCTCGCGGAGCCACTCAGGCGTGGGTCGTGCGGCCGCCAGGTCGGCCAGCCGGGCAGAAAGGGCGGCGTGTTCCGCGAGGCAGAATCCCACGGGGCCATCCGCCGCAGGCCCCCGAGCAACGAGGTGGGGGAAGAGTCGCTCCTCCGCCTCTTCCACGTGCCGTGCCCACTGCGACGTGAGGTCAGCCATCCCACCGGTGAGGCCAGCCAGTCGCACCGCCCTCCCGGTGGCAGCGAGGGTCTTGAGCAGTGCCTGAGCGTTCGTGGAAAGATCCGGACCTGAATCCATGGGCTGCCTCGTATCGCGAGCGAGCCGCCCCGCGCGGCCTCAAGCGGCGTGGGACGACCGCCACTGTCCGGCGTCGAAATGTTCCGATTTCCCCAGAGAGGCGATGCAGCCGTCCAGCAATTCGGGGTGGTGGCGCTCCATCTCGGTCCGCTCGGATAGCTCGTTAAAGGGCTTGTGGCCCTCGCGCTCCAGCTCCAAGGCCAAAAAAGGGATGGACGGCCCATCATGGCCGCCTCCAACCTAGGCGAATGCAAGTCGCGGGCGGTATTGATGGGAGCAATGGGTGTGCCACGAAAAGGGACAGGGGCGTGGAAGAAGGCGGGAAGGTTTCGCGGCTTATCTAACTCTAATCCGAAAAAACCATTGAACCGCCATGACGCCAAGGTCGCCAAGGGTGCGATGTTTCGAACTCTCGACCGAAGAACGCGAAAACCGGTTTATGGGGCATTCAGAAGTTCCGTTCCTCTCCCCCCATTAAGCCATTTCGGTCTTGGCGTTCTTGGCGCCTTGGCGGTTGAGAATTTCGGATTGGGGCTAATTAAATCCCAAGCTCTTTCGGGGTGCGAGAAATGACTCAGCCGACCGCCATAGTTAAACGGGACCAGGCTTGTGGACGGATCCCGTGCGTTTCCAAACTGTCATCTGTGGGATATGGCGCAACACATCCTCGGGATGACCATTTCGGGTCAGATAGGTCGGGGTTACTTGATTCAGCCGGCCACGAGTACATCCCTTGCTCGCATATGCCACCCGTTGAACCAAGAGGGCACGCCTTCACTATCACCAGGAACGAACAGAGGGGAGAGAGGGCAAGCAGTCGGTGTCCGACTGCGGCGGTTAGGGCGCGAGCGGCAAACCGCAGTCATTTTGGTGACCGACGACGAGCGGATAATCGAGGGCTTTGACCGCGTCTACCACATGACCGACGGTCTGATCACGAACGACATCTGAATGTCCGGGCCAGCCTTGTTCCTCCACGATCCCGCTGACAAGAATCCGGCACGATGCGATCGGCCAAGTCACGCTGGACCTCGCGGGGTCGCGGGTACGCTGGAATCTTCCACGAGTTCTTCGCGCGGTGAATAGACAGAAGGAGCAGGCGGCCCCCATTGGAGGGAACCAACTGGTGGTTTGTGCCGTGACCATCCAGCCCCCCTTCAGACATCGTCGGAGGATGCGCGCTTACTGCCTTCCGACGGGTCGCCATAGCCTTGGAATCCCTTCCTCACCTGGTTGCAGACTCTGAGGGTGATGGTGGTGCCCTCGGTTCTATACGGCTCTGCATCCGCTTCCGGTTGTTACGGTCGCTATCAAGGCCCCTCTTTCGCCGACGCGGTACGCGAAGCCATACAAGAGGGACTCAGCGGCTGCGTGTCCGGCGTTTCCAATTGACAATCTGAAGGGATTCGATATCGTTCACTTTCAGTAGCCCTGTATGCTCGCAGCCTCAAGAGGAGGCACTCCTGATCGGCATGAGGTCGGAGGGCTGGGTTGGTCCATGTCTCCCCTTGTGCCGGTTTTCACAGGGGCCTCCGTACATCCGTTTCCGACTCCACGAGCATCACAGCTAGACGGAATGAGCAAAAGGGCCTGGACAATCCACACTGCCGCTGAAATGGGTGACGCCGTCGTCTGGACGGGCTTGGTGCAGAGATGGTTGGAGGGCTATGGTTCTTCCCCATGCTGGGGACCTTTGGCTTGGGTTTCCTGTATGGGTTTTCTTGATAGACGCGTTTCGCTGCGGCGCATGAAAGACGCCACGGGTGGCGAAGCCATGCCGTGGGCGATGCTTCGCGGGCCACAGTCCCTCGCGAGCCCACCCTTCCGGTGCACCCATCGTCGCTCGCCCGCGACGCGCGCGTAACCCCAGGAGTCAGGTGGAGGCCCGACCATGGCCGACGAACCGAAACGGCTCAAGGATCCGAAGAAAGAGAAGTATCGGGGTGTGGTCTTCGTCGAGCCCGACCGCTGCAAAGGGTGCGCGTTCTGCGTCGAGTTCTGCCCCTTCGGGGCGCTCGCGCTGTCCGCCGAGTTCAACGGGAAGGGCTACCACCCTCCGGTGCTGGCGTACCCGGACCAGTGCAACGGCTGCGACCTGTGTGGCCTGTACTGCCCGGACTTTGCCATCTTCGCACTGCGCTACCACAACCCGGAGTACGTGGGGAAGCCCACACCGGCGAAGGCCGAGGCCGTAAAGGAGGTGGCGACGTGAAAGCCGATCCGAAAGGTGTCTTGACCGGCGCCCACTACCTGGACGGCGACCACGCGTGCTGCGAGGGGGCGCTCGCGGCGGGCTGCCGCTTCGCCGCCGGCTACCCCATCACTCCCTCGACCGAGGTCGTGGAGCGCATCGCCGCCCGTTTCCCGAGGATCGGCGGGATGTTCATCCAGATGGAGGACGAGATCGCCTCCTCCATCGCCATCCTCGGTGCGGCCTGGGGCGGGCTGAAGGCGATGACCGTCACCTCGGGGCCCGGCTTCTCGCTCATGATGGAGCACATCGGCCTCGCGGCCATGACCGAGACCCCCTGTGTCATCGTCAATGTGCAGCGCGGCGGGCCCTCAACCGGCCTGCCCACGCTGCCGGGCCAGGCCGATATGCTGCAGGCCAAATACGGCTCGCACGGCGACTACGAGATCGTCGCGGTGTGCCCCAACTCGCCGCAGGAGGCCTTCGACCTCACCATCCACGCCTTCAACCTGTCGGAGAAGTACCGCGTCCCGGCGCTGGTCATGCTTGACGAGTGCGTCGGCCACATGACCGAGCGGGTGATCATCCCGGCGGCGGACCAGATCGAGGTCTACCCGCGGCGCTTCACGACCAAGAAGTCGGGCGAATACCTGCCGTTCCTCGCGAACCACGACATGGTGCCGGACATGATCAAGGCCGGCGACGGGTATCGGGTGCACATCACCGGCCTCACCCACAACGAGAAGGGCTACCCTGCGATGAACTGGCAGGCGCAGGAGAAGCTGATCCGCCGGCTGGTCAACAAGATCCGCCTGCACGCCGACGAGATCGTGCGTTACGAGGAGACCGACGTCGACGGCGCCGAGGTGGTGGTGATCTCCTACGGCATCTCCTCGCGCGTGGCGCTCCGCGGCATGGAGCTGGCGCGGCAGAAGGGGGCGAGAGTCGGCCTCCACCGGCTGGTGGTGGCGTGGCCGTTCCCCGAGAAGCGCGTCACAGAGCTCGCGCGCCGGGTCAAGGCGCTGGTCGTGGTCGAGATGAACTACGGCCAGATGGTGCGGGAGGTGGAGCGCGCGGTGAAGGGCGCCTGCCCCGTCGTCCTGTGCGGCCATGGCGGCGGCAACGTGCATGATCCCAAGGACATCGCCGAGGCCATCCTGGCCGCCAGGTTCGCGCGGCGGCCCAGCGAGGCCTTCGCGGGCGTGGAGGTGTAGCAGTGAGCACCGACATCCCTCTGACCAAGCCCGAGACCGGGGAAAACCCGGTCAACCCGTTCCTGCGGATGGACCGCATGCCGAGTATCTGGTGCCCGGGGTGCGGCATCGGCACCACCGTCAACTGCTTCGCCCGCGCCGTCTCCCAGTGCGGCCTCAACCTCGACAAGATCGTCGTCGTCTCGGGGATCGGCTGCACCGGCCGCGTCGCCGGATACCTCAACCTCGACTCGTTCCACACCACCCACGGACGCCCCATCCCCTTCGCCACCGGCCTGAAGCTCGCCAACCCCGAGCTGAAGGTGATCGTCTACTCGGGCGACGGCGACCTCATCGCCATCGGCGGCAACCACTTCATCCACGCGGCGCGGCGCAACATCGACATCGTGGTGGTGTGCATCAACAACTTCACCTACGGCATGACCGGCGGGCAGGTGACGCCGACCACGCCGTCGCCCGCGGTGGCCTCGACCACGCCCTACGGCGCCTTCGAGCACCCGTTCAACCTGCCCCACCTCGCCGACTCGTGCGGCGCGACGTACGTGGCCCGCTGGACCTCGTACCACGTGCGCCAGGTCGCCAAGTCGATGCGCGAGGCGCTGAACAAGCGCGGCTTCAGTTTCATCGAGATCATCTCGCCTTGCCCCACGCTCTACGCGCGCCGCAACCGGCTGGGTGACGGCCTCGACGCCATGAAGTACTACGCCGAGAAGTCGGTGCTGAAGAACGGCGCCGACACGCGCGAGGTCGGGATCGCCTACCAGGGCGAGATCATCATCGGCAAGTTCGTGGACCGGGAGCGGCCCACCTTCATCGAGGCGTATAACGAGCGCCACGCGGCGGCGCTGGGGCCCAAGTTCACCCCGTACCCGACCGGTTTCGGGCCGCAGAACGGCGGGGGCAAGCCGGCCCCGGCCGAGGGCTAGGAGGCCAGGCCATGGCCACGACAGAGATCAAGATCGGGGGCTTCGGCGGTCAGGGCGTCATCCTCGCCGGCATGATCATCGGCAAGGCCGCAGCGCTCCACGACAAGAAGGACGCCACCCTCACGCAGGCTTTCGGGCCCGAGGCGCGCGGCAGCGCCTGCTCGGCGCAGGTCATCGTCTCCGACGGCAAGATCCTGTACCCGTACGTGACGAGACCCGACATCATGGTGAGCCTGTCGCAGGACGCCTACAACAGGTTCGGCCCCGAGCTCAAGGAGGACGGCATCCTCATCGTCGAGCAGGATCTGGTCAAGACACAGGACCTGCCCAAGACGGTGAAGGTCTATGGCGTCCCCGCGACGCGCATCGCGGAGGAACTCGGCCGCAAGATGGTGCTCAATATCGTGGTGGTCGGGTTCTTCGCCGCGGTGACCAAGCTCATCAACGTGGACGCGATGCGCCAGGCGGTGAAGTCGTCGGTCCCCGCGGGCACCGAAGAGCTGAACCTCAAGGCCTTCGACCGCGGCTACCAGTACGGCCTGGAGCACGCGACCGCGGCGGCCTGAGCCGCCTGCCGGCCCACCGCCCGATCGTACGCCCCCGCCAGGACACTCTCCACGGCCTCCCAGTCGACGGCGCGGCTCGGCATCCAGAGCATCCTGACCTTGCTCTTGTTCAGAGATGGCCAGCTCCTCGACACCATGATCGGCGCCGCCCCGCGCGCGAAGATTGAAGCCGCTGTCCTTCGCCGGCTCCGCGACCAGTAATGGAACAACCCCACCCGGGCCAGGCTCACTCTTTGGGGACGCCCCATTGGAGTATTGACCGAGCCAGTTACGCAATTACGCAAGCCTGGCCCCCTCTTGCTTGGGTGATCGGCTATCGGGGGAACAGTGCCCAGCAGATGGAGAAATTTGGTCGCACCCCAGCCCGCGAGAGCATTGTGATGCTGGAGTGGGAGCCTTGATACGTGTTGGGGATTGCTGTTTGACGAGCTTCCCCCTTGCACCACGATCGCAAGAACCAAACCGGCGGCCCAACTTGGCCGCCGGTTTTCTTCTCAGGTGGGGCTGAGATCTTCCGTTTCAGGATGGCTGACCTTCGGGGATGCCGGCGGCGCCGGGCCCTCCCGCCGCTCTGGGAGCAGTTCACACGGCCAGAGGTTGGACCGCACCCGATCGTGCCACTCCCATTCCGCCTCGGGCAGCCACGCGGCCACGCGCGAGCCCCGGAGCGCCTCTTCGGCCTCCGTAGATTTCATGGACCGCCGCACTTCATCTGATCTCCTCCCCCCTCCTGCTCCAACTCACGCAACTCTCGGTGATCGTCCCCTCAGTCAGAAACCGATCATTCCACCTCTCGCCCTGTCGCAATGCCAGGTACCCGCGGCGTCACCGTCCGCTTCGGACCACACCAAACACGGCCAAGGCGATCTCCAGCATGCCTAAAGGAGCAGGGCGTTCTTCTGGGCGTATTGACTCCCCACAAAGCACGTCTTGGGAATCATGGCGTGGATCCCGAGTGCGTAGTCCACGAGTTGGGTCACATGCAGGTCCACGGCCATGCTGCAGAATGCGTACGCCTCCATTTCCTCGAGCCCATAATGCTTGTTCAAGAAGCGTATTGCCTTTCGCACCGCCATCTTGCACGATTCCAACAAGTCCGTGTGGAAGCCCATGATGATCCAGTGGGTGGGCGAGGACGCCATGGGCCAGTCCACCAGCTCTTTGAGGTCCTTCCGAACAGTCACCCTCATCGTCATGTTCCTGAACGCGCCTTCGAGCGCATTCAAGTTCACTTCGCCATGACCCTGGGCGAAATGTGAATCTCCTGTCTTGAGGCCTGCACCCTTCACCCACACCGGAAGGTACAAGACCGTTCCCGCAACGAGGTCCTTGTTGTCCATGTTGCCGCCATGCCGTCCGGGAGGCACGTTGCTCCACATCCCGGCGTCTGGAAGCTCCACACCGATCGTTCCTGGGAACGGGCGGACCGGGATCTCAATGCCGGGGACAAACTCGAACTTCATATTCTTCAGATCCACGCGGTACCAGCGGACCTTTCCCTTCGGATAATCATCGGCCAGCAGCCCGAGCTTCACAAAGGACGTCTCCGGGTTCAAGTTGAAGCCGTAGGCGCTTGGCACCATGTCGAGTATCTCGATCTGGAGGGCATCACCTGGCTCTGCCCCATTGACGTAAATCGGGCCCGTCAGGTGATGGTGGCCAGCACCGCGCTTGAGTTTCTTGGCGCCCGCCAACGGATCAGGATAGGTGTAGGTCTCCTCGGTCTTACTGATGACCTCCTTGAACCACCTCATCCAGTCGTTGATGTCCGCCCCCGGCACCATCCGGCCCATCAGATGCGTTCCCGTTTCAACTTCGATGACATCGCCGGAGTTCACTCGAAGCACAGGGGGCGTTGAATTGTCCCAATACCCATCGGTGGAGGTCTCGGGGTTACACCCGAGCACCCGGAACTTCCCGGACGCCTCCCTGCGATCGAGATCAACAGCCGTGGCCGTCTGGAACGTAATGCCGCTCATCGCCACGGCCCCCCCTAACGCCGTGCCGTACTTCAGGAATCCCCGTCGAGTCATTTCATCCGACGCAGCCCTTTTTTCCTTTGCACCCTTCTTCTCTACCATGTTGCGCCTCCTGCGTCACACGCTCAACAAATCGTGAGACCCACATTCCCGTCAACGCCAATCCGGTAAGCCCACCACCGGAGCCTTACCACCTCCCTTAGGGCCAGGAAAAACGTTGCTGCCACGACAAGGCCGACGATCACTCCGGGACCGTAGGCGCCCCATCCCTTCTGCTCCAACCTCACCTCCTTTCCCCACCGATCCGATCCGTTTTGTACTGACCTGTCCGGGTGTGTGGCTGACCCGCTCAATAGCAAGAATATGGAACGCAGAGCCACCCTGGACAAGTTCCTTGTCACCGCACTCCCGCAGGCCGACACAGCTCTTGCCCCTGGGATTGGCCACACCGCAACCTACCATACTGATGCGACCCTGAACACCGGTATTCCTGCCACGAAACCGACCCTACTTCTCCCCAACGGCGCACCCGCCTACCATCCAATCAGCGTGGCGGCCCAGATCTTGGGCCTGCACCCACGGACGATTCGTCTGTACGAGGCGGCTGGCCTCCTGCGACCGAAGCGCCGGTGCCTCCAGCGGCTGTTCTCAAACGATGATCTTCGCCGGGTCCTGTGCATTCGGCGGATGATCCACGAGGACGTGATAAGCATTGCGGGACCAGAAAGGCTTTTGGCGCTGGCGCCGTCCTGGGAGGTGAGCCGATGTCTCGCCGAAACCCTCGCCGCGCCGGGGGTGGCAGGTCAACTGATCGGATTACGGTTGCGTGCTGATGCGCGCCTTGCCGGCGGCGGTGACGACGAATCTCCCGTCCTTTTCCTCGACCAGCCTGGCCTGCAGGAACTCGCGCATGCTGCTGCGGACGCGGTACAGGGGTAGCTCGGTTTGCCGCGCAGCCTCCTCCAGGCTGATCGGACTCTGCATGGCACGTAACAGCTTGGTGGCCGACGCGATCAGGGTCCCGTCGACATTGATGCAGCCCATGGTCGCCTCCCCTTCAGACCGTCTTCCGGCAGAAGTACCAGTCCTTGCACTCGTACCCGGCGCGCACTCGCTCCTCGGCCGCCTCGGTCGTCTTGGGCGGCGGGACGATGACCTTCTCCCCGGGCCGCCAGTTGGCCGGCGTGGCGACGCCGTGCTTGTCGGTGGTCTGCAAGGCGTCGATCAGGCGCAAGATCTCATCCATGTTACGACCCGTCGTGAGCGGATAGTAGATCATGGCCCGCAGGATCCCGTTGGGGTCGATGACGAAGACGCAGCGGCTGGTCTCCGTCTTGCTTTCGCCGGGCATGATCATCCCGTAGAGTGTCGCCACCTCCTTGTTGAGGTCGGCGATGACGGGGAAGGGGATCTTCACCCCGAAGTTCTGTTCGATGTTGCGGACCCAGGCGATGTGGGAATAGGTGCTGTCGATGCTAAGGCCCATCAACTCCACGTTGCGCTTCTTCAGCTCGGGCGCGATCTGCGCGAAGGCGACGAACTCGGTGGTGCAGACGGGCGTGAAGTCGGCCGGATGCGAGAACAGGATCAACCAGCTTCCCCGAAAGTCTTCCAGACGAATGGTGCCGTGGGTGGTCTCTGCCTGGAAGTCAGGCGCCAGAGAGCCGAGGCGCGGCATGCTCGGAGCAACTTTCTCTGCAACCAGGGGTTCCATGAAATCTCCTCCTTTCCACGCATGCTTTCACTCGAAAGCGCGGCGCGAAGCACCGCACCAGTCCACAACGGACAGCCACACCCCCGTGAGAGCGGCCCTGCTCTTTCCGGCCTCAGAATCCTTTCCGGTCGAGCCAGAAGAGGACACCCCCACAGACGAGAACCAAGGGGACGATCAGGGCCCACGGGTTCACCCCCACGAGCCCCGGGAAGGTGAGCTTGCCGTAGTCGCCGACCTTGAGCACGTTTCCCTGGATGAGGGGGTAGACCTCCGCGTACAACCAGGCCCCGATCAGGATCCCCAGGATGCCCCGCAACAACCCGTCCACTCGGCCTTCACCGAAGGCCCCGGCGCAGGTGCCGGGTCAGAACCCGAGGAGGAGCATGCCCACGCCGAAGATCACGCCACCGAGGATATTGGCGGTCAGGATCGCGGGCTTGATGTGCAGGTTCACGAGGCCGACGTCATGCAGGGAATAGACGCCCACCATCCCCGTCAGGATCCCCCCGAACATGACCTTGAGAACCGTGAGGTCGGTCAGGCGAAAGAAGGCCACGATCTTCTCGTAGCGCGTGACCTGCCCCTTTTGTAGGATAAATCCGAACGCGATACCCGTCGCCAGCCCCAGGAGAAGCCGGGCCGGTCCGGTGATGTCCAGCGGCCCCATGCTCATGCCCTCCGGAAAATGAATCGCGCCGCCACGATCCCAGACAGCATCATGGCAACCAGGAAGATCCAGCTGCTGACGGCAAGCTGCAGGCCCCCACTGAGCCCGTGGCCACTCGTTCACCCATCCGCAAAGCGGGCGCCAAAGCCCACCAGGATCCCGCCAAGAAGTCCCAGGACCCACCGTCGCCCCGCGCTGGTCCCGAAGCGGTTGACCCACAACTCCGGGAGCTTCGTGCTGAAGGTGATGGCACGCTGGCTCAGCCGGGCCGCAAGGTAGGCCCCGATCGGGATCCCGATGACCAGCATGAACTGCCAGTCCACGATGGGCTTGACCATTTTCCAGTACGCGTTGGTCGCCACGTGGGCCGGAGCCACGACGCCCACCACCATCCCGGCAGCTCGCGAGAATGTCGTCGAGACCGAGAGGTAATAGTTCGCCGTGTAGAAGGCGACCATGTTCAGCAGGCCCAAGAGCAGCCCCGCCTGCCACCAGGGCCATTCCTGTTTCCGCAACCAGTTCATCCGCGGCCCCCCCTTTCCGGCCTGCCGTGGGACATCCCCAGGGCGGGGCAGGCCCATCCCGCCCTGCCCGTACATCATACCATGTTACTCGACTCTGATCTCGATCTTCTTCCCCCTGGCCTGCTCGACGGCCTCCTGTTCCCCCTCCCGGAAAGACATGGGACCCTGGAGGAAAGCTGAAGGACGAGAGGGGGGCTTTACGGAAGGTGCCGTCGGCAATTGGGAGCGCTGCAGGAAGGGGAATCATCTTCGGCGCTGGCGGCCTCCGGCGGCCCCTGGGCGCGGCCCCTCAATCGCATAACAGGCCGCCGTTGACCTCCATCGTCTCGCCGTGGACGAAGCGGGCGGCGTCAGAGGCCAGGAACGCCACCGTGTCCGCGATGTCCTCGGGCTCGGCTAGGCGGCCCAGGGGAGTGCTCTTGATCACGTTCTCCATGAAGCCGGGCGGTAGGCCGGACATGATCCCCGTGTCGCAGGTTCCGGGGTTCACTCCGTTTACCACGATGCCGAAGGGGCCCAGCTCCTTGGCCAGCTTCTTTGTCATGGCCAGGACGCCGCCCTTGGAGGCGACGTAGTTGACGCCGGCGAAGATCCCGCCATGGCGTGAGGCCTGGGAACTGATGTTCACGATGTGGCCTCGCCCCTGCTTTCTCATGATGGGGATCACGGCCTTGCAGCAGAGGAAGACCCCCTTCATGTTCACACCGACGATCCGATCCCAGTCGGCCTCACTCAGTTCCTCTGTGGGGACGTTCTGCCAGATGGCGGCGTTGTTGACCAGGATGTCCACCCGGCTACCGTAGCGACTGACGGCCGTTTCGACCATGCTCTTGACACTTTCCGCATCTGCCACGTTCGCATGAACCGCCAGGCCCTCGCCGTCGTCCTTCCGGACGAAAGCCACCGTCTCCTCGGCCCCCGCCAGGTTGATGTCCGCCGCCACGACCCTGGCGCCGCCCCGGGCAAGCCGGCAGGCAATGGCCCGCCCGATTCCCTTGGCGGCCCCCGTCACAATGGCCGTCTGCCCGGTGAATTCCATTAGAGACTCCTTGCGGAGATCACAACCCTACCCATCAGCGGTTGCTCGGCGTCCACCTGATGGGCCGGCTTCAACCGATTTGGTCGTTCCAAGACTCGCCAGCGCCTGCTGCAGCTCGGCGATGGCCTGGTCGCGCTGCTCTTTGGTGATGGGGCTGGCGTGCCACTCCATCACGTTTTCCATGAAAGACACGCCTCTCCCCTTCACCGTCCGGCAGATCAGCACAGAGGGCCGGGGCGTGACCTCTCTCGTCCTTGCAAAGGCCCAGAGGAGGGCCGGGACGTCGTGGCCGTCCACCTGCAGGACTTCCCAGCCGAAAGCCCTCCATTTGTCCGCAAAAGGCTCGATGCCCATGACCTCGTGGATCCATCCATCCACCTGAAGGTTGTTGTAATCCACAATCGCCGTGAGACTGGCCACCCTGTAGTGGGCGGCAGCCATGGCGGCTTCCCAGACCATTCCTTCCTGCGTCTCGCCATCGGAGAGCAGGCAGTAGACGCGGAAATCCTTCCCGGCCTGCCTGGCCCCAAGCGCCATCCCCAGCGCGATCGACAGTCCCTGGCCCAGGGAACCGCTGGTCATATCAAGGCCTGGAGTCTTTCGACAATCGGGGTGGCCCTGAAGGATCGAGCCCAATTGCCGCAAGGTCTTGAGATGCTCTCTGGCAAAGTATCCCTTGTGCGCCAGGGCCGCGTACACGATCGGCGCGGCGTGGCCCTTGGAGAGGACCAGCCGATCCCTGTCCTCCCAGTCGGGACGCACCGAATCTACTCGCATAACGTGCCAGTACAACGTGGCGACGATCTCGGCGGCAGACAGCGAGCCGCCCGGATGCCCACTCCCCCCATCGTGGATCATGTCAATGACATCGCAGCGTAGCTCATATGCCTTCACCTGCAGGAAATTGATGAGGGCCCTCTCATCACTGCCCATCTCGCTTCCTCCCCGGGGGAAGCCCTGCAAGGCTGTCACTGGCGCCCCTCCGCCAGGAGGTCTCGAATCGCGCCTACGATCGAGTCCTTGCCCACCCCGTACTTCTCTCGCAAGGCGTCACTGTTGCCGGACTCGGTGAAGACATCCCGAATCCCCAGGCGACGAAACCGCGGCCGGAGCCCGGCTTCCACCAGGCTTTCACAGACCGCGGACCCTAACCCGCCGATGATACTGTGATCCTCCACGGTGAGGATGACCCCTGTCTTTCGGGCCGACTCCAGAAGGAGACCTTCGTCCAGAGGCTTGATTGTCGGCATATCCAGAACCTCGACCGCTATCCCCTCGCCGGCCAGCAGGTCGGCCGCGGCCAGCACCCGCGCCAGGGCAAGCCCATACGAGACGACCGTCACGTGCGACCCCTCCCTGACAATATACCCTCGCCCGATGGCGAACCCAAAGGTATCAGGGTAGATGATCGGGGTGTCCTCATATTCCAGGCGCATGTACACGGGGCCAGGGTGTGCCACTGCCGCGCGGATCATCTTTCGCGTCAGGACCGCATCAGAGGGGACCATCACCGTGAGATTGGCGAAGCTCCGCATGATGGCGATATCCTCCAGCGATTGGTGGGTGGCACCATCCTTGCCGTTGCTCAATCCGGCATAGCCGCCGATGATCTTGACACTGAGCCGGGGATAGCAGATGGACGTCCTGACCTGCTCCGCCGCCCGCATCGAGGCAAAGACCGCAAAGGTGACGGCTACGGGGATGCGCCCGGCGGCCGCCAATCCGGCCGCCACCCCGAACAGGTTCTGCTCGGCCACGCCGAGATCATAGAATCGGCCCGGAAAGGCATTCCGGAAGCGCCGGGTGCGCGAGGTCCGCGAGACATCGGCGTCCAGGACCACCAGCCGTTCTTCCTCCGGCGCGATGGCCAGGAGTTCATCGATGAGCGCTTCGCGCGGATCTGCGTGCTGGGGGATAGCCACGGTTCCTCCGGTGCGTCTGCGTTCGTCCTGCCAGACCTAGAAGTAGCTGAAGACCAGATTCGGCAGCCAAGTGACGAGTGCCGGCACATAGGTGATGAGGAACAGGACGGCGAGGAGCGCGATGAAGAACGGGATGCTCTCTTTGAAGAAATCCTCTACGGAGATCTTTGCGATGGCGCAGACCACGAACATGCACATCCCCACCGGAGGGGTGAGCAGGCCAATCATCAGGTTGAGGACGAACACCACGCCGAAGTGCACCGGGTCAATGTGGAAGGCCTTGATGAGGGGGATGAGGATGGGGGTGGACAGGATGATGATGGCCGTGGTCTCCATCACGCATCCCAGGATCAGGAAGATGATGTTCAGGATCAGGAGCAGTATCGCTGGGCTCGACGTCACGTTGCTCAGGAGCCGGAAGATCGCGTCCGGGATCCTTTCGGCGGCGATCACCCACCGCAAGGGGGAGGTAGCCGCAATGATGAGCATCACGACAGCGGTGCTCATGGCGGTCTGGGCGAAGATGCGAGGGAGCAGCCGGATCGTGAGAGTCCTATAGATGAAGAGGCCCAGGAACAGCGCGTACACTGCCGCCACCCCTGCAGCCTCCGTCGGCGTGAAGATCCCCCCGATGATGCCGCCGATGATGATCGCGGGGAGCACCAGGGTCAGGGCGGACTCGCGGAAACTGGCCCAGAATTCCCACCAGGAGGCCTTCTTGTCCCGCGGGAGCCCTCGTTGCTTGGCCAGGATGGATATGGCGATCATGAGGAAGGCCGCCATGAAGAGGGCCGGAACGGCGCCGCCGAGGAAGAGCTTCCCGACAGAGACGTTGGCGATGCCGCCGAAGATGACCATCGGGATGCTGGGCGGGAAGATGGGGCCGATGGTGGCGGAGGCGGCCGTGATCGCCGCGGCGAACTTGGGCGTGTACCCCTGCTTCTGCATGGCTGGGATCTGTACCGTGCCCAGCCCCGTGGCATCGGCCACGGCGGACCCGGACATTCCGGCCATGATCAGGTTGGAGAGAACGTTGACGTGCGCCAGTCCCCCTGCGATGTGCCCGACGAGGGCGCGGGTCAGTCGAAACAGCCGATCGGTGACACCCGCCTCGTTCATCAGGTTGCCGGCAAGCATGAAGAGCGGAACGGCCAGCAGGACAAAGGACTGGATCCCCACGACGAACATCTGGGGGATCATGTCCAGGGTGTTGCCCATCAGCAGCATGACGATACAAGACGTGATCAGGAGGGCGAACGCGAGAGGAAAATTGAGGCCCACCAGCGCCGCGAGGGTCAGGCCGAGGATCGTGGTCATTGGCCTACCCCTCCGCCCTGAGCGGATATGGACGCGCGCCAGGGGTTCTCCTCCCACAGGGCCGCCAGGGTGTAGAAGAACATGAACACAGCGGAGACGGGGACCGAAGCGTAAAAGTAGGCTTGGGACACCACCAGCGCGCCCGTGCGATCCGGGGCGGCCACCAACGTGTATCGCAACCCCACGACAAACAGGGTCACGAACAGGCCCAGGAGGGCGATGTTGGTGATGATCTCCAGGACGTTGCGGACCCGGTTCGACAGGAAGGACACGAGCAGCTCGATCCGGATGTTAGCTTTCTTGGAGATCGCATAGCTGCCTCCCAGGAGCGACATCCAGACGAGCCCCATGGTGGCTAGCTCGCCACTCCAGGGCAACGAGCTTCTCAGGACGAATCGGAAGAACACCTCCGTGGCGACAGAGATCAAGATGACCGTCAGGGCGATGCCAATCAATACGTAGAGAATTCGATCAGCCACCTGGCGCGCAGCGCACATGACTTCACCGTCTTTCCGGGCCCGCAACCCCCCGGAGGGGAGATGCGGGCCCGGCTCCACATCTGCCTATGGTGTCTATTTCACCGCGACGATCCGGTCGTAGAGTTGCTGACCGCCCCAGATGGAATACAGTTCCGGCAGGAACTTCTTGGCATTCTCCCGGAAAAGCTCAACGTTTGGCTGGATGATCTTCATGCCGAGCTTGGTGAACTTCTCCTTGGCCGCCTCCTCAGCCTCGCCCAGGAGCTTGTTGTTGTAGTCACGCGCCTCCTTCGTGGCCTCGAGAATGATCTTCTGATAGTTCTCGGACAGGCTGGCGAAGAACTTGGCGTTGATGCCGATCACCTGGGACTGGTAGATGTGGCCGGTGAGCATGATGTACTTCTGGACTTCGTAATACTTCTTCGAGTCAATCGTGCCCAGGGCGTTCTCCTGCCCCTCGGCCACGCCCTGCTGCAAGGCCATGTACAGCTCCGCGAAGTCTACCGGGACCGGGTTGGCGCCCAGGCTCTTGACAGCCGCGAGATAGATGGGGGCCTGCGGAGCCCGGATCTTGACGCCCTTGAGGTCGTCGGGCTTGGTGACCGGCGTGTTCTTGGTGGTGAGATGGCGCCACCCGTTGACCCACAGCGTATCGAGGATCTTGATCCCGTGACTGGCGAGGATCTTATCGGCCAGCTCCTTGCCGATCGGACCCTCCATGGTCTTCCGAAGATGCTCGTAGTCCCTCCAGAGGAACGGGCAGAGCATCACCTGGAATTCCTTGACAAAGTTGCCCACGTTCCCCGGGGAAGCGTTGAACATCTGGATGGTCCCGACCTGCGTCAGGGAGATGCTCTCCGGTTCGCTCCCGAGCTGCTGAGCGGGATAATGATTCACCTGAATATCGCCATTGGTGCGCTGGATCACGAGTTCGGCAAACTTCTCGCCTGCCTTCGAATGGTAGTGATCCGGCTCGTTGGCGCTGCTGAACTTGATGCTGTACTTGGCTGCCTCCGCGGGCGTCAGCGGTACGACCAGCGCGAGTGAAATGATGCTGGCAATGAGAATCCCCCACGTCTTCATGTCGTGCCTCCGCTCTCTCCGTGTGCGCTAAAGGTGCGATGTAGATCCTCCATTTCGCGCAAGTATCCCGCCTCAATCCTCTGGCCCATCACCACCTTTCACTGGTTCGTTCTCATACAAAGAAAGCGCCCACCGACTCTGTTGAAAGCATCGCGCCATTCCCGCCGCCTGCACTTCTTGGGATTTAATCACGGCCCGTGGGCCAAGTCAAGCTGCGGGGCCATGGTGGACTCTATAGTCAACAGACGCGGGTGACCTTCTTCCCGGGTGCGCAACCCTGTTCTACCGCAGGGGCTCGGAAGCGTCAGCCATGTCTGTTTGCTACAGAACACATTCCACTTGACACTCTTGCGAGGCTGGCGATAAGACTCTCCGTCAAGCAGTAGCAAGAGGACTCATATTTCCTATCCGGCACGCGGCTGCACCCCAACGCGTCCCTGGCGTGGGGGAGCAAGAACTCACACCCGCCGCAGCGACCACTGACCTCTCAGAGCCTGTGGTTGCCGCGTGCTGACTTGGGCGGAGGCGGACGGCGATGAACTGCCGGCAGCGGACATTGGCCGCGCTTAGTCACACCGAGCTCGATCGGATACCCATCGACTTCGGCGGGCGCCAGACGACGCTCCACTATGCGGCCCACCAGGCGCTCATGCGACACCTCGGTCTCAGCGGGCCAGAGCCGCACGTCCGCAGCTACCACTTATGCATCGTGGAGCCGGATCCTCAACTCTTGCAGTGGTTCGAGCGGGTGACGGCCCTTTTCTTCCCGAAGCCGCCCAGTGGGTACGTCTGTAAGATCGATCCCGAGACGAACACCTACGTGGACGAGTGGGGAACGACCTACCGCATGCCCCCCGGGGGGTATTACTACGATATCCATGAGGTCCCGCTGGCGGATGCCGAGTCCGACGAGGACTTGAGGAGGTACCGCTGGCCGAATGCCACCGATCCCGCCCGGATCGCCGGGCTCCCGGAGCAGATCAAGGCGACCTATCATACAGGGGAAAAGGTCGTCGTGATGTGTGGCGCCATGCCCGGCCTCTGGGACCACTCGCCGTATCTGCTTGGGTTCGAGCAGGCCTTAGTGAATCTCGCGACCAATCAGCCGCTGATGGAGGCACTGGCTGAGCGGATTCTCGAGTGGCAGGTGGCATACTGGGACATGGTGCTCGGTCAAGTTGGCGACTACGTTGACATCGTCACGCTCAGTGACGACCTGGGGGCGCAAAACGGTCTGTTGATGGCACCCACCACATTCCGGCGGATCTATAAGCCGCGGCTGCGGCGCCTCATCGAGGCCATCAAGAAGAAGAGCCGGACGCGCGTGTATCTCCACTCCTGTGGCTCGATCTACCGCCTGATCCCCGACCTCATCGAGGTCGGGGTGGACATCCTGAATCCCGTCCAGGTCAACGCGGCCGACATGGACTCCGCCCGACTGAAGCGCGAGTTCGGCAAGGATCTCACGTTCTGGGGTGGGGGGTGCGATCCGGTCGTTCTCCAGACCGGCACGCCCCGGGAGGTCGTAGAGGAGGTCAAGCGCCGGATTCACGACTTGGCGCCGGGCGGGGGATTTGTCTTCGGGTCCGTCCACAACATCCAGGCCAACGTCCCGCCGGAGAACATCGTGGCGATGTTCGATGCGGCCTGGGAGTTTGGCGGCTATCCCATCCAGGTGTAGGGGCGGCGTGCGGGCTCACGAGGGATGAAAGGGGCGCCGCTGCTCCGTGGTCCGAGGGCATTACCGGCTTTCCATCATGACGCCGGGCGCCTGCGGAGATGCTCGGGCAGGAGGGCATCCCGATCGTAGACCTCCCCTGGCCTCCCGATGATGCCCACGGGCGCACCGACGGGCAGCACCTGGCCGGGCTCGGCCAGCTTCTCCAGCAGGACGCCGCCGAAGAGCGATTCGGCCTCCATGTTCACCTTGTCGGTCTGCACTTCGAAGAGCGGCTCCCCGACCTCCACTTCGTCGCCGACTTCTTTCAGCCAACCCAGCACCGTGCCTTCCGTCATCGTCACGCCCAGCCTGGGCATCACCGCCACCTGAGCCATCCCTGCTCCCCGTCGTGATCCTTGCGACATCTCGTCGTCGCCCGTGTCGCGTCCCTACCCGGCCAACAGGTCCCGTGCTGCCTGGACGATCTGGTGCCGTTGGGGCAGGATGGCTTCCTCCAGCGGGTGGGTACACTTGCTCAGGACCTCGACCAGTTCAGGCATCGCACCGTAGCCGACGGCCGTAGCCCGGGACGGGCTGAAGGCGAGTGGGGCGTTCTGCGCCGCGACGATCTTGATGGGTGCCCGCAATGAGCGGAAGGCCTTCTCGGCCACCAGGCTGCTGATCTCCGCGCCGAAGCCACCTCGCCGCACGGCTTCGTGTGTGATCACCAGGCGGCCCGTCTTCCGTACGGAGGCAAGAATCGCCTCCTCGTCCAGCGGGACCAGGGTCCGAGGATCAATGACCTCGGCGCTGATGCCTTTTTGGGCCAGCTCCTCGGCGGCCTCCAGCGCATAGTTCACCATGTCCGAGATGGCCACGATGGTGACGTCCGATCCCTCCCGCCGCACGCTGGCCACGCCGAGGGGAATCGCGTAGTCCTCCTCCGGGACGGGTCCCTTCTTCGAGTAGAGAAACTTGTGCTCGATGAAGATCACCGGGTCGGGATCCCAGATGGCCGCCTTCATGAGTCCCTTGGCATCCATCGGGGTGGAAGGCATCACCACCTTCAGTCCCGGGATATGGCAGCACAGGGCCTCCAGGCATTGCGAGTGTTGGGCCGCCTGCGACGTTCGACCCCCCTCCTGGGTCCGGATGACCATGGGCACCGAGAACTCCCCCCCGGTCATGTAGCGCAGCTTTGCCGCATGGTTGACGAGCGGATCCATGGCCAGGCAGAGGAAGTCGTTGTACATGATCTCGAAGATCGGGCGCATGCCGGCCAGGGCGGCTCCCATGGCCATTCCGACGATGGCCTCCTCGCTGATGGGCGCCTCGATAACGCGGTCGGGGCCGAACTCCTTCCAGAGGCCGTCCAGGACCTTGAAGGTGCCGCCCAGCCGCCCGATATCCTCGCCCATCAGGATCACGGCCTGACTCTTCCGCATCTCCTCCTGGATGGCTTCACGGATCCCTTCGGAGAACGTCAGGGTCTTCATGCCGTCACCCCCTGGCGAGACGCGGGCCCGTACACGTCGGCCAGCGCAGTGTGCAGTTCCGGATACGGGGCCTCCTTGGCGTACTGCACTGCCTTTTCGATTTCCGCCTCGATCTCCTGTCGCATGGCCTGATCCTGCTCCGGCGTGAGTAGTCCCCGCTCCATCAACGTCGTCGCAAACGTCTTCAGGGCATCGCGCTTGCGCCACTCCGCGACCTCTTCCCGGGTGCGGTAGGTCTGCGGATCGCCCTCACGGTGCCCGCGCAGCCGATAGGTCTTGCACTCCAGAAACGTGGGGCCACCTCCCTCGCGGGCTCGCGAGACGGCTACCCGACCGCTCTCGTAGACGGTGATGGGGTCATACCCATCCACCACGGCGCTCTGAATGCCGAAGGCCTCCGCCCTCCCGGCGAAGCCTTTGCCGCCCGTGACCACGTCAATGGGCGTGGAGATCGCGTACTGGTTGTTCTCGCACACCAGGATCAGGGGCAAGGCCCAGCGCGACACGACGTTCATCACCTCGTAGAGGGCCCCCAGATTCGCCGCGCCGTCCCCGAAGAAGCAGACCGTGACCTCTCCTCGCTTCTGATGCTTCTGCGCCAGGGCCGTGCCGGCGGCCGCCCCGAACCAGCCCCCCACGATCCCATTGGCGATCACTCGGACATCCGGAGCGGCGAGGTGCATATGGCCGCCCTTGCCGTGGTTGTACCCCCCGGCCTTCCCGAGCACTTCGGCCATCATCTTGTCCATGCGCGCCCCCTTGGCGATCAGGTGGCCGTGTGGCCGGTGCGAGCTGAAGACAAAATCCGGGGGCGTCAGGTGCGCACAGATGCCGGCGGCGATGGGTTCCTCGCCGTGGTACAGGTGCACGTGGCCCGGGATGAACCCTTGGGCGTAGAGCACCAGCACCTTGTCCTCGAAAATCCGAATCCGCAGCATCGTCCTGTACAGCGCGAGCAGCTCTTCGGTGGCAACCATCGGCATCACACCTCCACTGCGCCTATCCGGCCATGGATCTTGCCTCCGGTTCTCCTGCCAGAAAAGACGACGGGCGGAGGGTGGTGAACCCGCCCGCCCACCCAAACGATTCTCGAGGACCCTCCACCTACTTCCAGGCCTTGAAGATCGTCTGGATGCGGGTGACCGCCTCGTCCACGGCCTGCTCGTTGCTCCACTTCTCCGCCACCACCCGGGAGATGGCCTTGCCCCAGACGTTCTCGGTGTAGACCTGCACGTAGGCGGGGTGGTAGCTGAACCCGAAGGGGCGGGTCTCGCTCTTCAGGTGCTGCTGCGTCACGACGGGCACGTGGGGGTCCTTCGGGTCGTGGAAGAACGGGTCCGCCGCCACGTCCTTGAACGAGGGGAACCAGCGGCCGTTGCTGGCCTTCACGTACTCGGTGAAGTGCTTGGGCTCCAGCACGTACTTGACGAACTTCTTGGCCAATGTAGCGGGGCTTCAGTTCGGTGACGACGTCGGAGACGTCGGCGAGCTTCCCGTCCCAGGCGAACTTGGGGGAGATGTGAAAGTCATTGAAGAAGCAGAAGGCGACGTCCAGCACCCGGCGGGCGATCAGGGCGCTGATGATCTTGGGGCCCAGGTCGTCCTGGATGGTGAAGGTGATCTCCACGTCCACGTTGTTCTCGCGGGCGAAATCCGCCGCGACCTTCTGCATGCCCTCGTCTTCTTCCTTGTAATAGCCCTTGTTCCACCAGACGACGAGCTTCGGCTTCTCCCCGGCCCCCGCACCCCCCGGAAACGGGGGCCCGATGAGTCCCAGCCCCAGACACAGGGCGACGATCCAGGGGGCACGCCAGAGCCACATACCTCGTGCACCCTTTTCTTCTCACCCTCTTTCCAACAGGTTACTTCGGCAGACCGCCTGCAGTTCAGGACGAAGCATTCCTGCTTCGTTACTCTCCCGCTGGACCCAGCGAGGTGCCGCACCATCGCAGAATGGTGACAGCCAGGATCTTGGCCGCGCTGACCACCTCATCAATGGCCACGTGCTCATTCGAGCTATGGGCAATGGTACAGTTACCCGGCCCGAAAACCAAGCTGGGAATGCCTGCATGCCTATTGAAATACGGAAGATCACACCCCGCCGGAAATCCCGCGATGGTGGGCGGCCTCTCCATCACATCGGTGAAGGATTCACTAATCAGCCTGACGAGCGGATGCTCAGTGGGAATCTGTGCCCCTTCCTTGTTGAGGGCGAGCCACTCGACCCTCGGGGGGTGCTCCTGGAGCCACGGGTCTCCTGACGCCACCCGTGCCACGCACCCTTCCAGCTCCCGCCTGGCCTCACCATACGGCTCCTCGGGACCATAGCCCATCAGACCCTCGAAGACGCACGTCTCCGGGACCTTCGAGGGAATTCTGTCGGCCGAAATCTTCCCGATGACGATGGGCGCAAAGACGGGATACCGCTCGAACAGCCTGGTCTGGAGACGTTGCTGGCGGACCCGTTCCAGATCTTTCAATGCCATGAGGATGGGAAGCGCTTTCTCGAGGGCGCTAACTCCCTCGTAAGACCGGATGGGATGCGCGCCTTTGCCGGGCACAGTCACTCGGAACGCCTGGCCCCCCCTGGACGCGGGACAAATGTCCAGGTCAGAGGGCTCGAAGACAATGGCGGCGTCGGCCCGATAGCCCCGCTGGATCGTGGCGAGCGTTCCGCCCCCACCCCACTCCTCGTCCACGACACTCTCGAGAATCACGTCCCCTGCCAGGGAGATCCTCAGGCTGCGGAGGCAATGAGCGACGAAGAGAATGGTTGCCAGGCTGGCCTTGTCATCGGCCGAGCCCCGCCCGTACAGTCGTCCATCGGCAATGGCGCCGGACCAGCGGTCGTATTTCCAGGCCTCCGCAGGGCCCGGATCCACCACGTCCACGTGTGCGTTCAGGATGATGGACCGCCCTCCGCCCCGCCCCTTTACGACCCCAACCACGTTGGGACGTCCTCTGAAATCGGTCCCCCGCAGGAAATAGGCCGGGTGCTGTTCCAGCCACACGGCATCCGGCTCCCAGACATCGACGGAGTCGCAGCATCCCTTCATCCACTCCGCTACCACCTGCTGGCAGGCACCCTCTGACCCGACAACGCTGGGTACGGAGACCAGGCGCTGCAGTTGCGTCAGCAGCTTGTCCTTGTGCTGCTCGATCCATTGAAGGACTGATCGCTCTACCTCATTCATGCGCATCCTCACTCAGGTGAGCGGGCTTTGCACCGTCATTCGCGGCCCAGTTCGCGCGATGACTCGTCGATGGCCTCCCCGAGGGCGGAGAGGCCATCCAGGACGGCTTCCTTGGTGATCGTCAGGGGAGGAGAGATCTTGACCGTCGCGCCGCCAAACCCCACGGGGGCAAACATGAGCAGCCCCTTCTGGAATGCCTTTTCCACGATCGAGAAGGCGAGGTCCCCATCGGGGTCCTTGCTGCCCCGCTTCACCATGTGCAGCCCGGCCACCAAACCCCGACCATGGACGGCGCCAATGATCTGGGAATGTCGCCTTCGGATTCTTTCTAAGCCATCCAGGAGGACTTCGCCCATGGTTCTGGCGTTTTCGACCAGTCCTCCCTCCACGATCTTCCTGAGGCTAGCCAGCGCGGCAACCGCGCAGACGGGATTCCCTGTGTGGGTGCTTGTCATCTCGGCCGGGCCATAGAGGTCCATCACGTCGGGTCTCCCGATCACCGCGGAGAGGGGAAGAGAACTGGAGATGCCCTTACCACAGCAGATCAGATCGGGGACGACCCCATAGTGCTCGAATCCGAACAACGTCCCCGTCCGGCCGAAGCCGGCCTGGATCTCGTCAAAGATCAGCAGGATGTTGTGTTCCCTGCACCAGCGGGCCAATGCCTGGATGTAATCTTTGGGTGCGAAGGTGGCGCCACCTCCTTGATACGTCTCCAAAATTACCCCCGCCACCTGGCTCGGGCGGACCCCCTTGTCCTCTAGGATCCTCACGAACAGATCGAAGCGGGTGTCCTCGGTTCGGAAACCGTCCGGAAACGGCACTTGATGCATATCCGGATCGAGGTTCACGATCCACTCTTTCAGGGCGGGAATCCCCCCGATCATCTGCGCGCCGATGGTTCGGCCGTGGAAGGCTGCCTCGAAGCTAATGATGGCAATCTTCTTTTTTCCTCCAACCTTCTGGCCGTACGTCCTCGCGAGCTTCACCGCGCATTCAGTAGCCTCGGAGCCTGTAGTGAGTAGGAAAACCTTCTTGAGCTTTGCAGGAGTGATGTCCGCCAGATACTTTACCAGTTCCGCTCTCTCCGCACTGGGGAAGCAGTAGTTGTGCAGGAGGCCCTTATCCACCTGGTGGCGGATGGCCTCCTTGATCTCGGCGGCGCCGTGGCCGGCATTGGCAACCACGACTCCCGAACTCCAGTCGAGCCACTTGTTGCCATAGCGATCATACACCTGCACCCCTTCAGCTCGGTCCCATACGATCGGTGGCTGACCTGTCATGGAGACCGGCTCGAACCGCTGGAGGGTCTGCAGGACCCCAAGCGATTCCGGGGCCGGGATCTTCGTGGTGATCTTCCGGAACTTCGTGTCGACCGGTCTGACCTCCTTCGGTTCAAGACCAAAAGCCTTTCCCATCGGCGCGATCCTCCTTCCAAGCGATTTTTTCGAACGACCAATGGCCGCGTGGGCCCAGCGAGACTACCGACCTTCCCTGGCCTTGAGTTCTTTGAATCCCCCCTAAATCTCCCTCAACTTGTCGGGTTGAGTCAAGAGGTCATGGCTTATCAGGGCGGTAGCCTTGACTGGAATCCCTTTGGTGTTCCAGCTTCCTTCGATGTTGGAACCCCTCGAAACGCATCCAGCCCTCTCCTGCAATAATCAACTACTCCGAACAGATCTCAATGGGTACCGAGAACCCATTGAGATTTGGTCATTGAGAATTGGGCATTGTCTAGTGCCATTCCCACTGGATGTACCCGGGCTTCACATCCTCCATGGCGTTGACGATGAGTTCCACGAGGCCGCCGTAGAGGATCCGGTGTTTCTCCCACATGCCGTAGTAGGCCAGCATATCGCGGATCTGGCCCTTGCAGTTACTGCAGGGGGCGCAGACGTACTTGGGCGTCTCGGGCCCCAGGCAGTCAGAAAAGGCATTGAGGATCTGCTGGAGCTTCTTGCGACCGGATACGTGGAAGCGCCAGTCGGGGAAGTTGTTGCCGCTCATGATGGCAAAGCCGCTGCCGCCACCGCAGCAGTAGTTGTCCACCCCGTGCGGCCACATTTCCCTGAACCGCGGGCAGATCTTTCGGACGATCTCGCGCTGGGGCTCCACGACCCCCATGAGCCGGACCAGGTTGCACGGATCGTGCAGCGTGACGGGAAAGTCGTTGCGGCTGGGGTCGAGCTTGAGGCGGCCGCTCATAACGATGTCGCGCAGCAGCGTCATTGAGCTTTCGCGGGGAATGTTCAGGTCGCCGGTCAGGATCCGATCCGCGATGACGGCCAGGGCCTTGTGGGCGTGGCCGCACTCGCCGACGACGATCTTCTTCACCTTCAGCTTCCTGGCGGCCTCGGCGTGCTTGATGGCCACGCGCGCGAACTGGGCGTCGTCGTACCAGAGCCCGTAGTTGATGGCGTCGTACGCGGCCAGGTCGGAGGACAGGGTCCACGTGATGCCGGCGGCGTTCAGGACGAGAGCAAAGGCGCCGGGGTTCTCCGGCCAGGCCATGATCTCGCCGGCATTGTGGATCAGGAGGACGTCGGCGCCCTCCACGTCCCATGGCGTCTCCACCTTTATGCCGGTCCGTTCGGTCGTGTCCTCGTCGATGAACGCGACGTTGTCCTTGACCACCATCGGGTTCATCCCCGTGGAAGATCCCACCTCGAGCTGGAGCATGGACCCCCTGTCGTGGAGTTCTTTGGGTGCGATGCCCATCTCCTGGCTGAACAGTTTCCGGAGCTCGTGGGCCACGAGGCCGTTGTCCGCGCCGATGGGACACGTCTGGGCACACCGGCGGCACAGGTTACACCGGTAGGACAGCTCTATCAGCCGGGCAACGAGGGGCCAGTTGAGCTGGATGTCACCGTGCTGCCATGCCGAGAGGAGGCCGCCGTGCTTGACGTACTTGAAATAGAGGCGTCGCATGACCTCCGAGCGGTAGGTGGGACGGTAGAGTTCGCTGCCGCCGCTCGCCTCGTAAATGTGACACGCTGTTGAACAGGTCTGGCATTTGGCGCAGTGCTCCATGGTGAGCACCAGGGGTTGGAGGAAGGTCCAGTTATTCTCCCTGGTGAAGAGTTTGTCGAGGCCGGAGAGGAATTTGCGCAGGAGTTCTTTCTCCTCCTCCGGGGTCTTCGGCTGGGGGACGTTGACGGCGCAGGTGTCGTCCAGCAAGCACTCGTACTTTTCCCTGGCCTGCGCCGAAAGCGATGCCCACTTGTGATCCTTGGCAGGATCGTCCAGGGGGGGCGGCAGGGGCATGAGGTCTTCGTTGTCCAGGTGAACGAGAGGCTTCTTCTCCTCCCGGGACATGTCCTCCGGCCTGAGCTTCTCGTTCATTTCTTCCCCCGGTCCGCCGGATTGGTGGTGGCCACCTCTGCCCACGTCTTCGTGCCGTCGGCACCAACGTGCCTGGCCGCCCACGTGGGCTTGTACGTCAGGTATTCGGCCAGCCTCTTCTCGATCCGGTCGCCCGGCCGGAGGGGCTGGTCATTCCAGCGGACCGAGTGATAGGTGAAGAACTTGCCGATGAAATGGGACATGTGGGTGAAGGGGATGTACGCAAGAAGGAGGGCGGCGAGGGCCAGGCCCAAGGCCAGGAGGCCGGGGATCCTGACGCCGGTGTCGAAGGTGAGGATCGCCTGAACGACGGTCACGGTGCCGGGAGAATCCGGCCCCTTCAGGATGAAGCCCGCCAGGAGACACCCGAAGGCAAGGATGAACCAGCCCAGGTTGAAGAGGTCCCCGGGGACCGTGTAGGTTTTCAAGTCCTCGGCCGTCAGCCGCCGGTGGAGCAACGCGGCGGCCCCACAGATGGCGAGGATCACGCCGGAAAATCCCGTGACGGTGTATAGCCAGTGGAGGCCGATCCCCAGGGTGCCCACCATCATCTCGGGAACGACACGATCGAGAAGGGCAGTCACCAGCAGGAGCCCGATGGTCCCGATGACCAGATACAGGCCGAAGTGGAAGGGGAAGGACCTCACCCACATGGCACGGTTGAACTCCCAGAGCCCTTTCATGAGAAGCATCTCCGGGACCATGAACCGTACTTCACCGAAGAGGTTGAATCTCGTCGGCTTCGTCCACCAGTTCACCTGCTCAAAGTAGGATCCACCATGCTGCACCCGGTGGGGCTCTTCGTGGGGGACGGGGTACAGCTCCCACCGCAGGTGAATGGGATGTCTCGCGTACCGGATGGCGCGGGCAATGCTGCCGATGACGAATACCAGCGCGGCACCCAGGATCACGACGTACACAATGGCGGTCATGCCTACCTCGATAATGACCAATGTCCAATGAACCAATGACCAATGCGTTCTCCCCTCACCCCGTCCGTTCGGCTGAGCTTACGACGAAGCCCTCTCCCCGCACCCAAAGGGTACCCGGGGAGAGGGGAACGAGAGGGGGATTCGGTCATTGGTCATTGTGTTTTTGCTTCTTTCAGCCGGCCAAGCCCTCCCGCACGGAAAGGGCGATCTTGTAAAAGACGGTGATCATCAGGAAGCCGACGGCCCAGATGGCGAGCGTGATGGCTATCTCCGGCAGGGTCGGGACGTAACTCGTGACGTGGCCCAGCGGTGAGGGCACGAACCCGCCCACGATCACGCCGAGGCCCTTGTCGATCCAGAGCGACAGGAAGACCATCCCGCAGGTCACCGCCAGGATCTTCTCGTTGTTCCGGTAGCGGGGCGTGATCAGCAGCACCAGCGAAATCACTGCCAGGATCATGGAGGTCCACATCCAGCCGGCGAGCGGCGCATGCCCTTCCAACCCCAAGAACAGGAACTCGTAGTGGGCCATGTGCTCGGGGATCTGGCTGTAGAAGACGGTGAAGGCCTCCACCATCGCGAAGAACACGTTGATGACCATGGTGTAGGTGACGATCAGCGAGAGCTGCCGGATGGCTTCCCGGCCAGGGTCGAACCCTGCCAGCCTGCGGATGGCCATGGTCAGCAGGATCAGGAACGCAGGGCCCGACGCGAAGGCGGAGGCGAGGAACCGGGGAGCCAGGAGGCCGGTCAGCCAGAAGGACCGCCCCGGAAGGCCGCTGAACAGAAACGCCGTGACGGTGTGGATGCTGACCGCCCACGGGATGGACAGGAGGATGACGGGCCTGATCCATCCGGGCGGGGCGACGCCCTTCCGCTCGGCGCTCAGCGCGACCAGGGTGATGAGGGCGTTGAGCAGCAGGTAGCCGACCAGAACTACGAGGTCCCAGAAGATGAGAGATTTGGGCGACGGGTACAGGATGACGTTCAGCACCCGCATGGGCTGGCCCAGGTTGGCCAGGATGGATAGCCCGGCCATGGTCACGGCGGAAATGGCGAGGAATTCGCCCAGGATCACGATCTTCCCGAACGCCTTCCAGTCGTGGAGGTAGTAGGGCATGAGGACCATGACCGCAGAGGCCGCCACCCCAACGAGGAAGACGAACTGGGCAATGTAGAGGCCCCACACCACGTCCCGGCTCAGCCCCGTGATGCCCAACCCCACCTCATGTTCCCAGACGTAACACAGAAAGCCCACGAAGATGATGGCAAAGAGGGCGCCGATCCAAGTCCAGTACCTCCGACTGCCGACGACCGCCTTCTCAAACATGAACATCTGGGGCACCTCACACGAGATAGTAGATTTCTGGATTTGTCCCGAGTTCGGGTTTCCGCCGGATGGTGTAGCGAGTCCGGAGCAGCTCTCGAACCTCCGACGCGGGGTCGTTGAGGTTCCCGAACACCAGGGCCTTCTCCCGGCACGCCTCCACGCACGCCGGCCGCTGTCCCTTTGCCAGGCGCTCTTCGCAGAAGTTGCACTTCTCCACGACACCTATGATCCGCGTCGGGAAGTCCGGGTTCAGCTCTTTAATGCGAGGCCGAGGGTCCAGAAAGTTGAAGCTCCGGGAGCCGTACGGGCAGGACACGATGCAGTACTTGCAGCCGATACACCGGTGCCAGTCCATCATGACGATGCCGTCGTCCCGTTTCCACGTGGCCTTGGTCGGGCAGACCCGCACGCAGGGCGGGTTGTCGCAGTGGTTGCACAACACCAGGATGGGTCTGTCCCTGAAGGCCTCGGCCGTGTACAAGCTCCCTTGCTCGGGGAAGGCCTTGTCGAAGGGCTCCTTCCAGATCCATTTGACCTCGTGCGCGGGCTCGCGGAAGTGGGGCACGTTGTGCGCCTTGTCGCAGGCGGCGATGCAGTCGGTGCAGCCTTCGTCCTTCAGGCACTTCCGGGGATCAACGACCATGGCCCAGCGCGTGGCCGGGGCAGACTCGGCTGTGACCACCCCTTGGCCGCTTTTCGCCAGCGCAGCCAGAGAAGCCTTTCCGGCGATCGCCAGCGCCGAGAGCCCCGCAACGCCCAGGAACGTTCGCCTATCAATGCTCATCCCGCGCTCCCCCGAATCAGGTCTGGTGGATCCTCGACCCGCAGGCACATCATGAGAATTGTCCCGCCACACGCGAACTGCAGCGGACCCCCTCACCCTTCCCTCTCCCCCGGGGGAGAGGTGGAGGTGAGGGGGACCAGCTTGGGATCAATGTGGCAATCCCAGCAGTAAGGCTTGACGCCCGCGTAGTCGTGGCAGCGGTCGCAGAAATCGGCTTTGCTTGTGTGGCATTTCATGCAGGTCTGGGTGAGGCTCATGGTGTGGGTCTTGCCGTCGAAGGCCACGAATTTCCGGTTGTGTTGCCGGACCACCTCGTCCCGCCAGGTCGTCAAAAGTTCCATGTGGGAAATCCGCATGTACGCCACCGGAGCCACGCAGTTCTTCTCTTCGGCGGGCAGCTTGGGCTCGGGGCCTTTGGACGTCGTCCCGGCGGCGGCGTTGTACCATACGGGGAAGGTGATCAAGCCCAGGAAGAGGATGAGACCGCCGATGATTATCTCTCTGTCACGCATGGGCGAGAGCCTCCTTCGGCTCGAGGGCTTGGCCGCGCAGGTCGGTGGTCCGTTCCTTCTCCCCCTTCATGATGAGGGCGTTTCCCACAAGCTCGTGCACGCCGGCCACTTCCACACCCGGCACCCAGTATTCCAGGAGGGTCGGCAGCGTGGCCTTGTCAATGGCGCAGATGCAGGCCAGCAGGTTCACCCCGAACCTGTCACGGACATACTTTACGGCGTTGGCGCGGGGGAACCCGCCCCGCATGCGCATCTCGAAGTTCTCGTCGGTGCCGAGACCGGACCCGCTGCCACAGCAGAAGGTTTGCTCCCGGATGGTGTTCTCGGGCATCTCGTGAAAATGGTTGCACACATTCTTGAGGATATAGCGAGGTTCCTCGATGAGGCCCATGGCCCGGGATGGGTTGCAGGAGTCGTGGAAGGTCACGGTCCAGTGGTCGTTCCGGCTGGCGTCCAGCGAGAGCTTCCCATGATGAATCAGGTCGGCGGTAAATTCGCAGATGTGGACCGTCCTGGTGGATTTCGCGTTCTCGAATCGGGTGCCCGTGATTGGGGAGACCGGCTCTTCGAGGAAGTCGGCGGGGCCGTTCATGGTGTCCATGTACTGGTGCAGGACCCGCCACATGTGGCCACACTCGGCGCCGAGAATCCACTTCACCTTGAGTCTCTTGGCCTCTGAGTAGATCTTGGCGTTCAGCCGCTTGATCATCTCGTGGGAGGTGAAGAGGCCAAAGTTGCCCCCCTCGGAGGCGAAGGCGCTGAAGGTGTAGTCCAGCCCGATCTCGTGGAGGACCATGAGCGTGCCCAGGAGGGTGTAGTAGTGGGGCGTTCCGAAGTAGTCGGCGGACGGCACGATGAGCAGGACCTCGGCGCCCTTCCTGTTGATAGGCGCCTCCACACGGATCCCCGTGATCTCCGCCAGCTCGTCCACGGCGAATTCGATGCTGTCCTTGAACCCATGGGGCTGGACGCCTAGGTGGTTGCCCGTGCGGTAGCAGTTTGCCACCGGCTCCAGGACCCAGTTGATGTTGCAGCCCACGAGGGTAAGCAGCTCGCGGCCGATCATGGTCACTTCGGCCGTGTCGATGCCATACGGGCAGAAGACCGAGCACCGGCGGCATTCCGTGCACTGGTAGAAGTAGTAGAACCACTCCTTGAGCACATCTTCGGTGAGGTCTCTCGCTCCCGCCAGGTTGGGAAAGAACCGGCCGGCCGTTGTGAAGTACCTCCGGTAGATGGAACGAATGAGTTCGGCGCGCAGGACCGGCATGTTCTTGGGATCGCCCGATCCGATGTAGAAATGGCATTTGTCTGCGCAGGCCCCGCAGCGGACGCAGATGTCCATGAAGAGGCGGAAGGAGCGGTACTTCTCCAGGCGTTCTCTCATCCCCTCCAGGATGATCTGCTGCCAGTTCGGCGGCAACTTCCAGTCCTGATCGTATGGCTGCCACTTCCGTGGGTTGGGCAGGCCAAGATATTCCAGGTTCTTGGGCGCAGCGCTGTAACAGAAGACCCCTTTGCGGAATTCGACGCTCGGATCCCGCCAGTCCTTCCTGGGGGGTCGGTAATCAATCTGCGCGAGTTGTTCCGGTTTCGGGATGTGCTCCGCCATGCGCTATTCCCTTTCGAGCGGTAATCCGGCCGCCTTGATCTTGTCCCTGAACTCCTCTTCCCACTCCTCGTAGGTGTGGACCTTGACCGGGTAGTTCCAGGGATTGACGTGTCGCTTCATCCGGTTGGCGTTGGCCAGATTCCGCGTGGGGCTCAGGAAGATGCCTCCCATGTGCATCAGCTTGCTGAAGGGAAACCAAGCCGCCAGCGCGCTCAGGAGGAACAGGTGAACGAACAGGAGCGACCCCACCTCTTTGGGGATGACGGGAGAGAAGGTCACGAGGCCCAGGGCGAGCTGCTTCACAGCCACGGTGTCAATCCGGACGAAGTACCGCATGAGGATGCCGGACAGGACGAGCCCCAGCAGCAAGAAGAGAACGAAGTAGTCGGCGAACAGCGAGACATAGCGCACCTGCGGGTTCCTGAGCCGCCTCAGCAGCAGATAGCCCAATGCCACGACAATGACGAGGTCGGTCACGTACAGGATCGGCGCCCCGATCTGGAAGAAGCCGTCTATGGCCGCCAGCACGTTGACGAAGGTAGGAACGGGCTCCGTGAAGAACCGCAGGTGCCGGAGGAAAATGAACAAAAGCGACCAGTGAAAGGCCAGAGCCCCGAGCCACAGGAACTTGTCTTCACCGAAAACCAGTCTGGGCCCTTCCCGGAGTTCTGCCTTGGTGTTGCGGAAGAGCGAGCGGAACAGGCCAACTTCCAATGCCATTCTCGCGATCACGCTCGGCGTGGAGGAGGGGCTCTCCAGCCAGCCCGCTTTGATCCAGGGCAGGGATTTCTGCTGCCCGCAGGTGGTGGGAATGCGGAAAGGAACGGGCGAGCGCGCCCACAGGATGACCCGGTAGGCCAGCCCGAGGAGGAAGGTCACGATTGCCGCCCACGGGAGGATCACCCCGAACAGCGGGCGCAACCCCACGACCTGCCCTCCGACGAAGGCCAACGCGGCGAGGATCACCACCACGACGAGCGCCTGAAGAGCGTTCATGCACCATCCCCTCATGTCAGCCCGCTCCCGCATGGTTGCGACTCTGAAGAGACATCTGCGCCGCGCACGTCAGCGGATGGGTCCAGCCCGTGCATTCTCTCCAGCAGGAACATCCTGCGCCTGGCTTCGTTGGTCCTGATCTCGTACATGCGTTCACGGCACTTCATGAATAGGTCGAAGGCGAGGAGGGACATCTGGTCGATCCTGGCCTCCACGGCCGCCAGGGCTTCAGCCCACGCTGCCCCCTCTTCATCATCCTCTCCCCCTCGGGGGGAGAGGGGTGGGTGAGGGGGTCGCTTCAGGGCGTCCCGGATGACCCGCTTCAATAAGAAAATGAAGGCAACCGCCTGGCCGGCGGTGAAATCCTGCACGGCTCGGATCCGCACGATGCCGTCCAGCACCGGCATGACCCTGGCGGCATCCGTGCCACCGAGCAGTGCGTCAAATAGGACGGGAAACGCTTCTCGAAGGGTGTGCCCGACGGGGTTCCGGAAGGGATCTCTTTCGTGAGCCAGGAAGCGGGAGGTGTGCTCGGGATAGGTCTGAAGCGTTCGCGCCAACCATTCCCGGATGATGGCGTTCCTCTTCGCCGCCAGAGCCTGCATCAGTCTGTGGCCACCTTCAACCTCCATAAGTCTCTCCCCACATGCACCCTGTCAGCTTGGATCGCCCGGCAGGCTTCCTTGCCCCTTTTGCCGGCCCGGAGAGCAAGACCACCAGCGGCGATGGGCCAGAATCGGTGAAGCGGGAACGGCCCGCCATGTCCCGCTGAGCCCGCGACTCCGCTCATGTGGCCCCGCGCTTCAGGGGGCAGCCGGCGCAGCTTGTGGCAACGCATGGCCCGCAGGCATTCCCCACCGAGGCCACGAAGCCCCTCTCGCTGCGCTGCGCAGACCGGGAGAGCAGCCGCTCCACCCGGGTCCCATGACAGCGCGGACACGCGACCCGGGTGGGCCGCAGGATCACCCGCTCGAATTCGCCCCGCACGTCTCGCAGCGGTACTCGTAGATCGGCACGACGAATCACACGCACCCGGTCGGCTTCGGGAGGCCTGCCACCTTGCAGGCCCCCTTGGCCGGGCCAGACGGAAACAGCTCGTAGATCTTCTGGAGTGGGAACCTGGTCTCCTTGCAGAGCTTGCGGATCATGGGGGCGGTCTTGTATTCCAGGTAGTAGTTCCGGAGGTACTTGACCACTTTCCAGTGATCCTCCGTCATCTCCTGGATATCCTCCTCTTTCTTCGCCAGCTCTTTCGCCACCTCCTCATCCCAGAGCTCTGGGGCTTGGATGAATCCGTCCTCGTCCAACTCCAATTCCTTGCCGGCCAAGACAACGGTTGCCATCTTTGCTCCCCTTTAAACAGTGCCGGGTTAGACAGTCCCGCAATCGCCCCCCTCCACATTCCCTCAGATCACTCTGACCCGCCCACCGACCGAACCTGCCAGCTGAACGACTGCGGGCTCCGCACAAACCGTCTGCGGTTCTCCGCCGCTTGCCGTCACACGCCGGCGTTCCGCGTGGAGCCGGGCCTGTCGAATGACCGCCCCGGCCCACTCGCCCGTCCCGGCCGCGTGGAAGTGACAGAAGGAGGCAAGGACGTTCTTGTAGACCAGGCCATCCCGCTTCGTATCGAAGCCGGTGCCGCGTTGCATGCGAAAGGCCATGCACAGGGCCTCGGTCCGCGCAGAGCGGACGTAGGAGTAGCGGAACTCGTGGCCCCGGAGGGCCGTCCCCGGCGCGAAGAACGGGTTGGGCTCGTCCACTTCGACCACAGCGTAGCCGTGTCCCCAGGGCCGCTTGCCCAGCTCGAAGGTCACGGGGAAGACGCCCACCATGGGATGGGTGATCCCGTCCATCACCATGGCTTCCCCGAGGTAGATCAGCCCGCCGCACTCGGCGATCACGGGAAGCCCCGCCTCGATCTCGCGCCGCAGGGCGCTTCGGAAACTACCGTTCGCGGCCAGGGCGGCGGCATGCGTCTCAGGGTACCCCCCGCCGATGTACAGGGCGTCCAGTGGCGGCAGGTCGGGGTCCGTCAGGGCATTGACCGGCACCACCTCCGCCCCCAGCCGCTCCAGACCCTCCAGGTTCTCGGGATAATAGAACGTGAAGGCGCTGTCCCTCACCACACCGACGCGCACCCCCCCACGGACGCCGGTGGGGATCTCCCGCTCTGCATCCCTCGTCCACGTGAGGGGCGGCGCGCTCTCCGCCAGGGCCCGGATGCTGTCCAGGTTCACGTGGGCCTCCATCGCCTGGCGGGCAATGGTGATCGGCCCGGCCACCTCCGGGTGCTCCGCCGGTGTGAGCAGCCCGAGGTGCCGCTCCGGAAACTCCAGGTCCGAGAGTCGAGGGATGCTGCCCAGGACGGGGAGCCCACAGATTTCTTCCACCGCCGTCCGCACGGCCCGCTGCTGGCGGGGGGTGGCCACGCGATTCAGAAGGACCCCGGCCAGGGGCAACTGGGGATCCATGTGCTGGCATCCCAGCACCATGGCCGCCACGGTGCGCGTGGTCTTGGTGCAGTCCACCAGGAGCACCACGGGTGCTTGAAGCAGCTTGGCCAGCTCGGCGGAGCTGGCCGTGGCCTCGGCGCCCACCCCATCGAAGAGACCGTGGTTCCCTTCGATCAGCGTGAGGTCCGCGGTGCGGCCATGCCGCCCCACGGAGCAGCGGATCTGTTCCTCGGTCATCAGGTAGCTGTCGAGGTTCCGACAGGGACGGCTCCCCGCCCGGCTGTGCCAGGCGGCGTCAATGTAATCCGGGCCCTTCTTGAACGGCGCGACCGAGACGCCCCGGGCCTGCCAGGCACTGATCAGCCCGAGGGCAACCAGTGTCTTGCCGGTGCTCCCCCGGAGCCCGGCGATCATCACCCGCGGGCAGGTTGCGCTCTTGCATTCCGGTTGGCTCATGGCGCGTGGCCCTCCCGAGCCGGTCAGGCATCCTCGCCCTCTTTGGGGGGGAGTTCCACGAAGCTCCCCCCGTAATACGTGTAGACACAGCGGCCGGAATCCATGAGCCGCCGCAGCGCCTCCTTGCAGGCCTCCTTGCTGCAACGCTCCGGCCCGAAGTGTTCCATCATCGTTTTGGTGAGGTCCGTGGGCTTCAGCTTTTTGACGCCAGCGGCTTCCTTCACCATCCGATACATTGCCTCGGCCAGTTCCTCGATGCTTACAGCCTCCGCCATGGTGCACTCCTCACGACTTGATGTACACGGAACGCTGGTAGGTCAACCCGGCATACCGGAAGTCGTCAATGTGTTGCTTGGTGAACGGAATACCCGTCTTTTGGAAGAAGCGGGGCCAGCCGATCCGCTCGATCCACTCACCCATCCGCTCGTACTTCCGGGCATCCGCCGCCCAGACCTCCACGAGGTGCTTGACCGCCTCCACTACCTCGGGCCAGCGCGGCGGGTTATTGGGGAGATAGGGGATGGCCAGCTTGGAGAACATGGGGGCGGTCCGGGCGTGGCTGACCTTGCCCCCCACCCAGATCGAGACCCCGTCGTTGAGCGCGTTGGCCAGGGGCATGGCGGGGCAGACCGTATAGCAGTTCCCGCAGAACATGCAGCGCTCCTCGATCACGTCCACCGTCTCCATGCCGTTGATGCGCTTGGGCCGGATTGCGGCCGTGGGACAGGAGGCGACCACGCTGGGGATCTCACAGATCTTGGGGAGCCGCTGGTGGTCAATCTTCGGCGGCCGGCGATGGACGCCCAGGATGGCGATGTCCGAGCAGTGCACCGCCCCGCACATGTTGAGGCAGCAGGCCAGGGCCAGCCGGAGCTTGGCCGGCAGCTTCATGGTCTTGAAGTACTCCGCCAGCTCGTCCATGACCGCCTTCACGACCCCCGAGGCGTCAGTGGCCGCAGAGTGACAGTGCACCCATCCCTGCGTGTGCACCATGTTGGAGATAGCGTTGGCCATCCCACCGACCGGAAAGCCCCGGGCGGCCAGGTCGGCGATCAGAGGCTCGATTTTGGCGGGATCGGTAAGCAGAAACTCGATATTGTTCCGGCTGGTGAAGCGCAGATAGCCGCCGCTATACTTGTCCGCCAGGTCGCAGAACTCGCGGATCGTCTGGATGGAGAGCAGCCGGGGCGAGCCGGCGCGAACGGTGTACAGCTTGTCGCCCGACTCCGCCACGTGCACCATGACCCCCGGCTTGAGGATCTCGTGGTACCGCCACTTCCCGTAGTTCTGCTTGACGATCGGGGGAAGAAATTTCTGGTAGTGCGGGGGACCGATATCTGTCTTGCGCTGTGCAGTGGTCTCGGCCATGGTTCGATTCTCCCTCTCTGCGTCAGCTTTCAGCCATCAACAGTCAGCTCTCAGTGCCGCGGCAGGCCCCCTCACCCTCCCCCTCTCCGCACCCAGAGGGTACCCGGAGAGGGATGGGGTGAGGGTTGTCAGGCCTTGGTCTGGGTAGGTTCCTCTTCGAAGTACTCTTCGTAGAAGACGTAGGGGTTCTCGCGGGGATGGGCCACCATCTCGGGCCGCGGCTCGAGGCCGATGGCCTCCAGGAAGTTGGCCAGGCCCACCCGCTGGATGAACTCCCCGATCCGCTCCCGGCTCTTGCCCTCCTCGGCCCAGAGGTCCAGCATCTTCCCCACCAGCTCCTTGAGGGCCGTGTAGGGGGGCTCCATTGTCATGAAGGGCACCAGGACCGACGAGAGCATGGCCCCCTGGACGATGGGCGCCTTGGCGCCGACGAGGATGACGGCACCCCGCTCCCGCCCCGGGCGCAGGGCCTTGGGCATCACATTGATGCAGTGCATGCACTTGACGCACCACTCGTTGGCGATCTGGAGCTCCTTCCCGTTCCAGGCCATGCACTTGCTGGGACAGCGGTCGCACACGTCGGCCTGGATGTTGATCCCGTTCTTCGTGTACTCCTGCACCGCCGCCTGGTCCACCTGGATAGCGTCGCGCCAGGTGCCGATGATGCTGAGGTCCGCCCGGGCGATGGAGGCCACACAATCATTGGGGCACCCGGCGGCCTTGATCTTGAACTTGTAGGGCATGGACGGCCGGTGAATCTCGTCCTGGTAGTGCATGGTCAGGTCATAGGTGAGGCCCAGCGTGTCATAGCAGGCCCACTCGCAGCGGGCTGGCCCCACACAGCAACTCGGCGTTCGGATGTCCGAGCCCGACCCACCCAGGTCAAATCCCGCCTGCGTCAGCTCGATAAACGCAGGCTCCAGTTCCCCCGTTCGCGTCCCCAGCAGGATGATGTCCCCTGTGGAGCCGTGGAGGTTGGTGAGGCCTGAGCCGTGCCGCTCCCACAGGTCGCAGATGGATCGCAGCGCCGCGCTCGTGTAGAACCAGCCGGCTGGCTGGTTCACCCGGATGGTGTGGAACTGGGCGACGTTGGGGAACTCCTCGGGCAGGTCGGAGTAGCGGCCGATCACACCGCCCCCGTAGCCGCGCACCCCCACGATGCCGCCGTGCTTCCAGTGGCCGATCTTGTCCGTGTAGGATCGCTCCAGCACGCCGAGGAGGTCCCGGCTCATGGGGCTTCTCTCGGCAGCCTTCTTGATCTCCCGGACGAAGCTCGGCCACGGCCCCCCTTCCAGCTCATCCAGCTTCGGTGTGTTGGGTAGCTTCTTCTCGTCGTCAGCCATGGTTGTCGCTCCTCTTTGGCGCGGTCTCCCCGCCTCTGGCGGGGCTACCGCATTTCGATGTAGCCGCAGGGGCACTCCTCCGCGCACTTCTTGCATCCCTGACAAAACTCCAGCTTGAACCGGTAGGGTTGGCCTTTCTCGAAAGGCTTGATCACCGCCTGGTCCTGGCAGTACTTCCAGCAGTTATCGCAATGGAAGCAGAGGCCGCAGCTCATGCAACGTTTGGCCTCGGCGATGACTTGCTCCCGCGTCGGGCCTAGGTTGACCTCGCGATCCGGATCCTGGAACCGCTCCGCCGCCGGGACCGTTGCCATGTCCATCCGAATCTGCTTGGGATAAAGGTCCAGCCGCATCTTGTCATGATTGATCACGGGAGATGGTGGGGCGGCTTCCAACGGGATTCCGCGGAGCCTGGCATGGATGGTCTCGGCGGCACGGCGACCGTGGTAGACTGCGGTGGTGACGATCCCCAGCTCCAGGACATCGCCGCCGGCGAAGGCCCCCGGCACGGATGTCTCCCCCGAGCCATCTACCGGAATCCCGTCACGCTCGCCCTTGAATGACTCCAAGCCCGTGAAGTCCGCCTCCTGGCTGATGGCGGCGATCGTCGTACTCGCGCCCACGAAGAACTCAGACCCCGGGATGGGGACGGGCCGGCGGCGGCCGCTACTGTCGGGCTCTCCCAGCTCCATCCGGAGGCAGGTGAGACCGGTGGCGCGACCGTTGTCGGTCACCACGGCGATGGGTGCCGCCAGGAACTCGATGTGGATACCCTCTCGCTCGGCCTCCTCCACCTCTTGCTTGATGGCCGGCATCTCCTGGATGGTCCGGCGGTACAGGATGGTGGTCTTGGCCCCGAGGCGTGCCGCCACGCGGGCCGCGTCCACGGCGGTATCCCCACCGCCGACCACCACGACCGTGTCTCCCACCTCCACCCGCTCGCCGGCGTTCACCCAGTGGAGGTACTCGACACCCGACAGGACATTCGGGGCGTCCTCCCCCGGAACACCGAGGCGCAGCCCCTTGTGGGCCCCGATGCCGACGAAGATCGCCGCATACGCCTGGCGAAGATCCTCGTACGCCAGATCCTTTCCCACCGCCGTGTCGCAGCGGAGCTCGACGCCCAGGGCGAGGATTCGCGCGATTTCCGCATTCAGGACCTGGGGCGGCAAGCGATAGGTCGGGATCCCGTAGCGCAGCATGCCGCCTGGCTTACGAAAGGCCTCGAACACGGTTACCGGGTAGCCTCGTCGCGCCAGTTGGTAGGCGCAGGAGAGGCCGGCGGGTCCCGATCCGATGACCGCGATCTTTTCTTCGTGGCGCTCCTCCGTCAGGAGCTTCAGCGGGAGATTTCTCTCCAGGGCAAAGTCTCCAACGAACCGTTCCAGGCAATTGATGGAGGCCGGACCATCCAGGTGGGCCCGGTTGCATTGCGTTTCGCACAGATGGGGGCACACGCGGCCGCAGACCGCCGGGAGGGGGTTCTTCTCCGTGATGATGTAAAAGGCCCGCTCGAACGCCTCGTCGTAGCTTATGCCTCGGCTCTCGGCCTGGGCGATCGTAGTCAGGACGCCCCGGATGTCCGTGTGGTTCGGGCACGCGTCGGAGCAAGGCGGCGTCTTGAGCACGAACAGGGGCCTGAGCGGCGAGGTGACCCGCAGTCCAGGCGCCTCGGCCACTCCCGCCCCGAGTTTCCGGACTTTCTTCACGACAACGGGCACGCGCGAACGCTCCTTTCTGGTACCTCGATGCTCTCAGTGCGCAGTCCAGTCGCTCCCCTTCCCGGCTGTGGATCGGGACCAAGGACTTTGCCAACTCGCCGGTCCCCCGCAAAGGCTTGCGGAACGCAGTTCGAAGGTACAAAACTCCAACAAATAATGCTACCAAAAGGTAACGGAAGTCCGAAGTATGTTACCTTTCGGTAGCATCAAGAGGCCAGGAGACCCCGAGATGCTTGAGTTTTTTCCACAGGGTCTTCCGGCTGATCCCCAGGATCCGGGCCGCCTGAACCCGATTGCCCTCGGTGAGCCGGAGCACGGAGATGATGTGCTCTCGCTCTGCCTGTTCGCGCACTTTCCCGAGCGGTTGGCCCTCGACCGGAGGAGAGACAGGGTTTAGGGCGTTCGCTGTTCGTCTCACCTCGGAATACCTCGCAGGGTCTTCACGGATCCAATGGTCAAATACTCGCGTGCCCCCCATCCTGCCGCGCCCGAGCAGGGGCTGCGCGAGATGTGCCGACGGGTCGCTGATCATGACAGGGATGGTTGGTGGTCTTGCACTACGGGGACACGGAGCGGTTCCGTGTCCCCGTAGTCAGGTGCTGCTCAGGGCCAAGCGTTTACTTGATCACCGGCGCCGCGAAGAGGACGCCGCCGAACAGGAGGTACGCCAGGATCAGCGTCCAGACGACGTTGACGGCCTGGGCGCCGAGGAAGGCCACGGCCGGCCGGCCACCTTCCATACTTGCCAGCTCGGTGAATTTGGTCTCCAGGCCGATGCAGGTGAAGGCCATGGCGAACCAGAACGTCCGGAGCGCGGCCAGTTGCCCCTTGGTGGCATTCACGAGGGCCGGGTTCAGCAGGAACGAGAAGACGATGGAGGCCACCAGGAAGCCCAGGACGAACTTCGGGAAGCGCTCCCAGATCACCCGAGCGCTCGGTCGCTCTCCTGTCTCCGCCCCCCGCTTGTAGGCCCACCAGACGGCCAGGATGAAGGCCGCCACGCCGATCAGGACGTTCTGGGAGAACTTCACGATGACGCCGGCCTTCATCGCGGCCTCGCTGATGAGGGCGCCTGCCGCCACCACCGAGCCGCTCGTATCCAGCGTCCCTCCGAGCCAGGCCCCGCCGACCACGTCCGGGATCCCGAAGGCCTTCACGATCCACGGCATCAGGACCATCATGGGGACGGCGCAGACCAGGACGATCGAAGTGGTGTAGCTCAGCTTCTTCTTGTCGCCCTCGATCGCCCCGCAGGCGGCGATGGCCGCCGAGACACCGCAGATGGAGACCGCAGTGGAGAGGATGGCGGCGAAGTCGTCGTCCACCCGAAGCTTCCTGGCCAACCAGAAGCAGGTGTACCAGACGACGCTCACGACCAAAAGCGCCTGGACGATCCCCAGGGCCCCGGCCTGGAGGATCTCGAAGAAGAGGATCCCGGCGCCCAGGATCACCAGCCCCGTTTTGATATAGTACTCGGTTCGGATGGCCTCCCTCAGCCACTCGGGCACGCCCAGGACGTTGCTGATGAAAAGGCCCAGGGCGAGCGCCCAGAGGACGAATTCCAGCCCGTAATAGCTCACCGTGTAGTTGCCGGCGATGAACATGGAGAGCCACGCCAGGACATAGACCACCGGGAAGCCCACTAGGAAGGGCCCAACGGGCCGACCCATCAGGGCGTACCCGAGAGAGGCCAGGACCAGGTAGCCCACCCCGATGAGGATGGACCAGCCAATGTTCTCCCACGAGAAGACCTTGCCGGGAAGCTGGCCCACCGGCCCGGCGATCTCCTTGCTGATGGCATCCGCTCGCTTCTTGAGGCCGGCATCCTGCGCCTTCTTGCCCGCGTCGCCGAGTTTCTTGGCGGCATCCCCAATGGCCTTCCTGTCCCCGCTCCCCATGGCGGTCTTGAGGGCCGTGGCAGCCGCCAGAAGGTCCGCCTCACCCTTTTCCCCCGCCGATTTGACCAGACTGTCCACTGCCGGGGTCATCTGGGCCACCAAGCCGCTGAATTCTCCCCCAGTCGTCCACTTGAAACTCGGCATCTTGACCTGGAGGCCCAGGATGACCAACACAATGATCAGGAACCCCAGCCACACTGCCATCCAGTCTTCGTTCTTCAACAGATTCGACCACCCACTTGGCTTTCCTTTTTCGGCTGGCATGTTCGTTCCTCCTCTCTGAAAAGCCCGAGCAGACTCCTCCCATTCTCCCTGACTAGCAAGGACCTTGCCGCCGGGCGACACGCAAGAACCTCAACAGATGACGATGGTTACACGTGCAGGGAGTGTAGACCACCGGGTGAAGTGTTACCGATAGGGAACACTAGGGTGGAAACGGGTTACCATTAGGTAACGCTGGCGCGGACGTTCATTACAAGGCAAAAAGTCCTGAGAAATCTAGGCATCGGCGCGGCCAGACCGCGAGGGATAACGCCACTAGCGGGACGGGATTAGGAGGGAAGATCGCTACCGGCGTTCCCGGGGGCGCCAGCAGGCTCGCGCGCTGTCTTGTAACTCTCCGCCAGCAGCTCGACGGGATGACAGACCTTGATGCTCACGCCTCGCGCCCGCAGCAAGGCGTGAAGCTGGGAAATGCAGGACGGGCATCCGCTCGCGACCACATCTGCCCGGGTCGCCAGGATACTCTCAACTTTCGCCGCCCCCACCTTCTGCGACAGGTCGGGGTGCGTGATACAAAACGATCCCGCCCCGCCGCAGCAGACATCGGCCCCCCTCATTTCCACGAATTCCAGCCCCGGAATGGATTTCAGCATCTCGCGCGGTTGCGCTGTTACGCCCTGGCCGCGCCCCAGGTGACAGGGTTCATGGTAGGTGACCCGGAGCCGAAGCTCCCCCTGGGGGTGAGGGAAGTCATGCTTCATTAGGAACTCTGATACATCGGCCACTCGATCAGAGACGACCTGGGCCCTCTCCCGATAGGAGGGATCGTCCGCCAGCAACTCCCGGTATTCCTTAAGGGCCGCCCCGCATGAGGCGCAGTCCGTGATGATGGCCGCATACTGCTCCAGCGCCTCTATGTTCGTGCGCGCTAGGCGGCGCGCTGCCTCGGCATCGCCATAGACCCGGTGTGGCATCCCGCAGCACCTCACGGGAGGAGACTCCACCGTGTAACCGGTGAGGCGCAGGGCAAGACGCGTGGCCTCGGCCGCATCCGCATAGCCCCAGTTCATGAAACAGCCTGCGAAGTAGGCCACTGTCCCGCGCACGCCCCTTCTATCTGTATCTTGGGGGAACCGGCGGGCCCGAAATGCCCGGTCGGGAACCAATGGCGCCGCGCGAAGGGCCGCGCGCAGAGTGGCCGGCGCAAGCACGCCGGACTGATTCTCCACAAGCCGCACCAAGCCAGAACGCTGCGCGAATCTCAGCCATGGCATCCCCGCGGCCATGAACCGTGGGGAACCCAGGGCGTACAGCAACATCCGGATGGTCAACGGGAGGCCGAGGAGGTCCCTCAGCTCTGCCCGCGCTTCCAGGAAGAGGTCCGTAGTGGGAACCAGGCTCGGACAGTTCTGGGCACAGGCCCCGCAGAGCAGGCAATCCTCGATCCGCTGCCGCAAGGCCCGCGATGGCGCCAACGCGCCATCCACCACGGCTTCCAGGAGGGCTAACTTCCCTCGGGCGGCCATCCCTTCGTTGACGGTCTCCTGGTACAGTGGGCACACTGCCGTACAGGCGCCACACTTGTTGCACTTCCAGAGCGCGTTCAGGTGGGCCAGCTCCATCTCACGCACCCCCGAAGATCTTGCCGGGATTCAGGATACCCCGGGGGTCCATCGCCCGCTTGACATCCTCCATCAACTTGATGGTCTCGGGCGAGAGGGCCAGCCGCAGGAAGGGCTGCTTGCTCAAGCCGATGCCGTGCTCGCCGCTGAGCGTGCCCCCCAGTCTCACCGAGGCTTCGAAGATGGCCGCGATGGCCTTCTCAACGCGCTCCATCTCCACAGGATCCCGCCGGTCGGCAAGGATGTTCGGGTGCAGGTTTCCGTCCCCCGCATGGCCGAAGATGGCGATGGGAAGATCTTGCTCCCGAGAGATCTTCTGAATCTCCCGCACCATCGCCGAGATCGCGCTTCGCGGCACGCTGATGTCCTCGCCGATCTTGGCACGTTTCACCTGGGAGATCGCTGGGGACACGGCCCGCCGGGCCCTCCAGAGGGTGTCCGCCTCTTTCTGGTCTCGGGCCGTCTGGAACGACCGGACACGCTTCCCCTGGCAGATGGTGGAGATGACAGCCGCCTCCGCCTCCACCGCCTGGGGCATCCCGTCCACCTCGATGATCAGGAACGCCTCGGCATCGCGAGGCAAGCCAAGCTGCAGGTAATCCTCGACGCAGTTGATGCACGTCTTGTCCATGATCTCCAGGGTGGTCGGCGTGACGCCACCGGCCATCACCGCCGCCACCGCATCCGCCGCATCCTCCAGACGGTCGAAGATGGCCAGCATGGTTTTATTGGCCGCGGGCCGCGGCAGCAGGCGCAGGATCACCTCGGTGATGACACCCAGGGTGCCCTCGGATCCGACGAAGAGCTGCACCAGATTGTACCCGGTGACGTTCTTCACCTGCTTCCCTCCGAGCCGCACCACATCACCGGTCGCCCGGACGACTTCCAGTCCCATGACGTAGTCCTTGGTCACCCCGTATTTCACCGCGCGCGGCCCACCGGCGTTTTCCGCGACGTTTCCGCCGATCGTGCAGTAGTTGAGGCTGGCGGGATCGGGGGGGTAGAAAAAGCCAGCCTCTTCCACCGTCTTCTGCAGTTCCCCCGTGATGACTCCGGGTTCGCATACCACCAGCATGCTCCCAGAGTCAATCTCCTTGATCGCACGCATGGAGGCCACCACCAGGGCGATGCCTCCCCGCGCCGGGACCGATCCCCCGGAGAGGCCGGTCCCGGCCCCTCGGGGCACGACGGGGACCTCGTGGGCCGAGGCGAATCGCAGGACCGCCGCGACTGCCTCACGCGACGGCGCCATCACCACCACGTCGGGCAGTGCCTTGGCACTGGTGCCGTCATAGGCATACAGCGTGCGGTCCTCGATCGTATCCAGGACCTGGCCGGCCGGGATCAGCCGGCGGAGGTCAGCGGCTATCGCGTGCTTCATGGCAGAAGAGCCTCTCTTTCTCGAGGCAATTATACCCTTCCAGATCGATCTGTGCGAGCTTGGCCAATCAACGGAGCTGAGGTCCTCTCAAGCTCCATACAACTTGTAACATGTGCGGCACGGCTCGGGCGGAGCGGGCATCTTCGGCTCGGTACTCTCGCCTGACACAGTGGCAAAGGCTCGCGCTGCGAGCCCCAGGCGACGCTCGGCGAACCGCTCGCGGAACTCCCGGTACGCCGCGCCTTCCCAGATGTCCATCAACTCCTGGTCCTGGATGCTGCCGAACCGCACCGCCGGCACACACACCCGCTTCCCCTCGAACCATCGTGGGATCTCGCGCTGCCCGGGGAGCGAGAGATACGTGCAAGGCGAGACCCAGCCGTCACACGAGATGAACAGGATTTTCGTCGGGTGGGCCTCGCAGATGGCCACCTCTTCGAGGTCGAGCGGATAGGAGCGGAAGGCCAGGCCGATCCGCCGGGCTCGCTCTCGCGCTTCCTCGACGGTCCGGACAAACCCGTCCCTGAGCGAGGGGCAGCCAAAGACCCTGAGCTCGTCGTGCGTCGGCGTCACGAGGTAATCCAGGTTGATCGCATACAGCTCATCCACGCCAAGGGATGCGGCCAGCTCCACTGCCTGTGGCAGCTCTGCGATATTGGTCTTGGTCATCAGGTAGGAGAGTTCCACTTTCGGCGTGTTGCCAGGTCGTCCGGCACGCATGTGTGCAAGCTCTCGGACATTCCCGAGGATCACTGAGAAGTCGGAGCTGACCCGAATGCCTTCGTGCGTCTTTTTAGTCGCACCGGCAATGGAGATCGACAGGAGGTCCAGGTTCGAATCAAGCAACCGCCTCCCCGTGTCCTGATCCAGACCCATGCCATTCGTGGTAAGGCCCACCCGGCATCCAGCACCCTTCGCCAGGGGGATCATCTCAAAGAGGCGGGGATGCAAGAGCGGCTCACCCCAACCCTGCAAGTGCACGTGCTGGACCCAGGGGAAGGCCCGAGCGATCCGCTCAAAGGCCTCCCATGGCAGATCCATTTCCGGCCATTGCTCCGCCAGGGTGCTCCTGGGACACATCTCGCACCGCACGCAGCAGCGAGACGTCACCTCGATCTGGAAGGCTTCGAAGAACCGCCCCCGGGGTCGCCTCCTGATCCAGTCCGTGACGCGCTCGAACATCGATCGCTCACCCTTCGGTCGCCATCATCCCCTCTCCCGGCTTACCGCGCCGGGAAGGCGGTCCGGTGCCAGGCAACCGTCTCGTTTACGCCTGTGGTGAAGTCCACCGGAGGTGCGTATCCCAGTTCCTTTCGGATCCGGCCGATATCCGGCTCGCTGTCCCGGAACAACGCACACAGGCGGAGCAACGCTCCCTGCGTCGGCCGGTTCGTCCCCTTCGGTTCTGGCTCGGGCGGCAGCAAGAGCGCCATGAGGGGCTGAACCAGTGCCCTGGGGATCCGGCGCTTGGGCACCGGAAGACCCAGCGCCGTGGCCAGCGCCGCGAGATACTGCGTGCAGGTGATCCCGAACCCGTCGGCGACGTTGTAGATCCGGCCGACCGCCTCAGGTCGTGCGGCCGCCAGCCAGAGGGCGTGCGCGATGTTCCTCGCGTAGCTCAGATCCAGCGTGTTCCGCCCATTTCCCACCATGAAGAAGAGGAGGGGAGAGGCAAGCCCTCGGATCAACCCCGGCAGGATCACACGCTCACCCGGCCCCCAACCCATCCCCGGCCTCAGGATGACCGTAGGCAGGCCTGTTTCCCGCGCGCGATCCACAACGAGGTGCTCGGCTTTCACCTTGCTCTCCTCATATGGGGTCACGAACTTCGTGGCGTACGGCGCGTCTTCCGTGAGGCCGCGGCGATCGCACTCGATCCCCAAGACCACCATGCTGCTCACATACACCAGCCGGCGCACGCCGGTCGCCAGACAGGCGTCCAGGACGGCGGCTGTCCCATCGACATTGATCTCCAGGTAACGGTGTCGTGGCCCGTATGGCGCCGTCAGCCCTGCGAGATGGAAGACGGTCGATGCCCCTGCGAAGGCCTCCCGCAAGGCAGCTACATCGCGGACGTCCCCGAACCGGATTTCGATACCCGCTGGCACTGCGGCCGGCGAGGTGCCGGGACGGAGAAGTACGCGGATCCGCATCTCCCGCTCCTGAAGAAGCCGGACCAGATGCGATCCGAGGAAACCCGTTCCGCCCGTGACCACCGTCAGCATGGCAGGCTTCTCAGCTATCAGCGTTCAGCTTTCAGCCTTCAGCATTACATCCTCTGGAACCAGTCGCTGATCGCCGACTGCTGAACGCTGACCGCTACTCGAGGCCGAGTTGCTTCAGCTTCTTCCAGAGGGTCTTCCGGCTGATCCCCAGGATCTCTGCCGCCCGCTGCTTCTGACCGCCGACGCTTCGGAGGACCTCCTGGAGGTAACGCCGCTCGGTCTCCCGGATGGCATCCATGAGGGACTGGGAGGGGACGCTGACCTGATCGGAAGGCGTGGGGACGCCCTCCAGGGGAATGTCGTCGGATGTGAGCACCGGGTTCTTGGTCAGAGTGACTGCTCGCTGGATGCTCGCCTCCAGCTCCCGGACATTGCCGGGCCAATGGTAGGCCAGCAGGTGGCCGCAGGTCTCCGGTGCGATCCCCCGGATCTCTTTCCCCAGCGGTCGGGCGTACTTTTCAAGAAAATGCTCGGCCAGGGGAAGGATGTCATCCCTTCGCTCGCGGAGCGGCGGCAGCACGACGGGGATCACTTTTAGCCGGTAGAACAGATCCTCCCGGAGGTGTCCCGCCAGGACTTCGTCTTCCAGCCGTTTCCGTGTCGCGGAGATCACCCGGACATCCACCTTGATCGTCTGGGTCCCGCCGACCCTCTCGAACTCCCTTTCCTGCAGGACCCGTAGGACCTTCGCCTGGACCCCCAGCCCCAGATCGGCCACCTCGTCCAGGAAGAGGGTGCCCCGATGCGCCAACTCAAATCGGCCCTTCCGCTCACGGATGGCGCCGGTGAAGGCCCCCTTCTCGTGGCCAAACAGTTCTGCCTCCAGCAGCGTCTCCGGGATGGCGGCGCAGGCAACCGTGATCAACGGGTGCGCCCGCCGCTCACTCGCATGATGGATGGCACGGGCTGCCAACTCCTTCCCCGTCCCCGTCTCCCCCTGGATCAGGACGGTGGCGTCGCTCTGCGCCACGGTGGCGAGCAGGTCGGCGATTCGGGCCATCGGTTCGCTGACGTAGATGAGGTCGCCGAATCGCTGCACTTGATCCGACTTCTCCTCCTCCCCCTGGCGGCCTTTCCGCTGGGCCAGGAGGCCGCGCAGGAGGGTAAGGAGTTCCTCAGACGGGAACGGCTTTAGAAGGTAATCCGTAGCCCCTGCCTTCATGGCCGCCACGGCCGACTGGATGGTGCCATAGGCGGTCATCATGATGGCGAGCCCCTGGGGATTCGCCGTCATGAAGCTCTGCAGGAGGGTCAGGCCGTCCACCTTGGGGAGCTTGAGATCCAGCAGGGCCGCATCAAAGCTTCGTGTTTGGATGAGGCGAAGCCCCTCCGCGCCATCCGAGGCGCAGGTGACCTCGTAGCCTTCCTCGCTGAGATCGTTTCCCAGGGTCAACCGGAGGATGGGCTCGTCATCCACCAGCAGGATTCGTCCGCGCATCACGGCCTCATTCCTCCCGGACCGGGAGGGCGACGGTGAAGGTGCTCCCTTTGCCGACCTCGCTCTTGACTTCGATGAATCCCCCGTGCGCACGCACGATCCCATAACTCACCGAGAGCCCCAGGCCTGTTCCCTTCCCTACTTCCTTGGTGGTGAAGAAGGGATCGAAGATGCGCGGCAAGTTCTCGGGAGGAATCCCGACCCCCGTATCGGCGATCTGAACCTCCAGGAACGGACCCGCCTCCCGCTCCCGAACCATCGCACTGACCACGATGGTCCCGCCGTCCGGCATGGCCTCCATGGAATTCTTCAGGATGTTCAGGAAGACCTGTTCGAGTTGATGGGGATCGACCAGGACAGAGGGGAGATTGCCATCCCTGGAAAGCGAGCAGGTGATCTGCCGGGCCGCCAGGTCATGCTCCAAGAGGGCCAGGCACTGCTGGAGGAGGGCGCGGAGATCGGTGTGGGCCAGTTGGGGCTTGGCCTCGCGTGCAAAGTTCAGGAGTTGCCCCACGGTCCGGCCGATGCGGCCCAGCCCCTCTTGGAGCATCTCCAGGTACTGGATTCGCTGCCGCTCGTCCCTGACCCCTTTGAGGAGGGACCGGACGCAGTTCAGCATGCCGGCGATCGGGTTGTTGATCTCGTGGGCAATCCCGGCAGCCATTTTGCCCAGAGACGCCAAGTGCTCCGCCCGCCGGATCTCTTCGGCATGGCGATCCTCCAGTTGGCGTCGCGCATCGGCCAGCCCGGCCACCATGGCATTGAAGCTCGCGCCCAGCCGCCCCAACTCGTCCCGGTTTTCCAACGCCACGCGGGCTGTCAGGTCCCCCGCCTCCACCCGGCTGATGGTCTCGGAAAGGGCATCAATCCGGCGGCCCACAACGAACGTAAAGAGAAGGCCGATCAACCCACCGGCCGCGATGAGGCAGACGATCGCCAGGAGAATCATAAATGTCCATTGCTGGGCCATCTCTGAATCAATCGCAGGGAAGGAGACCCGGACATGGAGTAAGCCGAGGGTTGCTTGGTCTGGAGGATGGCAGGCGGTGCAGTGTGGCGCGTTCATGATGGGCCGGAAGACTGCCACCGTCCGCTCTCGAAAATCCCAGAACGGCTCCGTTGTCTCTCCCCTCGAGGGCCGTTCACGTTGCGCAAGGGTTTGTCCCATCTCCCGCACTCTGTTCGAGCGGAGGATCGTTCCCCTGGAATCGACGATCCGGATCCCGGCCAGGTCCGGATCCTCCCCGATCCGTTCGAGGATGGCCTGGACCTCTCCCGTCTTCCCCTGCTCCATGGCCCGGGAAATCGCCCGGTCCGTCACGGCCGCGATCAGATCCGCTTCCCGCCTGGCCATGTTCAGCAGGTGGGTCGCCTGACGCCGCAAGCCGATGAACGAATAGACCAGGGTTGTCACCAGCAGAATCGCCCCGATCCCCAGAATCATCTTGAGTCGAAGAGACATCTGTTTCTCTCAAAAGCGTTCGGACGCTCGAGTGTTCGATCGCTCGGGTGTTCCCAGAACCCCCGAACGCCCGAACTACCGAACAGCCGAACGTCCTTCCCCTTCGGACTCCAGGTGTCGCTCGATCGCCTGGAGCCAGCCCCGGAGTTCACGTTCCGTGACCACCCGCAGGGCGTCGA
>Ga0315285_10000158_pt1 | contig 65625 bp, 53 predicted proteins | sample YL17G09_36_MG_FD_203698 | JGI IMG/M metagenome (GOLD analysis project Ga0315285, IMG submission 203698) | Sediment microbial communities from Yellowstone Lake, YNP, Wyoming, USA - YL17G09_36 | ecosystem: Environmental > Aquatic > Freshwater > Lake > Sediment | place: USA: Wyoming | collected... | reverse complement strand
CCCGCGAAGACCTGGCGCGGATCGTGGACATCCAGATGCGCCACCTGCGCGACCTGTTGGCCGGGCGTCACGTCGGGCTGAGCCTGACCGACGCGGCCCGGCAGTACCTGGCCGACACGGGCTACGACCCGGTCTACGGCGCGCGCCCGCTCAAGCGGGTCATCCAGCGCGAGGTGCAGGACCCGTTGGCGCTGGCGCTGCTACGAGGTGAGTTTACTGAGGGAGAGACAGTGCGGGTGGATGCCAACGATGGGCGGGTAGTGTTTGAGAAGTAAGGCAGCAGATCGCGGAACGGACGTGCCTCACCCTCTTCGGCCTGGGCTTCGTCAGCCAGCACGTTGTCAATGGCATCCTGTAAATAGGAAGGCAGTGTATCCCAATCAGCATAAGCGGCCAAAATACGCAGAAATAGCCGGTAGTCACTCTGAGATAACACCACACCCACTACCTGGCCGTGTTCATCCTGGATCGTGCGGGGTGGGTACATCAACGTGGTAGGAATCGGCACGTTTGTCAATGGCCGTCCATTCATTACTTGCCTCCAACCAGTCAGGATGATCCAATTATACTATCTTTGTCGGACAGGGCAATGTGCGGTATAATCTATCCTACCACGTGACTCAAGGAGAGTACGAGACGATGATGAGATTAGATCGTTTTACCGAGCGCGCGCAGGACGCCGCCCAACGGGCGGTCGAGGTCATGACGCGCTACGGGCATACACAGGTTGACATCGAGCACATCCTGCTGGCGCTGCTGGAACAGCCGGAGGGCGTGATTCCACAGATTCTGGAACGGTTGGGCGTAGACGTAGAACAGGTACGGCAACGTCTCGACGATATACTGCGGGCCAGCCCCAAGGCCGGCATCTACGGCGGCGGCGGCGTGGGACAGGTCTTTATCACCCCCCGCGTCAGGAGCGTGCTCGACCATGCCAACGAAGAGGCGAACCGGCTCAAGGACGATTACATCTCGACGGAACACCTCTTCCTGGCCGTCGCCAACGAACGGAATACCCCCGTGGCCCGCATCCTGCGCGAAAGCGGGGTGACCAAAGACCGCATCTACGACGCCATCAAAGACGTGCGCGGTGGGCAGCGCGTGACCGACCGCAAGGCCGAGACGCGCTATCGCCTGCTGGAAAAGTACAGCCGCGACCTGACGCAGATGGCCCGCGAGGGCAAATTAGACCCGGTCATCGGACGGGACGACGAAATTCTGCGCGTGATCCAGATCATCAGCCGCCGCACGAAGAACAACCCGGTTCTCATCGGCGAGGCCGGGGTGGGCAAGACGGCCATCGTCGAGGGACTGGCGCAGAAAATTGCCAGCGACGACGTGCCAGAGATCCTCAAGGGCAAACGGGTCGTCCAACTCGACCTGGCTGCCATGGTGGCCGGCTCCCGCTTCCGGGGGGAGTTCGAGGAACGGCTGAAGGGAGTGATCGAGGAGATTCAACGCGCTGAGGGCGAGATTATCCTGTTCATCGACGAACTGCACAACGTCGTCGGCGCGGGCTCTGGCATGGGAGCACTCGACGCCTCCAGCATGATGAAGCCCGCGCTGGCCCGCGGCGAGTTGCAGTGCATCGGCGCAACGACGCTGGACGATTATCGCCAGTACGTCGAGCGCGACGGCGCGCTGGAACGTCGTTTTGCCCCCGTGTTCGTCGAGGAGCCGACGGTCGAGGAGACGATCGAGATGCTGCGCGGGCTGCGCGACCGCTACGAGGCCCACCACAAGGTGCACATCTCCGAGGAAGCCTTCGTGGCCGCGGCGCGTCTCTCGCATCGCTACGTCACGGACAGGCACCTGCCCGACAAGGCGATTGACCTGATGGACGAGGCAGCGGCGAAACTGCGGGTGGCGCTCTACACGCTGCCTCCCGAGTTGAAGGCGATGCAGTTGGAACTCCAGCGCCTGCAGACCGAGATTGACGCCGCCAGCGCAGTCGAGGACTATAAGCGGGCGGCCGAACTGAAGACAGGGCGTATCAACGTCCAGGCACAATTCAACCTCCAGCGCGAGATGTGGCAGCAGGAACACCAGCTCGACGAGACGATCGGGGCCGAGGACATCGCCGAGGTGGTGGCCAGTTGGACCGGCATCCCGCTCGCGCAGATGCTGGAGACCGAGGCCGAGAAATTGCTGCGCATGGAAGAGGCGCTGCACCAGCGCATCATCGGGCAAGACGAAGCCGTGGCGGCCGTCTCCGACGCCATCCGCCGCGCCCGCTCGGGCCTCAAGGACCCGCACCGCCCGATCGGCAGTTTCATCTTCCTGGGTTCCTCCGGCGTAGGCAAGACCGAACTGGCCAAGGCGCTGGCCTGGTTCCTCTTCGACGACGAAGATGCCCTGTTGCGCATTGATATGAGCGAGTACCGGGAGTATCACACCGTCAGTCGCCTGTTCGGCGCGCCCCCTGGCTACGTCGGCTACGAACAGGGTGGGCAGTTGACCGAAGCCGTGCGCCGGCGGCCTTACCGCGTCATCCTGTTCGACGAGATCGAAAAGGCTCACCCGGACGTGTGGAACGCGCTATTGCAGATCCTGGACGATGGCCGGCTGACCGACGGGCAGGGCCACGTCGTGGACTTTCGCAACACGGTCGTCGTGATGACGTCGAACGTAGGGACCGAATACGCGCGCAAAGGGGGGACGCTCGGTTTTCTGCGCACCGGCGAAGATGGCCGTGACGAGGACGAGAACCACCACAAGATCGAAAAGGCACTCAAGCAGACCTTCCGGCCCGAGTTCCTCAACCGCGTGGACGAGGTCATCATCTTCAACGACCTCACGGTTGCAGGCGTGGAACGCATCGTGGGCCTGCAGATGGGAGAGATAGACAGCCGTCTGGCAGAGCAAGGGTTGGAAGTCGAACTGACCGACGCAGCCCGCAGGTGGTTGGCCCGCCAGGGGTTCGACCCACAATTCGGTGCCCGACCGCTGCGCCGCGCATTACAGCGCTACGTGGAAAGCCCTCTCAGCGTCAGGCTATTGCGTGGCGATTTCGAGCGCGGTGACCGGGTCGTCGTTGACGCAGGAGAAGATGGACTGGTCTTCGAGCGGCAGGCGGGACCAGGTATACCAACCGGGGTCATACTGGAAGCACCGGTAGTCGAGCCGGGACTCTCCAGGTAGATGGTACACTTATGCGGGGAGGAAACTCACCCCCACGGTCCCCGGTCCCGAGTGGACGGCGAGCGCAGGGGAGAGTTCGGCCACAATTGTCTCGACGCACTCAAAGCACGCCGTGACCAGCGACTGTAACCCCTCCAACTGTTCCCGCGCTGCCACGTGCGTAAACGCGACCTTGATACGCGCGCCATCCCCGACCCGTTGCTGCATCAACTCGACCATCCGGCGGTAGGCTTTGAGCCGGCTGCGGGCGGTGCCCAATGCCACGATGACCCCATCCTGCATGCCAATCAGCGGCTTGATGTTGAGCAGTGACCCGACCAGGTGCTGCGCCTTGCCGATGCGCCCGCCCATGTACAGGTAGCGCAGCGTGTCAGCCGTCTGGATCATCATGCCCTTTTGGGCCGTCTCGCGGGCACACTGGGCCACTTCATCGAGACTGAGACCGCTCAGCGCACCGCGCGCCGCTTCTATCGCCGCCCACCCCTGCGCCATCGCCACCTGCTGCGTGTCCACCACCTCTACCCGCACCTCGGGGCACTGCTCCCTGAACAGATCAATGGCCGCCCGGCACGACTGATAAGCGCCGCTCCCTTTCGAGGTCATGGTCAGCGCGACGATCCCCTTCACCCGCTCCGCCAAGTTCCTCATGCCGATCAGATAGTCACCGGGGCCTGGATTAGACGTCGTGGGTAATTTGGCCGCTTTAGCCAGCCACCTGGCAAACTCCCCCGGCTTGACGTCCACTATATCGCGCAGGGTCTCCAACCCACGATGGATGTAGTACGGCACGATCTCGATGCCCAACTTTTGGACCAGTTCCTCAGGGATACTGGCAGTCGTATCTGTGAGAACACCAACCATAGAAAACCTGTCCTTTCTCTAACCACGCTTACTCACACATTATAAACCCATCAGCGCGTGCCGTCAACAGGCAAATCGTGTAACGCCACGCTACCGGCAGAGCCATTGGACGTATTGAAGGTGCCAGGGCTGGCCATTGAAGTTGGGATACATCCACAATACTCCCCACAGGTGCATCAGCACGCTGACCATAATGAGCACCTTGCCCCACCAGCGCAGCCTGCCGCCCGTTCCCAGCGCGACCAGTAGCACCCCCAGCGGCAGCCAATCCAGCGCAAAGCGGTAGCCAAACTGGTAAGAGCCGGTGTTAAAGTAGAGCAGCGAGGGCAACACCACGAGCGCGACGGACAGCCACAGCCCCAGCCGCAGCCTGGCGAAGGTTACAACCTTCGCCAGGGCCCCCCCTGCTACCAGCAGCAGCGCCGGGCAGGTAAACAGCACACCCATCCCCCACGGGTCAGGCTCGATACGGAGAGGGGCCAACGAGACGAGCGGTGGCCGGACCAGCAACGTGTACAGGTTCTCCGGCAAAAAGTGCAGGCTGAACTGTCCCCACGTCGCCTGGCGCTCCATCAGTGGACCCGGACTGTTCATCCAACGATAACCAAACTCCAGGGGGTTGCCAAAGCGCGCCCAGTTGTAGGCCGCCTGTCCCAGCAGCGCAGGTGCCAGCCCCAGCACGAACGAAAGCAGGAAGCGCACGACCTCCCGGCGATTCCGCGCATCCTGGAGACCGGGCACCAGGCTCAGAGGAAACGCCAGCAACACCGGCACGCGGGCCAGGAATCCCAGCCCCAGCCACAGTCCCGCCAGCACGGGCCGGTTCTGCCCCAGCACCTCCCGCACGTAGAGACACAGGCAGGCCACGGCGACCACGTGGGCCGTGTACCAGACCGACCCCAACGCCGCACAGTACCACAACGGTGTCCCCAGGCCCAACAGCATACACAACCAAAGCCCCAACCTCCGCTCCTCAACCCCCAGGCGTAGCAGGGCACAGTAAAACAGCGCCACGCTGAGCGCCCCCAGGACCACACTGAAAGCGACGTCGGAGACCGCCAACCCGCGCACGGCGACCATCGGCAGCACGAGCAACGCCGGGAGTGGCGGGAACGAGACGTACCAGCGCCCTTCAAAGCGCGTCAGGTCGTAGGGTGGATCCGGGACGTGGAGCAGGTCGAGGTGGCCGTGGAGAAATGATTCCGCCAGGTAGACGAAATGGGGAGCCAGCGAGTGGCGGCCCAATGAGACACCAGCCGTGAGGCCGTAGACAGCGAGGAAAACGACAAACAGCCACACAGGGACGCAACGCCACACTTTAGCAACGGCGTGTGTTTGCATGGGTCGCCCCCGCGACGGGGGCTCGGAGCGTCTTGTACTGAACACTGGTCTATTCAATCGGAAGGACTCGCCAGCCTGTGGTTGGGCCACAGGACGTGGTAATAGAAACCGTTCATGCACAGGTGCTCCACAGGCTGGTAATTCTGCCCGATGGCGTCCAGCACCGGCTGGGGATAGAACTGCGCACGGAAAACGACCACACCAAACTCCTGCCGATTGATGCGTTCGACGATTTCGGTCGTGTCGAGCAGGCCGTTCTTGTAGAGATTGAGCAGTTGCGTCGGGTTCGTCACCACCGGTTCGCCGGCCAGCAGGCTGAACATCGCCTCCTCACTGAAGGCGGGACCACCGGCAGTGCGGACGTAGTCGAGGATCTCCTCGCCCGCCGCGTAGTCGTCGGCCGTGAGCAGGTGCCCCAGTTGCGTGTAGCCCATCGCGTCGTGGTATTGGAACGTAGCGCAATCGCCCTTGATCAGTGTGTCGGCCACGCCAAGCGCACGAGCCAGCAGGCCGAATATCGGACCGGCAGTCGGGAGGTGGAGCATACGTGGGGCCTGCACCAGATAGAGCAATGGGACAATGACCGCCAACAGCGAACGAATAGAGGATGGAGAATGGAGAATGGAGAATCCATTCTCCATTCTCCATTCTCCATTCTTCAAACGGCCCAGTACTAAGCCCGAAGTGAGACACGCAGCGGCAACAGCCGTGGTGAAGTAGCCAAACCCTGCCCCCCACTTACCGCTCAGCACGCCCGCCCCCAGTGAAAAGAAAAACCACAACGAATAGATCGAAAGCCGACCCCAGAACAACTCGTAGACCAGGTACCCCGCTGCCAGCAGGACGAAGACGGTATGCAGGCGGAACCATTGTCCAAACAGGAAAAACGTCTGGCGATAGTCGAACTCGTTGACGTTGGCCTGGATTACGTTGGTCCACCACTGCCCCCCGGTCACGACGTTCAACGACCCAAAGATAGCCCCGGCGACGACCGCCAGTGCCACGCCGGCGACGATGGCCTTTTTGACGTCGCGCAGGAAAACGTAGGAGAGGGCCGCAGCAACCGTGAACACGGCCATCTGCTTCGTGTACCCGGCGCACAGCAGCATCAGCAGGCCCAGGATGAGATTGCGCCGGCCGTGCCGGGGACGTTCGAACTCGGCGATGAAAGCGATGGCCAGCGTTTCGAACATCACCATCGTCATGTGCATCCGGCACAGTGGCCCAATCTGATAGACATAGTTCGAAGCGAGAAAGGCCAGCCCGGAGACGAGAGGGCAAAGCCAGCCGCCGACCTTGCGCCGCACGACGGCGAAGATGGCTCCCCCGGTGACCAGCGTGGCAGTGAAGGAGACGAGCCTGCCAGCGACCACGCGTGGCCCCAAGGCCCCCAGCAATGGGACGATGAGCAGGTGAAACAGCGGCGGGTAGTTGGAAGCATAGAACGGATAGGCCGCGTTGTCCCGGTAGGGCCACTCCCCACGGCTGTACAGAATGGCATCGTACAGTTCGAACCCCTCGCCTTGATCGTAGTCGAAGGGCCAGCGGAAGAGGTCGGCCGCGTAAACGACGTACACCACCAGATAGCCAACGTAGGCCAGGACAGCCAGGAGAGCCAGGGCAGCACCCAGGTATCTGAGGATGCGCGACAAAGTTGGGGTCATAGTGTCCGCCTGGTCAGGTAGCCGGTGGGGGAGACGAAGCCCATTGTTCAGGCCGGGCGGTCGCCCAGGCGAACCAGGATACAGCCCACGGCAAGCGCTGCGAGGCTGAGGCCGCTCCCCACCTGTTGCAACGGGCCGAATCCGCTCCACCTGCCAGCGCCGATCAAGTCCACTGCCACAATACCCAGGACGAAGAGCAGGCCAAGTACGATGACGATGATGCCGAGTTGACGCTTGGTAACCATGCGTGTGCATTATAGCACAGGGATGTGAGCGTGCAACCCGGTGGGCGGAGGTGCGTATTGAAAGGAAGGGAAGGAAGCAGGAGGCAGGAGGCAAGAGGCAAGAGACTTGGGAGGTAAAAGCGTGAAACGTGAACAAGATCCGTTCGTAGCACTGTTGCTCGAGATCATCGGGGGCTTTTTCGGCTTCCTGGGCATCGGCTGGATCTATGCTGGCCAGCCGGCCAGGGGGGTTGTGCTGCTGATCGGTTATTGGCTGCTGGACTGGATCGTCGGCCTGACGTTAGCCATCGGGACGCTGGGCGCCTGGTGTTGCGTCTGGCCGGCACAGAACCTGATCTTCGGTGCATTGTCGGGCTACCTGGTCTACCGCTGGTTGGAGCGGCAGTAGGACAGGATAGCATCTCGTCCTGCTGCGCTTGGCGCGCACTTGTACATGTGCTATAATGCATGCCGCAACACACCTGCGAAATGGAGGGTGTTCTTTGCGGCGCAGAAGTGGATATTTCGCCTGGTTGATCATCATCACCGCCGTGGCTGCACTCTTCCTTGCCTGGCAGTATTTCAGTTTTCGCCTGAGCAACCGTACCTTGCCCGCCGGGATGACCATGGCCGGCCTATCTGTCGAGGGCATGACGCGCGCACAAGCGCTCAACACCCTCGAGGTGGCGTTTGCTACCCCCGTGGAAGTCATCTACCAGGAACAGCACCTGTCGTTACCTCCTGATAGCGTCGAACTACGCTACAATGCCGAGGAGACAGCGGCCAACCTGGACGCGCTACTGAGCACGCGCACAGGATTCGACGGCTTCACCGCGTACGTCTTGCGCCGCCCACTGGAGCCGGTAGATGTTCCTGTAGTGGTCAGTTACTCGGAGCAGCGGCTCGCTGGCTTCCTGGCCCGCGTGGCCGGGCAGTACGACCGACCACCCCAGGAGCCTGTCCCACTACCGGATGGCCTGACCTTCCGCGCCGGTCAGCCGGGCTACACGCTGGAGATTACAGCATCGCGGGCCCGACTGGCTGCTGCACTCGTCTCAGCCACTCGCCAGCCGGTCGAGTTAGTCGTGCAGGTAGAAGAAACGACCTCGCTGGGTTTAGAAGCACTGGGCCAGTTGCTTCAGACCCTCATAGCCGGCCACGAGGGCCTGATACCGGGCCTCTTCGTCAAGGACTTGCAGACCGGGGACGAACTGGAAATCAACGCCGACGTCGCCTTCGCCGGACTGAGTGTGCTGAAAATTGCCATTCTGGAAGAAACGTATCGTGCCCTGGCCCTTCCTCTCGCCCCCCAGGTGACCGACTGGCTAAGCAACACCATGGGCACCAGCGACAGCAACGTCGAAGCCAACCTGCTGCTGCGCGACGTCATCGGCAACGGCGACGGCTACCAGGGCGCTGAAAACCTCACGGCCTCCATGCACTACCTGGGCCTGCTCAACACCTTCATGGCGACCCCCTACGACGAGCAAGTGATCCCACCGACGATCGTCACCCCGGCCAACTCCCGTACTGACATCACGACCGAACCGGATGCCACCATGCAGACTACACCGCTGGACGTCGGGCTGCTGTTGGAAATGGTCTATCAGTGCAGCCACAGCGGCGGTACACTGATGGCCGCCTACCCTGACGACCTTACCACCGACGAGTGTAACCAGATGATCGAGTGGATGAGCACGAATCGTATTGATAGCCTCACCGAGGCTGGAGTTCCCGTGGGGACCAGAGTGGCACACAAACAAGGCTTCACAGGCAATACTCACGCTGATGCCGCGCTCGTGTTCAGTCCGGGGGGTGACTTTGTGCTGGTCACCTATCTCTACCGCCCTCAATGGCTGGCCTGGGAGGAAAGTGCGCCTCTGATTGCCGAGATTGCCACTGCGACCTACAACTACTTTAATCCGGCACCCTAATCACGGATGCGTTTCCCCCCACCCTCTCTGCTTCGCCCCGGTCCACGCCAACACCTGCTACGGGATCTCCGGCCGTGCGCCAGATTGCGCGTTTACCCATTTGGCTCTATAATTAGCGATATCCGAGACGCGGTTAAAACGGCAAAGGAGTATCACTGCGAGACTGGGTATGAAATCTTTCGAGGCCTATCACACTGGCATAGCGGATGCTTCTCCTGATGAACTTCCAAAAGAAGGACCGAGCCCCTCAGAGAAATCATACACGCTGGCTCCTTCAGAGGAGTTAGGCACGCGGTATATAGCCCCTTTGTCCCGGCCACCTGAGCGCGTCGAGGGGCAACTGCCCAGCGGTCAACTGCTTCAGGATCGCTACCGCGTTCTGGGAGTGCTTGGAACCGGTGGCATGAGCACTGTCTACAAGGCTCAGGATTTGCGCTTCTCCAAAGTTACCCGGCTGTGCGTCGTCAAGGAGATGCTCAATACCGCTACCGATCCTCAAGTGCGGGCCATGATCAAAAGCAACTTTGAACGCGAAGCCAACATCCTGGCCACGCTCAGCCATCCCAGCATCGTCCAGGTCTACGACTATTTCAGCGAAGGTGACCGCAGTTACCTCGTGCTCGAGTACGTGGATGGCAAGAACCTGGAAACTGTCCTGACCGAGACAGAGAGTTTCTTGCCCGAAACCCAGGTAGTGCATTGGGCCATCCAGGTCTGCGACGTGCTGAGTTATCTGCATCGCCACGAGCCCAGGCCCATCGTCTTCCGCGACGTCAAGCCATCCAATATCATGCTGGATGGCCAGGGACGCATTCGGCTGGTAGACTTTGGCATCGCCAGGGTTTTCCAGACTGGCCAAAAGGGCACGATGATCGGCACCGAGGGCTATTCACCGCCAGAACAGTATCAGGGCATCGTCGAACCGCGCGTAGACATCTACGCCCTGGGGGCTACGATGCACCACCTGCTCAGCAAGCAGGACCCACGACTGGAACCGCCGTTCTCCTTCCACGAACGCCCGATCCACAAGACGAATCCCACCGTCTCCCACGAACTGACGGAGGTCATCAATCGGGCCCTGGAATATGAGTCCAACAAGCGCTACGGCTCAGCCGAAGAGATGCAGCGTGCGCTGGCGAGCCTGCGTTCGGCCCGCGGCCTTAGCAAGACGGCCCCTGTCGGCACGCGACCCCACGTCAGCAACAACGTCATGGCCATGTGGCGTTTCCGCTGTGAAGATAGCATCCGCTCCTCGCCAGCGGTACATAACGGTGTCGTGTACGTCGGCGCTTACGACAACAACCTCTACGCCATCAGCGCCGCGGACGGGAAATTCCTGTGGAAATACGCCACCGAAGGGGGAATCGCCTCATCTTCATGTGTGTATGAGGGACTCGTGTTCTTCGGCTCCGCCGACCGGTTGCTCTACGCGGTCAACGCAACGACCGGGCGCATCTCCTGGACCTGTCCCACCCGGGGTAGCGTGTGGTCATCGCCGCGGGCCGCGTTCGACCACGTCTTCTTCGGCTCCGACGACCGCTACCTCTATGCCGTCAATATACACAGCGGTCGTGTGGCCTGGAAGATCGAAATGGATGGGCCGGTACGTTCGTCGCCAGCCATCGGAGATGATGCCATCTACGTCGGTTGTGAGGGGGCCATGCTCTACGCCGTGGATATCAGCGGGCAGATGCGCTGGCGCTTTCGTGCCCGGCGCGGCATAACTTCTTCCCCCGCCATCACCAAGGAGACCGTCTACGCAGGCTGCCAGGACTGGTACGTCTACGGCCTGGACATCCGTTCAGGTTGGTCAATCTGGCGTTATCGCACTGGCGGACCGGTGGTGTCCTCACCGGCCGTCGGCGAGGGTCTGGTATTCATTGGTTCTACCGATGGCAACCTATATGCCCTGGATGCTGAAAGCGGGCGCCTCGTCTGGCGCTACGCTACAGATGGTCAGGTGACCTCTTCCCCGGCCGTGGCCAAAGGGGCCGTGTACTTTGGCTCAGTGGACGAGGCCGTCTATAGCCTGGACGCTAGAACAGGCAGTTTGCAGTGGCGTTTTCAGACCGATGGGCCAGTGACGTCGTCACCCACCGTGGCGAACGACGTAGTCTATATTGGATCCGACGATCGTTGCGTGTATGCGCTCCCGGCCTGAAGCCGGCACAGGCCTGACGAAAGAAAAGTCATGCAATTCCTGCGCAACTTGCTGAAACTGAAGCGGGCTCCTGCTGTTACGCCGAGCCTGCCACCTGCTCCTGAAGTGTCCTCCGCCCACCCCAGACTCGAGGTCGGGTGGGCCACGAACGTGGGTGAGGTGCGTCGTCACAATGAGGATGCCGCACTGGTCATCACAGCCGGATACGGCAGTGATGATGGCACGTCGGCGTTTGGGATCTTTGTTCTGGCCGATGGCATGGGAGGGCAACAGGCCGGTGAGGTGGCCAGTGCTCTGGCCGCGCGTGTCGTGGCGCATCACATCATGCGCCATTTCTATCTGCCGACCCTGATTGGCCACGACTATGCTACAGGCCAGCCAGCGCTGCACGAAGTGCTCGTGGATGCAGTACAGGCGGCCAACAATGCCGTAGCAGAGCGAGTGCCAGGTGGAGGAACGACGTTGACCTGCGCGCTGGTCCTGGGATCGCGCACCTACATCGCCCACGTAGGCGATAGTCGGGCCTACGTCGTCACAGAAGAAGGGCTAAACCAGATCACCCACGACCATTCACTGGTGGATCGCCTGGTCGAATTGGGCCACTTGACGCGCGATGAAGCCGCCATTCATCCGCAGAAGAACGTGCTATACCGCGCCGTCGGTCAGAGTGGCATGCTGGAGGTAGACACCTACGTGCATACAATTCCTCAAGGAGGACGTTTGCTGCTTTGCAGTGACGGGCTGTGGAGTGTGGTGAGCGAGACAGACATGGCTCACATCATCACGGCCGCGCCCTCGCTTCAGGCAGCGTGCGAGAGCCTGATCGCGGCTGCCAACCGGGCTGGCGGGCCTGACAACGTCACAGTCATTCTGGTGAAACCGTTCCTGGGCTAGAGCGTACGAGTATGGACGTTGAGTCGGACAGGGCGACATGAGCCAAGAGGCGGCATTTTCCTGGGAAATCCTGCAGAGCCAGAGCCAACTCTGTTCTCTCTATGCGGAACAAGTGCTCTACCTCCTGGTAGAGATACGACCTGCCGCCGCGCTGCAAGGCAAGCGCCTGCCTCTCAACCTGTGTCTGGTGATTGACCGCAGCACTTCGATGCAGGGAGCGCGACTGGAACACGTCAAAGAAGCCGCCTACCAGATCATTGACACCTTACACGACGATGACACCATGGCCGTGGTCACCTTCAACGACCGGCCCGACGTCGTACTGGCCAGCCAGTCAGGCGCCAGCCGTGCATACGCCAAGGCCAGAATCTCGACGATGTCGGCCAGCGGTGGAACTGAGATTTTGCAGGGGTTACGAGCCGGGCTGCTGGAAATCGCCAAGCACCATAACGAGCAGGTGCTCAGTCACCTGATCCTCCTCACCGACGGCCAGACCTACGGCGATGAGGGAAATTGTATCACCGAGGCCCGGCTGGCCGGAGCACACCGCATCGGCATTACGGCCATGGGTATAGGCGAGGACTGGAACGACGTTTTGCTCGACGAGATGGCAGCCCAAAGCGGGGGAGTCTCGGCCTACATCGCATCGCCCGGTCAGGTGCAGGCGCTTCTGCAACAAAGGGTGCGGGGCCTGGGCTCTGTATTTGCTCAAGGGGTAACGTTAAAAGTCCATAGCGCCGAGGGTGTGCACGTAGAAACCGTGTTCCGCACCTCACCTTACCTGGAACGCCTGGCCCCGGACGGTGATACAATCCACCTGGGCACACTGCAGACCGACGCACCATTGGCCGTCGTGATGGAAGTAGGCGTGGCTCAAAAGCCGCCTGGAGAGTACAAGTTGGCACAACTCGAACTCGCAGGTGACGTACCGGCGCTGGGACGCCAGGGAGAGCAACTGCAACACGACGTTCACTGCACATTCACCCCTGCCGAGCCACCGACCGAAGCGATACCGGCCGCCATTCGGAGCGCGTTGAGTCAAGCCACGCTCTACCGCATGCAGGAGCAGGCCTGGAACGCGCTAGACAGCGGGGACGTCGAAGCGGCATCACACCGCTTGGAAATGATGGCTACGCGCCTGTTCGATCTGGGAGAGGTCCAATTGGCCCGCTCGGCCATGCTGGAAGCCGAACGCATGGCCCAGGGCGGCGCTCCCACAGCCAAGGGGCGCAAAGAACTCAAATATGGCACACGTAGTCTGACTATTGCGTCACGGAGAAGGTCCTATGATTGAATGTCCATCTTGCGGGCGTAAACATCGTCCTGGCACATTGTTCTGTAGCGAGTGTGGAGTATACTTGCCCACCGGCGGCCCGTTGCGGACTGAGCCGCTCCCCGAAGAGGAACTCCCTGTCTCTCGAGCCAACCCGTGGGCCAGCGAACTCGTGGAAGAACCTCCCGAGCCAACTCCTGTTCCATTGTGCATCAAGGTGGTATCCACTGGCCGCCAGATCCAGTTGCCAGCCACCGCCGAGGTGCACGTCGGACGTCTCGATGCGGCTCATGGCATCTTCCCCGACTTAGACCTGGGACCTGATGGGGGGCTCGAGGGGGGGGTCTCGAGGCATCACTGCAAGGTCCATCAGCGCGGCTCAGCCTACCTGGTCGAGGACGTCGGCAGTGCGAACGGCACCTTCCTCGCTGGGCAGCGTCTGACCCCCTACCTGCCTCACGTACTGAAGGACGGGGACGAACTCCAACTGGGCCGCATCAAACTACAAGTCATCATCCAGGAGCCCACTACGCACTAGCACAAATTGAAGGTGGAGGATAGTGTATGCCTCACACGGTGTTGGTCCACATCCTGAACGAGGATGCCGTCGTAGGCGAGGTAGAAAACGTCCCTGAGCCTACCGACCAGGTCCTGATTGTCAGCAACCTGCGGCTGCGCGATGGCCGCAGTGTGCCCTACCTCTTGCCTGAAACCGATACGGTCGTCTACCCCTGGACGCGCATCCACTGTGTGGAGATTCTGCCCAGCGAGGAAGAAGAGGACATCGTCAGTTTCATCCGCGAGTGACGTGCACCGGGGTCACGAATAATGTCCACTCGCCACGAACTCATCCTGGTCGTAGACGACGAGCCTCGCATGACCCGCTTCATCCGCATGAACCTGGAACTCGAAGGATACCGGGTCATCGAAGCCCACAACGGATTGGACGCGCTCGAAAAAGCGCGCACGAATCTGCCCGACCTGGTCATCCTCGACGTGATGATGCCCAAACTGGACGGTTTCGATACGTTGGAGATGCTGCGCCAAGTCTCTAACGTCCCGGTCATCATGCTCACCGTCCGCTCCGACGAGGAGGACAAGGTGCGCGGGCTGGAACTGGGCGCCGACGATTACGTGACCAAGCCCTTCGGTGCCCGTGAACTCGCCAGCCGGGTCAAAGCAGTATTACGCCGTACTCAAGGTCCATTAACGTCAGAGGAAACCGTTCTCCACATTGACGAGCGCCTGAGTATAGACTTTAACAGCCACGAGGTCATCGTCGAAGGGCGGCGCATCAAATTGCGCCCCACCGAATTCCGCATGCTGTACCACCTGGTCGAGAACGCGGGGTGGGTGGTGCCCCACGAAGCACTGTTAGCCAAGGTCTGGGGCTACGAGTATCGCGAGGAGATTCATTACCTGCGCCTGTACATCACCTACCTGCGGCAGAAGATCGAACCCGACCCAGCCCATCCCCGCTACATCCTGACCGAGCGCGGCGTAGGGTACCGCTTCGTAGACTTCCGCAAGCAGCAGCCGGCTGAAGTCCGGAAGGAAGTAGATGGGTAAATGAGTATCGGTGACCATCCCGATGCCGGTCGTGGCCGACAAGGCCGAGGCAGAATTCGAGAACGGTGTTTTGACGCTAACTCTGCCCAAGGCCGAAGAGGTGAAGCCCAAGGCCATCAAGGTCCAGACCAAGGGCAAGAGCAAGTAATGAGGAGACCAAACTGGGCGCACATGGACAGGGCAGAGTCGCAAGACTCTGCCCTGTCTTCCTTGTACTTACACTCACACCATTGCCCCTCGCGACGCTTATGGGGCCCTCAACTCATATCTGTAAGTGCCATCAAACGTCCCAGCATACAGGAACCGCCCCGCGGAATCTATGGCCAAATCGTACACGTTGCGATGAGACAGCCCTTCCAGAGGTAATCGTTCCCACTTTTGGCCGGCATCGGTGATTCTCGCCACGCCAAAAGAGGCCCAAGCAAATCGGGTACCAGCGACGTAGAATACGTCAGGGGTAACAGGATCAAACATAATCGCATAGATGTTATTCAGCACGTAGGCTCCAGGATTGGATGCCGTAGCAACGTTAGCAGGAAGGTAACTGTCACTGCCCTGGTATAATCTCTGTTCAAACAGGTCTTCGAGCCGGTTGTTGCTCCACCTGGCCCCACCGTCAGCGGTATAAAAGATGCCGTGATCGTTGGTCCCTATCACGTACACCTGGGCATCATGGGGCGAGAGCCTAACCGTTCGCATTCCAGACGCGCCTGGCGGAGTAATGATCTGCCACGACCCGGGCTCCCCTCCCCGCTCAGACCTGTAGACATCGTTGCGAGTGACGAAGACGACCAGCTCAGGATCGAGAGCCGACACCTCTATACCCCTGATATAAGCGGAACCGGCAAACACCTCGCTCCACGTCGCGCCACCATCGGTCGTCCTATACAACTTCCCGGTCTCGGTGGAAGGGACCTCCATGGCAGCAAACACGATCTCGTCATCGGTCGGGTCAATCGCCAGACGCCGGAAGCCATAGGGCACACAGGTCTCAGGATTCAGCGCAAAGCCTTGCCTCAGCTGAAACCCCACTGGCCGCCACGTTTTGCCACCGTCGGTTGATTTGTTGACACCACCCCGCAGGCTGTCGTCTGAGCCACTGCCAAACGCGCTGTACACGACGTGCGAGTCTTGCCTGGAGATAGCGAAATCCGTGGTGCCGCCTGTCGAGAGCCGTCCCTCCTCATCACAGACTGAGGAACAGCGGAGCGCGCATTTTCCATAGTTGCTATAGTAAGGACCATTCCAGACATAATTGTCCACTGTCACCGGCCAACCGTTCCCCAAAATGCGATGGAAACTCGCACCCCCATCCACCGACTTGTACGGCCCAAAGTCGCTGATGCCCTGATACAGAACGGCAGGATCGAGCGGGTCAACCTCGATGGTGTTCACGTGGACATTGCCGATGCCAATCGTGGCCGGCTCCCACTCTTGCCGCCCGTCGGTCAGGTCCCCGTCTGGATAGCGCCAGCCACCTTCGTACCCCGCGAACAACCGGCCGTCAACCGCCTGCCCGATCGCGAACTCGCCCTCCAACTTGTACCAGAAGAAGGGGCGGCCATCGGGCATTGTCAGCCTGGCCGGCATCACGCGCCAACTCTGGCCCCCATCGGTGCTCTCGTACACGCCCGCTTTGTCATAGGCCGCCTCGTCTGTGGTGACGTAGAGCGTCTCAGGATCGAAGCGGTCCATCAAGATCCTCGGGAAACTACCAATCTGCCTCGAGTCCAGGCCTCTACTGGCGGCAACCCAACTCTGGCCGCCGTCCGTCGTTTTCCAGACAGGCGGTTCGTTGTCCTGGCACCAGCGACAGGTGACATACAGGATGTCCTCGTTGGTGGGATGAACCGCCAGGTCCGAGGGATGAGCCAAAGGCATGTTGCCAGTGATGTCTTTCCAATGCTCTCCCAGGTCTTCGCTCCGGTAAACCTGGCCTTCGTAGGTGGTGGCGAACAAGACGTTCGCATCCCCTGCAAAAGCGCGCACTGCGGTCACGTTCCTGTCCCGCAGAGCCACGTGAGTAAAGCTTCGCCCTTCGTCTCTTGAGCGCCAGATACCACCCACCGGTGGGTCAGCCGGGCCAGTCCAGGCGCCTACGACAATCACGTCCGACAGGCTGCCCCCGTCCAGGTCGAACCGACGAGGATGAGCAGGATCGTATGGAATGGCTATAGACACCTGTGTGGGGAAAGAATTCTGAAAGCCCATCCCATCGGCGACGAATTCCCAGGAACGGCCTCCATTCCGGCTGCGGTGAATCTCACCGGTCGCTCCGCCCGCAGTTACCAGCCCGCCATCCGTGCCGGCTGTCACGTAGATTACTTCCGGGTTAAGCGGGTCCAAGGTGACAAAGCTCAGCCGGTAAGCACCCAAGTTGGAGGAAACTGAGACCCAACTGTCTCCGCCATTCTCGGTCTTGAACAGCCCGCCGTTGTCTGAGGACATGTAAACAACGTCCGGATTGGTGGGATGGGTGGCTATGCCCGTTGGCTTGCCCCCGCCAGTGGTGTCCAACCTATCCCAGTGCGCAGCGAGATGGGGCGACGAGATCACGAGAGGGAAAAAGTACGTGTAGGTTTCACCCGGGGCTGCTTGTGAAGTAGCGTCAACAAAGCCTGCTTGACCCGGCCCATCTCCCTGCTCGCCCTGACTGGAGACGCTTGAAGTAGCCAGTGCAGGCACAGGACCCAACTCGCACAACAACACAGTAAGCAACAGAACGATGGACAGCCTTTTCCAGAACATCAGTTCCTCCCATTCTATGTATTGTGGTCCCCGCCCTGTTTGCTCGTGATTTTTAAGCGTTGGAGTAGATTCTAGGGAATTTTTAATACTTTTTTCACACGAGGCAGACTATACCACACGCGCATCCCATAATCAATAGTACCTTGATGCCATTACTGCGGTACTACTTGCAAAACGGGCGAATTGATCATCTGGAGTGTGGGCAAGGCGCGGTCGGACAGTCAGAGGAAGGCAAGACCTGTCTCAGACAGCCGGAGGCTTCTGCGGCCCCGGTGGCAGGGCCATGCTGTCGAAGACAGGTCTAGAGGGGAATAGTCGAATCAATCAGCGATCTCGCTGGCGACGGCCTCGGCCAGTTGCAGCGCGCGCAAACCATCGCGACCGGGCACCTGATTGAGGCAGTTCCCGCGTACACAGTCTACAAAGTGGCGCAACTCCAGCATCAGAGGCTCAGACATGGGCACGTGGATGCGTTCGATGATGCTTTCCTGGCGGTATTTGGTGGCGTCGTGATTGTCCAGATACTGGGGAAACGTCCGCCGGTGCACCAGAACTGATTTATTCAACAGGTCAGCCTCGACGTAAGCCCCTTTGGCAATGACTTCGATGGCTCTGACTTTTTGCTCCGTGACCCGCGAGGCAAACAGGGTGACAATAGGACCATTTCTGAAAGAAAGGCTTGCTACAGCGTGGTCTATGGTACCGGTGCTGATGGAGCGTCCCCACGCATTGATCCCTTCGATATCCAGGCCGACCACATTTACTGCCAGATCCAGGTCATGGATCATCAGATCGCGGATGACGTCCACGTCAATGTTGCTGGTGTCGAAGGGGCTCAATCGGCGCATGGTGACGCCGATGAGCGTCATACCCTCGGTGACGTGTTTCAATTCGATGAAGGCCGGATTGAAGCGCTCAATGTGGCCAACCTGGAGGACCAACCCTCGCTCGTCGGCCATGCGCACTAGATGCTGGGCCTGTGCGATCGTCTCAGCAATCGGTTTTTCCACCATGACGTGCAGCCCATGTTCCAGGCACTCGGCAACCAGAGCGTAGTGGACGGGTGTGGACGCCGCGATGGTGACGGCATCCAGTTGGGGAAGCAAGGCCCGATGGTCAGAAAAGTAGGTCATCTCGTAACTTCCGGCAACCTGGCGTCCACGTTCCTCGTTCGGGTCAGCCACGCCGACCAGTTCGACGCGGGGGAGATTGGCACACACACGGCAATGCCGCTCCCCCATAGTACCCACACCGATGACACCTATGCGTACGACTTCCATGACAGCCCCCTTGTACACAGAGCAGGTAAAGACACGCGTGTCAGTCTTTGAGGATCAGGCGGTCGTGGCGAAGCCATTGACCGCAGCGACAATACGATCCAGGTCGGATTGAGAGAGGGCCGGGTACACAGGCAGCGAAAGGACTTGCCGGCTGGCGGCTTCGGCCTGGGGCAGCACGTCACTGTAACCCAGCGACTGGTAGACCGGCTGGCGGTGGATCGGATATGGGTAGTGAATAGCCGTGCCAATGCCCTGTTTGGTCAGGTGATCCTGAAGCGCCTGCCGGCGGTCATCAGCGACACGAATCGTATACTGGTGGAAAACGTGCCACCGGTTCGGGCGCACAACCGGAACCTGCACGCCCTGCAGCCGCTCGCTTAAATAATGGGCATTGGCGACGCGCCATTCGTTCCAGGTAGACAACTTTTCCAGTTGGACCAGGCCGATGGCAGCCTGGATTTCAGTGGTACGAAAATGATACCCCAGGACGTCGTGCCGGTAGCGCTGTGACTGGCCATGGTTGCGCAACAGGCGCAACCGTTCGGCCAGCGCGTCGTCGTTGGTGGTGACAATGCCCCCCTCGCCGGTGGTCATGTTCTTGGTCGGGTAGAAGGAAAAGCAACCGGTACCGAAACTGCCCACCGCCCGACCTTCGAAGGTTGCACCGTGGGCCTGGCAGGCATCCTCAATGACGACCAGGTTGTGGCGCCTGGCGATTTCCATGATCGCGGCCATGTCACACGGCTGGCCGTAGAGATGCACGGGGAGGATGGCGCGGGTACGATCGGTAATCCTGGCCTCAATGGCATTGGCATCTATCAGATAGGTGTCGGGTTCGATATCCACAAAGACCGGCTTCGCGCCCACGTAGAGCGCACAGTTGGCCGAGGCGATGAAACTGAACGGCGTGGTGATCACCTCATCGTCGAGGCCGATGCCGTGGGCCAGCAACGCCAGCCACAGTGCCGCCGTGCCGGAGGCGACGGCCACAGCGTGCCTGACGCCGCACAGCTCGGCAAAGCGAGCCTCGAATTCGGCCACGCGCCGGCCCTGCGCCAGCATGCCGGAGTCGAGCACGGCCATGACGGCCGCTTTCTCCTCCTCTCCCAACTGCGGTTTGGCGATAGGGATGAAGGGACGTTCAGAAGGTGTAGAGTTCATTGCAGACCTCGCATTCCCATTGTTGATCTTCTCGTTGTGTCAGAGGTCGTCCACAGCGGCAGACGTAACCGTGGAGGCGAGCCGGGTTACCGTAGACCAGGCCGTGGGCCGGCACATCGTGGGTAACGACAGCACCGGCACCTACCATGGCAAACTCCCCTACGGTCACACCGGGCAGCACAACTGCAACCGCGCCGATGGATGCACCGCGCTGGATCAGGATGGGGCTCACCTCCCAATCGGCGTCGGTCTTGAGTGTCCCATCAGGGTTGATCGCGCGCGGCAACTTGTCGTTGGTCAGGATGGCGCCAGGTCCGAGGAAGACACCCTCCTCGACCGTGACGCCGTGATAGACGTACACACCGTTCTGGATCTTGACGTTGTCACCGATCGTGACGTTAAAATCCACGTAGGCACCCTTGCCGATGATACAGTGACCGCCAATGCGGGCACGTTCCCGCACCTGGGCCTGGTGCCAGATGCGCGTGCCAGGCCCGATGACAGCCTGCGAGGACACGTCGGCAGTGGGGTGAATGAAAGGCTCAGAGACTGAAGAAGACATGATTTATGTATTCCTTTCTACAATCAGCCTCGCTGCTACTCGCATCGTGCTGGCTACCAGCAAATGCCCTCGTATTCAGCATCTGAACGATCTATATCCTTCAATATTCGTACGAGGTCGATGACGACCTGTCCCTGGCGGGCTCGCCAGGGCACATTGTGGAACTCGGGAGATTTATTGCCAATGACGATCACCTCACTGTCGGTCAGTACTTCATCCAACGAATCACACATCAGCGAGGCGATGTGGGGAATCTCGCGTTCTATATAGGCCCTGTTAGCGCCATGCAGGCGAGCCAGGGAGACATTCTGGTCATAGACCTGGACGTGATAACCTTTGCCGATCAGCATCTCGATCAGTTGCACCAACGGACTCTCACGCAGGTCATCAGTACCGGCTTTGAAGCTAAAACCAAGCACGCCAATCTTCTTCTTGCCTATCCGTTTGATCAGCTCAAAGCCTTGCCTGACCTGGAGTTCGTTGCTGGGCAGAATAGCTTCCAGGACCGGTACACTCAGGTCCAGACGATGAGCATGGTAGAGCAATGCCCGCAGGTCTTTAGGTAAACAAGAACCGCCAAAGGCAAAGCCCGGCTTGAGATAGTAGGAAGACAGATTCAACTTCTCATCCATACAAAAGATGTCCATGACCTGGTGGCTATCTATTCCCTGCCGCTTACAAACATTGCCGATTTCGTTGGCGAAGGCGACCTTGAGGGCATGAAAGGCATTGTTTGCGTACTTGACCATCTCAGCCACTTTCAGAGGCACGATCAGCAAGGGGGCGTCCACTGCAGCATACAGGTCAGCGACCAGCCTGGCTCCTCGGTCGTCGTACTGTCCGATGAGACTGAAGGGAGGGTGATAGAAGTCGTAGACGGCCGTCCCCTCACGCAAGAACTCGGGATTAAAGGAGACACCAAAGTCTCGACCTGCCCGACGCCCCGAAGCGCGCTCCAGAATGGGAAGGACCCGCTCTTCGGTGCTGCCCGGCAGCACCGTACTGCGCACGACGACGACGTGATAACTCTCCTTGTCAGAAAGGGCTCCTCCAATCTCCTGGCACACTCGCTCTACGGAAGCCATATTCAGATTGCCGTTGGCGTCGCTGGGTGTACCCACACAAATCAACGAAACCTCGGAAGCGGCAATCGCCTCGCTGGCCCTCGTATCCGCGCTGAGCCGGCCAGTTTCAACTCCTTTGGCGATCAGGGCATCCAGCCCTGCTTCGACAACCGGACCCTGGCCGGTATTGATCAAGTCCACCTTCACCGGATTCACATCAATACCAACCACCTCATGCCCGAGGGCTGTGAGGCACGCTGCCGACACAGATCCCACGTAACCCAATCCAAATACACTGATTTTCACATGAGCACTCCTCAAGACAAATTGCTCTGCCTAACCTAGTATGGTCTCCAATTTACGAGAAACCGCCTGCCAGGCCTCTCGTCGTGCATCCTGGAGTTGCAACATTTCCTGTGACAAGGCCGGCCCATTTTCCAACGCTCTGAGCACACCTGCCTCGATACCCTGAACGGTGTTCGGAACGTGAACCGTTCCCCGATTGAACAACGCCTTCAGAACTGGCCAGTCTGACGTGATCAAAGGTCGCCCCAACCAGACGGCTTCACAGGCACCACGCTGATTGGTGTGGTCACGCGTGGTCAGCACCATCACCGCACTGGCACTGCGTAACAGGCTCAGATAATCACCGTCAGGCAAGAAACCAGTAAAGGTGACGTTGTCCGGCGCTTGGGTCAGCAAGGTCTTCGAGGCGCGTTTACTGTCACCGGTGATATAAAAGTGAACGTCCGGAAGGTCGGCCGCCGCGGCAACGACTGTTTCCAGTGGTTCATCCGGCGCAAATGAACTGACCACAGCCACACTCGCCTTACCTTGCAGTGGATAAGGTTTGCTGGCGGGGAACTGGGTGGGCACATCATCCAGAATCATCGCCTCGCCCCCCCAACTTTCGATCAGTGCCTGCCAGCGCTGATTGGTGACAATATTCAACCTCGCCCAGCGGGCCAGAAACTGTTGCACCGGCAGCATCCAGACCCAGGCCCGTCCAAACGCCGCGCTATGATGGTCAATCACCAATGCCACAGGATGTCTCAGGCTAAACAACCAGACCACCAGCGGCAGTAAAGGAGGCGGATTCTGGACAAAAGCCACCTCAGGGCGCACCCGGTTCAACAGCCGCCAGGTATCGAGCGCCAACCACGGATACTTCAACGGCGCATACCAGGGCGAACGATGCTTCAGCCGACTTAACATGTGCAACCCAGCGTCCAACCCCTCAGCCAGCATTTGGCTGCGGCGGGACTGAGGTGCCCAGCCTATGAACAAACGCCTCTGCTTCATCGTCCCACCCTTCTGAGGCTTTGTTGCCACTGTTGAAGTCTCTTCTTGAGCATCACTCCATCTTTAAAGACAACGACCATTAAGGTCAATAAGGTTCTCACAGGAGTCCTCATCTGTTTCTCCCAGCGCCCAGCCCATTGACCAAAGAGCTGATCTCCAGTAATGCACTCGAGAAAACGCAGTTGATCAATATGGATTGATTGATAGATCGGTGAAGCAACATTCCAATGATTGCGCCAGTTGGGATGCGGGTCAAGACTATAGCGCGACCAGAAACCTGTGTCGTAATCGGGCAGCCGGTTCCGCACCGCGCCAACTCCGGCCTCGAAAAAGGCCAAAGCCCGTTCAGATCCGGTTGCCCGGTAGTAGTCGTGCAACCCAAACAGGGCAAAGATATGGCCATTCAAGATGTGGTGAGGAGGAACACAAGGGATTTCTTCATAAAACGCATTGCCATGTTCGTCCTTGGACATGATACCACCATCGCACACGGGGACCTCGAAACTCCCCAGCGCTTTCTGAGCCGCCTCCAGGTAGACTCGACGTCCGGTGCACTGATAAGCCCGCATAAGAGCGGAAAGCGCAAAGCCCTGCGCCATTGCGCTGGGAAAAGGGGCTTTCACGTAGTAAGGAGAGCCTACGTCTGCCTGGTGATACCAGTAGCCGACACCGCGGGAGGTTACATGGAGGTTCTCAACCAACCAATCTGCCCGGCACAGAAAGAGATCGTACTCTTCTGGATTCGCCGTCTGCAGATAATCGTCAAAAGCACCCAGTGCCCAGTGGGCAACAGTCACCGGGCTATAGTGCCGGCCCGTCACTCCCCGGTTCAGCAATCTTTTACTGTAATCGTTGACCGGTATTCCATTCTCATCAACTTCGGGGGGCTGGAATTCGGGCTGAAGGTAGCTGGGAAAATGGCTGTAATAATAACGTCCCAACTTTTCAGCGCAAAAATCGTCCTCAAAAACTCGCTCTCGATCCACGCTACTATTGAACATCCGCAACTGCCGGTGTAGCCGCAGCCCATACCCCAGTGCAGCGGTCACCCCTATCGCTCCCAAGACAATTGCCAGCCAATGATTGGAAGCAATCTCCACGGGCTTCGATAAATCACAGATCATGACAACATCTCCACCTGCTCAACGCTTTTCGCCGCCGCCGGACGTGCACCAGAGCGCAGGTGTTGTTCAAACAGCGATTTCAGCCGTCTCACATTCTGATCAACGTCAAAGTTTTGCCGCACGAAAACCTGCGCTGCTTGAGCCAACCTGGTTCTCTCTCCCGGCGAGTTTAATAAATGAGCCAACCCACGCGCTAAATCTTGACCGTCTCCGGATGCTACCAGATAGCCAGTTTCATTGTGAGTAATCACTTCTGGAATCGCAGAGACAGGAGTCGAAACCACCGGTACTCCAGCCGCCATAGCCTCCAAGATAACATTGGGAATACCGTCCCGATCTTGATTGGCAGCCACGACACAAGGTAAGGTAAAAATCGTAGCCTGGGCGAGCGCTCGCAGGACTTGCCTGAAAGGCATGTTCCCTTTCAAATATACGTGATTCTGGAGCCGTAACCGCTCGATCTGGGCCAGCAAATTGGCCTGATCCGGGCCCTCACCGATGACCCAGCAGTGAAAATCCTGCCCCCAGTCTCGCAGCAAAGCACAGGCCTCAATCAGGTACGGAAAGCCTTTCTTTTCTTTTAACTGGCCGATGGCCAAAATCATAGGGGGATCTGTGGTCGGGTGCCTTGCAAAGTCTGCAAAGTCAGAAAAATCGAGGCCATGGTAGATACAGTGAACCTTCTCCGGTTCGTCGGTGAGCGAAGCCAGATACTCCCAGTTGTAGCGCGTACAAGTGGTGACAAACTCAGCCACCCTGATTCTGTCAGGCAAGAATACGTGCTCGGCATAAATATCTTTGGCATGGGCGGTAAAACTGTGGTTAAGACCCAAGAGACGGGCAGCCACGTAAGCGACAACGCCTGACCGGTCGGCAAAGTGGGCGTGAATGTGGTCAGGTCTCCGCTTTCGCAGATACCAGGCCACGTAAGGTCCGAGCGCAAAATGGCCCCAGGTTTTCAACCAGAGTAACCACTTATCGTGAGGCCGGGTTACGAGATAGATGAAACTATGCAGATAAGTGTATGGCCGGGTCAAAAGGTAGAAAAGGTGAGCTGTGGCCAACATCGGCCAACGAATTGGCCGAACGTAGAAGGTGGTCTCCATCTCACGCCTGGCTTCTTCCAGAATGTACCCTTCTTTAGGGCGCAGCATACCGACCACCTCAACCTGAACCCCCTGCTGGCGCATGGCCACGATCTCCCGGTGAATGAAGGTAGTGCTGATGAGAGGATAACAACCCACAATGTACATCACCTTCATAGATACTCGATCTCCTCTAGGACCAGACACTCATCTGTACAGGTGCACCAGCCCATCGCGCCGGGGAGTCCAAGCGAGGTTCTGGCTGACCCCATAAAAGTCATACTGTCGCCATAGCCATATCCAGGGGGCTTCCTCATAGGCTATTGCCTGCCCTTCATTGATGAGCCGGGTCCTGGCACTCTCGTTGAAAGTATTGACGGCCTGTTTCAGCGTGTCTTCAAAGGATTCATTCCGCCACCCCGTAGGGTTAAATGCAAAAGCAGTAGACAGATTCTTCAATTCCTCCAGCCCATCACCCCGCGAATTGAGTCCCAGTAAGAAGAGAAGTGGGATATCGCCGGAGAGCATCTGACGCACGAAAGTCGTCCAATCAACCACTTCCACTGTAACGTTTACGCCCGCCTCTCCGAGTTGCTGAGCAATGGCTTTGGCAATCACCTCGTCCTGATAATATACGCCCGCCGGTGTACGTAAGGTCGCGGTCAATCCTCCCCGATACCCGGCCTCTGCCAGCAGATCGCGGGCCTTGTCAGGATCGTAAGGCCAGGGAGCGAGTTCCGGGTTGTTCCAGGGGGGATTGACCCAACTTCCATAGCGTTCTCCATACCCTGCAAGCCAATCGCTAACAATCTGATCCACGTTCACTGCATAATTGAGCGCTTGCCGAATACGCTTGTCCGCCAGGGGACTTGCTTCTTCGATGCGCATACCCACGAACATGCGCTGCGTACTTTCAATCGCCTCCAATCTGCTGGTTGGAGAATCCCATTCGTCTATCGGCATAGGAGGCAGATCAGTCACCAGGCTGGCCCTTCCGTCGCGCAAGGCAGCCAGGCGCTCCTCAGCACCCGGAACTGCCTGGAATATCAGGCGCGACAAAGCGGGCGATCCTTTCCAGTACGTCGGCACCGCTTCCAAAACCACCCCCTCGTCCGGGGTCCATCGGTCCAGCCGATATGGGCCAGAACCCTCTGGGGCCACTGCCAGTTGGTCGGGAGGAGTTTGTGAGTAGTAGACCGGCGGCAGGATTTCCAGGAAAGCGAGATGAAAGGGCAGGTTGGCTATAGGCTGGCGTGTGGTAAGACGCACGGTATAGTCATCCACGACCTCGACCTGCTCGAGCCCGACGTCTTCCGCGAGCGTTTCCAGGGAGCCCGCCATAGATCGCGCGCGCTCAATCGAAAAGCGGACGGCCTCAGCATTGAGTGGCTCACCATTGTGGAAGGTGATACCCTGGTGCAGTCGAAACTCCCAGGTAAAGTTGTTGACCAACCGCCACGACTCGGCCACGTGAGGTTCAACTTGCAGATCATCGTTGAGCCAGGTCAGCGTGTCCCAGAGATGGCTGGCGACGCTGCCATCTGGATGAACGCGCACCATCCGATAAGGTTCCAACGTCGTGATCTCATCGGCGACGAGAATCAAGGTCGAGCCAGCACTTTCCGACTCTGGACCGGGCGTCGTTGCCCCGCCCGCGAAGGGAGTGCCACCCGCACCAGTGCTCTCACTGACCGCCTCGCTCGATTGGGCAGTAAGAGTGGCACTACGCTGAGAGGGAGCCGGTGTGCTGCTCTTGCAACCCGCCAGGATGCTGGTCCCTAGCAGAATCGAAATGAGCATACGGGTGATTTTAGACGTATTCATGCACAACCCTCACTTCCACCACCGTTCGGCCTGGATAGCCAGGTCGGTTTCCGAAGAAATGTCACCTGTGGAAACAGGCTGATTGGCATCAGTTTCCTCAGTCGATGGTCGGGTGTCTATGGCATACGTGCGGACCTGGTTGGGCTCGCCAGAGAGAAACGCCGGTTCAACAACGGCCAGATTCCCTTTCAGAGCATCGGGGGACTTGAGCAGGGTCTCGACGGCCAACCGGACTCCTTCGTCAGTCGTGCCGGTCACTGCCAGCAGGCTGTAGTTTTCGTTCCAGGGAGAATCGGTGAGTTCCAGCAAACCCGCATCTCGCGCCGGGTCAGGCAAGAAGGCCACGCTGTCTACAGCCAACGGCTTCAAGACGTCGCTATCGGGAACGAAAGGCTGCGGCAGATAAGCGTTAACCACGCGCAACAGTACATTCTCCGTGGGGCGGCCAAGCAGGATCAGGTGATAGATTTTCCGTATCTCCTCATCTACATCAGAGGCGCAAGCCACGCGGGCTGAGACACCCTCCTGGCGGCTGGAACTGCCGAGCAGAACGGCAAGTCGAATCAGATTGCTGACCGTCTTGGAAGAAGGCTGATCGGGCAAAACGAACAGGGTGTGATCGAAGCCGGTGCTCTGGCTAAAGGGATACGGGAGGCGGCTCAGGTCCGGGGAGAGAGCGACAGTTTCGTACGGTAGAAAGACCTCTGACTCGCTGCTGATGACCGTCCAGGCCCGTTCGTCCGCCAGGTCCATACATTTGTCACGGGTACCGACGGGAAAATTCATCTCAATCCCTATCGCCAGACGATTGCGTCCGACTTTGAGCAAGCGCCTGGGAAGGGAAACCGTCAGTTCCCCCTCACCGGCATTGTCCGTGTTCAAGAGCGTGCTGCCAATCAGCACACCGTTCAGCGCAATGTCCATAGCAGACGCGTTAGGGTCAAGGATATCGGCGTGAGAAAACTTGCACACAAAGAAGGGTGGCGCTTCCAGACGCCAACCCAAGGGTAACGTAAAGTCATAAGTGAAGCCTTGAGGCTGTGCACCATAAGCAACCTGGTCTCCATAACCCAGCGCGGCCAGCGTCATACTAGGCGTGCGAGGGGCAACAGGCTCCGGGACAGCACGCAGTGCAGTAACTACAGCGACGGTCCCTTGCATGCCCAAGAAGTGCGCCTGGCGGTTCAGTGCGTGGCTTGCTTTCGACACCGCCTCATCATCCAGGCCGCTCACTACGAGCACCAAGCGGAATCCGTTCCAGGGAGAAAGGATTTCCTCCAGGACACCCTGTCCCGGTTGGAGCCTCGTGTCGTCAATGAGCATGGGCAATGCCAGATTGCTGAGCACGGCATTGTCACCCGGTTTGCCGACCACGATGAGGTGATGGCTCCCCCGCATATCGGGACTCAGTTCGCTGGCCAGAGCAGCCGTCAAGTCAATTGCGCCCCCAGACATCTGACCAAGACCGGCCGCGACCGTGGCAGCGGCCGTCAAGTCGTTCGGTGTGGGGTGATCGGGCAGGACCAGAGTGACCGGGATTCTGAACAGGCTCTCCTCCGTAAACGGAAGGGGATACCGAGAGAGATCGGTCGGATAGGGATTTTGCTGATAGCTAAAACTCAGGATAGAGGTCGGGTCAATGAAAACATCCACGATGGCGCCCGGGTCTTCACACGTAGTGCTCGTGTCCAGGCCGATTCTGATCGAGTTAGAGCCAGTCCGGAGAAGGTCGGGAGGCAAAGCGATACGAACGGTATTGGAGACCGCATTGCTCGCGGTCATAGGGATAGTAGACAACAGGCGTCCGTTCACGGTGACCTTCAGGACAGCCGGCCTGTCGGGGACCTCAGGCAGGTGGTACGTGGTCAGGTCAAGGTAGTTGCCCGTCGGCAGAACCCGAAAATTTCCAGGAAGGCCGATCCAGTAGTATTGATCATCCCTCTCCCGGTTCAACTGTTTGGTATCGTAACCAAGCTGTCCAAACGTCAGATCGAGCCGGCCCGATGGCGCAACGGTGATGGGTTCTTCTCCTTCACCCGGCCCCTGTGCGCAAACAGTGCCCAGGCCTCCCTGGAGGGCCACCAAACAGAGCAAACCGATCCTGATCAGATGTTTCGTAGCCATTTCAACTCATCTCACTTCCCCAATACGCGCAGGCGGACCATATTCAGTCCAGGTTTCAAGCCACGCCACGCCTAGCAGCCAATGGCTGCAGTCAACGCCTCGACCACATACTCGATCTGAGCATCGGCCAATTCAGGATACATCGGCAGAGAAAGCACAGTGCCGGCCACCTTTTCAGTGGCGGGAAAATCGCCTTTCTCGTAGCCAAGATATTGATAAGCCGGTTGCAGGTGCAAGGGGATAGGATAATGGACACCCGCTTCGACTCCCTGAGCCTTCAGTTTTTCCAACACAGCGTCACGCTGGGCCACACGAACAACGAACAGGTGATAAACGTGCTGGGTATTTTCCTTTTCTACAGGCAATTCCACATCCAGGCCAGCCAACAGAACGCGATAGTGCTGCGCGTGACGGCGCCGGGCTACGTTCCAATCCTCCAGATACCGTAACTTGACCGACAGAATTGCAGCCTGTAAAGCGTCAATGCGTTCCCCGTAACCTTCCATGAGATGCTCATACTTGGTCTTCCGCCCATGATTGCGCAGCAGCCTCACTTTTTCTGCTACCTCTGGATCGTTGGTGACGACCGCGCCGGCATCCCCATACGCTCCCAGGTTCTTGCCCGGGTAAAAGCTGAAGCAGGCTACATTGCCCTGGCTGCCCACACGCTGACCGTTGTAACGCGCGCCATGGGCCTGAGCGGCATCCTCAATCACCTTCAGATGGTATTTTGCGGCGATCGCGTTAATGGCGTCCGTGTCAGCCGGATAGCCATACAGATGAACGGGCAAGATGGCCTTCGTTCGTTCCGTGATAGCCGCTTCAATCTGGCCCGCATCCAGCAGACAGGTCAACGGGTCAATATCTACAAAGACAGGGCGTGCCTTCAGGCGGGTGATCGCTTCGCTGGTCGCAATAAAGGTGTGGGGGGTGGTAATCACCTCATCGCCTGGGCCGACGCCAGACGCTTCCAGGGCCAGTTGCAGGGCCGCCGTGCCAGAGGCAACGCCAACACAGTACTTGGCCTCACAGAATTCGGCGAATGCCTTCTCAAAGGCCTCCACCTCCTGCCCCAGAATGAAGCTCGTATTGGTCACCACCCGACCAATGGCTTCGTCAATTTCACTTTTAATGCTTGCATATTGAGCCTTGAGATCAACCAATGGGACTTTCATCGTGCCTCCTTTGTTTGATAAGCGGACAAGTCGCTCACATCTTTGATGACTCGGGCCGGATTACCTACGGCCACTTTGCCGGCGGGAATATCCGTGGTGACCACTGCGCCGGCACCGATGAGCGCGTTTTCCCCGATTTCGACACCCGGTAACAAGGTGACGTTGGCGCCAATTTTGGCGCCTGCCCGGATCAGCGGCCCCTTCAGGTTTGATTTGGCCTCGGGTGAGAGAGGGTAGCGCGCATTCGTGCAGACTACATTGGGTCCAATCCAGGCACCCGCTTCGATGACGGTATACTCTGGGATGAAAGCCTGGCTATGGACACGCACCCCATCACCCAGTGTAACGTGGTGTTCGACCACCGTGTGCGTACCAATGCTCACATCGTCGCCTATCTGATTCGATTCACGTATCATCACGTGATGGCCTGTCTGGAAGTTCCGGCCAATGCGATTGCCCGCGTAAATGACCGTATGCGATCGAATGTGGGCCCCATCCCCGATGAGCGTGGGCAACTCCCCGGGCTTCTTTCCGCGAGGAGGCAATCCGATCATCACAAACTCGCCAATTTCGCCATCCTTTCCGAGGCTAACTTGCTCATAAATCCTGCAACTTGGGGGGAGGTCATAATTTCCTGTCATTGTATTGCACCATCCTTACCTATTCGAATGATCGCTCCGCAGTTGTCCAGTGACTCCTGCGCCGCCTCCAAAACCCTGACTACACGCAAGCCGCTGTAACCATCCGCAATCGGCTTTGAATGATTTTGGATAGCGCGTGCAAAATCCTTCATTTCCATCACGATCGGCTCAGGATACTCGAGATGCGGAATAAGGACGTCGCCAGCACGATGAATCAGTTGGAACTTGGCGAACGTGTCGAACTCTCCCAGGCTGGTATCAATGCTCTGCCGGGTGATGCCTTTGTCATAGATTTGAATCCTGGCATCGGCACTGGTGTCGTCATAGACCAGCATCTTCTTACTACCCACCACGATCATCCTCCGCACCTTGAGGGGATGGAGCCAACTCACATGCACGTGGGCTGCCACACCGGATGGATAGTGCATCACCAGAAAAGCCACATCCTCAATATCCTCTTGAATATAGGCCATGCCCTGAGCAGAAGTGCTCTCTGGCTCCTCCCCCAGCCAATAGTTGATAATGGAGATGTCATGAGGAGCCAGGTTCCACAGGGCGTTGACATCCTGCCTGATGACACCCAGGTTCAAGCGCTCTGAGGTAATGTAGTAGATGTCGCCCAACTCTCCTGCGGAAATTAGCCCTTTGATCTGGTTGACAGCCGCATTATATTCAAACACGTGGCCAACCATCAGCGTGACTGCCTTCTCCTCGGCCAGATCAATCAAAACCTGGCATTCCTGGGCACGCAAGGCCAGAGGCTTCTCGACGAAGACGTGCTTCCCGTGTTCCAGGAATTTCTGTGCCAGTGGAAAATGCGTACTGGCAGGGGTGGCGACGGCCACGGCATCCACATTCATCATTTCGTCCAGCAACAGGTCGTCGTCATCTATGACTGACAGATCTGGATAGTTGCTGTGGACATACGCCCTCCGATCTGCGCTCTTTTCGACGACTGCCACGACTTCAAACTCCGGCAGTCTAACCAGGTTGCGTAGCAAATTAGGTCCCCAGTAACCACAGCCAATTTGGGCAACTTGGATCATGTTTTGCTCCTTTGCGTCAGGTAATCCACGAGATGGTACAGATCTTGCTTCATCGAGTTCCAGGCATACCTGGCATTGAAAGCCATTGCATTCTCCGCCAGCGCCTTGCGCGCTGCGGGCGACTGATACAGACTTAGCATTTTCTCGGCCAGGTCATCCACGTTACCTGCTTCAAAATAAGAGACCATCGTTTCATCAAAATAACTCTCCACTGTTGGAAGCCTGGACACAAGCGCCGGAATCCCAAGGCGAACATATTCCAGCAACTTGGTTGATAAAATGAACTCCGTCGCAGCATTCCGCCGGTTGGGCACGACACCCATGTGCGCCCGCGAAATCAGCGCTGGCAGTTGATCCACAGGCACATACTTGTTGATGAACTCGACCCTGTCTCCCAAACGTAACTCTTCGATCAATTGTTTGACCCTGGGTGCCAGTGCACCGTTACCGATGATCCTGAACCTCAGCCTTTGCGCCTGAGGCACGATCTTGTGGAAAGCAAGCAGCGCCAGATCAACTCCATACCGCTCGACGATTGCTCCATGGTAAACGAGCATAACACCATCGCCATCGGAAGGCTGCGGAGCGTTACGAGATTTGTCAACCGAAAAGATATTTTCGTCGGGCAGGTTCATCAGGACAGTAATTCTGTCCTCCAGATGCCCTCGTTTGAGCAAAATCTGCTTATAAGGTGTATGGACGGTAATCAAATGATCCGCAAAGCGCGTACAAACATATTCCTCAAGCTCTACGACGCGCCTCAGCAATGTGTTGTTGAACTTGGCTGTAAAAGTCTCCGGCATCAAGTCGTGAATGTCCAGAATCACTTTCGCTCCCATCAGTTTGGGGACGATGGCAGCGAAGACAATAAAATCCGGCATATTGTGGGCATGGATGACCTGATACCGCTCTTTCAGGAAATGCCTGGTGATATACCAGGCGGCCACGAGCGTGAAATAAAAGTAACTGACGATATAAGCCAACTGACTGTCAGACCTGCACTTGGAGACAGGTAACCGGTACACGGTTACGCCACTTACCCGCTCCACAGGTGGCTGGCCTTCGCCTCGCAAGCAGAACACATCCACCTGATCTCCACGTTCCGCCAAAGCCTCACACTCCCGGCGAACGCGTGGGTCGGTCAAATATCGCGTATATGCGATAGCACAGATCTTCTTGACCTTCATGGGCCCTACCTTAATCGAATACCGTATACGCCATCAAATGTCCCGGCGTACAAGAACTGTCCCGCAGAATCTATGGCCAAATCGTACACGTTGCGATGAGACAGCCCTTCCAGGGGCAATCGTTCCCACTTTTGGCCGGCATCGGTGATTCTCGCCACGCCAAAAGAGGCCCAAGCAAATCGGGTACCAGCGACGTAGAATACGTCAGGGGTAACAGGATCAAACATAATCGCATAGATGTTATTCAGCACGTAGGCTCCAGGATTGGATGCCGTAGCAACGTTAGCAGGAAGGTAACTGTCACTGCCCTGGTATAATCTCTGTTCAAACAGGTCTTCGAGCCGGTTGTTGCTCCACCTGGCCCCACCGTCAGCGGTATAAAAGATGCCGTGATCGTTGGTCCCTATCACGTACACCTGGGCATCATGGGGCGAGAGCCTAACCGTTCGCATTCCAGACGCGCCTGGCGGAGTAATGATCTGCCACGACCCGGGCTCCCCTCCCCGCTCAGACCTGTAGACATCGTTGCGAGTGACGAAGACGACCAGCTCAGGATCGAGAGCCGACACCTCTATACCCCTGATATAAGCGGAACCGGCAAACACCTCGCTCCACGTCGCGCCACCATCGGTCGTCCTATACAACTTCCCGGTCTCGGTGGAAGGGACCTCCATGGCAGCAAACACGATCTCGTCATCGGTCGGGTCAATCGCCAGACGCCGGAAGCCATAGGGCACACAGGTCTCAGGATTCAGCGCAAAGCCTTGCCTCAGCTGAAACCCCACTGGCCGCCACGTTTTGCCACCGTCGGTTGATTTGTTGACACCACCCCGCAGGCTGTCGTCTGAGCCACTGCCAAACGCGCTGTACACGACGTGCGAGTCTTGCCTGGAGATAGCGAAATCCGTGGTGCCGCCTGTCGAGAGCCGTCCCTCCTCATCACAGACTGAGGAACAGCGGAGCGCGCATTTTCCATAGTTGCTATAGTAAGGACCATTCCAGACATAATTGTCCACTGTCACCGGCCAACCGTTCCCCAAAATGCGATGGAAACTCGCACCCCCATCCACCGACTTGTACGGCCCAAAGTCGCTGATGCCCTGATACAGAACGGCAGGATCGAGCGGGTCAACCTCGATGGTGTTCACGTGGACATTGCCGATGCCAATCGTGGCCGGCTCCCACTCTTGCCGCCCGTCGGTCAGGTCCCCGTCTGGATAGCGCCAGCCACCTTCGTACCCCGCGAACAACCGGCCGTCAACCGCCTGCCCGATCGCGAACTCGCCCTCCAACTTGTACCAGAAGAAGGGGCGGCCATCGGGCATTGTCAGCCTGGCCGGCATCACGCGCCAACTCTGGCCCCCATCGGTGCTCTCGTACACGCCCGCTTTGTCATAGGCCGCCTCGTCTGTGGTGACGTAGAGCGTCTCAGGATCGAAGCGGTCCATCAAGATCCTCGGGAAACTACCAATCTGCCTCGAGTCCAGGCCTCTACTGGCGGCAACCCAACTCTGGCCGCCGTCCGTCGTTTTCCAGACAGGCGGTTCGTTGTCCTGGCACCAGCGACAGGTGACATACAGGATGTCCTCGTTGGTGGGATGAACCGCCAGGTCCGAGGGATGAGCCAAAGGCATGTTGCCAGTGATGTCTTTCCAATGCTCTCCCAGGTCTTCGCTCCGGTAAACCTGGCCTTCGTAGGTGGTGGCGAACAAGACGTTCGCATCCCCTGCAAAAGCGCGCACTGCGGTCACGTTCCTGTCCCGCAGAGCCACGTGAGTAAAGCTTCGCCCTTCGTCTCTTGAGCGCCAGATACCACCCACCGGTGGGTCAGCCGGGCCAGTCCAGGCGCCTACGACAATCACGTCCGACAGGCTGCCCCCGTCCAGGTCGAACCGACGAGGATGAGCAGGATCGTATGGAATGGCTATAGACACCTGTGTGGGGAAAGAATTCTGAAAGCCCATCCCATCGGCGACGAATTCCCAGGAACGGCCTCCATTCCGGCTGCGGTGAATCTCACCGGTCGCTCCGCCCGCAGTTACCAGCCCGCCATCCGTGCCGGCTGTCACGTAGATTACTTCCGGGTTAAGCGGGTCCAAGGTGACAAAGCTCAGCCGGTAAGCACCCAAGTTGGAGGAAACTGAGACCCAACTGTCTCCGCCATTCTCGGTCTTGAACAGTCCGCCGTTGTCTGAGGACATGTAAACAACGTCCGGATTGGTGGGATGGGTGGCTATGCCCGTTGGCTTGCCTCCGCCAGTGGTGTCCAGTCTCTGCCACCCGCTTTTCTGCGCTGTGAGCAAAAATGACTGGCAACCACTATCGGCGGCCTCCCGCTCTGGCCAATCAGCAGTCTCTGGTTCCGGCCGACTTGACTCTGGCGAAGAATTCACGTCCAGGATGTCCTGCCGGCTTGAAGCAGCAATCAGGACCACCGCGATCATGAGTATCAGGGTGGCTATTTTTCTACAGAGGCGAGCCATTCAATTTCCCCATCCCTACTGCGATTCGGACCTGACCGATGTTTCGTTGGTTTACATCGTCAGGTATCGTTCAAATGCGGTGCCTTTGAACGCCCGGGCCACCTGCTCATAGTTTTCGAGGATGTCCTCCAGCGAGTCGGGATTTAACTTCATCAGGCCGGCCGTCAGAGGCACACACTGATTGACGTGCAGAAACTCGAGGATGCGGCGGGCTTCCGCGTCTCGATTTGCCACAAACGATTCGTACGAAACTTCGCAGTACCGCCTGTCTTTAAGCATGGTGCGATATTTTTCAATCTCTTTCGTCAGCCAGGTCAGGCGTCTTTTCAGTTTGCGCGGTGACAACCGAACGGTGACGCGTTCGACACTCGAAGACGAATGATATACACCCCGTTTTTGGGCGGTAAAATCGGACACGACGGTTTTCAGACAGTTTTCGCGCACGAGATGGATCACACCTACGTCGTTTTCCATAGCCCACTCTAAAATCTCAGGGTACTTGTCGGCCTGGCCATAGGCCAACCTGAGCCCCACCGCCTTGGGGCCATCAGCGGGCGCATATAGACCGGTCAAGAAAACATCAATGAGCCGCTTCCTGCGAAAGACATAGTCCATCTGTCGCTCTGCCGAGGCAGTCCGAAACTCATAAAACAGGCTGCCTGGGGTGTCAACTTGAAAGTACCTCAATCTTCTCCTGGTACTGAATACATACTTGTGACATTGTACCTGTGGATGACTGTCCAAAGATTGAATGAGGAGAGTGATGCCCGAACGACGGGCTGCCAGAATAATGAACCGATCCATTTCGATGCAACTCCTGATCTGTTGTGAATCCTGGTATTATAGCCCCACATGGGGCAGATTACCAAAGCGGATAACCAAACTCCACGAGGTGTTTCCTACACAACCACACAAACCACCTGTTCGTGACCGGGTGAAGGTGCCCCCGCCAACAGTCGGTGGTTGAGGCTGAGGCACCAGAATCTTGTACTTGAGCACACGGCCTGAAATCAGGATCCTGGACTGCCCGCTGTAACATTCCCTCGGTGAAATCTATTTCCAAGAAGTCACATAGCCTCTTCAGGTAGGCCCTGGGATCACTGACCAGGTCTTCACTCTTCAAGAGATAATATCGGCCAGGACAACGTTGCTGATATTGATGATGCAACTGCACCACGCGCAGCCAGGTAATGATGACGTCGAGGCTCAAATAGAGTTCGAAGATTGCCGTCGAGCGTTGAAAGAGACGATACCGTCGAGTATAACTCTGCTGCACGTGTGGCTCCCTCTTCTTCAGGACAAAGATGGTGCGCGGGTCGCGAAACGTATGGATGATTTTTGCGTTCGGAAACCACTCGAGCAGGGTCGGCACGTAGTGAACGTGGGCTGGCGTCTTCTCACCGCGGATCGGTTTGCCATTGGCATACAAGGTCATGCACAGGTCGAACAAGGACCGCTCGCTGCGATCGGACGCCAACAACCGGCGCAGGAAATCTTCACGCCCGACACGTTCAGGAGCCCAGCGCCCGCATGAGTCGTAAATGGTATCCACGATCTTCTTTGCGCCAACATCTGTCGAAATGTCACCGACCTCTGCCAACTTCTGCCACAGGCCCGGGGTTGCCAGCCTCCTCAAGAGGAGCGTCTCGCCCCACTGCGCGACCTTCCCGGAATCGCCCAGGATATTCCGCAACAAATTTGCAGCCGTCGTCGGCCCCCCAAAAAAGTGGGTTTCGTTACAAATCGCGACATCGTCAGAGCAGTTCAACGTACTTCGCAGCACACTCGTGCCCGTTCGCGATGATCCCACGATGAACACATACCCAGGTTGGGTCATCGTGCACCTCTGAGCAGACCCCACACCAGCCTGTCGCGCCCGCTCAGCAACTTACAGGCGAGACAGTATCGCTTCGCCCCCTGTCTACAACGCAACATATAGACCAGGAGGTTCTTACCCAACCTGTATCTGACGGGCAGTGTACTCACAAAATCCATCAGGTCATAGTCGAGCAGTGGCGTGAACGATTCGACGGCACAGTTCTTTACGTAATTTAGCGGGCCAAAATAGTGTCTGGTACGAACGTCCAAATAGAAATAATTCCTCCGGTCGTGTACGTTTCTGCCGCTGTACCTGGAAGAGAGATGGCGAATCGTCTCTGCATCGAACTCACAAAACGAGCGGTAGTAAGAAGGTTGCAGTACTTTTCGGTATCTTTCTATGTTTTGTAGAGCCTTGAGGCCTATCGAAAGAAACATCGTGTGCTCGTCGTGCACCTTGAGCCATTTCGCACTCCCAAAGCAGTGGTCCCCTCGCAGCATGATGTCAATACCTTGTTCCCTGATCTTGTGAAATACATCGTAGGATTCGGGGAAATCGGTGAGTCCTTCACCCAGCAAGATAAAGTCCCGAAAGTTGCCAACGATCTCTTCTGCGGAGAGCCTGTAGAACCTGTGCTGCGTGCCCAGTTTCTGCGCCAGCCTCCTGGCAATCGCACAGTCGCTGCCGGGGACATCTTCCTCCCGTCCCCACGAGATCGTATGCAGTTCCTGAGCACTTTTTTCCTCAAGACAGCAACCCAAAATACCCCTCGAGTCATACCCACCACTCAACGGTATGCCATAGGTGTTGTCCGTGCGGATACGCCGGCTGACGGCCTGACGAAGAAGCCCGGCCATCGTTTCCTGGTAGTGCTCTGAGCCCCGGTCTTCACCGCCTGTCTCAAAGTCGTGCTCCCAATACTTATGCCGGGCCATTCCACCCGCCGTCAGTTTGAGCACAGTGGCCCTGTCCATGGTCTCAAGCCCCTCGATCAACGTGTGTTCCCTCGTAAAGTGACCGTTGGTCAGAAAGTCAGCCACGGCAGCCAGGTTGAGTTTCCTTTCGAGTGACGGCACCAACAAGAGGCTCTTCATCTCCGGTCCAAAGTAAAACGTCCGGCCATCGCTAAACCAGAAAAGCGGTTTATAGGCTACCCTATCGTTGGCAACAAGTACCGCATCTTCGTCTTCATCCACGATGACAATGACAAAGGAACCGTTCAGAACAGATGCAAAATCCAGCCCCCTTTTCTCGTACAGGCGATAGATGAATTCCAACGGGTCAGAATCCGCAACGTCGTCATTGCAGATCTCCCCATGCAGGAAGACCTTGACCTGGCCATTGCGTGCAGAATAGGGCTGCTTACCTTCGTTAATGATCCCCAGGTTCACACGCGAAATCGCTACCGTCCCTCTGGCATTGACGTAATCGTCCACCTGGTACCAGTCCCGATGCCTGATCGCATCGCGCATCGCCGGCACGAGACCAGGGCCTATCTCAGCGCCACTCAGGCTGACCACTCCCACTAATCCTGGCATCCCATCGTCTCTCCTTGCTATTGGGGAATACCGCAACCGTCCAAAAGGCGGCGATATAGGGCCAGATGCTCATCCGCCTGCTTCTGGGCGCTAAACTCCGCTGCCACCCGCCGCCTGGCCGCCGCTCCCATCGCCTGGGCCAGGGCCGAATCAGAGAGAAGCCGCTCGATGGCCTGTGCCAGCCGCTGGCTATCGCCCGGCGGCACCAGGATCCCCGTCTGGTCGGGCGCCATCACCCGCACCGTGCCCGACACCTCTGTCGCCACAATGGGCAAGCCACTGGCCATCGCCTCCAGGAGCGACATGGGCAGGCCCTCCCACAAGGAAGGCAGGACGAAAAGGTCGCTGGCGGCCAACAACTCCGCCACATCGGAGCGGTTTCCCAGAAAGCGAATGTGGTCGCCCAGGTTCAGTTCCTGGACCTGTGCCTGTAATTTCTCGCGGAGATCGCCATCTCCGACGAACAGAACGCCCAGGTCCGGGTATTTCGGCACAATTGTGGCAGCCGCTTCGATCAAATATCGGTGCCCTTTCGGCTCTCGGAGGGTAGCGACTACAACGATCAGAGGTGAGTTCACCTCCACCCCCAATTGCTTCCGTATCGCCGCTCGATCCACCGGCCGGCCGTATCGTTTGACGTCAACGCCGTTATAAATCACGATGATCTTATCTTGAATGGGACCGATGGTTTCCAGCATGGCCTGGCGGACTTGGTCCGACACCGCGATAAAGCCGCCAACCAGGTGCGACGCGAGTCGATACAACCAACGATGGCTATACCTTTTCGGAATCAACAACCACTTGTGTTTTCGCAGCCTGGCTGCCGTCAGATCAAAGCGGGCGCTATGAAACGTCCACAGAACCACGCGGAGATCGGTCGTATGAAGCAGAAGCAAGACCAGAAAATCGAGACTCCGCAAAAGGTGCGTCTGGACGACGTCAATGTGGTGCTTCTCGACCAGTGCGGCTAATGATTTCCAGATGCGCACCATATCCGCGATGAACAAAGGAAGCGCTACGATGCTGTAACGCCGTTGAGGCAGCACCTCCACCGGAACGCCCGCCTGCTCTATCTCTCGGCGCAGCGGGCCATCCTGAAACGTACATACGACAGGCTGGCAGTCACCTGATGCTAGGAGATATTCCACCAGCGTACGGACGACCTCTTGTGCACCACCGATATTCAGGTTACTGATGACGTGCATCACACTGAGTCTACCATTCTGCATGGATGGTCACACCCTTTGACCAGACTGTAGCGCATATCCCCGCATGGTCATGAAACGCACACCCGGAAAGGCTGCCATATAGGAAAATAGCGCGCGGGTCAGGTCCAGGCGCAACTCCGGGTTGGGTTCACGCAGGCGATGTCGCAACTTCAAGCCGTGCGTGCGCAATTTTCGGACCGATAGACTTGACCATCTGAGACGCGCATACGGCTGGAACCCGAATTCTACCGGATGGGCCAGGTAGACGATCGGCTTATTTGTGTGGCAGGCTTCGGCGTACAACAGCCGGAACAACGCCTTCATAAGCGGCAGCCGCAACGTGTACAGCGTTGACGAGATGAAAGGAATCATCAAGGCAGATACCGGCACCTCCAGGATATTGAGGTTACCCCGCTTGAAGGCATTTTCCCTGTGCGGATGATAGGGTGAGCGCGGGGCCACCAACCAGCCCATGTTGATCAGATTAGAACTCACCAGGTCCAAGCGCTGGGAGCACACGGAAGAGTCGGTCAGGTAGCCGTACTCGGCCAGCAGTTCCAGCGTGGTCGAGGATACTTTGACGCGCGGCCCCCGGAAGGCCGTGATGGCGGTACCGGCCACCTCCTCCAACAGGCGAGTAGCCTGTTCGATGTAGCGGCGCTGCATATCCCGGGGCATCCGGTTGTATTCCTCTTCGTCCCCGTGAGTCAAACCGTGACAGCCAATCTCGTGTCCGGTTCGTTTCATCTCGGCAATTTCTTCTGGATGCCGCGTGGCCTCCTGGGAGACAAAGAAGAACGTCGTTGGGATCCCCAGTTCCTGGCACAACTCGCTTGCCGTGCGCAGGGTCTGTTTTTTCTCTGCCCAGCGGCGGCCAAACGGGTCCACGTCCCAGGTGATCAACACCGGCACCTGATCAGGCATCGTGGGTGTCCTCCAGCACCGTTTTCACGGTCGAGCCACGCAGCCAACGTTCGTGTGTCCCGATCACCGCGCCGGCCAGGGCAAATGGGAGCAATTTAACGATAGGTTGTGTTTGAATCTGGCTATATGAACCGATGAGAAAAGACAGCATAACACCCCAATAAACTGCGATCACTTCCGGTTTGACGAACCCCGACCAGCCCGGAGCACGCGCTCTGAAGAACAAGCGCAAACTGTTCACCAGCGGTAGCAGCAGGAAAATCAGGTAAGGCAGAAAACCGATCAAACCGCTGCCAACCAGGATGTGCAGGTAATCGTTCTCAATGGCGGCGAAATTTCCGTGCTTCCCGTCGGTGCGAAAACTTCCTGACTTTTCCGCATAGTGACCAAATCCCCAACCCCGGACAGGTTTGGCCAGCCACATATTGTAGCCCGCCGTCCAGCGTGACTCTCGCCCCTCCATCGTAGAAACCTTGCTGTTGACCCGCTCCTCGACCACCGCGCTCTCGCTAACCTGCTCCCAGGTCACCCAGAGGGTGAGGGCGGCGACGAAAACGATGACCAGGAACACCTTGCGGAATTGAGGATAGAGGAACTGGATGATAGCCAGGCTAAGCAGTAACGCGTACCACGACGAGCGGTTGTACGTGAGAAACAGGCCATAGGCCTGCACGGCCAGCATTCCCACCAGCAGAATTTTCCGGATGACAGGTTTGCTCTCGAAAAAAAGATAGAATGCGAGCGGGATCGTGGAGGTGAAAACGCGCGCAAAATTGCTCGCTCTGCCCAAAAGGCCCCGGATCATCTGCAGACTCTCGGTATAACTCGTGTCGAATGCCTCGGGGCCCTTTTCTTTCTGCACGAACAGGATATTGCCAGTTGAGTGTTCGTAGATGGCATACACAGCCACCGCCAGGCCCAAAATCACCATTGCCAGCAACAACTTGTGCAAATCTTCTCTATTCCGCACCAGGTTCTTGGCAAAGAAATAAATGATGAGAGGACCAAAGTGCATGGTAATCGCCATCTGAACCACGCCCTTGGGGTCCAGAGCCAGAGGTGCGGACGCCATGATGCCGATGGTCGTGGCAACGATACAGACCTCTGCCAGGCCGATGCGGGCGAAGCGGAACATGCCGATGGCCGCCCGGGCCAGCATGAAAATCATCAGAAAGGCGATGATGAAACGGCTGAATTCCAGATCCGGGATGCCGGCCCCCATGGGAATGTTGATCACGGTTTCGACGAAAGGCGTGAACATCAACCAGATCAGGACGCCGTCCAACGGTTTGTTGACGATAATCAGCATCACAACAAGAATGCCCAAAACGGAGACCGTCAGTTCGGCAGTTTCCGACGAACGAAACAGGCTACCCAGCAAGACACCCAGGCCTATGGCAGCGATGCCGATAAACACCTTTTGAAACCTGGAGAGAACAGGTGAAGCATGGGTGACTATTGATTTCAGAGGTCTCTTGAGGATCATCATGAGTACTTTACGATGCCTTTCAGACCAGCCACCAGTTGTCGCGCCTGCTGTGCGGCAAACACACACATCTGGTATTGCCGCTCCAGGCCTGCCGGATCTTTCCACCGACGTTGTCCCAGATAATGGGTATGCAAACGCTCGATCAGTGAGCGGGACATGACCCACCGAAAGACAGAACCGGCCAGGCTTACATCCGCTTCGTGCAAAAGGCCGGTTTCGCCATAACCGGCTTGAAAGGCCAATGCTCTGTCCTGGTCCAGGTAACCGCCACGCCAGGCAAACCAGAACGTAGCCAGCATCAGGTCATAGATCTTCAGGTCAAGGCGGGCCTCGTTGAAATCCAGCACAGCCGGGGGCTGCCCCACACGAAAGAGAACGTTCCATGGGGAATAATCGCCATGGATGACCAGTTTCGACAGGCCTGAACACCCTTCCACCACGCCTTCCAGCTCGAGCATTTCAGCGAGCGCATCCAAGCGGGCGCGAGCCCACTCGTCGGTCGGCTGGATGGGAGTTGGCCTTTGCAGCAAGGGACGAATATCTGCCAGCGCCTGTCGAAACCAATCTCCCTCGCGCCATCGTTTGTGTTCTGTCAGACGGTAGCCGTTCCATTTATAGGCGGAAGGGAGCAGATCTGCAACAGCCTGGTGATATTCGCCCAGGGTGCGCCCACACTGCATGACAATACCCCGCCAGGCAGCCGGCCACCACAGGAAATTCGCCGGAGAGTACCCATCCATAAATTCGTATACGCTGTACAGGGCCCCATCAATCGCAACCCAGGCCTGACCGGCCTGATTGACGAGCATGCGCGGCGCAGGAAAACCACGCGCTTGAAGATGGTCTAACACCTGCTGTTCATATACCACGGCATTCTCTGCCAGGTGATGTCGCCTGAACACAAACTTGCCCTGCGAGGTAGTCACGACGAAATTCAGGCTGGCGCTGCGCCGGGCACGATAACACACCTGTATCTCACCCAGTTGATACAAATCGGCCAGGTGAGTCAGAACCTGGTACAACGCAACGTCCGGCTTTTGACCAGGGAGCAGTTGCGACAGCACATAAGCGGGCTTGGGAATGCGGACCATTAAGAACAACTCTGTTCGACCGTATTGTCAGACAAGACCGTGATTTCAGATCGCTCTGTATGCTTCCAAGAACCACGCAAAACACCCGAGATCTCCAGATACTCCAGCAGGAAGACGAGTAGCACGCCCAGTAAGACGCTCGCGACTGCCCCAAGCACAATGAACTTGACGTCAATGGCTGCAACCGGCTTGCGAGGAGGGCGTGCGGGAGTGATGATCTGGATGGAGCCCGATTCTAGTGTCTGATTCTCCTTGATCTGTGCCTCGGTTCGCTTGTCCAACAGAAAATTGTGAGTAGCACGCACTCGCTCAACGCCGTCGACCAGTTCGGTATACTCACCTGACAGCGCAATCATGTTTTGCAGTTCAGCCTCGCGTTTCAGTATCGTCTCCTCAAGCGCCTGAGCCTGGGCTACGTTCCCTGTCGAGTTGGCGAGGTCACCTTGCAACCTCAGAGAGCGGATGAGTTCGTACTGGCTGCTCAGCGCTTTGTTCAGATCTCCAATCTTGTTGTCAATCTGGAATTGGATCAACTCCGCCTCAGCGGTTGCCAGTTCTTCCCGGGCGGCCTCCAGTTCCTGTTCGATGAACCTGCGCGTGCTGGCCGTCGGCTGCGCCAGCAATTGGCCATATTGCTTCAGGCCTGTTTCAACGAGCGTATTCGCCAGCAGGGCGGCCGTCTCAGGATCCGAGGCACGCACCTTTACGTGGACCAGTTGCGAGTTGTCAGGGAGATCTATCGTCACCCTCTTGCGCAATTCACTTCCGCTCATGCGAACGTCCGGAAGTGCCTCGAGAGTGCCATAGGCAACGTCCCCCTCCAACAGGAACTCGTTCAGGCTGATGCGAGTCTGTTCGATTTCATCGCGCAGTGCCTGCTGGCCAAACTTGCTGTAGAGTGGCACCTCTTGAGGTGGCGGGGCACTGACGTACATTGTCACAGTGGCCTCATAATTCGCTTCCGTCAAGTAAGCGAGCACCAGCAGTGTGCCCACTGTGGCTGCGACGAACAAAGTGACTACCCACCACCATTTTCGGACAATCCGAAGGTATCTGAGTATCTCTGGAATCTTCATATAGATCTAAATCCCCTGGCTTCAAACTCTCTGTGTAAGATCAGCCTGTTCCGACGGCGTGAGGACGGTCTGGTATATGTGCTGCACTGTTGCGACGTGCTGTTCCAGTGAAAAGTGTTCCTGTACGAAGCGGCGAGCACGTTGGCCGATCACTTGAGCCTGCCCGCGGTCCTGCAAAAGTTGCTGGATGGCCCTGGCCATCAAGGGTGCGTTCCTGGGAGGGACCAGTAGACCGGTAACCTGATCTTCGATCATGTCCAGCACCCCTCCGGCGGCAGTCGCGACGACGGGCCGGCCGGCCGCCATGGCCTCCGCGATCACCCGCCCGAAAGGTTCCGGCTCAGAGGCGCTATGCACGACCACGTCGGAGGCAGCCATGATACGAGGGACATCGGCCCGAAAACCGGTGAAAATCACGTGACCGGACAGCCCCAGGTCCGTGACCAATTGCTGCAACTCCTGACAGTAAGCCTGATTCCGGGGACTGGAGTCAGAGGCTCCGACAATCAAAGCCTTTGCCTCGGGCTGCGTCTGGATCACCTCAGCCATTGCGCGCAAGAAGTCATCGTGGCCTTTCCACCAAACCAGCCGGCCCACGTTGCTGATCAACCAGTCCTGATCGGTCAGCCCAAACTCGGCCCGCAATGCAGCGCTGTGGTCGGTGGGCCCCAAAATTCCTACAGTGATCGGGTCATAAACGACCTGTCCCCTGCTGGCAGGAATACCCTGGCTACGGTAACACTGCTCGACGGCTCTGGACATGTAGATAAAAGAATGTACGGAACGGGCCAGGTATCTATCTACAAATGACAGGCGACGCAGTCCCCGGACGTGGCAAACATGCGGCACACCAGCCAGCCGGGCAGCGATGATGGCCGCCCGATTCAGACTATTGTTACAATGGACGAGATCAATCGCCTCGTCGTCGATCACACGGGCCAGACGCCGGGCCAGGGGCCAGTCGCGCCACACTAACAAGAAGGCTTGTTTGACAGCCCGATAACCGGCAGCCAACCAGTTGCCATAATGGCTCAGGCTGGCGGCGATGTCCCGTTGAGAACTGGCCGACGGCGCCGTCGTGGGTGGCTGCTTATTCAGCACAATCACCCGCACTCCAAGGGCCAGAAACCGCTCACGGTAAGGGTTAGGTCCATGAAAGAGAACGAGCGGTTCGTAGCGGCCGGCGTCCAGCCCGCGCACCAATTCATACAGGCCGACAACTGACCCTCCCACAAATGCAGGTTCTTCTACATACAAGATGCGGCGACGTTTCAGGTCCATCACATTCCTCTACCCAAAGCCTTAGCAGCCAGTTGAGCCTGAATCACCTCAGACAATTGTTCCCCCCGGACCTCCCAGGTGTGTTGGGCGGCGATCTTCCGCCGGGCCTGGCAGCGCTCCGGTGCTGTGTCAGCCAGAGCCGCGCGCACCGCCTGCGAGAAACGCTGGGGGCTATCGGCCAGCTGGATGTACTGGCTGAATTCGCGTGCCGCCGGAATGTCCACCGAAGCCACCGGTAGCCCGGCCGCCAGGTAATCGTAGAGCTTCAGCGGGCTTACGTGTTCAGCGTGGCGATTTTGCAGGTAAGGCATAAGCCCTACCTGAAAACCTTTTACGTAGTGCGGCACCTGAGATACATCTACCGGTCCCAAGTGATGCACGTTAGGTAGCGCGCACAATGCCCGCCATGTTTCCGCCTGCCGGGAAACCATCACCTCCCCCAACAAGACCAGTGACCACCCAGGATTTTCTTGGGCCAATTCCTTGAGCATGGTGAAATCGAGCCTATCGCCGATGAGGCCGATATATCCCAGGCGAGGACAGGCGATGGCTCGCAAGTCGTCAGGCAGATGTGGATCGGCCAGCGCATCGGCATACGCCTGATAATCCACCCCATTGGGGACCAGAACCGTATGGGGATTGAATGGACGTTTGGCCTCATACAGTTTCTCGGAAACGACGATCACAGCATCCACCTGGGCCATTATCTGCTCTTCCTGTTTCTCCATTCGGTGACGGCTGGCCAGCATACTCTCACTACGATACGTCGTATATTCATCCACCACGTGGTACAGAAGCAGGCTGGCCGATGGTATCTCGTGGATCAAGTCCACCATGCTGGGGTGGGAGAACCACACAATCGGCTGGAACATGTGCAATCTATACAGGGCGTTCCGGATGTAGAGCCGCCTGACCATGCTGGCAAGCCAGTTGAAAGGAAAGCGCCCGATCACAGGAGCCCATATCGGATAGCGAAAGACGAACAGATTCTCCGAGACCTGCCGCAGCGACGAACGACATAGATCAGATAGCCCCAGATCATGCCGACGGGAACCAGCCAGCGTTGACCAGAGATGGAGTCGCCTTTCGATAAACAGCACCTTGTTCTGCCTGGCGAAAACCGACATGAGTTGCTGCCGGTTGCGCCATAGGCCATCCCACTTGCTGGGCGCGAAGTAGACCAGGTTATGTCCTGCCAACATTTTGCTCTCTACAGTTCACCTTCAAGGACTTCTACGCTGCTGTTTGTGTACGTGGCGACGACTGTAATTCTATAGTAACACACTTCCGTTCACATAGTGTGAATGGGACGTAAGATATTTCTTAAAATCCGCCATGCCAGAACGTTCATCAACCAGATTCGTTACGTGTCAAGGAAGCGACGATGCCACAACTCAAAGGTCACCAGCACTCCCAACTGGTAGGAAACGTTTCGCTGCCCGCTCATGTGATCGCTCACCAGTTGCCGGATCGTCTCCGGTCGAAAGTAGCCCCGCTCCAACGTGCGGGGACTGAGCAAGATCCCCTCAACCCACGCGCGGTTCGCTGTCTGCAGCAGATAAGACAGACCGGCGAAATTGTATGAATGATGCCTTAACCACGCTGGCCGGGCAAGCCCCAAGCGGGTCCCCAGTCGTTTCAGCCTTTGCCACGTCAGTTGCCACACCCATCTCAGCCCGTGTGGCTTCGCCGGCGCCCCTTCTGGCAGGCGAGCCAGCGCAGGGGAAAGACGGGCCAACACCATGCGGTGGATCTTGCGGTTCCAGCGCAGATGCGGCGGTACGCGCAGCGCAAAATCCACCACATCGTAGTCATAGTACGGTTCCCGGTATTCCAGGCGATGGTTAATGGTGAAAAGGCCTTGCAATACTGAGCGCCTATGGTACCCCAACAAACGATGGGCGTCGTAGATATTGTCCACCGAGTTGGGGCTCAACTTAGCCAGGGCTGATTCCAACGAGGCAAACGCCCGCTCTTTGATCCGCGGATAGTACTGCTCGCTGAACAAATGGGCCATCTCCTCCTCACGAAAGGGATGATTAGTGACCCGAAACAAGTTCATGGCCAGACCATCCTGCATAGTCAGCAACTGGGGACGATAAGAGCGGAAGGTATAAAAAAGAATGTCCGCCCCGTTGCCCAACATCATCACCTGGCACTCGTCAGCCATCGCGTGAAGGGCAAAACCGTGTGAATGCAGGCAGCTCAACAACCCCTCCCCCCGTTCGACAGTCTGTTCCGCATACGCAGACAGATAGTCCTCTGCCAGATAGAGCGTCCGCTGAGGAACACCTGCTACCCGGGCCACTTCCTGGGCACGGCAGATGTCCTGGCTGCCAGGCAGACCATACGTGTACGTACGCAGCGATACCCCCAACACCTGCGTCGCTACCGCCAACAACGTGCGCGAATCAAGCCCACCGCTCAACGGCAGCCCCACCACCACTCCCTCGCGCAGGCGCCGCCTGACGGCCTGCGACAACAAGTCAACCATCTCCTCCACCCACGCCTCCTCCGAACGCTCCGCACTCACCGGCGCATACTCCAGGCTCCAATAACTGCTCCGGCTTACCACCCCATCGCGCACGGTGAGCACTGTCGCCGGAGGCAGCAGGTGAATCTCGCGAAACAGCGTCTTGTCCCCCATCACGTGCTCAAAGGCAAAGAACTCGGCCACCGCATCGTCATCTATCTCCCGACTCACACCCTCCAACGCCAGCAACCCCTTGATCTCCCCCGCAAATGCAAACAGCCCGGGACCTTGCGTGTAGTAGAGCGGCCGCAGTCCAAACCGATCGTTCGCCAGCACCAACTGGCGACGTTCCACGTCCCAAACGGCCAGCGCGAACACGCCCTGCAACCGACAGAACCCCCCCACCCCCTCACTCTCATACAGATACAGGGCCAACTCAGGATCGCTGGCCTGCATGGCCGGATACCCTTTCCGGGCCAACTCCTGGCACAGTCCTCCGGTTTCAAACAGTTCACCCTCCATCACCAAAACCAACGTCCCGGCCGCGTTGAAGACAGGCTGTGCACCCGGATTGAAGACTCCCAAGGACTCGCGTCCCAGGGCCACCCCGGTGACCTCGTTGACCCACCGATCTCTCACCCGTTCGTGACCCGCGTGCAACGCTTCCCCCATGCGTTCAAGACGGGTCAACAGGTCCGTCGAATCACGGCAAACAAGGCCAAACAAACCAGGCATCATGATCTCCTTGCATTGTGGCTGCTATTACAGGCCCATCAACGTACCCATCAGAAGCCCGCTCATCTGCTGGCTGCCCCAAGGTGAAACGAGAGAAAACGGAACCAGCCCTCGCCGCTTGGCTTGGGCGCAAGGCTGGGCCGCTTTCTACCGTCTCCTGTGGGGTAAGTCCAGTATACCACAGGTCCAGCCCATGGTCAACGCTCCTCGGGGCGAGCAGTTCATACTGGGACCGCCCGCTGCTGGGCTTTTTGCTCCAGTAAGGCCAACCGGTACCGCTCACAGGAGCGGTTCTCGCGCGCTGCATCGTTGGCGAAGCGGCGGCAGTTGGCCGCTAACGTGGGTAGCCGCAGCCGCTTGTAGTACTGGCGGAGGAGGAGATCGGTTTCCATTCCAGTCCTCCTGCCCCAGAGGTTGGTTGTACCGACGCAAGTCTGGTAGCGCGACCTGCGGTGGGGGCAAGCCTATGCGGGCACTCAGGTCGAGGCGGGTCTGGACCGCTGAAGATGATACACGGTCGGATCGGTTATCAAATACAGTTCTGGCTGCGTACAGGCTCATTAACGGAAGCAAGGGCTGGCCCATCCCTGCGGCCAAACAAGAGGACAACGACGAATGCAGTTCCTTAACCTAGTCAAGGAAGCGACGATGCCACAATTCAAAGGTCACCAACATCCCCAACTTGTACGAGACGTTTCGCTGTCCACTCATGTGATCGCTCACCAGTTGCCGGATCGTCTCCGGTCGAAAGTAAGCCCGCTCCAACGTGCGGGGACTGAGCAAGATCCCCTCGACCCACGCGCGGTTCGCCGTCCGCAGCAGATAAGACAGATCGGTAAAATGGCACGAGCAACATTTTGACTGCGTTGGCCAGGTGATGCCCAGTCGGCCCCCCAGTCGTTTCAGCCTCTGCTGCCCCAGTTGCCACGCCCGTCTCAGCCCGTGTGGCTTCGCCGGCGCCCCTCCCGGCAGACGGGCCAGCGCAGGAGAAAGACGGGCCAGCGCCATGCGGTGGATCTTGCGGTTCCAGCGCAGGTACGGAGGTATGCGCAGGGCAAAATCCACCACATCGTAGTCATAGTACGGTTCACGGTATTCCAGGCGGTGATTGATCGTGAAAAGCCCCTGCAAGATGGAACGCCTATGGTAGCCCAACAGCTGGTGGGTATCATAAATGTTGTCCACCGAGTTGGGAGTCAATTCGGCCATGGTGGACTCCAGCGAGGCAAGCGCTCGTCCTTTCACCCGCGGATAATACTGCTGGCTGAACAAACGGGCCGTCTCCTCCTCGCTGAAGAGACTATTGAGCTGAAACAAGTTGCTGATCACATCACCCTGCATGGTCAGCGACTTAGGATAACGAGAGCAGTAGGTATAAAAGAGAACATCCCCCCCGTTACCCAACATCATGGCCTGACACTCGTCAGCCATCGCATGGAGAGCGAAGCCATGGGAATTTAGACAGTTCAGCAGCCCCTCAGTTCGCTCAACAGTCTGTGCAGCATAGGCAGACAGGTAGTCCTCCGATAGGTAGAGCATTCGATGGGGGACGCCAGCTATTCGGGCGGCTTGTCGGGCACATTCGACGTCGCGGCTACCGGGGAGGCCGTAGGTGTAAGTAGGCAACTGGGCTCCCAATGCCTGGGTGATTGCAGCTAACAGTGTGCAGGAATCGAGTCCCCCACTCAGCGCAAACCCCACAGTAACACCCTTTTGCAGGCGGCGTGCGACAGCCTGTGACAGCAAGTGCACCATCTCCTCCACCCAGGCCTCCTCAGAGCGATCAGGGCTAAACGGAGCGTATGCCAGATTCCAATAAGTATGTTGGTCCACCACACCATCGCGCACGGTGAGCACTGTCGCCGGAGGCAGCAAGTGGACCTCACGAAAAAAGGTCTTGTCCCCCAGGACACATTCAAAGGCAAAGAAATCGGCCACTGCATCATCGTCTATCTCCCGACTCACACCCTCCAATGCCAGCAACCCCTTGATCTCCCCTGCAAACGCAAATAGCCCAGGCCCTTGCGTGTAGTAGAGCGGCCGCAGTCCAACCCGATCGTTCGCCAGCACCAACTGACGACGTTCCACGTCCCACACGGCCAGCGCAAACACGCCCTGCAACCGACAGAACCCCCCCGCCCCCTCACTCTCATACAGATACAGAGCCAATTCAGGATCGCTGGCCTGCATGGCCGGATACCCTTTCCGGGCCAACTCCTGGCACAGTCCTCCAGTTTCAAACAGTTCACCCTCCATCACCAAAACCAACGTCCCGGCCGCGTTGAAGACGGGCTGTGCACCCGGATTGAAGACCCCCAAGGACTCGCGTCCCAGGGCCACCCCGGTGGCCTCGTTGGCCCACCGGTCTCTCACCCGTTCGTGACCCGCGTGCAACGCTTCCCCCATGCGCTCAAGGCGGGTCAGCAGGTCCGTCGAATCACGACAAACAAGGCCAAACAAACCAGGCATCATGATCTCCTAGGCAAGACGATGGCCCTGATGCGCGCTCCCCAGCGGCGTAAGCGCGGCGGAAGAATTCGCCTTCCCAAAGGAGGCTTGTCTTTGACATGGGCGATTAGCCACTCGGCAGTAATGAGCCCCCCTTGTTTCTCTGCAATCTTCATCATACTGGCATTGGTATCCAGGATGTAAGTAAGCCCGATTTTCCCCTGCTTGAACAGGTACTCGCAACAGGCGGTCCGCACAGCAGGATACATCCCGCGTCCTCTAAACTCGGGCAACGTTCTCGCTACCCCAACCATGCCAGCCCGATCAGTCTCTTGGGTAACCAGGGCGGCCGAAACAATTCGCCCTTCTAACTCGATCAAAAAACAGCGTCCCGCTTCAGCCATGGCCCTCCGAATCTCGTGTGCGATGTCTTCCTCAGTCCTGTGGGGGCTACGGAACTCGTAATCCCTGTATAGTTCTATCAACGAGGGGATATCTTCCTCGGTAGCGGCCCGCACCGGATAATCGTAACAAGGCACAAACCGTTCAGGGTGCATCTCCCAGAAATGGCAGTGCTTCATAAGGATGTGGACCCGAGAATGTAAATTTCCTATTGCTGGCTGAACATAGGTATTTTTCCCCACCAACGTGTTTACCTTAGATGCCAGGGCAAATTTCCCCAGCCGGGCCAACACGCTGGGATCGTCACTGGCCAGGCAACCAAAGCGAGGTTTGCTATCATTATCGGCAAATAAGACTCCCACTAACTGCCCCTTGTCGAATGCACCCCAGAACGTCACATATTCACACTCGAGTCCATGGGTTTGCAGGCCATGTATCAGGTATACATTGTGCAGCGGGTCCCGATCCAGATATGAGCGGACGATGTCGCGATCTTCGTGGGTTAGCAAGCGAATCACTTTACCCCTCTATCAGATAACTCTTTCCTCAATTTTCTCCACTTCCACCATCCCCATCGGCCAACCTGTATATAGCAACGTATTTTATCGCTCCACCCCATTCGAACACGCCTTATAGAGGACAGGTATTCGAAAAGCCACCGCCACCTGGGCAACTGGGGTCTGCCTCTGTTTGACGGGGCAAACCACGCCGCGCGTTCATCGCTATGGGGATTTGCCCGCATGGACGTCTGCGGATGGTCCCTGCGAAAGAAAAGGTGCTCAGGAACTTCGTAGAACTCACCGCGCAGTGCCAGTTCTCCCAGCAGAATCACGTCCGACGATATGTAACTGCCGATCAGGGGCGTCATCCCGAGGGTACTCGCCCGTATCACCCCAAAAATCGCATTGCACTCCCTCCCAGAGCGAAAAAGGTTATGGTAATGCGCGTAGCGCTCATAGGGTTTGGGCGAACGAAGGTCGAGGCCGTCAATGTAGTCTCCTATACAACTGCCACGTTCATCAATGATAGTCGTCCTGGGGTAGCACAGGATTACTGCAGGATTTCGATCCAATATCTCCACACACCGCTCCAGATACGTCGGCGCGCACAGGTCATCGCAGGCTGCCCACTTGAAATACTCGCCGGTGGACAACTCAAAGACGCGGTTGTAATTCCAGGCTGCGCCGAGATTCTGCTCGTTGCGGTGGTAACGAATGCGCCGATCCCTGGCCACGTAGGTCTGACAGATCTCCTGGGTCCTATCGGTGGATGCGTTGTCTGAGATGATGAGTTCGAGATCCTCATAGGTCTGAGCCAGGATCGCATCCAGGGTCTCTTTGATGAATCGCTCACCGTTGCATACGGGCATGCCGATGCTCACGCGAGGTCTACGGTTGCTCATATCAAACTACCTATGCGCACAAGATTTCAGGGACCAAACCCAGACTCTCGACCAGTCGCCGAATCTCGGTTTCATATACGGCGTTCATCACGACGATGACTTCCGGCTGATAGTCGCGCAGAAACTCAGGCGGCACGATTCCCTGCCCGGTTCCGGCAACAACCATACCATGCTTGCGAGGATTGACGTCCACCACATATTCAACCTGCTCTCGAATCTTGAGCGTGTTCAAGAAAGACACACCCTTGGAACCGGCACCCCAGACCACCACCCGCCGCCCTGCCTGCGCCATCTGTTCGAGGCGACGCTCCCAGGTTTCTACCTTGCGGCGATACTGGTCGGCAAACGCTGCCACGTGAGCGGACATCCCTTCAAGGTCGCCACACGGGCCCGCGGTAAGGTCTGCGATGCCTTCACGGGGTACAGCCTCGAGGCAAAGAAACTGCCCTGCATACGTTTCGGCAAGGTCACACACGTCGAATCCACATAAAGCAAACAGGCGGGCGAGCGAACTGGGCCCGAAGTACGAGCAATGTTCGTAGATCAAGTCCCAGACCCCCAGGTCTCTCAACGTAAACAGCGCGTTCGGGACTTCAAAGAACACAATCGTATCTGTTCTGCGGCCGATCGAGCGGCGCACGCTGCTCACAAAGTCGCGAGGGGACTGAATATGTTCCAACACGTGGCGGCAGCAGATCAGATCGGCCCGGCAATCGGCGTAACGTTCAGAGTAAAAGTCTTGGACAAACGTCACCTGCCCTGTAACCATGTGAGTGTCCGGGTCAGGCACATAACTGCGGTCGAAACCGATCCCACGGTTGTCGCCAAGTTTGCACAGCAAGATCAAAAAGTCTCCCTTTCCACACCCGATCTCAATGATATCCTTGCCGTGCAAGTCATAGCGTTCGACCAGCCGGACAGCCAAGGACTCGGCGTAACGCTGAAAGCGTGGCGAGAAGTGCAACGAGTTTTCATAGGCCTGGCTGTACTCCATCAGCGCTGAATTGAAAGCCAGGTTAAAAACGTGGCCGCAAGCGCGGCAAAAGCCCAACCGCATGTCCCCCCGAGGGACCTGGAGGGCTTGTGCGGGGGTTGGCCAGAGCACATTGCAGTGGACAGGCACTTGAAGGATCTCGATAAACACAGCAATATCTGTCGAACTACAGACAGAGCATGTGCTTTCCAGTGACGCATGTTCAGTGCCGATCATCGTAGAAACTCCGGCTGCTATCCTCTAAACTTACAGTCAGACCGGTATAAGCCTGGCCGCGATACCCATCCTATCGAGGTCCCGCTGGATTTCGTCGCAATAAATCGGGTTCATGACGATCACGACGTCCGGTCTATACGTCTGGAGAAACTCGGGGGCCACAATCTCTTGCCCGGTCCCGGCCATGTACGTCCCACGTTTATACGGGTTGACGTCAACCGCATAGGCAATCTCATCCTGAACGTTGAGCGTCGTCAAAAACGCAACCCCCTTTGAACCCGCGCCCCAGATCACGGCCCGCCGTCCGTTTGATCTGATCTGCTGTAAATCACGGCGCCACTGGTCCAGTCTGGACGGGTAGTCTGCGCAAAAATGGGCCACGTCTTGTGCCAGCGCATCCAAATCGTCTTCCTGCTCCAGGGGCAGGCTGCCCTTTCCATCCCCTGGCCTGGCCTCGAGCATCAGGTACTGGTCGTCATAGTCCTGCCAAAGGTCAACGACGTCGAATCCACATCTCCGAAAGAGGCGGGCCAGTGATCCCAGGCTGAAATACGAACAGTGCTCGTAGTAAATGTCCCAGAACGCCAACTCGCGCAGAATGCGCATGACATCCGGCACCTGGAAAAAGACAACCGTGTCCGGCCGGCTCCCTACCGAACGCCGCACGGTGCTGACGAAATCAGCCGTAGGCTGAACGTGCTCCAGCGTCATCTTGCAGCACAGAAAATCACACTGGTAGTAAGCGTACTCTTCGGAGTAGAAGTCCGGGATAAATGTGATCTGAGCCTGAGCCTCGCTCTGGCCACGTTCGCCTGTATAGGCCGGATCGAACCCAACCCCGCGATTGCCACCGAGTTCGCAGAGCAAGGTCAAGAACTCCCCCTGCCCACAGCCGATCTCAATGATGTCTTTGCCGTGCAAATCGTAACGATCAATCAAGTGAACGGCCAGGTTCCGGTGAAAGGTGTTGAACGTGGGAGAGAACGCCTGGGTGGCCTCGTATTGGGGTGAATACTCGTGCAGAGTTGGATCAAAGGCCACGTTCGAGATAAACCCACAGGTTCGACAAAAGCCTAACGCGATGTCACCTTTCGGATAGCTCAGAGCCTCCTCCCGCGTCGGCAGAAGCAGAACACTATGCACAGGTACGCTCTCAAGTTCATAAAAAACTGGCATCCCCACTGAGCCGCAGTTGGGACACACGCGGTTTACCGGCATTGTTTTCTCCTCCATACAGGCAAAAGAGTTTCAGGTGAGTCAACTGGAGCGTTGACGGACTATGCACGGCAGAAAGATTTCATGCGTGTCGGATATGCTCGTGGTAAAGGTGGCCGTGATCACCCGGCTCCCGGTCATAGTCAAGGTGACAGGGTTGGTACTCCCCACCAGGTCTCCACTCCAACGATCGAAGGCCCAGCCCCAACTGGCTGTCGCACTCAGTGCCACCGCCTGGCTGCAGCGATAGGTCTGCTGATCAGGGTGCTTCGTTACCTTACCTCGGCCGACAGTGTTGACCGTCAGGACATTTCGGTCTCCATCCTCCGGTGCGACGGGCGACTCAGTGTTGAAGAAGTAGTCAACGAAGGCGGTATGCGCTGGGTTGTCGCCGGAGTTCCCCACAAACGCACCCACCTTATTCACCGTGAGAACGTGCTGGAAACTGCCACTGGTCGTCCAATGCTCGCCGTCGAAAGAAAAGGACTGCGTCCACAGATCTTCTGTGCGCCTCACGCGCATATACAGAGGAGCAACGTTCGTATGCGTGATGACGGCGTTTATCCGCTGGCTTAGAGAGCCCCCATCGTAGACTGCCGCAAAGGCCCTGGTGTCCCCACCGCTGCTGAAAAAGTCAAAGCGGAGGAAACGCTGGTCTTGCTCTTGCTCGACGAGAACCCCCTGCATCTGATTGGTTGCGGTCAAGACAGACTCGAACTTGACCTCGATCTCAAAGTCCACGTCACTGGCCCGTTGCATAATGCGCGGGGCATACCGATTGCTCGAGGACAGCGTATGTCGGACGCCGGCAGGCACCGAGATTGACACCCAGGCATCCTGCGTGTGCGTCCCTGTCATCGTCAGCGTGGCATCCCCAAGCGGATTCACAAACTCCCACAATCCAGCGTCCAGGCTGCACGCATCGAAATCGTCGGATGCAAAGGCAGAGGAACTTCCCGTCGTCTTGAAAGTCAAGTCCACGGAACTGGCAGCATTGCCGCTATGATCTACAGAAGTCACCTGGCAGTGGTAGAGCGTCTCAGAAATAAGGCCGGTCAAGGTAATGGCATGTTGAGTGAGCAGCGCACTGTCCACGACGGTGCCGCCTTCGTACGCCGGGCTCCGGCCGTAGGCCACGCTGCTGGTGGCCGGTTCGTTGGTCGCCCAGGTCACTGTGGCCGACGTCTCACGTCGCACGATCTGGATGTTGCTGATCACCGGCGGTATGGTATCATCGAGAAATGGGCCGGGGGTGACGGCTACGTCGCCAAAACTGGCATCCACCTGGTGGGCCACGAGCAGCACAGCGCCGCCCTGAAGATCCGAACCATCGTCCTGAGCATAAAGATCCCATGCCGAGGGTTCAGGCTGGCCATCCTCCCACACCTTCAGGCCATACAAACCCCCTTGGCCTGTCATCGTTTCCACGTGCATCTTGAAGCTATAGCGAGTCCCGACGTCCAGGTGAACGCTGCCATTTTCGATTGGCTCGCTCTGGTTCAAACGCAGCACCAGATGAGGACCATAGTCCCTCCACCTATAATATCCATAAGCCCCCATGTGCCACCATTCGATCCTCGGCTGTGTGCTCCCCTGATGCCCTCGCCAGCGTACGAGAATACCCACGCCACCGCTGTCTGGGTCCGGCGGGTTTGCGTTCACAGTGATTGGGACCGTAACCTCGTACTCGTCCCAAGACACGTCACCAAGCGCGACCAAACGGTCGTAGCCAAGCACTAGCGGGCGAATGCTGTCCCCTTCCAGGGTCCACACACCATCTACAATCTGAGCCACATCGGGTATGGCTGTGACAGAACTCCAGTCTATGGAGTACGTCTCAGGCCAGACATTGCCACTGACGTACTGGACGGTCACTGTCTCGACCGTTTGGTTGCTGATAGTGTCGGTGGCGGTAATCACGACCTGATTCAATCCGCCCACGAGGTCCGCGCGCGCGATCTCGACGTTAAAATCGCCTTCGCTGACGAGGCGGGAATTGCCAGGTCCGACCGAGAGGGGCAATTCCGGCCCACTGTTCAGAGCATAGGTGAGCGAGCCGATGCCGTCCGGGGCCGACGCGTTACCCAGGACGTTGATCCACTCCTGCGGGTTGCCAATGCTTCCAAAAACCTGGTGAGAACCGTACCAGATATCTATGACAGGCTGGCTCCCGACGGCAGAGAAATACACTTCAGTTTCCGCCGTGAAACCGGGAACGTTCCCTGAAACACCGAAGGAATGTTGTCGCTGTCCAAGACCTGCGGCGTTAACTGTCGCTTCCACCGCGCTGAGGCAGAACAACAGCAGGACAGGCGGAAGCACGACTAAGGCATAGACATAAAGGTGATGCCGTCGTTTCACGTCATCTCGATCCCCATAAGCAGCATCCAGACCTTGTAGGCAGTGTCATTTTTGCAGGACGACGATCAACTCGCTCTCTCCAAGTATGCCAAAGCTGGCAAATTTACTGACTGCTCTCAGCGTGTTATACAATGTGCGTGTCAACATAGCCGCTCTGTTTTTCCGCAAGAAATAAGGGAGGTCAGCAGCGTCATAAGAGTTGAAGTAAGCAACTTTCAATTGATTATGAACAGCAAACTCCTTTATTGCATTTGGGGCTATCGTAAGCCTTAGTAACCGTTCAAAAACAACTCCGCATTTTGATGTATAATATCCCGGCACATGACGGCGCGGAGGGATAGAGAGCGTGACTCAAGAAGCGATACACCAGTGTGAATGTTCAATCTGCCAACAACCGGGAGAGCATCCGGACAAGGAGTTGCACTACCAGATGAACTTGTTTCTCACCCGTTTGGATGAACAACAGCGGCGGTGGTATGCGGCGTTGGAGTCCAAGAAGTTGGGACACGGTGGTGGCACACGCTTGTCCGAGATCACCGGAATGGATGTGGAGACAATTCGACGCGGACGACGGGAGTTGGAGCATTCATTGGCGGATCGTCCTGTGGATCGGATCCGCCTGCCTGGTGGCGGAAGACACCGGGTTGAAAAAAAGCCGGGCATCAAGGTAGCTCTGGAAGCGCTGGTAGAGGGTGAGACTGCTGGCGATCCGACGGGTGACACGAAATGGGTGCGCAGCAGTCTGCGGCACTTGAGCACATCCTTGGGCCAGTCGGGATACGTGACCGGGTACGTGACGATTGGGCGGTTGTTGAAGGACCTGGGCTACTCCCTGAAATCGAATCGGAAACGGTTCACGGGCCCTCCGCATCCCGATCGAGACCGTCAGTTTCGGTACATTAAGCGGGTGACACGGCTTTTCTTGGGCGCTGGACATCCGACCATCAGTGTCGATGGCAAGAAGAAAGAACTGATTGGCAACTTTGCGAATGCGGGTCGGGCTTGGTGTCGAGAACCAGAGGAGGTCAACGTCCATGATTTTCGCCAAGATGCAGTCGGTCGGGCAACACCCTATGGCATCTACGACCTTAGGCACAATCTGGGGTACGTGGCAGTCGGTACCTCGGCCGAGACACCGGAGTTTGTGGTAGATGCCATCGCTTGGTGGTGGCAGTTGGAAGACCGTCCCCGCTTCCCCAACGAAAAGAAGATGCTGATTCTGTGTGATGCCGGGGGAGGGAATGGATACCGTCCGCGCTTGTGGAAAAAGCAGATCCAAGAAGAGCTCGCTGACCGCTTCGGCATCGAGGTGATGGTGTGCCATTACCCCACTGGCGCTTCCAAGTGGAATCCAGTCGAATATCGTTTGTTCAGTCCCATCAGCTTGAACTGGGCCGGGAAACCACTGCGCTCTTTCGACATAATGCTGGCCCATATCCAAGGCACTACAACAGCCACTGGCCTTGAGGTCAAAGCCTGCCTGCTGGATCAAGAGTACAAGACAGGGATCAAGGTCTCAGGCAAGGAAATGGCCGCATTGAATCTGGTACGACGCAGGGTATGCCCGAACTGGAACTATATCATTAAGCCACGTCGTGTACCGCCATGAGTCAGTTGTAAATGTGCGGAGTTATTTTTGAACGAGTACTAAGGAAGCAAAAGCCCGTCCTTTGACCCGGGGATAGTACGCCCGACTGAACAGTTGGATGGCTTCCCGTTCGCTGAGGAGATGGTTGATGCCTCTGAAGAATGCGCTGGTCAGATCGCCCTGTATCGCCAGCAACTGAGGACGATAAGAGCGGTAGATGTAGAAAAAACTATCACCTCCGTTGCCTAACATCGCTACCTGACACTCTTCAGTCATCGCGTGGAGGGCGAAACCATGGGAATTCAGACAGTTTAGCAACCCCTCCGCCCGCTCGACGCTCTGCCTGGCATAGACTGACAGATAATCTTCGCCCCAATGAAGCGTCCTATGGGGGACATCGGCTATCTCAGCACATTGTCGGGCACCTTCAATATCCCGGCCCCCAGGCCGGCCGTAGGTGGCAGGTCTGTCCACTGCCCCGGCAGATCACGCCAGCGACTGGCTCCTCCTCTCTCTTGACGATCAGCAATACTCCCCGACTGAAATGCTGCTTCAGATGCTCATTCTCGGCCAAGATCGCCTGTCCATGGTATCTACTGGATATGTAAGGAAGGTACATATGATGAAAGAAATCTTGGTATACCGTGTCAACGGTCGTAGTCTCGTAGGTATACTTGCGGATTTTCCATTTGGCAGGAATACACCAGAAAGCCAGTTTTTCCACCTTTTCCAAAGCCTCCGACTCGAGAAGATGCGCCAGGAAAGGCGCCCAACTCCCTTCTCCAATATATGCGACTCTGAGGCCCTCCTTGTCTTCGTACATATAAACTTCTGCCTTCATTCCCTGTAACATCAGCAAGGTCGGAAGTCTTATCAGGTTGATCAGTGTACGTAAACCACGCTTGACACCGGCTGGCTGCGCTGAAGCGTATACAGCAATCAACCAGTCGTCACTTCTGGCCACCAACCGGCGGGCCATTCTTTTCGCACGCCTCATCAGTGCGCACAACAGCCTGGACATCTCTTCTCGCCTTTCACTCTATGCACTTTCAGACCCACCCAAATGACCTTGCCAGTCCGTTTGCTCTATCCCATCGCTCAAGTCAGTTCCTGATACAACCGGAACACCTGCTGCATAGAGTACTCAACAAACTCAGACAAATTGAATTGGGTGGTTAAATTCGGGAATGCCATCACTTGAGCGGCGCAAAAGGTAGCATCCAGGAGCGCACGCTCTAGCAGGCACCATTGGTACAAGCGCCTGTGTTCATCGAGAGAGAGCTGGCGATCTTGCTCAGAAAAGACGAGCAGCGCTCGCTGCGCGATTTCAGACTCGCATAAGCTCCCTTTCAGCAAAGAGGCCAGGTCGGCATGCGCCATCCCCAAGCCTGACCACTCCCAATCCACAAGTTTGATGCGGTCGGGACACCTTTCATGAATCAGGATATTCGCGCAGTTAAAGTCACCATGGATCGGGCGGACTTCAGACTTATGGAACTCTGGGCGCTGGTAGACCTCGGAAATCTGCGGCCACAGTTCACCTATCTCGGAAAAAGCCGGATTAGCCATCCTTTGAGCGTAGCGTTCTAAGACTTTTCCGGCATGTTCCTGAAGGGCTACAGAGAAGTCACGGCCATATCGTAGGAGACGATCCTGGTCGACGGTAAGCGACCACTCGCTGAGCGCACGATGGATCGCGGGAAGTTCCGTCGCTACATCGAGAAAAGCCTCTGGCTGGCTGAGCCGCCGGTATTCCTGACCTACATCCTCAAGCACATATTGGTAATGCTCTCCTGGAACTACCTCTGAGCAAAGGTGAACGGCAGGAAGGTACCTGGCCAGTGTGCCCCTGGCGTTACTGTACACCAGATATTCCGGGGGACCGGGGGCAATTGGCAATCCTGCCAGGGCCGGAATATGGTCCATGGTGTAGATCGCATTCTTGTAGATCAGGTTCCACGAGCGGCCCCCTCGAGTCTGCAGGAATAGTCGGTACGAACCGGCCGCCTTCCAACCGGAGATATGCACGTAGGAAACGTGTGCAAGAGGTTTTCCGAAGCGCTGGAGACACAGTTCATTCAACGTTTCAAAGGCAATCCCCTCAGGCAAGCCTTCGACAGGCACGGGCGCCTTGCGTGTCCGTCGGATGCCCAGGAATCTCATCCCTGATGCAAAGAGTCTACGAGCCCTGCCCAGTCCGATCATAAGGTAAACCGACTCGTCCTTACACGATTCGAACTTGTGGGATAGGAATGATGAATTTGCCACCCTGTTGCCGATAGGCCTCTTGCTGGCGCAGGATTTCCTCGGCGAAATTCCAGGCCAGCAGCAAGACATAGTCTGGCATGTCCTCCAGCAGTTTCGACGGTGGGAAGATGGGCAGATGATTGCCCCCCATATATCGCCCGTGCTTGAACTTGTTCAGATCTACCACATAATCCACCAGATGCTGGTCAATCCCACAGTAGCTCAGCAAGGTAGCGGCCTTGGCCGCCGCACCGTATGCCACAATCTTCTTCCCCTTGCGCTTTAGATCCCACAGCATCTCCATCAAGGAGTGCTTTATCTCTTGCACCCGGTCAGCAAACTCGAGATAATAGTCCATTCGATCTGCGCCCTTGCTTGCCTCTTCCTCCAATAGCAGTCGGACAGAGTCACTGACGGCCTCGCGCTGCCCCACAAACAGGCGCAACGATCCGCCATAAGTGGGGATGCGCCTCACATTGTTGAGAAAAAGAGAGTGTCTTCTAAACAAATTGTCCAGCGCTGTCACGGAGAAGTAACACAGGTGTTGGTGGTAGATCGTGTCAAACTCGCAGTGATCAACCAGGGCCACCACATAGTGTACCTCGAGGACTGCCACACCTGTGTCTTTCAACATGATTTTGATGCCTTCTACAAAGCCGTTGAGGTCTGGTACGTGCGCCAGGACGTTGTTGGCAAGAAAGACGTCGGCCACCAGCCCCTTTTCTTCTCGCAGTTGCATGGCCAGGTCCTTGCCAAAGAACGTACAAAGCGTCGGGACACCCACATCCTGCGCAGCCTTAGCGGGTCCATCGGCCGGGTCAATACCAAGGACTGGAATGCCCCTCTCCACAAAGTTTCTAAGCATGTATCCGTCATTGCTGGCAGCCTCGATCACCATGCTGTCTGAATTGAGTTTCCGCGATTCGATCAGTTCCTCGGCGCTCTCCCTGAAATGCTGCAGCAGCGACTTGGACACGGAAGAGAAATACGGATAGTCCCGACCAAAGAGAATTTGGGGAGACACCGACTCGGTGATTTGTACCAGAAAGCAATGGGGACAAAACACCCACTCGAGGGGAACGATCAACTCAGGCGATTCCAACTGCTCTCTGGTAAGCAGTGCATCGGCCAGGGGCGTTCGACCTAGAGAAAGAACTGGTTTAAGGCCAGTGTGTCCACAGGAACGACAGGCCAGTTCTGAGTGGTTCATCACAATGCTCCTAGTTCTGCTTCCAGCGCAGGCTTTCGTCTAGACGACCGGTACTGATCAAATGTTTGATGTGTGCCACGCGCTTGTATCTAGGCCCCTCGAACTCTTCGGGGGTCAGTCCAACCTTCTGGAAAGCGGCATACAGTTCTTGTGCTCCCCGGCGGGCATCCCATCGCGGCTTGAACTCGGGCAACGTCTGAAGCAGTTTGTCACAGTTCACCCGATAGCAGCGCTTGTCTGGCCCCGCGCCCTCAGCAAATTCGATGCGGCTGCCGGGCACCGTCTCCGCCACAATCTCGGCCATCTCGCGGACGCGATAGTTCTCCTCAGTACGTCCTACGTTGAACGCCTGATTGTGCACCAACTCGCGCGGTGCGTGCAACATGGCGATGAAGGCCCGCGCCATGTCCTCGATGTGGACGATAGGACGCCAGGCCATGCCGTCGCTCTTGAGATGCACCCGACCGGTGGTAAAGGCCCAGGCGACCAGGTTGTTGAGCACCAGGTCAAAGCGCAGACGCGGCGATACGCCATAGGCCGTGGCACTGCGAGGGAACGTCGGGCTGAAATTATCATCCGCCAACTGGGCGACGTCCTGCTCGACGCGTACTTTTGAAATGCCGTAAGGGGTGACAGGATTGAACGGCGACTGTTCATCGATCCAGTCCTGCCCCCCTGCACCATAGTTGCTGCAGGAGGAGGAGAAGATAAAGCGCTTGACTCCGACCTCTTTGGCCAGGCGGGCCAGGCGCACCGAGGCAAGATGATTGATTTCTAACGTCAGTGCGGGGTTCAAATCGCCCAGCGGATCGTTAGAAAGCCCCGCCAGGTGGATGACGGCCTCGAACCCTTCGAGATCAAGCGCCTCGACGTCTCGAATGTCCTTCTCCAGCGCCGGGACGTTCTGGGTGCCATCCGCATCTCCAAAAGTAGCGTGCCTGTAGAGGTTGCTGTCCAGGCCCACGACGTCGTGCCCCGCCGCAATCAGCATGGGCACCATAACTGTCCCGACGTAACCGTTGTGACCAGTGACTAAGACTCGCATGATATCACTCCCAGGTTTTCCATGGTGGATTGCCCTTCTGCCAGAGGGTCTCCAGTACGTATTTGTCGCGCAACGTGTCCATACACTGCCAGAAAGAGGTATGGCGATAAGCCATGAGTTGCCCGTCCTGTGCCAGTCGCTCGAGCGGCTCTTTCTCCCACTGGGTATCATCTCCCTCGATGTAGTCGAACACGGCGGGTTCGAGCACAAAGAACGCGCCATTGATCCAGCCTTCCACCGTCTGCGGCTTTTCGGTGAATTGTTCCACCCGGTCGCCATCGAAGACCAGGTGGCCATAACGGGCTGGCGGTCGCACGGCCGTTAACGTGGCCAACTTGCCGTGAGAGCGATGGAAAGCCAGTAAATCGTGTAGATTTATGTCAGACACACCGTCACCCCAGGTCAGCATAAAAGTCTCGTTGCCCAGGTAAGGGGCCAGGCGCTTGATGCGCCCTCCGGTCATGGTCGGAATGCCGGTGTCTACCAACTCAACAGTCCAATCCGGTACGGGACCATTGTGAACTACCACCTTGCCACTTCTCAGGCTGATGGTCAGGTTGCTGTTCAGGGAGGAATAGTCTACCATGTACTTTTTGATCACCTCGCCCTTGTACCCGAGCGCGATCACAAAGTCTTTGAAGCCATAATGGTAGTAGTGCATCATGATGTGCCAAAGGATCGGGCGTCCGCCGATTTCCACCAGCGGCTTGGGCTTTACTTCGGTCTCTTCCGCCAGGCGGGACCCCGCACCTCCAGCCAGAATACCTACTTTCATTCCGCACCCCCTTGGCTATCATTTGCCATCTCAGCCACCATGACATCTGTTTCGCGCCCATTGGGACTGAATTTCGTGCTCCACTTCAGGAGAGGTCTCACCACCCCTCCCATCCGTCCGGCGTAATCACCGCGCGCAGAATCACCATCCGTGGTGTCAACAACTTGAAAGGCCACCGCGTCGCGCTCGTAGAAATGAAGTATTCTCGGCTCTTCGGTCC
>Ga0315285_10000157_pt1 | contig 65865 bp, 45 predicted proteins | sample YL17G09_36_MG_FD_203698 | JGI IMG/M metagenome (GOLD analysis project Ga0315285, IMG submission 203698) | Sediment microbial communities from Yellowstone Lake, YNP, Wyoming, USA - YL17G09_36 | ecosystem: Environmental > Aquatic > Freshwater > Lake > Sediment | place: USA: Wyoming | collected... | reverse complement strand
GAGGGCCATCATCGTTTCAGGCCGGCCCTACGACCGCAAGTGGAAAACTCAGTGCAAAAACGCGCCCGGCAATCTGCCCACACCCACAAAAGTAGCTTGACTTTCAACACACTATCTACGCCGAACAAGACTGGGGAGCACTGAGCAGTGATCTTTACTGCTTTTTCAACAACCAGATTTCGGTGGCTGAGGATCCCAAGCGCATCCCGGCCGCAGGGGGTTTGTTGGGGTCGCTCCAATCGACGACAATCCGGCGGCCCTTTAACAGATCCTGTGGTATCGGGAACTCCTTGAACCGCGGGGTGAACCTTTGGCGCGGAGCCCGCTCAACGCGTTGCGTTTCTGTAAGCGGCTGGGAAGTCTGTGTGCCGGTGGCCGGCTCCACTTTCTTCCGGTTCACATACAACTGAGCGGCGCTCCCGTTTATGCGAATCGTGTATTGCCCGGCGGGGTCGATGTTTTCATAAATCATCTGTTCCGGTCTCATGCCGCCTTGCCACGACAGTCGCAGGCGGCTGTAACCGCCCTGGTCCCAAACGAACCCGGGAAAGCCGGTTTCGTGCAAAGGGATCAGCGGATCCGTGTTCAGCTCGGGTCCGCGCACCAAGTGGGGCGATTTCGACAAATCGCCGATGTCGTCATAGTAACTGCCGGGCCCGGGGTGCTCCCAATGGGCGAGCACGTCGAGCCGGTCGACCTTCTCCTGTTCCGCGGGCATTTTGCGGATTTTCGCGAACTCGTCTTCGAGCCACCATCTGTTGTTCAGCGGATAGTCGACAAAATCGAGTACGCACCCGCGTTCGGTTTCGCTGGCTTGAAATCGCTTTACGCTTGTCTGCAACTTGATCGAGTCAAAAAGATCTTGGCAGAGCTGGTCCACCCGGTCGCGGAGATCTTTGCGGCGGAGTTGGGTTTCCGCTCTCTTGAGAACCTCGAGTGCGGCGTCCATGGCCGCATCCGCACCGCGTGTTGTGGCCTGCGCCATGATGTCGTTCGCCTCGTCCTCGAGCTTGAGTTCATACATCTGGCGATGCCGGATGTAGGTATCGTAGTAGGCGCGCAACAGGCAGAGCTGCCAACGCCAGTTGCCCTTAAGTTCAGGTTTTCTATTTTCCAGTTGCTGCCAGAGGGCCAATGTGGAGTCAACGGTCGAGTTGGTAGCAAGGGGCCCCATCCAGTTCTTTTCAAGTGCCATGATACCGTCGGCTGCTGCTTCGGCCACATCAGGGCCGAAGAAAAACCGTGAATACTCGATGAGAATGTCGCGGGGGTCGGCGATGGGATCGACGCCTAAGACATTCCAAATGGTTTTGTTGACGTCGTCGTGGCAGCCGTCCGAATAGCTGATGAAACCGACGGTGCCGGGGGCCATTTGCCGATGAACGAGTGTGTAGAATAGCGGACGCGGGTTACAGCACTCGCGGCCCAACGTGAAATTGAACGCAGGATCCCACCACGGCACCGGGTATTGACAGCGGACCGTGTGCGTGAGGTCCGGATAGTCCCGCAGAGGATAGCGTTTAGGGATGCGGGCACGTAGCGCGGGCGGATCGATGGTCTGTGGCCCCGCCACGATCCCGCCAAGCCACGCGGGCTCCTTCTCTTCGAGGTATTTGACGACATAATCCAGTTTCTTGCCGCCAAACCCTTGTGTCGACATCCATATTTTTCCCTCGGGGTGGTACTTTGACAGGATTCTTGACAGGTCCTCGAGGAACGGCAGGACAAGCTCCGGCGGGTTCTTTCCGGGATCGCCGCCAGGGAAGAAGACGCCATTCAAACGTGGGCATTCGCGATAGAATTTCTCGTGCAATTGCAATTCTTCGTCCCGCAGCTTCTGGTCGTTGAGATCGAAGGTGGCCGGAGTCCAAACCCAGTAGTCCACGTCGTAGCGGTCACAGATCTCACTCATCTTTGAGTTCATTATGTCTCGCGGCACCGGCCAGTGTGGACTTATCTGCGTATCCTGGAAGGGGATGTTCTCGATGCTGTTCGAGCCGAAGATAACCAATTCGCGGATGTACTGCTCATATTGCTTTTCATCCCAACCATCATAAGAATTCGCGCGAGCGCGGTAGCCGAGTTGGTGGCCGCGAATCGCATACGCCGGCGCCATGGCTACGTCAAGAGACGCTGATATGCGCGCGGCGCCCCTGGCCCACTCGATGCTGCGAAGCAGACGTCCCACGCCAAACAGCGCACCGCGTGGGTCGGCGCCCACCACCCATACCGTCTTACCGTCCTCGGCCAAGACCCGGTAGCCCTCGGGCCGCATCTCGGGCCGGTCGCCGGCTTCCCGGTTCGGTACGGCATGGCCCGAGACCGGACCAATTCCTCCCGCGGTCACCACCACGACGACACCCTCTTTCGGCCACACCGTTGAGACCGGCAGGCGCTTGCCGATGCGCTTTTCCAGTTCCTCAACCAGCACTAGCGCAGCCGTTTGCTCGGCCTTCGGAAGCTGGCCTGCGCGAGTCACAACCGTGGCCCCAGCGAGGTCAACTGTCTGTTGAGCCGGCGCCGTACTCCCAACAGCCGAGGCCAGAATCACGGCGACGCCGCAAACCAAGGCGCCTCCACGCAGTTTCGTCAACGGACCTCTCATAAGGTTGTCCTTTCCAGAACTTGTATGTGTTAACTAAACTGCCTGTTGCAGTTCAAACTCGACTTCAACCTCCCGCCTTGCAGGCCCATGGCATTTCAAGATTGAGCAATTCCGGCGGCCGCGGGATATAGTAGAGGTCGAAAATCATCCAGCCATTGGCGCCGGGTGCGTCGTCCAGATAGATCCTGGCCGTATAATCGTTTTCCGCCGACGGCTGCTCGACGACAAACGGGTGCATGGGCCGCGATTCGATGTCGTGCGGTACAACCGTAACGCATTCGCGCGGCAATGGGGCCGGCATCTCGCCCACCTCAACGTGCGCCCCGTCCCACCGCACATTCTTGATGCGGTAGTCGCCACCCTGGACAATCAGGATGTCCTGGCCGTCCACGAGGATCTTGAACCGGCCAAACAGGACCGCCTCCCCGCGGTGCGATTCAAGCAACTCGCGGTATCGTTGCTGCTGTTCTGCGATGAGTGCTTCGAGTTGGCGGCGGTCCGGCGCCCGCGCGAGCCATTCCAGCGCCTTGTCCCGGTCGGAGAGCATTCCCTGGACGTTCTGCATGAACACGTCAATGCCGAACAGGTCATAATTGAACTGCGGCGTGGCCCTGAAATCGGCCAGCGCGGCCTTGATCCTTTCATGCGCGCCAGCAAGCGCCTCACGGTTTGCGGCCGTCGGCGCCTCGATGTAATCGAAGTAGGCGAAGATGGTTTCAACGTAGCCGATGTTCGTGCGGATGAGGTTGTGAGTCATCTGCAGGCGGTTCTCGATCTCCCCCGCTACCGCCGCGTCTCTCATGCGCCCTTTGATCGCAGCGTACCGTGCGAGCATCTCCTCCGCGGTGGTGCGCCCGTATTCGAGAGCACGCAGGGTTTCCGTCCTCCACGGCACGCAACGCAGGTAGATCCTGCGAAGAAATTCCAGGTGCTCCTTGCCCCCGTCGACAATGGGATACCCGTCGGCCGGAAAGGTGCCCACCCGCATGTGGAGAAACGAGTTAAACTGGCCGTACGAGATCGGCCCGATATGCAGGCCGTACTGGTAAGCCTCGGGCGATTGCAGGTAAATGTCGGCCATTTCCGGCGCCACGTCACGCCCAAAATGGATGGCACAAAAATCGCGCGCGATCTGCTCCATCGGCTCGTCCGGGTTCCACATCAACCGATACAGGACATAACTGTATGCGCCCACCGTTCCCCAATCATCCGGATCAAGTCCGGCCAGCGCGGCCGCTCCACGCACATTGGTTTCCGCCGGCGCCAGGATCGTTTGCAGGCCTCGCTGAAAATATTGCCCCGAAAACGTCGGGAAAAGATGTGAGGAACCGCTCTCGTAATAGTTCATGGTCTCGAACAGCACGATCGTGGGGTGCGGCGTCTGGTTGAACGTTGGGTTATACGACTGATACCACCAGCGGTCGCCCCGCGTGATTTTCGGCATTAGATAAAGGTTCTTCACGGGTACCTCCCGGAATATCGCCCGGAACACCTCAGGCTGGCAGTGTACCTCGTGCTCGCGCAACCCCCACGTAAAATGGAAGTACGTCTTATCGAACTCCCCAACCACCACCTCGTGAACCTTGTTTACGAACGTCCGGAACCGTTTCTCGTACGGCCAGTCGCATTCCGGGGCATCCCGCGTTACGTCGAACGGAACATACCGCCCCCAGAACCCCGAGATGTCGTCATTGCACAGCTCGATCCCGTCCAGCTCCGGCAGCGCTGTGAACAACATTCGGAATTTCTGCTGTACCGCCTCCCAGAACTTCGGGTCGCATGGCGTCAACTTCGCCCCCGTTTCCTCCAGTAGAGACGGATGAAACGTGAACTCGTTCGCAAAACTGAAGTATTTCATGTGCAGCGAATGCGCGTAGTCGATCAGCGACTTGGCCGCTTCCCGGTTCTTCCGGTTCGTTTCCCCCTCCGGCTCGCAATGCCAAGGCACGAGGTCCAGAACCGCTGGCCCCGACACCCAGTTGAAACTGTGGCGCAGCGCAATCTGCATCTGCTTCTCGTTCCGGCCCCCGAACCCCTGGCGGCCCCATGCCGCGCCAAGCCGGATTTTCATTGCCGGCGTTCGCACGGTGTTGATGTCGGGAATACGTCCCTCCACCCGCATCCGATCCCAAATCCAGTATAGCCCGTACACATCACCGATCACCGAGCCTCCCGCGACAACCACCGTGCGGCTGCCACCCTCCTCCACAGTAGCAATCGCATAGGCTTCCGCATCCGCAACACCGCCCGCTCCTATCAACCCCGATTCCACAAGCTGCGCCGTCCACGCGTTGCGCGCCGCATTCCCCGCCACGATCGCGTTACCGCCCGTACGCGCCACCGCGTCCGAAACCACCTCGAACGTCAGCCCAAACGCGGCCCCGTAATCGCGCAGATCCTCGACCACAACGCGCATCGTCTCGTCGCCCGCGTGCTCCTGACCCAGCACAATGCGCCATGTTTCAGCCCCATCTGCCTGCACCCCGGCACCCAATAGAAAAAAACTCACGAAAAACAACTTCACGAAACGCATCAAGATGGCCTCCCTAAATGGCCTGCCTGAAGCAAAAAGGAAAGTTGAGTAACGGAGTTTTGGCCCCAGTACTCGACACGGCATACAAATGGCGTCCCCAACGAGATTCGAACTCGTGTCGCCGCCGTGAAAGGGCGGTGTCCTAGGCCGGGCTAGACGATAGGGACGCCGAAAAAGCGATTACGTTTTTCGCTCCAAGAAAGACCCACTGGGGGCCTTCCCAGCGGGACTGTAGATTGTACCAAGATTTAGGTGGAGATTTCAAGGAAAGGATCGGGCGAGCAGGTGCGCGGGCCGCGGTCGCGGCACAAGGGGGGGCGCGGCACTTTGGCAAGACTGGCCGAGGTTATTCCGCCGGCGCCGCGCGTAGAGAGCACGTAAAGGCGCCTGCTTTTTCGCGAGACCGCACCACGATGCAGGTGTGGACGTTGCGGGGGTCGTCGTCGCCCGTATGGGTTCGAAGCGTATGGTCGGGCAGCTTGGCTTGGGAAATCTCGACGGACGCGGACGGTTCAATCGAGATTCGGATGCCGTTTAGCGCCAACGTGTAACGGCCCGCTTCTTCCGTGATAATCACGTCCTCACTCGTGCCCAGGTGCCAGCGGAGCAGGATGACGTCGGAGGTTTCAGGGGCGAGTTGCACCTCGTCAGACACCACCAGGCCGGTTGCGTCCCACGTCACGCGCCTTTTCCAAAGTTGTAGCCCGTCATAGCATTTCGTGGCGTCGACGGTGATGTCACCGCCCGATGCGTCGAGCCGGTTGACGCTGATGGGTGCGACCCCGCCGGCTTTTTGCCAGCCGGGCATCCACACAAGTTCCCCTGCTTTGGCGGAATCTGCGGGCGCGGCGTCTCCGAGTTGCAGGACGTTGTGGCCGACGCCGGGCGTGTACTGCGTCATCATCAGGGGATGATGGTAGGAAGGGGTGCCGGCCTCGATCAGAATGGGCTTGCCTTTCCAGATGAAGTTGACGTGGCCTCTGTCCTGGTGGTCGTGCTGGTCGAGCGGATGGCCGCCGCGCACCCAGACGCCCGTGGCGTTGACGTCCCAACTGTCGCGCCAGTTGACACGGGCTGCGCGATCGTAGACCGCGTAGAGCGGCGGTGCGGCGTCCGGGCCGACGGGCGCGAGTCCGCGTGCGGCGAGGCTGGCGAGATCGTTGGACGGGCCGCCGGCCTGGTTGTCGAGCGCCCAGCGGGCAACGGGGTCGTTGGTGCAGACGGCCAGCAGCGACAGCAGCGGCCTTGTAGATTTGGCTGCGTCGAACGCGCCGCCTGCATCAAAACAGTTGATCACCATGTTGCCCGGCTGGAAGTGGTGCACCAGCCACGTGGGGAAGTGCCGCAGGAACGGGTGGTCGATGGCGCGCCGGTCGCCGGTGACAGCCATTGCATGGGCGGCGTGCAGCAGCGATGTGACGGTGAACGAGGCATAGCCGAACCCTTCCTCGAACTCGCCGTTCGGCCCGTGGGCGTCGAGCGCCGCCAACAGGTTTTTCACGCCGAGCTCGTAGGCGTCGCGGTGGGTGTCGACGCCGCGCGTCCGCGCGCGCAGGATGAGGCAGGCGCGGACAAGACCCTCCGTAGGAAGCACCCACTGGTTGGTAACGGGGTTGTTGGAGCTGACGAACCATGGCCGGCGGGCCTGCCAGTCGTCGACGACGCCGGCAATCTCGGTTTCGAGCAAGGTGTTCAGTCTGGCGCGGAGTTGATCGTCGAGCGCGTCAGAAGGGAGCAACTCGAGCGTGTCGCCAAGCGCGCGGATGCCGCAGCCGGTGGCAAGCCAGTTGCCGTCTTTGCCATCCTCCGGCAAACGATGACCTGGTGTGTACAAAGTCCAGCCCGGCCGCTGCAATGGCGACCACGAGGCCATCTCGTTGAGTTGGGCAATCACGCGGTTCTTGAACAGCGCTTCACCCGTGAGGCGGTACGCCGCGGCCAGCAGCGGCAGTTCCTGCGCCACGAGGCTGCACGCCCCGAAATCCGACATCGCCAGCGCGAATTGCTCCCGGATCTCGTCTTCAAGGGCGTTGGCCCTGCCATCGAGCCACGTGCGGTTCTGGCCGACCTCGGCCAGCGAGCGGGCGCGGCGAACGATGGGTTCGGCAGCGGCCTTCCGGGCGTCCGCGACGAGGTCGTCGCGGGCAGCGGCGAGGGAAGGCTGCGCGTGCGCGGTGTCGAGCAAGGAGGGCCAGGAAGTAATGTTCTCGGCCTGGCAGAGCCCCACATAGAGGAGAGCGCTGAGGAAGCAAAGCTTAAAGGGCATTTTGAAAAATCCTTTTGGAGCTTGGGGTATTGTCGCAGGTTTGGAGCCGAATAGGAAGTTCAGGGGACGGACATGGACGTTGTGGACACGGTGGACATTGGGGACAGCATGGACAGAGACGGTGTGGGCCGGGATTAGCCGGCGAGCGAACTGTATACGCCGGTCTTATTCAGGCGGAGCTTCGATGACGGTTAGTGTGCCGAGGGGCGTGGTTTGGCCGTTGGAGATCGTGACGTCGTTGACGATGGCGCCGAAAATGCGGCCTTGATCATCCTCAAACCCGACGGCCAACTCGGGGTAGACGCCTTCGGGCAGGAAGTTGCCGCTGGTGAAAGATCCATCGGCGGCGGAGAGCCCAACGCTCTCCTCGATTTGGGAGCCGGCCCACATCGTCCTGCAGTACACCATGGTTTGTGCGGCGGGGCTGCCGTCCGGCCACGCGAGGGCGCCGCTGAGACCGCCCTCGCCTGTGATGGGCCGGCACACGACCCGCACACCGGTCAGCGTCTGGCCGGCAGTGCCGGTGAACGGTTCGCTGCAGCCGATCGTAATGAGGTTCCTCTCACCGACCTCTTGCCAGCCCATGGCCACCAGCGGGATTCCCGGCGGCAGGCCGTGCATGGTGGCGCGGCCGTCGGGGCCGGAAACCAGGCTGCCGCCGCATCCGCCCCGGCCTTCGGCGCGCCGCATGGCCGTCATGATGCCCGGCAACGGCGCCCCGGCTTCGTCGACGTACTCGAGCTCGACGTTGAACGGGCCGGTAACGGAGAAGTTGACCTCTATCTCCTCGTACGGCTTGATATGGACGGTCTCTCCTTCGGCCTCAGGCCACGCACTACCGCCTTCGGTTGTGTAGCGGTACCGGCAGATGACATCGCACTCGCCCAGAATGTTGAGAACAATCCGGAATGACCCGTCCGGGAATGCGGAAGAGTAGACGGCGTCGGCCAAACCGCTAAACGGATTCGGCTGCACCGGCAGGACGTCGACGCCCATCGGATAAACCGGCTTACCGGAGGCCATATCGGTCACCTTGCCGAAGATGGCGGTCTCTTTGCCTGCCGGTGCGAGAACGAGGTCCACGCCGGTGGTGGTTTTCCCTGCCTGGACTCGGACGCCCATCGCCTGCGCCAGCAGTTTCTCGTCTCCCGACCAGCTAAATGTGGGGACCGCCACCCGATACCAGTATTCTTCGCCAAGCCCCTCCGCCTGGTATGAACCGTCCTCCGCGGAACGCGCCCAGACCGTTTTCAGCAACAGCGGCTGCACAAATACCGGATACGGCGTCAGACCGCCGGGAAAACCGGCTCCCAAAACTTGAACCCTGACGTCGGCAGCGGGGGTGCCGTCAGCGTTTTTCACGCGGCCGGCGATGGCGCCGGGTGCGCGCAATTCAAACACGGCGTCCCGCGTGCCGGTCGGGATTTGCGGGAAGAACCCGGGGCCGTAACCGTCTTTCCGGACGGTGAAATCGCAGAAGCCTTCGGCGGGTATGGCGATTTCGAAATTGCCATTTTGGTCGGTGACTGTGAACACGAACTTGTGATCGCCTATTGCGCCGTTGCCCGTAATCGCGCCGGTGGCGGCCGTAATCTCAAGATCGTCAGAGTTGTATCCATAATACTGCAGTTCGACCGAGGCTTCCGGCAAGGGCATGCTGTTTTGCGCCACGACAGTCCCCGCAACGACGTACTGGGCTTCTTTAAGGCGCAGATCGACTTCAGTAACGGCTCCGCCCTTGACGTTCAGCCTGCGCAGTTTCGCCATAAGGTAGCCGGATGCGCTGGCGTAAACCGACACATTGGCGGTGGTAGAACGGAGCGTGTCAATGCCGTCGATACGGTATCTGCCGTCCGCGCCCGTCGTTGTTGTATAGGTCTTTGCGATGTCCCGGTCCTCTCCGCCTTTCAGCACTTCCAAACAGACCGACGCGCCGGCCATCGGTTCGCCAGCGGTCGTTTGCACCAGCCCCGCAACGGCCGCCGGCAGCACATCAGGTTCAGTCTGCTGTTCTTCTGGGGCGGTTTCAGGCGCGGGCGACGCTGCCGCGGCGGGCGCAGCGGGGGCGGGGGTGGCAGCAGCTTCGGTGGGTCTCTGTTTTTCGACGGGCGTGGAAGCGACGGGTTGCGGCGGGCCGGGCTGCGGCGGTTTTTGCATTCTGTGCAACATGATACCGCCCAACCCGAGAATCACAACCAACACACAACCAACCACTACGGCTTTTTTCGTTGTCATGACTACCCCTCCTATCAGGGCGAGTTTTCCGGCGGCAAGCGCGGCCGGGTTTGCCGTCAGGCCGGACAGGGCCAGCCTGCCCAGGGCGGCGGTCAATGTGGCGGGCGCGGCAGACGATTCCATTGAGGTCAGCGCGGCACCCAACATGGCCACCGACACGCCGACCCCTTTGCTTCTCAGCGTGTTGCGGATCTCGTCCACGCCGCGCGCCAGGCGGTACCGGACCGTGGCGGGCGGCATGTCGAGTTCGCGGGCGATGAATTCCTGCGTCCGGCCGTCGATGAAGCGCATAACGATCGGCTCGCGATATTTCTCCGGCAGTGCGGCGACGGCTTGGTCGACGTACTGCCAGATCTCTTCCCAACCGGCCTCACCGGCAGATTCTGCGCGCGGGGTCCATGCAGGCTCGATCTTGAATTGACGCTCGCGGGATGCGCGGCGCTTATTGGTACGGATGCGGTTAAGTGCGCGGTGCGTGGCCACGGCGTGCAACCACGAACTGATGGACGTGGTAATGGCGCGGCCGCGCGTCGCCAGTTCGATAAAAGCTTCCTGGGCCACGTCCTCGGCCTCGGTTGGATCGCCGAGGATGCGCCGGCACGTGCCGTATACGAGGCCCGAGTAGCGGGCAACCAGTTCGGCAAACGCGTCCGCGTCCCGGTCGTGTACCCACCGTTCCAACAAGTGTGCGTCAGGAGCCATTCCAAATCTCCGTGGCCGTTCATAGTATAAGGCACCGCGGCTGCGGAAAAGAGCAACGAGGCGCGGAGTCTTTGAAGCCTTTTGGGCGTTGTGCTAACATCATTGGTGTCTGTGCGGCAACTATCAGGAGAGGAGAAAGACCAATGGCAAAACTGGCTTTGACAGGCGGGCGGCCGGTGCGGGCGAAATCGTCTGCGTGGCCGAAGTGGCCGATGAGTGACAGCAAAGACGTCAGGCTCGTGGCGGAGATCACGCGGTCGGGGCGGTGGTCATACGACGGGCCGACGGAATGGAAGTTCGCGGAGGCGTTTACGAAGTACCTTGGCGCGAATTTTGGGTTGTGCAACGCCAACGGGACCGTGGGCATTCAGATGGCGCTCGAGGCGCTGGGAATCGGTGCGTACGACGAGGTGATCGTGCCGGGAATGACGTGGCAAGCCACCGCCGCGGCCTGCATCGATGTCAACGCGATTCCGGTCCTGGTCGACGTCGAGCCGGACACGTGGTGCATCGACCTGGACAAGACCGAGGCCGCCATCACGCGGAAAACCAAAGCCATCATCGCCGTCCACCTCTACGGTTGCATGCCGGACATGGCGCGGCTGATGCGGATCTGCAAAAAACACAACCTGATCCTGATCGAAGACTGTGCGCACCAGCACGGGTCGTTTTACAGGGGGAAGAGCGTGGGGACGTTCGGCGACGTGGCCAGCTTCAGTTTCCAGGAATCAAAGGTGCTTAGCGCGGGCGAGGGCGGGTTCAACACGTGCAAGACGAAGGTGTTGTTCGAGCGGCTGTACTCGTTGCGCAACTGCGGCAGGGGGTACAAGGGCGACATGACCAACGCGATCCAGTCGGGCAACTACCGTCTGACGGAATGGCAGGCGGCGCTGTTGCTGGGTGGTCTCGAGCGGATGGACAAGCAGGTGAAGCACCGCGATGCGAACGCCATCTACCTCAACACGCTGCTCGAGCAGATCCCCGGAATCGTGCCGATGCGGCGCCGGAAAGAAGTGACGCAGCAGAGTTATTTCAATTTCACGTTCAAGCTCGACCGGTTGGTGATTAGGGGCGTGAGCAACGAGATCTTCTGCGCGGCGCTCAACGCGGAGTTGCGGATGCCGGAAGGGTTCGAGCCGCCGTACGAGCCGCTGAACAAGTGCGGGCTGTACAAGCCGCACACGAAGCCGCGCTACCGGATCAGCACCGAGTATTGGAAGGCGATCAACCCGAAGCGGTTCCGGCTGCCGGTATGCACCGAAGCCCACGACAAAACCGGCGTCGCCATGCATCACGCGGGGCTGATGGGCCCCAAATCCGACATGGACGACATCGCCAAGGCCGTCGCGAAGCTGGTCGAGAACCTCGGTGAACTCCGCGCCTACAAACCCAAGCAAGAGCGGAAGAAATACAAGGCACTGGCGCTGTAAATGCGGCGGGCGCAGGAATCAGGGCGGCACCGTTTGATGTTTCACAGTCAGTGAGGATCCATATGGAGCCCGGGCTTATGAAAAAACTTTACCGCAGCAGGACCGATACCAAAGTGGCCGGCGTACTCGGCGGAATCAGCGACTATCTCGAGATGGATTCGACGCTGGTGCGGGTGGCTTTTCTGCTCGTGACGGTGTTTACCGGTTTTGTGCCGGGAATCGTCTTTTACGTGCTCGCCGTGTTCGTCATGCCGCAGCAACCGCATCCGGGGCCGGACACGCGCGGCGGCGCGGGCGAAGTCTAAACCTTCCCGCCATCAACCACGCCGCAGGCCATCTGGCCGAGCGTGGCGACGACGTAGATGAGGGGGGCAAACCGTTCGTCTTTTGTGAGGCCCTGTTTGTATCTGTAGTAGATCTGCTGTGCGATAATGGCGAGTTTGAACAGGCCGAACACGTAGTAGAACCCGAGGTTCGAGATGTCGCGGCCGGTGCGCTCAGCGTAGGCTTGGGCGATTTCGCGTCGCGTCATGGATCCGGGCTCGTGGGTGAGGAAACAGGGGACGACGCCGAAGGAGGGGTCTTTGGGCTCGTTCCAATAGCTGAGGACGACGCCGAGATCCATCAGGGGGTCGCCGATCGTACACATCTCCCAGTCGAGCACGCCGATGATTCTCGTGAGGTCGGCGGGATCGAGCACGATGTTGTCGAACTTGTAGTCGTTGTGGATGAAGACGGCCGCGACATCCTCTGGGCAGTTTTTCTGCAGGTACTCGGCGGCCTGATCGATGGCGGGTATGGCGTCGGTTTGGGATCCGTGGTATCTGTCGACCCAGCCGTTTACCTGGCGCTGGACGAACCAGCCTTCCCTGCGCATGTCGCCGAGGCCGATGGCTTCGTAATCGATCTGGTGGAGGCGGACGAAGTTGGCCACGAACGAATCGCAACATTGGCGGACGAGCGCCGGCGGGCACGAGAAATCCGGAGGCTTTTTGCCGCGAAGGATCACGCCTTTGATGCGTTCCATCACGTAGAAGGGCGCGCCGATAACGGCGGGGTCGGTGCAATAGGCGAGGGGGCGCGGTGCAGCGGGGTAGACGGGGTGGAGGGCGGTGAGGACGCGGAATTCGCGCCCCATGTCGTGGGCCGCTTTAACTTTGCTGCCGACGGGCGGCCTGCGCAAGACGAGATCGCGGTCGCCGGCGCGGATGAGGTAGGTCAGGTTGGAAAAGCCGCTGGGGAACTGCTCGATCGAGATGGGGCCGGCGAGGCCGGGGATGGTGTCGGTGAGATACGCGGCGAGGCGGGGTTGATCGAGTTCTTCACCGGGCCGGACAGACCTGGGTTTATCGATGAGGTGTTGCATGGCTACGTCTCGGGGTTAGGATAGCTCTCGGGTCGCCATTGGTATGGAACGAGGGGATCCTCACGTTGCACTCCTTCGTCGCGCTCCTCAGGATGACAGGCTTTGGGCATATTTTTTCAGGATTCGTTTTGCGGCGGAGATTTTGTGCACCTCGTCGGCGCCGTCGTAGACCCTGCCGGCGCGCTCGTTTCTGTAGAACAGGGCCAGCGGGGTGTAGTCGGCGAACCCGAGGCCGCCGTGGACCTGGATGGCCCGGTCGAGCACGCGCATCATCGTGTTTGCAACGTTGAACTTGATCAGGGAGACTTCGTCGCGGGCGCCTTTCGAGCCTTCGCGGTCCATGACCCATGCCGCGTGAAGCACTGCGAGCCGTGCGGCGTCGATCTCCGCCCGGCTCTCGGCGATCCACCCCTGCACGAACTGCTGGAACGCCAGCGGCCTGTCCGGCGCGATTTTACGTTCGATGGCCCTGCGGCACATGAGGTCGAACGCGCGCTCGGAAACGCCGATCCACCGCATGCAATGGTGAATCCTGCCGGGCCCGAGGCGTTCCTGCGCGATTTGAAACCCGGTCCCCTCCGCGCCAAGCAGGTTTTCGCGAGGGACGCGGCAGTTGTCGAACCGGATCTCGGCGTGGCTGGCCCACCCTTCGCCGCGGCTGCCCATGAAGGGCGTGACCGTCTCGAAGATGTAGCCGGGCGTGTCGGCGGGTACGAGGATCTGGCTGGCCCGTGAATGCGGCGGCGCGTTCGGGTCCGTAACGGCCATTGTCACCGCAAACGCCGCCCCGTCGCCGCCCGACGCCCACCATTTGCGGCCATTGATAACATAGGAGTCGCCGTCTTTCACGGCGGTGGTGCCCATCCAGACGGGATTCGAGCCGGGAAAATCGGGTTCGGTCATGGCGAAGCAACTTCGAATCTCGCCGGCCAGCAGGGGCTCGAGATACTTTTTCTTTTGCTCGTCGTTGGCGTATTGGATGAGGATTTCCATGTTGCCGGCGTCGGGCGCCTGGCAGTTGAAGGTATAGTGGCCAACGGGACTCTTGCCGAGTTCGGCGCTGAACAGGCCATGCTCGACGAGGTTGAGGCCAAGCCCGCCGTGCTCCCTGGAGATTTGCGGAAGCCACAGGCCAAGTTGTTTGACTTTGCGGCGTTTCTCCTGCAACTCGGCCTCGACGGCGTTAAAACCTTGCTGGAGAAACCGCGGTTCGAGCGGGTATAGCTCGGTTTCTACAAACTCGCGGGCGCGGTCCAGCAAGTCTTGAAGCGGCTGTGGTATTGAGAAATCCATGGCATCCTCCACTAAAATTAAAAGCGAAAAACGGGGACTGACTCGCTTTTCGGCAGTTTGAAAAGCGTGTCTGTCCCCGCTTTTCGCGACTCTGTGGACATTCCTGTCACTTTCCTACCAGATCCTTATCGGTTCTACGGTGCGACAGCTTCACCCAGGATGATTACTCTCAGCCCCACGTTGTAAACGGGCTGATACGGCTGATAGGCGAGGCGGAAACTCGATTTGGCACGTTTGGGCCGGTCGAACCACGACCCGCCTCGAACGACTTTCTTTTCGGCGCCAGTAAGATTGTTTCTTCCGGCGGCGTCGTTGTAGGGATACGGCCGGTAATTCGAGAGGGTCCACTCGCTGGCGTTACCGTGCATATCGTAGAGGCCCCAGGCGTTGGGGGCGTAGGAGGCGACTTTAGTCATGATCTTGCAGCCGTCGTTGAACCGTTCGTCCTTTGGCAGGAAGTCTTCGTACTTGCTTGGGTTTTCGATGGGCTGCGGATTGATGCCGGTGACGGCGAGGAGTTTGATCGAGGCGTCGGCGAGGTTGGCGAACGGTGCGAAATCGGTGTCCTTGCTTCCATAATACAGGTCGGAATCGGCGCCGGCCCGGCACGCCCATTCCCACTGCGCCTCGGTCGGCAGCGAGCACGGCTGGCCCAGCTTTTCCGACATCCATTTGCAGAACTTGACGGCCTCGAGCCACGAAATCCGCACCGCCGGCTCGTCCGGCCCCTGGATCGAGTAGCCGGGTGTGGTGTGATCCTTGTGGTGCTGGTCGATGAAACCGTTGTCGTGGCTGGGGTCAAACTGCTGGTACTGCTTGTTGGTGACTTCGGAGACGCCCATCCAGAACGGCTTGTCGATCTTGACGATGGTTGCGGGCCGTTCGTCGAGCTGGCCGTCGACGCTGCCCATCACGAACTCGCCCGCGGGGATCAGGGCGAAGTCGATTGTGATGCCGCCGCCGAGATCAACCGTACGCCGCGTTGTTCCCGCACTTGCCTGCAGGGCTTTCGCGGCCGCCTTGTCCATGGGCCAGCCGGCGAGGACGGGTTTCTCGCCGGGCGCGGGTTTGGGTTCGGGCGCGACGGGCACGACGGGCGGCAGGTTGAGTTCGGGTATGGCCTCGGGGTCTTCGGGCCGGTTGGCGTACTTGGTGCGCATGTCGATCCGCCGCTGGTGGTAATTGGCGGGGATAGGCCCGTCCTCGCCCCACGTGCCGTGGTCGGGCACGTTGAGGTCGATCCACGTGACCAGCCGGTCCCACGCTTCCTCGTCGAGCTTCACGCCGCCATGACCTTTTTCGAGCATCTGGACCAGTTCGCTGGTGCTGGCGTGGAATTCCATGGGTTTCTGCAGGTGGTAATCGCTCTCCGGCCCGGGCCGCCGCACGTACGGGTGCAACTCGAGGTATGACGGCGTGAACCCGCTCCAGCCATTCTCCGGTTTGACGCGGAGATCTTTGCCGCCGCCGCCTTCGCCGTTGTGGCAACTCACGCAGTACTTGTCGAGTACGGGCTGGACGTCGCGTTTCCAACTGAACCCGCGGGCGGGTCCCCGCCACGGCTGGATCTCGCTGGCCGGGCGGCGTGCGGCGAGGGTCTGCATCGAGGGCGGGGCCATGTTCTGCTTTTCATGGCAGCCGACGCACGACAAGACCTCGCCGGGCATCGCCACAAACCAGCTCCGCATCATCTGCAGGGTCCGGCCGTCCTGATCGAGCGGCTGGACCGCGATGGGCATGTTGGCCGGGACGCGGAACACGGCCGAGCCGTCTTCAAACACGGGGACGGTGCCGAGGATTCGGTGGACGTCCCAGGGGCCTTCGACGCCGATGTTGATGTGGCCGCCGATCTTGTTGTAGCCGTAGTGGAACTCGTAGAGGCGGAGGTTTTTGACGGCTCCGCGCGGCATGCCAGCGAGGCCCGCGCCCTTGTAAACATCTTCCAGATAGACGACACCCTCGCGCTGATCAGGCTTAATCTTGTCGGGGATCGCTGGCGGTTTGGGCGTTTTGTGGAATGGGACCGGCTCGAAAATCGCGTAGCCGGGGAGGTCGTACAACTTGAGCATGTTGTCGAACGTGTCGACGAGATAGACGCCCCACGGCGAGTTCGAATCAGGCTTGGAGGAAACCAGGAAGTAGTCGCCGTCCAGCGGGAACGGATGCAGGAATTTCGGCCAACTATTGTCTACCAACGTGTCCATGATGGGGGCTTCTACGGGTTTGCCATACCCCGGGATTTTCAACACCGCGCCTTCGGCCTCCTTGCGGCCTTTGGCGGGGTCGAACACGACGAGTTCGCCCATCCTGGGAACCCCGTGGTGGCCTGAAATGATCGCGACTACCTTGGTTGGGTCGCCCGGGATAGGCCGGGCGTAGAACGTCGAGTTGGGCCAGTATGAATTGCTGCCGTAGTATTGCATCTGGCTGGTGCCGTCGGGGTTCATATGAAACAGGAGGCGCGCAAAATAATGCGGCGTGTCCGAATACTCCCAGCGCGTATAAAGGACTCTGCCATTGTTGAGGACGGTCGGGCACCAGTTGTGGTCCTGATCAAAACACAACTGGCGAACTCCGGTCCCGTCGGCCTTCATGATGCACAGGTTGGCGACGGCATTTGCGCCGCCGACGCACGGGACGCCCTGGAAGCACCGGGTCGAGGCGAAGACGATTCGACCGTCGGGCAGGTAGCAGGCGTCGTAATTGTCGACGTCGGGCTCTTCGCCGGCCGTGGCCTGGCGGATGTCGCACGCGCCGTCCTCTTTACAAGTCATTTCCCAAATCTGCCAGCGGTTGTTGCTGCCCCGCATAGTGAACAGGAGCCGGTCGGCGTCCCAGTGCAGGTCGACGTCTCCGACAAACGAACCGTTTTCGGGCCGGTAGAGAGTTACATACTCGCCTGTGGTGGTGAGCAGGCCGATCTCGTTGTCGTAACCCCGGATGGGGAGTGCGCAATTGCCCTGCCAGTTCTGGGGGAGTCCCAACTGTTTTTCACTGCGTTTGATCACGAAGATCTGCTGAAAATCAAGCAGGGGATTGGCCAAGAGCGCTTCACGCCGCAGCGCATCGACCTTTTCCGCAGCGCCATCCTCGCCCTTTTGAGTCTTTTTCTCAAGCACCTCGAGCCGCTTCAAAAACTCCGGCCCACGAACATACTGCTCGGGGAATTTGCGCGACAGATCCTCGATGGCGCGCCGCAACGCCGGCAGATCGTTGACGCTGGGAGTCTCGGCCCCGCATGGAAAAGAAACGCCCACGAGACAGATGCTGGCGCCGATCAGAAATGTCCTCCGGAGCAAACTGGTTTTCACAAACATCAAGACCTCCGCACAAAAAATCGCGCCCAAACAAAAACATCGGGGCGGCCATACGTATCCATCTCAGTGGCCGCCGTAATCCTCACATCGTGACGTTGGGGTGGCTGAACCGCAGGCCCGCGCCGTCGTGGTACGTGGCGTATTCGGTGACGATTGCGCCTTCGGGGCCGGCCTTCATGTAATGCCACTGCTCGGGCCCGTTGAGCATGGCGTACTCGCCGGGCATCAGCTTGAGTTCGGTGCGCGCTTTCGAGCATTCACGGTGGCTGGGCGAGATCCTGGCGTCGACGCCCGGCGTAGGTGTGCCTTCGGCGTAGGTGTAGATAGAGCCGTGGCGGACGTGCCACCCTTCCATTTTAGGGCCGGCGGCTTCGGTTTTTACATGCTTGTGCTCGGGAATCATCTGGCCGGGCAGCAGGAAGATTTCGTGGCCGAAATAGTTGTCTTTCTGGTTGTTCATCCAGAAAATGCCGGCCATCCCGACTTCGGTGAACAGGCCGAGGGCGAAATCGAGCGCCCAAAACTCGTCGGTCTTGAGCCGCGGCACCACCGGGTAGTTGTAATACCACATCATTTCATAATAGGCCTGTTTTGCGGCCTCGGCGTCGAACTTCCCGTCCTTGTAGAAATCCTCGTTTTTATACTGCTTCAGCGCGATGGCTTTTGGCTCGGCCGCGCCGGCGTTTCCAAAAGCGGCCGCGCCCGCCCCCGCCACCAGCCCGCCCAGCATTGTGCGCCTGCTCATATCCATTCCCTCACTCCTTTCAAACCGGCGTGGCCGGTTCAGCCCTTCAGGCTTTTATAGAGATCGTACGCTTTCTCCGGCCTTTCGTTGTTGTGGATGACGGCGGCCACGGCCTGCGCCATTGCCACGGGATGCTCGGCGGCAAAGATGTTGCGGCCCATGTCGACGCCGAGCGCGCCCTGGTCGATCGCCTTGTACGCCATCTGGAGCGCCTGCAGTTCCGGCAGCTTTTTGCCACCCGCAATGACGATGGGCACCGGGCAGCCGGCCACCACCTCGTCAAACCCCGGCTCGCAATAGTACGTCTTCACGAAATGCGCGCCCAGTTCGGCCACGACACGGCAGGCCAGCCCGAGGTACCGGGCGTCGCGCACCATCTCTTTGCCGACGGCGGTGACGCCGAGCGTGGGGATGCCGTACCTATTGCCTTCGTTGATGAGGTAGGCGAGGTTTTCGAGGGTTTCCCGCTCGTATTCGGCGCCGATGCAGACTTGCGTTGTGATGGCGGCGGCGTTGAGGGCGGCCGCCTCCTCGACCGTGACGCCGATGACTTCGTTGCTGAGATCTTTGAGGACGGTGGCGCCGGTGCTGCACCGCATCACCACGGGCTTGCGCACCTCGGGGCTGATACACGCGCGCAACGCCCCCCGCGTGCACATCAGGCAGTCGACGTAGGGGATGAGCGGCGGGATCGCGAGGTCGATGCGCTCGAGGCCGGTGGTGGGGCCCATGATGTAGCCATGGTCGAACGCCAGCATGACGGTGCGGCCGGATTTGGGGTTGAAAATGTGGGAAAGGCGGTTTTTCATGCCCCAGTACAGGTGCGCGGAACCTTTGAGGAAGAATCCCGGCGTTTCCATGGGAATGCCGATCCCGAAATCTTTTTTTTCTTCGGTTTTTGTCTTGTCAGCGTCAGGCATGGGTTGTAGCTCCTTGGTAAAAGCCTTTGAATATGCATGCCACCGACGCCGCACCCGGATCTTCGGCGCCGATGCTCTTTTGCCCAATATTCTTTGCGCGGCCAAACCTGGCCTGCATGGCGCGCGTGGCGATCGCGCCGGCTTCGGCGGCCTTGGCGGCTGCTGCCAGCGCGTCCAGGGGCGGGGCGCCGGCTTCGGCGGATTTTTTCACCGCATCGACGGCGGGCGCGAGCGCGTCCATCATGGTTTTGTCTCCGGGCTGTGCCTTAGTCCGGCGGCGTACGGCGGCGAGCCCTTCCTGGAACAGGTCCGCGAGCGCCGGGGCATCCAATGCGTCGCGGCCTTCGGCGGCCTCGGACATGCCGAGGAAAAACGAGCCGAACAAGGGTCCGGTTGCCCCGCCGTCAACCCCCATGACGGCCCAACCCGCCTTGTCGAGCAAGACGGCCAGTTTGGCGTTGCCCGCCTCGACTACAGCCTTTTCGATGGCCGTCATGCAGCGCAACATCGTGGTGCCATGGTCGCCGTCGCCGCCCACTGAGTCGAGCTTCGACAGGGTCTGGTGGTTGGCCTTTACCTGTTCGGCGGCGCCGCGCAGCATGTTCAGGACGTTGTTGTAGGAAAGCTGATCCATGGTTTTTACTTTACCGTAAGCGCCGGTGTGTCACACGGCGCATCCCACAACTGAATGAGTTCGTCGTCCATCCTCGCGACGCACATCTGGAATCCGCCCATCTCCTGGACGGTCAGGTATTCGCCCACCAGCGACCGCGCGAGGGTTACGCCGCGCTCTTCGAGCAGGCCTTTGACGCGGCGCAACACCAGGTACAGTTCCATCAGCGTGGTCGAGCCGACGCCGTTGAGCATGACCAGCACCTGCTCGCCCTTCTTGATGTCGAGATCCTTGAGAAGAAGCGGCAACATGATTTCGGCGGTTTCGTTGGCCGATTTCAGGGGCTGCTCACCGCCGCCGGCCTCGCCGTGCTGGCCCATCCCCACGACCATCCGGCCGTCGGGCACGTCCGAGATCGGCTCGCCGGTGCTGGGGTGCGAGGCACTGCTGACGGCAACGGCCAGGGTGGCCATGTTCCTTTCCATCCGTTCGGCGATGGTGGCGCATTCCTCGAGGGATCTGCCCTGTTCGGCGGCCGCACCCGCCACTTTCATCACGAGCAGGCAACCCACCAGCCCGCGGCGGTCTTCAGGATTTTCGCGCGAGCCCGCGCTGATATCTTCGTGGGTAAGCACCTGGCGTACCTTGAGGCCCTCTTTTGCGGCCATCTCCATGGCTACGTCGGCCGACATGACGTCGCCGGCGTGATTGAGGACGATGAACAGGACGCCCGCGTCCCTGTTTGCGGCGCGCAACGCCTCGATAACGCGCGGCGGGCCGGGCGCGGCGAAAATCTCGCCGGGCACGCTGATATCGAGCATGCCGTCGCCCACAAAACCGCTCAGGGCCGGCTCGTGGCCGCTGCCGCCAAGGGTCACCACGGCGACCTTGTTCTTCGGCTTGGGTTTCGTCCGTATCACCAGGTTTGTGCCCGCCAGCTTCACTTTATTCGCGTGGGCTAGCGCGAAACCCTGCAACAGTTCACTCACGAGATTCTTCGGATCATTGATAAATTTTCTCATCGCCATCTCGGGTTTCCCTTCCGCCGGTGTCCTGAGTCCAATTGAAGGCACTTGCAGTTAAGTCAAGAGAATACCAAAAATAAGCGAAAAACGGGGACTGGCTCGCTTTTTCCGGCAGTTTGGAAAAAGCGTGCCTGTCCCCGCTTTTCGCGGCCATTTCCGCCGCTGGCGATCATTTCCGGCGCACCATGACCTCGATCAGCGCATCCCCATCCCGGATAAACGCGCACTGCAACTCGTCGGTCGCGTCGAACGGCGGAATGAGGACGTTTTGGCCGGCGAGCGCGGCATCGAGGTTGGGTACAAGGAACGCGGCATGCGGCCAGGTACGGAGGATTTCGGGCATCGGGCTGTCGTCCATAAACCGGAGGAATTCGACCCTGAACGGGTGCGCCGCCGGGTCGGTTAGGTAGAGTTTCGCCCCTTCCAGGTATGTTTCGCCCTTGGATTTTGCCTTAGTGGGTACGCCAAAATGATGAAATTCGCCCAGTGCCATAGGTGCGCTCCTTCGTTGATGACCGCCGCGGCTATCCCAATGGGTCCCGATTAAATCGTGATCCCGATTATATCTATTTACCGCGGGAAAGGGAATCTGCTATGGCAAGAAAAGAAACCGCCCCGGCAAGGTAGCCGGGCCTCAAAAAAACAGGGTGGGAAGCTCTCGTTTACATCATTAGACTAACGCCGAAAGGCCTGCCGAATTGCTGGCAAGGGAACATAGGGGAAGAACAGGTGACGGCACCCTATGCCCCCCCTATTGTCCTGTTCATTTCATTGTCTTGAGCATGTGCGTTGGGCCAGGCTCAAACAAAACATGGCTCTTCGTGGCCGAACGCAGGTGCAGCAATCGTTAACTCGTAAGAACTCCGTAGGAATTAGTTGACATTGGCGGTCAAGTAATTCATACTCTGGCCATTTCTAGCGCTCGAATTGATGTGCCAAGTCGAGGCGGATCGGAAAGTCTAATCTTGCGGCGGAATACGCCAGAATGTGGTGCTAGAGACATCCACAGAAAACGCGTGCAAGATCCGAGGAGGTTTCCGCGAGTTGACTGACAACCACGGGAGGGAATTGACATGTCACGTATCATTGGTGGGATGATGGTGGGCCTCTTCGTGTGCAGCATAGCGATGGCCGCTGCTGCGGCACAGGAAGGAAAGGCCGAAACCGTCGAAGCGCGCGGGGTACTAACGGAACTGGGGAGCATGCTGAAAAGTATCCCTGATTCGAAGGAGAAGTGCGAGGCCTTACTTAAGGACATCAAGTCATGGCAAGAGAAGAAACTCAAGGAGCTTGATGCGAAAGAATCTGTAGCAAGTGGTCCTTCGGCAAGGGTGAGCAGCGGGTCTGAAACGGGCCGGATCAAGGTGGTAATTACCGAGCCTGGGAATGACGTGCAGTTGCCCGAGATTTCCGGGATCGAGGGCACGGTTAGCAACCCGAAGGCCACCATGACGGTAGTTGTCTATCCTGTTGGGACCGGGCAGTATTGGGTTCAGGCTGACACACAAGTCGATTCACAAACGGGAAACTGGCGCGGCAGCATGTACTGCGGACGCCCTGGCGATATCGACAAGGGCAAACCATACGAGATCCGGGCATTTGCCAATCCGAGCGAAAGTCTTCCGGAAGGCAAGGTACTCTCGGGATGGCCCAAGGCAGAGGGCGCGTCAGCCACCATTCATGCAACAAGGAAGTAGGCATCACTGGCTATGTGGCGCGTTTCTTTTCAAATTATGCCGGCGTGTGGTCTCGCCTGCCTGACGGAGGTGAGCCTAATCACAGTGGGACTCCCTGCCTGGTTTAAAGTAGTTGCCAGCCTGGCCGTGATCGGGATATGTATCGTGCATATCGCCGCATCCTTACAACGGGCGGACAAACTTCTGGCTTATACTTGGCCGCTCCTTGCGGGCGCTCTTTTCTTCGCCTTGGGCGTATGGGCAAATGAAGCAAATGCACATCGGCTTCGGATCGAACTCAAAGAAGTACGTAAGGACAGACAGGCGATTGAGGTCAAACTCGATCAGATGCAGATAACTTTGATAGAGATGACCATGAATAGTCGCCCTGAAACTGTATCGCTCCCACCGCCAGCGGGCAGCCGAAACCTGAAGATCACGGAACCCTCGAACGGGCAGGAGGTTTCATCTGTTGTGAATGTACGGGGAACAGTTAGCGATCCCCAGGCTACCGTGTTTCTCGTGGTGCATCCGGAAGGTCTACGGAGCTACTGGGTGCAGGTATGCGCGACGGTGGAGCAGTCTGGAGCGTGGGAAGCCAGCGCCTTCATCGGACGCGCAGGGAATCAGGACATCGGCAAACAGTTCGAGATTCTTGCCGTAGTCCCCAGTGCCGACGAGGAATTGAGTGAAGGCACGGTGTTGGGTATCTGGCCGAGAGCTCTTTGGACCTCAGAGGTGGTGACTATTACAAGAAAATGAGGTCCCCCGTTTGTTCCCAAGAAAATAGGGACGCCTATTTACATCTTTTCCGTGACTCGGGCTTCTGTTTCTTGGGGCGCCCGACTGGGAGGGGTGGAGGCGGCGGCCGAGCGTGTGTTCGAGTTTGTTGAGGAATGTATCACTGGCGAGGGGGCGTCCGGCCAGGGTGTTGCGGCGTAGCGTGGCCAGGGTTTCTTGGTCGTCGGCGCCTGTGAGCGTTTCCTTGAGTTGACTCCGGTGACGAGGCCGCCCCATGCTTTCAGGGCTGAAATGCGTATAAAGCAGTACTGAGGCTGGTTACATCATGTAAACAAACGGCGAGACGACGGAGGAACTGCCTGCGAACCAAATCAGAAGGCCGAGGAGGAGGAAGGCGATGAAGATGGGGGCCAGCCAGAATTTTTTTCTGACGCGCAGGAACTGCCAGATTTCGGAGAGTGTTTCCATCAAGTTTCTCCACAGCCTTTACACGTAATTATGGCACAGATTTGGGGAAAAGGTTAAAACTGGTTGAAGTAGCGGTCTATGGTTTCGGGTTGTTCTTCAGGGTCTTCCCAGTAGGATGGTGCGCCGGGGAGGAACTCGCGTTTGAGGGGGTCTTTTCCGAACAGGCGGATCAGCACGCGTGTGGGGACGATCATCAGCCAGAATGCGATCAGGAGGACAAGCCGCGTCATCACCCAGTTCATGCCGAGGCCAAATTTGATCCAGACATAGAAAACGGGTTTGAGCACCCGCGGCACCACCAGCCCGAGCGCGCCGAACACGGCCGCGACGTAGAAAAAGTAGACGGGAAAATCGCCGAACCCGTGCAGCCACCAGCGGACAAGGCCGATCAGTGTGATAGCCACGGCCATCACAAACCCGAACTTCCGCTGCTCTTTTTTGCTGCCGATGTCAACGTTCATGGTGTTTCGTGCACGGGTTGGGACGCCCCCCGGCAGTTGTGGGGGGTGTCCCTTTTTTGGGGCTGTTGACAGAGATTCCAAATTGGGACACCCCCCACAACTGCCGGGGGGCGTCCCAACGGACACTTCCGCTGCTCTTTTTACTCGCGATATCGACGTTCATAATGTCTTTTCAATCCGCAATCGGAAATCTGCAATCGGCAATTTCATCAGTCAAGTTCGAACTCCTGCATCCACTGGCGGTTGTCGGTCCAGACTTCCTGTTGTTTTTTGTCGAGGAGGAACGAGCCCATCACGAGGTAGTCCATGTGGGTGCGCATGAAACAGGTGAAGGCTTCCTGTGGCGTGCAGACGATAGGTTCGCCGCGGACGTTGAACGAGGTGTTGATGATGACGGGGCACCCGGTTTTTTCGTAAAACCGCTCAATCAGGCGGTGGTAGAGGGGGTTGTCCTGTTTGTCGACGGACTGGATTCGGGCGGAGTTGTCGACGTGGGTGACGGCGGGCACTTCGGAGCGGGCCACCTTCAGCTTTTCAAAGCCCGCCAGATCGCGATGAGCGGGATCGAGTTCGCACAGCCGGTGTTTCTGAACGGGCGCGACGAGCAGCATGTACGGGCTCTGCCGGTCCAGTTCGAAGTATTCGCCGATATGCTCGCTGAGCACGGTGGGGGCGAACGGGCGGAACGATTCGCGGAACTTGATCTTGAGGTTGAGCACGGACTGCATTTCGCGGGACCGGGCGTCGCCGAGGATGCTGCGGGCGCCCAGTGCGCGCGGGCCAAACTCCATCCGGCCCTGAAACCACCCCACGACTTTGCCCCCGACGATCAAGTCGGACACGCAATCGCACAACTGCTCGGCCGACTCGAACCGGGCGTACGGGATCCGTTCGAGGTCCAGGTAGGACTGGATGGTTTCGTCCTGGAAGCTCGGCCCGAGGTACGTGGCCTTTTGCCGGCGCGGGGAAGGCAGGCGGTCGTTGCCCAAAAGCTGGTGCCAGGCGAAGAGGGCGCAACCGAGGGCATTTCCGGCGTCGCCCGCGGAGGGCTGGATCCAGATGTCCTGGAATGGCCCTTCGCGCAGCACCCTGCCGTTGGCGACGCAATTGAGTGCAACGCCGCCGGCCAGGCAGAGGTTTTCCATTGCGGTTTCGCGATGGACGTGGCGCGCCATCCGCAGAATGACTTCTTCGATGACCATCTGGATGGAACGGGCGAGGTCCATCTCGCGCTGAGAGATTTTGCTCTCGGGTTTCCGGGGCGGGCCGCCGAACAGCCTGGCGAACTTGTCGTTGGTCATTTTCAAGCCGGCGCAGTAGTCGAAGTAGTCCATGTTGAGCCGGAACGAGCCGTCGTCTTTGATGTCGATCAACTCGCGCAAGATGGCCGGCACGAATCTCGGCTCGCCGTAGGGGGCGAGGCCCATCAGCTTATATTCGCCGCTGTTGACTTTGAACCCGGTGAAGTAGGTGAAGGCGGAGTAGAGCAGGCCGAGCGAGTGGGGGAAGTTGATCTGCTTGAGGATTTTGACCCGGTTCCCTTCGCCGACGCCGTACGTCGAGGTGGCCCATTCGCCGACACCGTCCAGCGTGATAAATGCGGCTTTTTCAAACGGGCTGGGAAAAAACGCGGCGGCGGCGTGGCTCTGGTGATGGCTGGCAAAGAGGATCTTGCCCTTGTACCCCAGTTCCCGCCGGATCGTGGCCCGCATGAAGATCTTTTCTTTGAGCCAGCCGGGCATCTGGTTTATGAACGAGCGCAACCCGCGCGGTGCGATGGCCAGGTACGTCATGAGCAACCGCTCGAACTTGACAAACGGCTTGTCGTAAAAAACGACGTAATCTACGTCGTTGATGCCGACGCCGGCCTCTTTCAGGCAGTAGGCGGCGGCGTTGGACGGAAACCGGGGATCATGTTTTTTCCGGGAGAACCGCTCTTCCTGTGCGGCTGCAACGATATCGCCGTCGCGCACGAAACAGGCCGCGCTGTCATGATAAAAAGCCGAAATACCAAGGAGATTCATTGCCAAATCCGGTTTTAAGCGTGGATAATCATACCTGCTGGAACGGCTTAGGAACAACGGCCATTCCCCTGCCTGAGCGGCGACATCGTTCAAAAAAAGAAAAGCCCGGCCGCAAAAACCTGTACGGCGGGCTTTCCGTCAGCTCGAAACGTAATCGGGTGTAACTTAGACGCCTTCGACGTCCATGCCCGTGATCAACCAGGCGCCGTCTTTCTTCGTCAGTTCGAAACCTAACGTGGCCGAACCGGCGGCGGAGTTGATGACTATCGGGTACGCCTTGGCTTTACCTTCTGCGAGCGTGTACTCGGTGGCGCTCATGTCGGCCTCGGCGTCATCGAGGTAACCGCTGTCGATGGCGTCGGCGATGAAGTTGCGCAGGCCGGCCTTGTCGTTCGCGTCAGCATGGTAGAAATCCGGAGACACCACGGTGAGGGCGGCATCCGGGTTCTTGCCCACAAGACCCTGGATGAATGTGTTGGTTGCCGCCTTGACGAGTTCTTCGTCCGAGGGCCCTTTGGCAGTTACGCATCCGGCTACGGCAAACGCCAACAATGCTAGAAGAGTTACCGCTGTAATTTGCTTTTTCACGTCACGATCCTTTCGCGTTTGTTTCCCCTCGCTCAAAAAAAAACGGTACTGGACATAGATTACAGAAAAAACTGCGCATAATCAACATCGGAATGCGCCGTCCTTTCCGGCCGGTTCGAAGAACTTTGGGGACAATGTCTCGACCCTGCCGGCTAAAAACCCCATTTCCCGACGCAGGCCCTCCGGCCCAATCCTCACTGTTTAAGATTAATGCCCCGGTACTCGAACCAGGGCGGCTACGACGCCGCAATCCGCGCGGATATCGAACAAAGATTCTAATCCGAGAAAACCCGCCAGACCAGGGGAATATTTCAACATGCCCCGAGGCTTTGCCGGGAAGCCCCTGTCACGATGCGATGACGTTGGCGCTCAAGACGTTGCGGCTGTGGTGTTGAGCCGGCCGCCGGGGTTGTGGCATGATAAGAAACCGATTGGGCATCAAGTCATTCTGGGCGCGTTTTCCTGGAGTGGTATCCATGAGCAAGGTTTTGGAGCAAGACGCGCTTGTGGCCGCCGGGCCTGAGCCGCCGGACGGGGTCCGGCATTTTCGACGGCCCAAGGAGCGGCCTTTCAAGAAAAGTGAGCGTGGGCACGTCAAGGTGTTGTTTGGCGGGCTGACGGAGCGGCATGATGCGCTGATCGAGGCGGCGATCGGTGGGCTGGGATATAACATGGGGCGGATTCCCACTCCCAGCAAAGCCGACTACCACACCGGCCGCGAGTACGGCAACGCGGGGATGTGCAACCCGGCTTATTTTACGGTTGGCGCGTTGCTCAATTACCTGCGGCGGCTTAGGGATGAGGAAGGCCTGGACCGGGAGGCCATCCTCGGGAACTACGTGTTTGTGACCGCGGGTTCTTGCGGGCCGTGCCGGTTTGGGATGTACGAATCCGAATTCCGGCTGGCGCTGCGCAACGCGGGGTATGATGGTTTCCGTGTGCTGCTGTTCCAGCAGACGGGCGGGCTGGAGCAGGGTGCGGACGACGCGGGGCTGGAAGCGAACACGAAGTTTGCCCTGATGCTGCTGACGGCGTTCCTTTTCGGGGATATCCTCAATGATCTCGCCAGCCAAATCCGACCGTACGAGGTCGTGCCCGGCCAGACAGACCGGGTTTTCGACGGCATCCTCGAAGATTGCGGCCGGATGTTGCGGGAATGGAGTGCGCGAGAATTCAAGGCCGGCCTGGGCGCGCGGCTGATGAGCCGCTTGGCGCTCCGAACCGACCCGGACATGCTCCAGCACCTGATCGAACAACTGCTGAAGGACGGTTTTGGCGAGTCGCTCGAGGATTTCCGCAAGCGGATCAACCGGGGCATCGTCGTGGATTACACCCGCCCAAAGCCCGCGGTGAAAGTGATCGGGGAGGCGTGGGCGCAGATGACCGAAGGCGATGGCAACTACAGGATGTTCTCGTACCTCGAGCAGGAGGGCGCGGAGGTAATTGCCGAAACGATTTCTTCGTGGGTAAACTATCTGCTTTACGCGGAGAAGTGGCGACTGCTTGATGAAGGCGCAGATACCACGCCTCGTTTGTTCGATTTTGCAGGCCGGTTTCGGCGGGTGTTCAAGCACCGCAAGCAGGTGTTGCTGCTGACGCTGGGGTCAAAACTGCTGGAAAGGGAGTACACGAGAATCAGTGCGCGGCTCGGCGGGACTACCCACCCTCAGGCGGACCACCCGACGCTGCGCAAATTGGCCCGGCCGTTTTTCAACTACAAAATCAGCGGCGGCGAGAGCCATCTCGAGGTCGGAAAAACCATTTATTATTCGATAAACGGGCTGGCCCATATGGTGTTAAGCTTGAAACCGTTCGGGTGCATGCCGTCCACGCAGTCGGATGGTACGCAGGCGGCGGTGGTTGGCCGTTACCCCGAGATCCTGTTCCTGCCCATCGAGACGTCCGGCGAAGGCGATATCAACGCTTACAGCCGAGTGCAGATGGTGCTTGGCGACGCCAAGGCACGGTGCAAACAGGAGTTCCAGAAGGCGGTCGAGCGGTCGGCGTATCCGTTGGAGGCGATTAGGCGTTTTTGCGGAAGCCGGCCCGAGTTGCAGCGGCCGCTTCAGCATGTGCCGAGAGAGCGGGGTGTCGTTGGGCGGGCAGCAAATTTCGTTAGTTACGTGGCGGCTTTAATGGACCGGAGCCCGGAATGGGCGCGTTGGAAGCATAGCCGGGAAATGTCATCCTAGTTAGACGTTAAAAGGAAGCACCGAATGGAGTTCAGGGGTTGTGTTGCAGGATTATGGTGTGCGGCGATTTTGTTAAGTGGTGTGGTTTCAACAGCTTACGCTGTCGACGCCACCACCTCACAACCGTCGCAAAACACTGCTCCGGCCCAAAAAGAGGCCGCTCCCCTGCCAATTCCTATCACGGACGACCTCCCGCCAGATGTGGCCGACCTGCTCAGGAAAGCCGCCCAAGGCGACCCGGCCACCATGATCCAGCCCCTCAAGCCGGCGGCTGAAGATGCCGAGCCCTCCAAGGTAAAACCCGAGACCGCGCCTGCGGATACATCGCCGGCACCGGCAGTTGGGCCGGCCACTCCTCCTGCCGCACCCGGTTTCCCGCCCGGAGCGGTTCCGGTCGGCCCGGGGATGAGCATGCAGTTCTTGAAAGGCAAGCTGGTTAAGCCCGACGAGTCCGGACGACCCCCAAAACCTGAGCCAAACGCAGAGGACCAACCGCCGGCCTGGTTGTCGGATGTGCTTCCGGGGGGCACCCAGGTACAGCCGTCGTCGCCCGGGGCGTTCGCTATACCGTCGCCGTTGGCGCCTGCTGCTGCGCCCTCGCGGGGGCGTCCGGCCGCGCCCGCGCGCCAACCGACAAAAAAGGCGCCGGCCACGCCCCCGGCAAACCTTGCGGCGCCCGTCCACCCCACGCTGGTTGAGGCCATCAAAGCGGGGGATATCCGGGACGTGGAGACGCATGTTTTGCGGGGCGCCAGTTTGGATGCGCCCGATGAGACCGGCGACACACCGGTCGCGGCTGCTTCGGCGGCGGGTTTTTGCGACATTCTGGCACTGTTGCTGGATTATGGTGCGAGCCCGGTGAAAATGTCGGAAAAGACGAATCAACCGCCGCTGATTCCTGCGGCATTGAATTCGCATTGGGACTGCGTACAATTGCTGCGCGACTACGGGGCCGCCTACAGTTTTTCGCTTGCCGCCTGCTATGGGGATCTTCAAGCGATGGAACAGATGCTGGCGGCGGATCCCAGCCTGATTGACGAGGTTGATGGGATAAGAAACACGCCGGCGCATGCGGCGGCCGCCGCAGGCAGGGCCGATGTAATTGAGTTTTTGGCGGCCCATGATGCGCCGCTTTCCATGGCCAACATGGAGAATGATACGCCCCTGGCTTATGCGGCCCAGTGGAACCATGCCGGCGCCATTAAGGCTCTGGCCGCGGCCGGCGTAGACATGAACCAGCGCCTGAAAGGCGGGGGCACAGTTCTGCACCGGAAAGCCCAGGCCGACGACACCGAATGTGTTGAACTCATCTTGAGCCTCGGCGGCGATATCAACGCCGGCGACGATCGAGGCGCTACGCCGCTACACGTTGCGGCTCAATTAGACCGCCCCGGGATGATCGCCTTTTTGCTGGATCACGGGGCCCGGATTGAAGGCGCCGACAAAAACGGGGCGACGGCGCTGCATTCCGCGGCGGCCGCGGGCGCGGCGGCCGCGGGCGCGGCGGCCGCGGTGACGGCACTGCTTGATCGCGGGGCGCTCATCGGCGCGCTCGACGCCGACGGCGGGACTCCCCTCCATGCCGCCGCGAAGGCCGGGAAAAAAGCGGGGGTGCTGGCCCTGCTCGATCACGGCGCAGACCTGCACGCGGTCAATGCGCGGCAGGCGACGGCGCTGCACTACGCGGTTGAGGAGGCGGGGGTGCGGCCGTTCGGGCAGGACAGCGCGGGCCGCGTCACGGACAAGATGGAGGACCGGATAGAACTCATGGAGTTGCTCATCTCGAAGGGCCTGAAGCCGGACACGGCCGACGCGATGGGAATGACTCCGCTTCATAGCGCGGCGCAGGCAGGCCAACGCGTGCTGTGTATCGTATTGCTGCGCAACGGCGCACAGGTAAACGCGCAGGACAGCACGGGCCGGACCCCGCTGCTTGCCGCACTGGGACATGGTTTTGCCGCCACGGCTGAGGCTCTTCTCAAGCAGGGGGCGGACATCAGAATCATCGACAACCTCGGCAGAACCCCCCTTCACGCCGCCGTTCAAATCTCGAACGTGGAGTTGGTACGCCAAATGGTGGAGGCCGGGGCCGACGTGAACGCCGTCGACAGCAATGGATGGACGGTACTTCATTATGCGGCGGAAAAGGGTTCGGCGGACGTGGTTCGGCTTCTGCTCGCGCTGGGTGCGCCGCTGGATGTGGCCGATTCCGCCGGCCGTCACGCCCTGCACCTGGCGGCGCAGCGGGATGACGCCGATGTGGTCAAGGTCCTGGTGGGCAACGGCGCGGATGTGGGTACGGCGGATTTCCACGGCCGCCAACCGATCCACGTGGCGGCCGGGGAAGGCCGGCTGGAAGCCGTGCTGGCGCTGCTCGACGGGGGCGCGGATCCCAACAGCGCCGACAACAGCGGGTATACCGCGTTGCACATCGCCGCGGAACTCGGGCACTCGAATCTGATCCGGCCGCTGATGCTGCACCGCGGCAATCCGAACACCCGCGCCAACGACGGCCGGACCCCTCTCCAGATAGCCGAAGCGCGGGGCGACCGCCAAGCGCTGAGCATGCTGCGGTCGGCCGCGCCGGGGGAGTTTGAATCGGCCCTTAACGAAGGCGACATCAAGACGGTCGAGCGGCTGGTTTCACAAAACCGTTCGCTGGTGAATTCGCGCCGGCGAGGGTTGACGGCGCTTCATATGGCGAGCAAAGCCGGGAATAAGGAGATTGTTGAACTGCTTTTGGGATATGGGGCTAACGTGGCGCTGGCTGAATCGGGCAAACAACGGGCCACCCCGCTGCACGCCGCCGCGGAGGCAGGCAGCATGGAGATCGTTCAACTGTTGCTGATGATGGGCGCGAATCCTCTGGCGCTGGATGCCGAGAACCGTTCCCCCGCCGACATCGCCGACCTGAACGGCCACGGAGAGGTGGCCGCGGCCATACGGGCGCACGCCGAAATTGCGGCAGAGCCAGGCGCTACGGCGGCGGCTGGCGGCCGGAAGCCGGCCCGGCGGACCTTGTTCAGCCTGATTGCGGAAGGCAACACGGAAGAGTTCAGGGCGGTGCTCGATGAATACGCGGGGGTTGCCAGCCGGCGGTTTCTCAGCCTGGCTCCCATTCAACTGGCCGCGACCATGGGCAAGACAGACATCCTGGCGCTGCTGCTGGAGCGCGGGGCCGACCCGAATGCGATCAGTGACGTCAGAACGGGGCGGACACTCCTGCACGAAGCCGCCGGCCGCGGCAACGTGGAGATTGTCGATTTGTTGCTTTCGGCGGGGGCAAACCCAAAAGCCAAAGACAACAATGACAAGCTGCCCGCCGATCTCGCGAGGGAAAACAAATTCGATGAACTCGCCAAAAACCTGCAGGAAAAGACCGAACAGGAGACCAAATGACCGCCAAGAGCCGGTTTCAAGGCACACGGGAATTTCCTGAAGGACTTGTAATCGGTATCGACGTGGGCAGCACCACGGTCAAGGCCGCCGTCGTCGATCCGGCCGATCCAGAAAGCCGGATTCTCTGGACGGACTACCGCCGCCACGAAACCCGGCAGCAAGAGCTTTGCCTGGAGTTCCTGGAGCGGATCGGTCAGGCGTTTCCTTCCACGCCCACGAACGCGATGCGCGTTTTCGCCACCGGCACGGGCGGCGCGACCTTGGCGCAAAACGTGGGCGGCTATTTTGTGCAGGAGGTGAACGCGCTGTGCCTGGTGGTGTCGAAACGGTTCCCGCAAGTGCGCAGCGTGATCGAACTCGGCGGGGAAGACGCCAAGATCATTGTCTTCAAGACCAACGCGACGACGGGCATCCGGCGCAAAAGCGCGTCCATGAACGACAAATGCGCGGGCGGCACCGGCGCCGTCATCGACAAGATCGGCTCGAAACTGCGGATTGACCCGGCGCGCGTCGGCGAGATGCGCTATGACGGGCTGCGCATTCATCCGGTGGCGGGCAAGTGCGGCGTTTTCGCCGAAACGGACATCAACGGGCTGCAGAAGCAGGGTGTGCCGGCGGAAGAGCTGATGGCGAGCCTGTTTGAGTCGCTGATCCGGCAAAACCTTTCGGTGCTGGCGAGGGGCAACACCCTGTATCCGGACGTGCTGCTGCTGGGCGGGCCAAACACGTTCATCCGGGGCATGCAGGAATGCTGGCAGCGCCATCTCCCGCTCATCTGGGAGGAACGGGCAGTGCCGATTCCGGCCGGCGCGCGGCCCGAAGATTTGATCCACGTGCCGCACGACGCGCTCCTGTTTTCGGCGCTGGGCGCGGTCGAGTATGCGCGATCGGAAATCGCCGAGAACCGGGAGATCGGCGTCTACCAGGGCACGGACGGCTTGCAGTGGTACCTGGAAGAAGGGCGTACCGTCCACCGCAGGCGGGCCGGCATTCAAGTGCGAGGCGTGGCGGAGGAGTTTGGCCAGCTTGAGGGGCTGGCGGGCACGACCGACCAGTTGCGGAAGTTTCGCAAGGCGTACCGGCGCGCCGCGTGGCGGCCGCCGGCACTGCCCGCGGAGGGTGAGGTCGAGGCGTTTCTGGGGATCGACGGCGGGTCAACAAGCACGAAGGCGGTCCTTATGGATCGGCACAAGCGCGTGCTGGCGAAATCGTACCGGCTGTCGCTTGGCAACCCGATCGAAGACATGCAGTTGGTCGTGGGCGAACTCCAGCGGCAGGTGGAAGCCCCGGGGCGGCGCCTGAGGATTCTGGGCTCCGCCACCACCGGGTACGCCAAAGATATGCTGCGCAGCGTGGCGCGTGCCGACGTGGCGCTGGTCGAGACGGTCGCCCACATGCACAGTGGCTTGCTGTACTTTCCCGGCGCGGACGTCATCTGCGACGTCGGCGGGCAGGACATCAAGATCATCATCCTCAAGAACGGGGTGGTCAAAGATTTTCGCCTCAATACGCAGTGCTCGGCCGGCAACGGGTTCTATTTGCAGTCGACGGCGGCCGCGTTCGGTTACCCGGTGGAACAGTACGCGGAAATTGCGTTCAGCGCGGATGTGATGCCGCAGTTCAGCTACGGCTGCGCCGTTTTCTTGCAGACGGACATCGTCGATTTCCAGCGGCAGGGCTGGCGGCCCAACGAGATCCTGGCAGGGCTGGCGGCGGTCCTTCCCAAAAACATCTGGCTGTACGTGTGCCAGATGCCGAACCTGGCGCGGCTTGGCCGGACGTTTATTCTTCAGGGCGGCACGCAGCACAACCTTGCCGCAGTCAAGGCGCAGGTGGATTTCATCCGCTCGCGGTTCGAAGGCAGCGGGATCGAGCCGGAGGTCGTGGTGCACCCTCACTGCGGGGAGTCCGGCGCGATTGGGTGCGCGCTCGAAGTGTTGCGCCTGTACGAAGAGCGGCCGTACCAAACGACATTCATCGGCCTCGACGCGTTGCAGGCAATCCGATACTCGACCCGCAGGGACGAAACGACCCGGTGCACGTTCTGCACCAACAAGTGCATGAGGACGTTCATCGAAGTAAGCTCGGAAGGCAATGACTCTTCAAAGCGCCAGATCATCATCGCCAATTGCGAAAAAGGCGCCGTAGAAAACGTCGCCGACGCCCGCGAAATCGGCGCGCGCGAGCGTGCGGTGCAGGCGGCGAACCTGAACCTGGCGGCGATTTGCGCGCGGGAGGTGTTCAAGCCCGTCGAGGTGTCTGGCGTAGCGGATCCCGCGCCGCGCGTGCCGTGGCTGGCGCTGCCTTCGTTCCGCAAGTCGGCGAAGCGGCGGCGCGCCTTGATCGAAGGGCGGAAAAGCATCCGGATTGGGATGCCGCGCGCCCTCAACATGTATTTGAACGCGCCGTTTTTCACGGGTTACTTCATGAGCCTCGGCGTGCCTCCGGAAAACCTCGTCTGGTCCGACTACACCACCGACACGCTGTTCAAAGACGGGGCAAAACGCGGCAGCATCGACCCCTGCTATCCAAGCAAGCTGGCCATCGCGCACGTCCACAACCTGCTTTACAGAAAACACGGCCACGAACACCGACTGACCCACCTGTTTTTTCCCGTGGTCGATACGCTGCCGACGTGGCTGCACGGCGTGATGGCGACGCACGCGTGCCCTACCAGCATGGCCACCATCGAGGCCACGCACGCCGCGTTCGTGAAGGAGACGGACCTGTTCGCGGAGCGCGGGCTGCGGTTCAAGCGAACGTTCATCAACCTGGACAACGCCCGGTTGTGCGCCCGCCAGATGTACGAAGACTGGGCGGACGAGCTTGGCCTGAGCGAGCCGGAATCGGTGCGCGCGGTCGAGCAGGGGCTGCACGCGCTGCGCCAATACCAGGAGGCGCGGCGGAACGAGGCGCGCCTGGCGCTCGAGGCCCTGCAACGGGAGAAGCGGCTTGGTATCGTCGTGCTCGCGCGCCCGTACCACAACGACCCCGGCATCAACCAGGGCATCCTCGAACAGTTCCAGAAGCGCGGCTACCCCATCCTCACCCACGACACACTGCCCCTCGAAGACGACATCATCCTGCCGCTGTTCGGCGCGGAAGTTGCTTCAGGCGAAATCTGCTCGCCGTTCAGTATCGACGACGTCTGGAAAAACACGTTTGCCGAGAACAGTTCGCGGAAACTGTGGGCGGCGAAGTTTGTGGCGCGTCATGCTCACCTTGTTGGACTCGAGTTGTCCAACTTCAAGTGTGGCCACGACGCGCCCACGTACGCCGCTATCGAAGAAATCTTCGAGTGTTCGGGCAGGCCGTTTTTCTATTTCAAAGATATCGACGAGAACCGGCCCGCCGGGACGATCAAACTGCGCGTCGAAACCATCGCCTATTTCCTCGACCGATACCGCGAACGCCTGGCGGCAACGGGGTTCAAGATGCCGCGCGCCGCTGTGGGCCGCGCGGAACGCCCCCGGCACGAGGACGAGGAGATGGACGCGGAGCTTTCAGCAGTGTAGAGGGAAACTCAGCATCTCCGCCGCCGGAGAATTACTTCGAACAGGTTTTGGTGTGGGTAAAAGTGGTTACTGTCCCTACTTTTCCCTACTTTTCCAGAGTTTGCCGGGTGAATTAGAAAGTGTTTCAACTCTTTTGGCTTGTTGTGCGGCAAAGACGTGGTAGGCCAGTTCGTGCCCAGGCTGTGGCTGTTTGCTCAAGATAGCGTCTGGGGGTAACGCAGTTGCCAAGCGTAATAGAAGGGAGTGGTGTATGCATAGGTGTGTAGTTATCTGTTTTTGCTTTATTGCCAGCCTCGCCGCAGCGTTTGTCGCTCATGGCTCAGAGGCCGATTCTCTGCTCCAGACTCTTCGTGCACGCGACGCGCAATTCGACAACATTAACCTTCACTTCGTCCGGACCTATAAACAGGTTGTAGAGAACGCGCAGCCTCCTTCTCATCTCACCCCGGGCCCGCCGCCTAAAAGTGTCGAAGTAGACGTCACTACATACGATCAACTTGTTGTGCGGCGCGATGAGGCGACGTTGCTCCGGGCAGTGGATCCCAATACTAATAAGAATCCTGCGTTGGCTGATGTTCAGAGCCTGATATGCGACACGGTAAAGCAAAGTAACGCCAAGGGTATACAACGCATGTATTCGGGCCTTACCGGGCCGACATCTCTTCAAGGCAATACAAACCTAATGGAAATTAACCCCCGACACATAATCGACTCCGTTCACGAAGACCAAATGCAGTGTGAGTTTGCCCATGGCTACGGTTTTGGCAAGCGAATCACGAACATCACCTCCGTCACCAGGACAAATACCGGCTGGGAAGTCCGCGCCACCATGAAACTATGGCAGGATGATAAAACCACTGCGACGCTTACAATCGACGACGATTATATTGTCAGAAAAGCCTTAATAGATGCTCGGGTTGGCCCGGGGCAGAACATCATTTCATGTGAAACTGAGGGCACTCAAGAATTTGGCAATATACTTTTGCCTGCCCGTGGCTCGTTTGAACACAAGACATCTGGTGTCATAAACGAAAATCCAGAGGCCTTTGCGGAATACCCCACCGTCGCCGCGTTTCAGGTACAGCCGACCGGTCTGGAAACCAATCTTACTGATAGCCAGTACGAAGAGCTTATTGACTTTCACCTTCCTGATAATACTGTTGTGCTCGATAATATCGCCAAGACTCGCTACTATGCGGGCAATCCTACCGAAACTCGTCCCTTGAACCCTGAGGATGATCCTCCGGGTATGCCCATGCCGAGTCCCACCCCAAAGCCTGCTGCCTCAAAAACCGCAGATCCGGCCGAATCCGTAAGCCCGCCTTCCGCGCCCAGTCCTGCAGCAACACAACAAGCTCCGAACCAGCCGAGGCTGCCTTACTGGCTGCTGTTGTCTGTCTCCATCGCGGGGGGCGCGGTTGCAGTTGGTTTTGTTCGTTTGGAAAAGTAGGAAAAGTAGGGGAAAAGTAGGGGAAAAGTAGGAAAAGTAGGGACAGTAACCACTTTTTGCGTTTGCCAGGTTTATTTGGTAGAGGCACGGCGTCTTCTCTTGGATTTGTCTTTGCTGCCTTTGGGGCGGCCCATGCGGCAAATGGGGACGCGGCGGTTGAGGAGGGTTTCGAGCTTGCTGAGGAAAGAGTCGCTGCCGAGGGGACGGCCGGTTCTGGTATGGAGGCGCAGGCGTTCGATGGTTTCGTCGGAACCGGCGATGGCTTCGAGCGTGGCTTTCCAGTCCGACGGCGTCATCTGGCTGAACCATGGGTCCAACGCGAGGAGTCCGGAAGGGCGGCCACTACCACAGTGAGCCGCCGCGCTTGACCAGGCATACTCCGACGCATGCCGGCAAAGGCCGGCCCGCACCGGGTTGATCTCCACGTAGGCCGCGGCGTTGTGCGCGTGGGCATCGTCCATGGGGCACGAGTAGAATCGGTTTTGCCAGAAGTGTCCGAGGCGGCCGTGCAGCCGGTGCACGTACTGCGCGTACATCAGGTGGGTGCGGCCAAGCGCTTTCGACAACGACTCTTCGCGCTCGGGTATCACGATCAAGTGAACGTGATTCGTCATCAGGCAGTATGCCGAGACCGCCAGCCCGTATTTGACGGCGCTCTCCTTGAGGTAGGAGAGATACGTGTGGCGGTCGCTGTCCACAAAGAAAATGTCTTGCCGGTCATTGCCGCGCTGGGTAACATGATGCGCAGCCCCCGGCACCACAATCCGCGCTTGTCGAGCCATGATGACGCCAAACTATCACAGTTCCAGCATGAAAGCAAAACTGGTTAAAAAGTGGTTGCTGTCCCTACTTTTTTAAGATATTGTTCAGCAGTGTTCACTATTTACCCGGCGCGTTCGGCGAGGACGCGCAGCGTCTTATCCACGTCATAGCCGGCCTCTGCAGCCGCGTCGAGTATCTGCATGGCGTTGTCGTGCCGCGCGTTGAGCAGTTCCGTGGTCAGCGCCTCGCCGGCCATCAGGCCCGCCACTGAAACAAACAGCAGCCAGTACATCATCTCCTCGACCCGCTCTTTGTTCAGCCAGACGACGTCCTGGTGGCGGTTCATGAGCAGGTAGCGCTGGACGGCCGGGTCGCGTAACACCTGGCGCACGGCCGCGGCTCCGCCCCCGCCCGGGAAGAAATCGAGCAGCGTCGGATGGGTGGCGAGGATCTTGACGAGTTGGGCGTCGGTTTCGGTTTTCCGGTCTTCACTGCCGTGCTCGCGGAACGCCTGCGCCACGAGGCGGGTCAGCAGCCATTGGTCGATGTCGGTGCTGGCATGAACGGTGAAATCCAACGCGGCCCGCGCCTTTCCCATCTGATGGGCGAGCACCAGCGCCGTCGGGATACGCCAAAACAGGATCGGGTCGTCGGGACTCGGCGTTTCAGCAGACGCGCCGGGCGCCACTGGTTTGGTTTTTATGCGGGGTTTGGCCTTTTTGAGCGGTGTGGATTTTGGCAGCCGGGCGATTAGACATTTCTTGGCTTTGGCGGCGTCGTTGATTCCCTTGAGGTTCTCTTCAAACCGCCGCACAGCGCGCAATTCATCAAACAGTCCCGCCACCACTTCTTCGACGTTCATCTCGAGGTTTGTGTGCTCGGCGAGAGCCGCCAGGAACTCCCGGTATCCGGCTTCCAGCAGTTCGCGCGCCTCGGCGTCGCCGGCAACGGCGATTTTGCGCAGGCTGTCGCCGTTCATGAACTCCCTGAACGGCCTGTGGACGGGTTCGAGGAACATTTCGCGGTAGGCGTCTTCAACGCTGGGGACGCCCTGGCCCTTCAGCACCGATGACAGCCGCGCCCACGAGCCATCGGTGTCGTAGACGGCGCGGAAGTCGAGGAATGCGTAGTACTGGTAGGCGTGCAACTCGACGAACAGCCCGCCGCCCGCCACGCCCGCCGCGGAACGCAGGTATTCGAGCCGCGTCCGGTGGTCGCGGAAAATGTAGAAGCAATCGTTGCGCGTATCGAGGCCAAGCGACTCCGCGAGCGTTTTCCGACGGAGGTCTTTATTCTCGGCGTCGCCGAAGTTGATCGCGGTCGAGGTGTGGATGGATCCGCGCGTGGTGGTGTAGGCGTTGTTGTAGACGATCAGCGCGCGGTCGTCGCCGGATCGGTTGGAATAGGCGAAAACGTTTTCATCGACCCAGCCGTCGGGCGTGACGCAGTCGTAGAACGCGAAGTTCTCGACGCCGCTGAACAGGTGCCGTTTGCGCATGAGCGGGAATACTTCCATCTCGTGGCGAGACACCATGTGCTCGTCGACCTGTTCGTCCCAATACGCCCGGCGGTACTCCATGCCGTACTTCTCGGTAAACCCTTCGATCTGGCCGTGGCCGAACATGGGCAGGCCCGGCATCGTCACCATCATGATGGCGACGCCGAAATACTTGTCGTCGCGGCCGAACTGGTCGACGGCGGTGCGTTCGTCGGGATTGTTCATGAAGTTGACGAACCGCTTTAGGATTTCGGGGCTGAATTCGAGCACGTTCTTGACCGTCAAACGGTACTCCAAGTTCTCTTCCATCTTCAGCATGTTCATGAAAGCGCTGTTGTAGACGCGATGCATGCCCAGCGTCCGGACGAAATAGCCTTCCATCAGCCAGAACGCCTCCGCCAGCAGCAGGGTTTCCGGCGCTTCCCTCTGGATTCTATCCACCACTTCGCGCCAGAATTCTTTCGGAAACAACTGGTCGAACTCGGCCTGCGTCATGCCGTGCTCGGCTCTCGAGGGGATCGCGCCGGCCTCCCCGGGTTTGGGGAACCACAGGCGCTGGTAGTGGCGCTTGGCCAGCGTCATGGCGGCGTCGAACCGCAGGATTGGAAACATCCTGGCGACGTGCAGAATCGTGTTGATGACGGCCTCGCGCACCTCGGGGATAAGGAAGTTGAGTTGGGCCGTGTCGTTCCACGGCGTGCTGGTGCCGTCGTTGCCGTGATAAATGTAGCGCGTGTTGCCCGTCCAGTTGTCCACGCGCTTGAAGACGACGGCGGCGTCCCGGTGGTCCCAGTAGCCGTCTTCGATGTACAGCCCGACCCGGTCTTCGGTCGAAAGGTTCGGCCCGGTGAACCCGTAGCTTGGGAAGGGCGGGTAGTCGAGTTGGAGAAACCAGTCCGGATGCTGTATGACCCATCGTGAGTAGAGGCCAACGTGGTTGGGGACCATGTCCGACGCCAGCCGGATTCCGTACCGCCAGGCCCTGTCGCGAAGGTTTTGGTAGGCGTCCTCGCCGCCGAGGTCGCCCGCGATTTCGTAGTCGTAGAGGGAGTAGGCGGAACTAAGGGCTTCGGGGTTGCCCATGATCTGCTTGATGCGCTGGGATGCCGGCGATCTTTCCCACAGACCGATCAGCCACAAGCCGGTAAATCCCCACCGCGCCAGCCGCGCCAGTTCCTCGTCCGGGATCTGGTCAAGCCGCTGAATGTCCCGCTGGTACTTTCTTGAAAGCTGGTCGAGCCAGACATACGCGCTTTTTGCGATCAGCACGACGTTGGACATCCAGTCTTTATCGTGCGTGAACGCGGCCGGCTCGGGATACAGGTAATCCGCGAAATCCAGCACCTGGCTCGGGCCGGGGCCCCAGCCTCTCAGCAGCGTCTCTTCCTTGATGACGCCGATGGCCATCAGCAGCCGTTGGCGCAACTCGTCGGGCAGGTAATCGCCCCAGTGCTTGAGGACATATTCGAGCTGGCCCTGGAGCGACCCGGGGTGGGCTTTTACGGGCGCGCGCAGCAGTTGCAGCAGTGTCAAGTCGAAACCCGGAAAAACAGGCTGCCGCGCAAAAAAACCATCCAGCGTTTCCACCAGCGCCATGTACGGCGACTGGCGGGCCAGTTCCTCGTCGTCGTAGAGATCTTTGAGCGGACGGAGCGCGGCGTTTTCGTCGAGAATGCTCAACAGGACCATCTCGCGCGCAACGGCGTAACGGTGCGGCTGCCCGTGCGATGTTTCATCAAGAAACCGTTCCGCCGCGGTTTGGCCGGCGAGTACGGCCTGCGGCGGGTAGATTGACACAAAAGCCGGCTGCGACCTGTCGGTAACGGCGTGCCCACGCTGGCGGCGGGCTTCCTCCACTCCCTGCTCCATGGTTCCCGGGTGGCCAACGACGCAGTAGGCGTCGGCCATGTAGCGCATGACGTCGGAAAGAAGTTCGAACCCAAGCAGTTCGCCCGCATGGACCACCGGCATGGCGTAGGTGGAGTGTTCCCGGCGCGCGTTGATCCGGTCGGCCAGCATCCGCAATGCGTAGAGGTTCGACGCGCCGCCGGTCGCAGACACGATCCGCGGCAACAGATCCTGCATCTGCAGGCAATCCCACTGGCTTCCCGTCACCGGAAATCCAAAAGGAAAATAGTCGTGGAGCAACTCCAGCAGTTGTTTTGTTTCCATCGGTTCTCCGCCCGGTTCTTCTCCGCATATTCGATCGGCCCCAGAAACTACGCCAGCTTACACTATTGGGCTGCCGCATCGCCATTTCGCCGGCCGTACTGCGGCTCGGCCGCTACTTTTTGGAAAACAACCTTTGCAATGCTATACTTCCAGCGTTTTCAGCGGTTGCGGCACAATCCCTTGACTGCACAAGGAGTTCTTCTCATGTTTTCCGAAGATTCATTTATCCGGCGTCACAGAATCCTGACAGGCCTGATCCTGATCGTGGTCGTGCTGGTGGCTTTTCTCGGCTACCGGATGAAAGGCCCGTACCGGTCGTACCGCGTTGATTATGTGAAGACGGGCGAGGGCGAGCCCGGCACGATCGAGGTCGGCGTGGCCATGCGCGATATTACGCCGGACCTCGAGCAATACGACACCTACAACGACTCGAATGACAACAACCGCTATGAATCCGACAAAGGTGAGACGTACACCGACCGCAACGGCAACGGCAAGTTCGACGCGGTCTGGATCGCCGGGTTCAACAGCAACCGCCCCGCGAAATCGGTTCACGACCCGCTGTGGGTGCGCGCAATCGCGTTCAGGAACAACGGGCTGACGCTCGCCATGGTCACGATCGACAGCATCGGCATTTTCCACCAGAAGTTCATCGACATCCGGAAATCGATTGACCCGTCGCTGAAGATCGACCATGTCATGTTTTCGAGCCTCCACGATCACGAGGCGCCCGACACGATGGGCATCTGGAGCGGGCCGATTCCGTGGCCGTGGAATTACGACCACGACTACATGAGCATGGTGCAGAAAGCCTGCAAGGATGCCGTCGAGGAGGCGGTGAAGAACCTGCAGCCCGCCGACATGTACTGCGTCCCCATCGAGATTACGCCGGACGGACTGGTCGACGACAGCCGGCAGCCCACCGTTTACGACAAGACGATCTGCGCGGCACGGTTCACAAAAGCCGGAACCGACGACACCATCGCCACAATGGTCAACTGGGGCAACCATCCCGAGACGCTCGGCGGCGGCAACCCGAGCATCACGTCGGACTTCAGCCATTATTGGCGCAAAGGGATCGAGACCGGTGTGCGCGACCCCAACGGCGCCCAAGGCTTCGGTGGAATGGCGCTGTACTTCCAGGGAATGGTGGGCGGCCTGATGACGCAACTCCACACGACGGTGCCGCACCGCAACGGCGTGGACAAGTTCAAGGAGGCCAGTTTCGAGAAAGCCGAGGCGCTTGGCGACAACCTCGCCATCCTCACGATCAACGTGCTGCGCGGTCCGGGCGCCTGGAAAAACGAGAAGCCGCGGCTCACCATCGCCGCGAAGACGATCTACGTGCCGTTGTCGGGCATGTTCAAATACGCGATGGCGCTGGGCTTGGTTCATCCCGGCATCTATTGGGGCTTTAAGGCGCGCACAGAAGTCAACGCGATCCGGATCGGCGATGTCGAGATACTTACCGTCCCCGGCGAGCTTTACCCGGAGATCTGCGAGGGCGGCATCGAAGCGCCTGAAGGCCAGGATTTTAAAATTGCGCCGGTCGAGGTGCCCCCGCTGCGGAAAGAAGTCATGAAGGGCAAGATGAACATGGTGATCGGGCTGGCGAACGACGAAGTCGGCTACATTGTTCCGAAAAGCCAGTGGGATGCCGAGCCGCCCCACGCCTACAAGCCCAAGGGCCAGTACGGCGAGGAAAATTCGGGCGGGCCGGAAGTTGCCCCGAGTATCCACCACGAAAGCATGGCGCTGCTCAACCGGCTGCACGAAGCCCTGGGCATCTAGAATGATTTGAAGCGACAGGGAGGTCGCTTCCACAAGCGCGCCATGGAAAGATTAGAGGCAAAATGCGCTGGCCACCTGACAATTCTCGTCAACAAGGTCCACTGTGTCCACCTCTCGTGCCGCTCCTGATGTGCCTGCTCATAGGCGGCGCCGCATTCAGTCAGACGCTCCAGGTCGGCGGCGACGCCAAAGCCACCGGCGCAAACCGCGTCCGGATCGACTACGTCGGATACCGCGCCGCCCGCTGTAATACCACCGACATTATCGAACCGCAGAACGAACGGCCCAACCAGGGCGGGCTCATCCACGTCTACTACACCAACGTATCAGACAAGCCGGTGCGGCTGGCGTTCTGGCGCGCCAACGGCGAAGATGAGAGCCATTGGCTGCTGGGCGGTTCGCTGGCGTGGCACAGGGCGTGGAACACCAGCCTCGGACCGGGCGGGTCGGGCATCCTCGAAATCAACGCCGTCAGCCCCGAGTTCGCGCCCGGAAAGCCGTTCACGTTCTCCTGGGTCGACCGTGAAACATGGCGCCCGGTTGGCGGCGCGAAGACGGAGCTGATCGAGAGCCCGGTGCAGATTGCCTTCATCCGCGTGATGCCCGGGATGCGCGACGTCGAGGTGCATGTCCGCAACGCCGGTGAGAAAGACGTGCGGGTTGAAACGGTGGACGTCATGCGCCATGCCACAGACGACGTCCAGTGGGCGGAGCAAAAACTTGATGCGGGCGCGAACTCAATTACGCGGCTCAGGCTCAACGAACCGCTCCAGCCGTCGGAGTATGTTGTCGTGCGGCTGAATTATGCGTGTGGTGGCGAGACCAGGAGCGTCTATGCCCACCGGCGCGCGTTCGAGGACGACTTCCCCATCGGTGTGTGGACCGCCACGCCGGAAACGTACCAACTGCTGCGCCGTCTGCACGTCGACACCGTCGTCGAAGGCGGCACCGCCGACAACGAGTTCTACAGTCAGGCGGTGCCGCGGTACGGGTTCCGCACGATCGCCCATACGGGCATGCCCGTCGACATCGACAGCGTCCGGAGCCTCAGCGGCCATCCCGCGCTGCGGACGTGGATGCTGCGCGACGAGCCCGACTGGTCCGTCGAGCCGAACATCATGCTGTTCGTCGACGACACCGTCCGCCAGTACGACAGCACCAGGCCCACCTTCATCACGCTGTGCCGCAACGTCAAGTTTTTCGAATACGCGAGCATCTGCGACATTCCCTGCATGGACCACTATTCGGTGACGGCGCCCAGCAGCAGCAAATGGCCGCATCCGTACGGCACCCGGCTGGAAGAGACAGCCATCTACACCGAAGACCTCAAGGCCGCGTCCGAACCCAAGCCGATTTGGGTGTGGTCGCAGGCCATCGCCGATTGGGATCAGCGGCCAAAGCGGCCCGTCCCCACGCCGGACGAACTTGCCGCCCAACTCCTGCTCAACCTCGGCCGCGGCGCCAAAGGCATCATCTGGTTCAACTACGACCACAAGGTCGGCGAGAAGTTTCAAGACACGCGCCAGGCCATGCAGGACTGGGGAAGGGTGATGCGCCTCACGCGCACCAGTTTCCTCGGCTCTGAACCATACGACGCGCACGTCAAAGCGCCGCCCAAAATCGACGTCGCCACGCTCGCCTCGTGGGACACGGCTATTCTCTGCATCACCAACCTCGATTATGAAATCCACTCTGAAGCCTATCCATTTAAACTGCGCGAGGATGTGCGCGTTGAATTCACGCTCCCGTCGTGGATCCAGCCCAAGTGCGCGGTTGCGATCGAGCCGGGCGGCGTTCGCGAGGTGCCGTTCAAAGTCCGCGGCAACCGCGCAACGGTCGAAACCGGCGACATAAAGGTTGGAACGCTGATACTACTCAATAACAACGAGGCATTCCCCACCGATCTTCAAAAACAATACCAAGCTGTCTTGCAGGACGAGAGCAAAGAATACTAAACGCTATACTGCTACCTATTAATCCACTTTAGCAAAAATCACCAGCCGCCAAGATCAAAGATGTCATCCCGAGCAGCCCTCTTCTGTGGAAAAAACCAAGATAAAAGCCTGCCATCCAAAGCCTCAAAGCCTGTCATCCTGAGCCCGCCCAGCCACTGGCCTGCACGTTGTCTTCAGACAACACCTGGGCGGGCGTGAGGATCCCCTCGGTTGCAACCAGTGGTGTCCCGAGAAATCTTCCCCAAAAGCCCCATACCCCAAACCCGATTCTGCCCATGTCCATTGCCTTTTTCCACACCGTTCCTGTATGGTTTCCATCGTGATGGGCAAACTGGAGTAGTGGGATGGCGCAACTGCCGCTGAGCCGGAAAATATTCTACGGCATGGGCGCGCTCACCATGAACCTGCCCGACCTGATCGTGCTGCAATGGCTGCTGGTCAGGTACGTGCCCTCCGACCGGCCCCACCTCATCCCAAAAGCCCTCATGGGCGGCATCTACCTGTTCGCGCGCGTGATTGAGAGCCTCAGCGCGTCGCCGATCGGCCATTGGAGCGACATGTGCCGGTCGCGGTGGGGCCGTCGCCTGCCGTTCATGCGGCTTGGGCTGATCCCGTTTGCGGCGGTGTTTTTTCTGTTGTTTACGCCGCCGGTCGACCACATGCACTGGCTCAACGCGGCTTATGTGCTCGTGCTCGTGCCGGCCTACTTCGTGTTGTACGGCATCATCATCACCCCCTACCTCGCGCTCATCCCGGAAATCACCACCGACCTCAAAGAGCGCGTCGATCTCACTACCATTCAGTCCGTGTTCATAATGGTGAGCACGTTCCTCTTTGCGGCGGCGGGCGCGGTGCTGCAGAAATTCGGCTGGAACGCGCTTGCCGGCGGCGCCGCGGTCATCATCATCCTGTCCTTCCTGCCGGCGAGCTATTTCATCCGGGAGAAACCGCGGCCCGACCAGCACGACGCGCCGCCGTTCGGCATGATCGAAAGCACCCTGCTGGCATTCCGCAACAAACCGTTCCGGTATTTGGCCGCCGCCATCGCACTCTACTGGTTCGGGCTTAACACCATCATCGTCATGGTGCCGCACTGGGTGAGTTCCGTCCTCGGCCGCGGAGAAGACACCGTCACCCTGCTGATGGCGCCGTTTCTTCTCATGAACCTTGTGTTTTTCTTCGTGTTCAACTACCTCGCGGGCAGGATTGGCAAATATCGCGCAATGCTGATCACGTTTCTCGGCAGCGGGATTGTGATGGTGATGCTGGCGTTCGTGGGCCGGCTGGGAATCGGCAGCGACCTAATCCAGAGCGCCCTGATCCTTTCCGCGTATGGTGCGCCCGCGGCCGGCTTTATGGTGCTGCCCTTCGCCGTAATCGGCGACGTCATCGACTACGATGAGACGCTCACCGGCCGGCGGCGCGAGGCCATTTTCATCGCCGTCCAGGGCATTTTCCAGAAAATCAGCATTGGCATCAGCGTGCTGGTGTTCACGTTTGTTGCGTACGTCGGCGGCGAAGGCATGCAGCGGCTACAGGAGAATACCGGCGTCGTCTTCACCGGCTCGTACGTCCGCGCAGGCGCGCCCACCGCCGAACCGTCCACGCACAAGCCCGCGCCGCCCGGCGTCGTCCGCGTCGACGTGCTGCCCGAGGGCCTGCCCGCACCGTGGACGCTCGAAGGCCCCGGCGGGTACACGCGCCAAGGGGCTGGTTCTGCCCAGCTAGACGGCCTCGCACCCGGCCCGTACAAGCTCACGTGGGGCGATGTGCCGGGGCACGCGCGCCCCGAGCCCGTAAGGTCCGCCACGCCGTTCGGGCTTAAGCTGATGGCCGTCCTCGGCGCACTTTCCGCCGTCGCGGCGTTCCTCGCCTTCCTGCGCTACCCCCTCCGCGAGCGTGACGGAAAGATTATGCTCGTCGAATAAGGCCCCAAGCGTTCCACTCTCATTCAGGCACGTACGCCAGTGACGTCTGCAGCGGGTACGGGCACGAGCAGCCGGAACTCGCTTCGGGGATCAGGATGAGCCCGCCCGCGGGAATGACGTTGATCCAGCATCCGGGCCGCGTGATGTGGTTGAGCTTGGTGCGTGGGCCTGCCGGTTGAATGTTCTGCACGCACGGATGGCCGTCGCGGTACAAAAGGCACCGTGCCGAAGCCGAGACCGTGCCGCAACCTTCCCGCCTCTCCATCTCCCATTCGGACGACGCACCGGAAAGGTTGACGCGCACGCCGGTGCGCAGCGCATATGCGACGGGCTCTGCGTAGACGACCTCGCCGACGATCACCGGGTGGTGGACCTGCTCGCCGTGGTCGCCACCGATCCCGCCTTTGTTGTTGGGGTGGTTGGCTTGCCACAGCGGTGTGCCCGTGGCCGCGTCAAATCCATACAGGTAGTACCACGCCCGGTCCTCGCGGTTGCCCGAGCCGGTGACGACCAATGTGTCGTTGGCGTAGCTGAGGTAAATGATGTGCTGGCAAGGCGAGAAGTCGACCGGGATCTCCCACGCCGGTTTTCCCGTCGCCAGGTCGAGTGCCAGCATGATGGGCGAGTTGTCCCACAGGACTTCGAGGTTGCTTCGGCCGTTGCGGTCGCGGGTGGCGGTCCGGCTGTGGCTCTCGATGAAGTAGAGGCGCCCGGCGCCCGCAGCGATAGCCGGATGGATGAAAAGCCCGCCGCCTCGCGTCCACAGCACCTTGCCCGTGCGTCTGTCCATGCAGAAAAGGTAGTCGCTCGTGACCAACCGTTTGAAATCGCCCCACTGGATCTCGAAATCGCCCAGCGTGCTCATCGTCGTGTACGAAGCGTCAGGTTTTTGGCCGCTGCCGAGCAGGAAATCGCCAACAACGGCAATATAACCCCAGTTGCGTTTCCCGTCGCCGGCCAACTGCGGCGCCTGGTACGTCGCCACGCGCTCGCCGGTCGCCGCATCGAGCACCCAGCATTCGTCGTGCACCGCAACATAGAGCAGATCGTCGGCCGCGGCCATATGCCCGGAATCGCGCGGGTTTGCGAGCCGCCGGTTGTCAGGCGTCTCGAGTTCCCATAGCGGCGTGCCGTTGTAGGCGTCAGCCGCGATGATGCAATTGTCGCCGGGCACGAACATTCGCCCGTTCTTTACCAGCGGCGGCATCGCGCGGTGGTGGCGGTCAACCATCGGCCGCGGGCCCGGCAGGCCGAACCACTGCAGCCGCGCCGGGGCCGATATGATCGTGTCGCCGCTGCACCCCGAGTTGCCGGGGTCGGCGTACTGGTGGGTCCACTCGCCGGCGCCGGGTAGCGGGCCGCGCCACAACACCAGCCACGAGCCGTCGTCTACGGCGATATCGCAACCGGCCACGTTCCCGGCCCAGTCTTTTACGACGGCGGCCGTCTCGGGCGTGTATTTGACGAACAGGACGCCGGTGTACGGGCGAAGCAGACGCCCTGCCTCTTCGGGCGCGAACGGAGGGCAGCCGTTGGGCAGCGTGCGTTCGGAGACAATCACGTCGGCGATGTAATTCGTGAACCGCAGGCGATCGAGCGCGGATGCCATCGCGGCTACCTTGGTGCCGTAGAGGCCGGTGCCTGCCAGCTCCGCGCGCATTCGCGAGACGGCTTGTTCATCATCGACCGCCACGACTCTAAGGCCGGAGTTGCGCGCGATCTCCAATGCGAGCGCGCCGGTTTGGCAGCCGAGATCGAGACAATAGCCTTGCCGGCCACCCGCCGTCTTGATGACGAACGAAGCGGCCGCGGTTACCTCGGCGATGGCCTTTGGGTAGGCCGGCAACGTGGACGGCACGGAGCCAGGAGCGGGGCCGGCGGCGAAACAATGGATCACGCCGGTGTCGGTGCTGACGAGCAATTTGCCATTCGCGGCCGCGAGACCATAAGCCTTGCCGTCGACCGAAGACGACCACACGGTCTCGCCGTCGGACGATCTGAGCGCCCTCACCTCGTTTTCCGATCCCACAATCAGCAGGCCGCCCGCCAGAATCATCGCGTACGACTCCGGGCACGGCTTTTGCCACGTGTATTCGCTACCCCGCAACTCTTTCAGGGCCTTTTCAACGCCGGCCAACTCCTGGGTTGCCGCGGCTCGCTCCGTTTCGGCCATAGTCTTGATGGCGTCGCGCAACCTTCTTCGCTGCTTTCGCAGGTCGTTTTGGCGGGCGACGTTTTCGCGGTACTTGGCCCTGTCGAGCGCGGCGATCCATTCGTCCGACAGCAGGTACGACGTCTCGCCCTGGACGAGGATGCAGCGCCCGGGAAATGTCGCGACCGGCTCCTGCGTGACCGCGTCGAACGCCGACAGCCGCGTGCCGGGGCCGGAAACGATCGTGTCCCTTGTCAGCAGCGCGTAGGTGCCGCCCTCGCCGCCGGGGCATTCGAGCATGCCTTCTATCTCGCCTGTTGCGAGATTGACGGCGACGGGCGACGTCCTGCCGGTGGGGATGTAGAGCTTGCGGTCCGATGCCAGCAGGTAGCCTTGCGGAGACAATGCGAACCGCCGGTCGGCTTTCTCCGACGAGAAGCGCCGGATAAAATCCATCGGGTCGGGCGAAACCTTCCAAATCTCGCGCCCGCTCCGCGCGTCAAGCGCGCACAGATACACGCCCTCTTCCGGAAACAGGCCCGCGCCGAAATACACCACGCCATCTTTCCAGGCAACGCCCGTCCGGATCGGGCACGCCGAAATGATCCGCCCGTTCCCCGGGATCCACCGCGCGTCCGGCGCGGGCGAATACTTCCAGATCGGCGCACCGTCGGCCGCGTTGAGGCAGTAGACGCAACCGTCATCTGAGCCGGCGTAAACGCGTCCTTTCACCACAGCCGGCGCCAAACGCACCGGCCCCCCGGTTGTAAACGACCAGCGTTCCACGCCGGTGCCCGCGTCAAGCGCGACTATCCGGTCGTCGGCCGACGAGCCGAAGAAAACGAGGCCGCCGGAAATCGAAGTGTGGAATGCCCTGTCGTAGATTGCCCGCGGCCGGTGGATGCGGCCACCCTTGACGGCGAAATCGTGCACGGCGGGATCAGGCCATGCGGGCTGCGGCGGCTGCAACGATTGGTAGCGCCAAATCTCGATGAGGGGCGGCTGGATCGGTTCGTCTGTCGTGCCGCTTCTATACGTGTCGTGCCCATAGGTCGGCCAATCCTCGGCCACCGCCGGAAAAATTAACGCCACTACACAAACCAGCCCCGCCACCAACTGCTTTTCAATCATCCCACCGTCTCCCGCTTAAATCCGGCTTACTCTACCACAGCCTGCACCTTTCATCGAAGAGTAGGCGAGGACGTCCGCGCCTACTTCGTGATTTGAAATGGAATCGCAGGCAACGTACCGATAAAGGTCGGTTTGGCGTCCGGCTTGGCCTCTTTGCCCGGCTTGAGGTACGCGTCGATGATCAGGTTGTCTTCGAGGCCCGGGCTCGCGGCCGCATCCGCGTTTATGGCCACACTCAACCCCTCGGGGACAACCGAAACCTCGCCCAAACTCAGTCCTTGCGGCGGATCGTTGAGCTGGAGTTGAACCTGGGAGAGCCGGGGTCCCTGCGCCGTTTCGATCGTAATAGCCGCGGTTCCGCCGGGCGCTACGTGCAGTGGCAGCATGCTCCCAATTCTGACCGGCTGAGCCGCGCGCCGCTTCGCCACAGCGACCAGGAGGTCTTGCGCGGGCACGAGATGCCAATACGCGAACGCCTGCATCAGGTTGTCGGCGGGCACGGCCGCCCGCGCAACGTCCTCCCCATTGATTCTGGCGCGGCCCTCGATACACACCGCCACGGGTTCGTCCAGCGGTTTGGCCGGCGCCGTGAGGCTTATCCTGACTTTGTCGAGCTTCGCCGGAACCCGGCCCCCGCTGATTCTGAACCCCATTGCCGGCTCTTTCAGCACGAGTTCGATTTCGCCGTCGAACCCGTCCTTGCGCAACGCATAAACCGTCAGCGCAACCGTGCTCCCGGGGTTGATGCCGATGCTCGATGGCGTCGCGCGCAGTTCAAAATCGGGCCGCGGAGCGCTCAGCCGCAGCCGGTAACCGAACTCGTCGCCGCCCTGTTGCTGCGCATCCGCCAGCACGACACGGTACCGGCCCGCCTCGGGCAGTGTCTCGCGCAGGTACGAGTCCGCGTGGTGCGTTAGCAGCCCCGATCCTTTCTGCTCGCAATCATCGTTCATCGCAATAAGGCGCCCCGCGGCGTCTGTAAGCCGCAGCACCGAATCGAGCGGTGAGTTCAGTCTCCGCGCGACCACTTCCGCGACAAGCTCGCCGCTCCCCGCGGTTTCAAACTCAAACACGTCGGAATCCCCACTCCAGTTGATTCGGCCGTTGACAATGCACGGCAGAGCCACGGCCTGCGGCGTCTTTGCGTCGTTGGGCTCGGCCTCGATGCACTCCGGCAACGAATCGACGGCGTATAAAACCGGATTTGAAACTATCTGGCCGTTGTTCAGCGACGTTTCGCGGATTTCAGCGGCGCCGGGCCGCGTGTCCAGCGCCAACCGGGCAGCGGGCAGGTTATACCCCGCCACCGAAGCCTTCACATCCGCGCCGGCCGGCCCGCCAAGCGGAAAAACACTCGTCACAAACGGAAGCTCGCCAACCAGGATCCGGTACACGAAGTCTTCGCGCCCCCTGTATATCGAGTCGCGGATCTCCAAGGTGTACGCCCCATCCTGCGGCACGTCAAAAAAGATCACGGGGTCGGGATCGAACCGGAAATCGTCGGCAAACGCCACTTCCCGCCCGGCCGCGTCGTAGATGCCGACCACCGCCTGAAACCAGCCCGGCACCGCGTCCGCCAAGTAAGGCACAAGGCTGCGCGCCTCCGCCCGCACAACCAGCCGCTGACCTTTCCGCGCGGCAAACTCGAACCGGTCCGTGTCGCCCGGCATGATTTGGCCGTTGATCGTTACGGGCAACTCGAGCGGCGGCGCCGGCGGGGCATCGGTCTTGGCCATCGGGTCGTTGGGCTCGTACTCCCTGGCCTCGGGCAGCGCGCCCACGTCGAACCGCATCGGGTTGGTGAGGCCTGCCGGCGCAAGGAGCCGGATCTGACGCGGGCCCGGCGACGCACCGGGATCGACCGTGACCTCGATGAGGACCATCTCGGCGATTTGCGCGTTGGGCTGCCTCTTCCCGGTCAGAAGGAGCAGGCTCTTGACGTGGTCGAGTTCGCGGAGGCTGAGGTTGTCCAGGTCTTGCAACAACGGGTGGGCCGGCAGTTCGACCGAACTGCTCCACGCCGTGGGGCTGACCGATGCGGGAGTTTCGCCCCTCGCTTCCGCCAGACGCCTCTCCCAGGCGGCTTTAAACCGCCTTGTCAGTTCCACTCGCTGCTCTTTATCGAGTTTCCTGAGCGGCTTGAAGTGCTGCAAGACCCTGGCCTCGACGCCCTCGGCGGGAGAGACCAGAGCCGATTTGGCGCCGCGCAGACCTTGGCCGCCCGCCAATATGTGGACCGTCGTGCCCTGTTGTGCGCCCGCCGGATAGACGTAGCCGATGCTCGTGGTTCTTTTTGCCGCCTGCGCCGCCGCGCACGCCGTAAATAAGAAAACGGCCACCGCGATGAGGACGCCCGTAGTTCGCATGATCATCAGATGATCTCCGTCAACCGACCGCCGGTTTTGACTTTTTCTTCGGCAGACGGCAAGACCGTCACGTCCAACCCGCGCGAATTCGGCATCGGGCCGTCCGGGTCGATCCCGAGCAGTTCGTACATGCTCGCGATGAGGTCCTGCGGGTATACCGGCCGCTCCGCGACTTCCTCGCCCGTCGCGTTGGATGAGCCGACCACCCTGCCGCCTTTGAACCCGCCGCCAGCCACCACCGAGCAAAAACAGTTGCCGTAGTGGCTGCGGCCGCCGTTCCACGGCGGAGCCCACTGCACCCGCGGCGTTCTCCCGAACTCGCCCGTCCACCACACGATCGTGGAATCGAGCAGGCCGCGCGCATTGAGGTCTTCGAGCAAGGTCGCCATGCCCTGGTCCATCTCCGGCAGTTTCCGCCGCATGGTTTCGAAATGCTGCTTGTGTGTATCCCAGCCTTTGTAATTGATCGTAATGTACGGCACGCCGTGTTCGACGAGCCGCCGCGCCATCAGGCACGATTGACCGAACGTGTTGCGCCCGTACCGCTCCCGCGTCTCGTCTGTTTCGGATGACAAATCAAACAGCTTGCGCGCCTCGCCGAACATCAGTCCGTACGCGTTTTCCTCGCACTGGTCAAGTGCCTGAAAACTCGAGTTGGCGGGCATCGCCCGGCCCAGCGCATCGAGCGTGTGGAGAAACTCTCTGCGGCCCCGCTGGCGTTCGTCCGAGATGTCCTCGGCGACGATGCCTTCCACCACGAACGGGTTCTTGTTCGGGTCGCCGCCCGTCGCAAACGGTTTATACCGCTGCCCGAGAAAACCCGCCTCGGAAAACCGCCCCTGCGGTTCCGTCAGCACGATGTACGGCGGCACCAGCCCGTTGTAGCCCGCGTCATAGCCTTTGAACAACGAGACAACCGCCCCGACGCTCGGATAGACCAGCCGACCGGGCTCCCGGCCCGTCTGCACGATGTAGGAAGCCGTTTCATGGGCGTTGACACCGTGCGTCATGCTGCGGATGATGGCGTATTTGTCGGCGTGCTTCGCCAGCAACGGGAGTTGGTCGCTGATCACGATGCCGTCGGCGTTGGTCGCGACGGTCTTGTCGAGCGGGCCGCAAAAATCCCTGCCCGCGTCGGGCTTGGGGTCGAACGTGTCGATGTGACACGGGCCGCCCCACATCCAGATCTGGATCACCGACTTGGCTGTGGCGGGCCTCTGCGCCGCGGCCGCAACCGACGGCGCGCACATCAGCCCCGCCACCGACCCCAACCCGAGTCTCAGCGCGTCGCGCCGCGAGAACCTGTAGCCGCCCCGCTCCATCGACAACCTCCTCATATTGGTCTTATCCGTCCGATCGGTCCGATCGGTCCGATCCGTCCTGCGTTACATCTAGTGCTTGCACAGGAACTCCTTTGTGTTTATGAGCGCCCAGGCGAGGTCTTCGGCGGCTTGGTTGGGTTGCAGCCCGGATGTCTGCACATATTCTTTGACCGTCTGGAGCTCGGAGTCAGTCGGTTTCCGGGTGAGGATCGTCTCATAAAGCCTTACGATAGCGGCGCCGGGTTTTTTGTTCGCGCCTCGAAAGAGGTTCTTGATCCGCCAACTGTTTTGAATTCTGCGCTGGACGTTGCTCGAGTTGAGGAGGTGGAGCCGCTGCGCGTCAGTGGGCTGATTGAGCCGCTCCGATTCGAGCCCCGTATCGCGCGGGGGCCGGCCGAACATCTCGAGGAACGGGCTCGTGATGCTGCCGTCGGCCAGCGCGATCGACCGCTGGTAGTCGGGGATGAACGTGAACGGCTCGGGAATCGGGCTCTGGTAGCCTTCGCGGGTCCCCGTAATCCAGCACAAGGCGTCGATGAGGACTTCCGCGTCGAGCCGCCTCACCGGATAGCAGGCAAACAGCAGTTCGGCGTCGGCGCTGTCCGTGCGCGGGATGGACGACTGCTGGTACGTGCGCGAGTTCAGAATCAGCCGGTAAATCTGCCGCACGTCATAATTGGCGTTCACCAACTCGCGCTCGAGATACTCGAGCAACTCCGGGTTCGACGCCGGGTTGTCCGGCCGGATGTCGTCTGCCTCATGAATGATGCCCCTCCCCATCAGCCACGCCCAGACCCTGTTGACGATGTTGCGCGCGAACCAGGGATTGTCCCGCGCCACAAGCCACGCCGCAAACACCTTCCGCGGGTCTTGATCCGCCGCGACGACCACCTGCACCCCGTCCGGAAACGTGACGTCGAGCGGCTCGGCCGCGTCCGGCTTCATATACACAATTTCTTCTTTCCACTCGGCGGTGCTTTTGTACGCAACCTTCGAGAAGAACATCGCCAGGTTGTCCTGATCGGTTTGCGGCCATCCGCCGATGCGCGCGCCCATAAACGTCAACGCGACGGCCCCCGCGATTTCGCCCGGCTGGCGGCCCTGGATCGCCCGGTAGAAATTGACCGGCGGCACCCGGAAATTGCTGCCGCTGGACGTGAGCAGTTCGCGGGCGAACTGGTCGTAGGGCATGTTGTCGCGGAGGGCGTCGCGGATCCACCGGTGATATGCCTGGACCGCGTTCGGCCAGAGGTTGATTGGGAATTCGGCCTTGACTCGAAGGAGATCACACCATTTCAGCGCCCAATACTCGGCGAACTCGTCGCGGTTGAAGAGCGACTCGATGAGTGCGGCGCGTTTGCCCGGTTGGTTGTCCCGCATAAACGCTTGCAGCTCAGCCGGTTGGGGCAGGGTACCGGTCATGTCGAGGTACACGCGGCGTAGGAAGACCTCGTCCGAACACGGCCGGGCCGGCTTGATGCCGCTCTGTTCGAGCCGCGCCAGGACCAGTTCGTCGATCTTGCCGGCCGGTGTCGACCAGTCGGTCACTTCAAACGGCGCAACAACTGGACCCTGCGCAACCGCCACAGCCGAGATAACAAGAATGAGCCCGCCGATCAGATTGGATACAGAACAACGTGGCATGGCGGATTCCTCTTTTCACCTCGATTGGTGAAACACAGGCTACCGCAAAATGTTCCAGTGAGGTTAACGGACCGCCTTTATTTTACTTCTGTCACCAAGGCGCGCTGGGAAGCCGAAAACCAGTGCTGCGTCCGCAAACAGATCCGCACCAGCATCAGCATCACCGGCACCTCGATGAGAACGCCGACGACGGTGGCCAATGCGGCGCCGGACGACAGTCCGAACAGCATAACAGCCGTCGCAATAGCAACTTCGAAGTGGTTGGAGGCGCCGATCATCGCGGCGGGAGCAGCATCTTCGTAGCGGAGCTTAAGGAGTTTGGCCAGCGCATAGCCGATTACGAAAATAAGGCAGGTCTGAATGAAGAGCGGTACGGCAATCCAGAGAATAGTCAGCGGATTGCCCACAATGACCTCGCCCTTGAACGAAAAAAGTAGCACCAGCGTGATGAGGAGCGCGATGATGGTGATAGGCGTCAGGACGTGGAGGAATCTCTCCTTGAACCATTCCTCACCCTTGGCGGAGATGATCCACTTTCGGCTGAGATAGCCGGCCACCAGCGGTAACGCTACATAGATAGCAATAGACAGCAGCAGCGCCTGCCAAGGCACGGGGAGCTTTCCCACGCCGAGCAGGAACCCGCCCAGGGGGCCGTAAAGCACCAGCATGGTCAGCGAGTTGATGGCGACCATTACCAGCGTAAGCCCGTCATTGCCTCGAGCCAGATAGCCCCAAACCAACACCATGGCCGTGCAGGGGGCGACACCCAGCAGGATGCAGCCGGCCAGATAGCTTCGCCAGAGAGGCACCTGAAGCATCTTCACTCCCTCGTGCATTATGACCGTTCCAGCGCCATATTCCGCGCCCACCGGAAGGTCCAAGCCAAAAGGCATTTTCACCAGATCCATTGCTTCAGATCCGATGAATGCACGGAAGAGCGTGCCAAGAAAGAACAAGGCGATTCCGTACATGGTAAACGGCTTGATGCACCAGTTGACGAAAAGAGTGAGAAACACCGGCGTACCGCGTTTGCCGGCTCTTATCACGCTGGCAAAATCGATCTTCACCATGATGGGATACATCATAAAGAAAAGGCAGATGGCGATGGGTATTGAAACTACCGGCGCGCCATTGACGCGGATCGCCAGCGAGTCCAGGTATCCCGCCAAGCCAGGCAAGAAGCGACCCAACACAATACCGCCCACGATACACAGGCCCACCCAGATCGTCAGGTACCTCTCGAATACGTTCAGGTTCTTAACTGCTGCTTGTTCCGCTGTCATGTACTGCTCTCCAACCTTTATTTGTGTGCTGTGATGTAAAGACTCGTGGCGAAATCGCCCGGCTTGGCCCCTTCCGGCAGATGCTCGAGGATCTTGCGGTACAGTGGATCATTCGCATCCACCATGGCATCAATATAGCCTGTTTTTTGCTCCAGCCGGACTTCCTGGAACCCGGCGTCGCGGGCCATCCGCTCGATATCGCTCACCAGCGCCGCGCCCGCCACGCAACCTACCAACGCCTCCACCATACCGCGCACCGATTCCGGCAGCGGCTGTAACAGCGCCAAATCCGAAATTGCCGTGCGCCCGCCCGGTTTCAGGACCCGGTACATCTCCCGCCATACCTGGGATTTGTCCGGCGACAGGTTAATGACGCAGTTCGAGATGATCACGTCCACCGAACCGTCCGCCACGGGCAGGTGTTCAATCTCGCCAAGCCGGAACTCCACATTGTTCAGGCCGGTACGGGCGCGGTAGGCCGCCACATTTTCCCGTGCCTTCGAGATCATCTCGGGCGTCATATCAACGCCAATGACACGGCCATCGGGTCCCACTTTCCTGCCGGCAATAAAAACATCAAAACCGCCGCCGCTGCCAAGGTCGAGCACGACTTCGCCCGGCTTCAATTCCGCCAGCGCGGTCGGATTCCCGCACGACAGCCCGAGGTTCGCGCCTTCGGGTAGCGCGGCCAGTTCCTGCTCGCTGTAGCCAATCTGCTCGGCCAGCAAGTCGGCCTGGCTTGCGCCGCAGCACGTGTTCGGTCCCGACGCCGGCCCGCAACATGAACCGCCGCCACGCGCCACCTGCGCATAACCCTCGCGAACAGCCGTCCGAATCGCTTCGTCGTTTTTATTCTTGTTCATTTTTCAAAACCTCTGAAGTTGCGACTTGTCCACTCCTCATGCCAACCAAATCATATAAAGGCCGCCCAGAATCACCAGCAGGCCGCAGATCCTCTTTACGACAACGGTCCCCTGCGACTTCTCATTCCAGTTCAGGTATTTCTGGACGAGTTCCGTGCTGGTTCCCGCGGCCACGATCACCGAACAATGGCCGACGCCGTACGCCACCAGTAGCAACGCGCCGTAAACAAAGCTCGTCGCCGCAAGCCGGAACGTCACACCCAGCATCGGCGCCATGTAGGCAAACGTGCACGGGCCCAGCGCCACGCCGAACACCAGCCCAAGTATCAGCGCCGCCACAAGCCCTTTCCGTTTCATCTCAACCTGCCCGGGACCCGACCACGGCATCGGGATCACATCGAGCAGGTGAAGGCCCACCAGGAAAAACAGCCCTGCCATCAGATAGTTCCCGTACCGGCCCACGTCGCCCCACATCCGGCCCGCCACCGCCGTCGCCACGCCAATTATGCCGATTGTCAGGAGGATGCCCAGGGCAAACAGCAGCGACGTGGCGAACGCCCTGCGTGTCGTCATTCCGCCTTGCCCGTTGATGAAGCCGACGATCAGCGGAAGGCTCGACAGATGGCACGGGCTCAGCAAAATGCTCAGCACACCCCACAAAAACGCCGCCGAAACCGCGACCGCCGGCACGCCTTCAACCGCATGGCTCAACGTGGTGAAAATTTGCTCCATCGTCTAGACGGCTCCCATTTCCGCCAGCTTCTTTTCTATGTCCGCCTGCGGAAAGAACCCGGTATGGCGGTAGACCTCCTTGCCGTCCTTGTCGAAAAACACTTGAATCGGAATGGCTCGGATTCCGTAACGCGAGGCCAGGATTTGTTGTTCGCGCACGTGGACGAAAAGAACGTTCGCTTTCCCTTCATACTTCTTCTTGAGGTCGGCCAGAATGGGCGTCATCATGTCACAGGGACGGCAGCCGCTGGCCCCAAAATCCACCATCGTAGGTTTACCGCTGTCGCGTGCCTTGTCCACGGGATTGTCCTTGGCGGATACGGCCTGTTCCTTAGCCCACGCCGCGGAAACGACGATGGGTATCCGCTGGCCGAGGGTCCGCACGTGTTCCTCAAACGCCTCTTGCTGCTTCTGTTTGGCGACATACTGTTTCAACTGGTCCTTGATCTGCTCCAAGGCGGCCCCGCCACAGGCGTCTTTGTTCTCTTCGTAGAATCTAGCTACCTCATCTTCCGTGACCTCGACTTGCATAACAAGCCCTTGCACATAATCGTCAAGGATATCCTGTTCCGATTTGGAGGCGATGTCCTTCTTGGCTTCGGCGGCCTGTTGCTTGGCAACTGCAAGAACAAGTGCCTTCGTCGCCATTTGCTCCATCAAGAAGAACCCGTTCTTCTTGAGCCCTTCCCTCATGGCTTCCGGTGCTTTGGCGATCTCGGTGTCGAGATCCTTTAATGTCATCTCCATGGAGCCCGAACGAAGAAGTACCCCATCCGGGAGATCAGAGAGCGTGGCGAATGATAGCCCGCCGGACGCGAGACCCGGATAGGTCTCATTGATGGTTAGCGATTTCCCCTTATCCGAAGGGGCTGGCGGTTGCGCCGTGGCGGTGCACGCCGCAACTACAGCCAGTACCGAGACAACGGAGCTCAATCGATGCAATTTCATTCTCAGTTCTCCTGTCTGGCCACGCCAGACGACGATAACACCATTTGTTTCAAGCGCATGATCTGTGTTCTCATTTCGGTGTACATTCGCCGATTTTGCACGCCTTGCTGATTTGCTGCGGCGTGAGCTTCATTTTTTCGACTAAGGCCTGTTCAATAGGAATCAGCCTGCCGGTGGCCGTGGGATGGACGTCTACCCATTTCCTGAGATTCGCTTCATTGGCGAAGAAGGCCTGCTTAAAACAACCCGTCGAAACGAGCTTTCCTTCCGTGTCCTTCTTGGTTCCGGCCCACGCTACGGCTGTCTGCGGCTCAAGTAGACCGACACGGCCTCCGGCGGTCTTGAGAGTGATCGCTTCTCCTGTCAGCGCATCTTTCGCGGCAACCTCAATGTCCTTCTGCAGCCGTGCGGCCACGCCTAGGGCGCACATCGTGCAGCATCCCCAAGTCCGAAGTCCGCCTTCAACATTGACCCCGCATGCGTCTTCCGGATAAACGGCGCGGTCGCAGAACCCGCAGCGGGTGGCCAGCTCTTTTTCCTGCAAAGCCGCCCATTCGAGGACATTGCCCCCGGCAGCCTGTTGCTCGGTTGTGGCAGCCGCCGGGTCGGCAAAAGCCTTGACTGTAGGCCGGTGTTTTTCGTCGATGCCAAACACAAACTTGGCCGTGCCGGCGGACATCATCGTGCCCGTGGCCCAGTCTATCGTAAAAACATTGTCGACCACAGGCGGGTTTTCCGGCATGCTCGTGAATGTGATGAAGTAACAATGCGGCGAACAGAACCCGACATCGCCCTTGTCCGTTTTTAAGACCGTGCGGGTTTTTGGATTGATATCTCCGTCGCACATGTAGCAGATGGTTTCCTTGGGACGCGCGTCTGGTGCGGCAGGCTCAAGGCGGGTGAAGCCGGCCGGCTGGGCGACCGGCTGGCCGGCTGCCTCGGCGGGAAGCATGCCCAGTTCCACCCACTTGCCAAGGATTTCTTCTTTGCCAAAGAAGCCCACATGCCGGAACAGTTCCTTCCCGGAAGCATCGAAGAAGAGTTGCGTCGGAATCATCTGAATGGCGTACTGGGTTCCCGCCGACGGGTTCTTCCATACGTCGACGAACTCAACATCGACCCGCCCCGCGTAGTCCTTTTTGAGTTCCTCCAGGATTGGCGCCATCATCTTGCAGGGGATGCATTTGTCCGCGCCCACGTCCACCATCCGGGGCAACTGCTTTGGCGCGGCGGCGGCCGGTGAAACCCCCGGCTGATTGGCAGCCGCCACCTCCGGCGTCGCGTTTACCGCTGGTTTGCCGCGCGGCGCTTTCAAGGCCAGCACGCCCCCAACCGTTGCACACAGCGCAACTACAACCGCGACCTTCCAATACGACTTCATCATGTCGCCTCCGGTTGAGCCGCCATAAACGCGCGGACCTCATCCTGAACATATTTCGTGAACACCGCTTCGTCTTCCAGCAGGTCCCACACTTTGTCGAGATTCTTCCAGCGCGTTTCCTGGCCGCCTTGCATCTCACGCACCACCACGGACTGAGCCGTCAGCCCGTAGCGATCTTCAAACTGCGCGTTGGCCGGCTCATCGAGGTTGAGCGCTTGCCACGCGACGCGCCCCGCCTCCACGTCTGGCGCCACCGCCGACTTCGCCCAATCCTCGATCGTCAGGCACGACGGGCAACGAACGGTTCTGTGGAAGTACACCACTTCGGTTCGCGCGGGTTCGGGCGCGCCGCAACCCAGCATCGAAACCATAAGAACGCCCGCGGCCACAGCCGCTGATATCAATCCAATCCGTCTCATTACGCCAGCAACTCCCGCGCTCTTGCCACGGCCTTCCCAACCGCCTCATCGGTGGCCGGGCTCTTGCCCTTCTCCAACCCGAGGTCCGCCAGTTGGTGATGAATGAACGCCGTGAACCCGCCCGCCTCGAGCGTTTTCCGGGCGCAGTTCAACGGGCATCCGTCGATGGCCAGCACCTTGCTCGCGGCCTGCGTCGACGCCATGATCCCACTGACGCGGCCTCCGACCCCCGCCAGGCAGAACATGTTCCCGGCGCCGTCGCGCGCCAGCGTGCGCGCCGTCCGGTCGGCGATTTCGCCCACGTCCGCCGCGCCCGAACAGGCAAAGATTAGTGTCGGCCCCGCCGAGCAACTGCACGATTCTTTGTCCGCCATTTTCCAATTCCCCCTGCGTTCAGGCCAGCATCTTCTTGATTTCATCCACCGCCGGCACTTTCCCCGCCACCTTCACCTCACCGTCCACCACCAGCGCCGGCGTCACCATCACGCCAAACCCCATGATGGCGTTGATGTCCTTGACTTTCACCAGCTCGTATTCGATACCCAGTTGTTTGGCGGCGGCTTCGGTGTTTTCCACCAGCTTGGTGCATTTCGGGCAGCCCGTGCCCAATATTTGCAGCGTTTTCATCTCAGTCTCCTATGATTCATGGCCAAAAAGTCCCAAAAAATATCCCGCTCAACGTCGACATCACAATCACCAACGAGACATATGTAACAGTCTTCTTCGTTCCCATGATGCTGTGGAGCACCAGCATGCTCGGCAACGACAGCGCCGGGCCCGACAACAGCAGCGCCAGCGCCGGCCCGTTCCCCATACCCGAGCCGATCAGGCCTTTCAGGATGGGCACCTCGGTGAGTGTCGCGAAATACATGAACGCACCGATCACCGACGCCATAAAATTGGCCCCGATCGAGTTGCCGCCAACCGCGCCTGCAACCCAGCCCGACGGGATCAGCCCTTCTTCACCCGGCCGGCCCAGCAGGACACCCGCCACCAGCACGCCCACAAGCAACAGCGGCAAGATCTGTTTTGCATAGCCCCACGTCGCGCCAAACCACTCGCCCAGTTCGCCGTCGTGGGTGCTCGTCACCACCGAAAGCAGCACCGCCGCCGCCGCAAACGCCACCGCTGGCGTCCCCGGAAACACCAGCGCCAAGGCCGCCGTCGGCACGCCTATGAGCCCGATTTTCCACCACTTCAGCCCGAACCACGTCACCAGCATCCCGCCCAGCGCGCCCGCCGACACCGCAGTCAACGGCCACTTCATGTCGTATACGGCGTGCCACGCGCCCGCGGGATCGGCCGGTTTGCCCCAGTTCGCAAACACGAGTATCGCCACCATCGCCGCCATGTAGCCCGACGTCTGCCACAACGGCCGCGGCTCTCCCGCCGGCAACATCGCGGCCTTCGCGGCAACGCGTTGCGCTTCTTCTTTCCTGAAAATGAAGTGCATGGCCAGCCCGATCACAATGCTGAACCCCACCGCGCCGACCGCCCGCGCAATCCCTATCTCCAGCCCCAGCACCCGCGCTGTCAGGATGATCGCCAGCACGTTGATCGCCGGGCCTGAGTACAGAAAGGCCGTCGCCGGGCCGAGGCCCGCACCCATACTGTAAATGCCGCCAAAAAGCGGCAGCACCGTGCACGAGCACACCGCCAGTACCGATCCCGATACCGACGCCACACCGTACGCCACGACCTTGTTGGCGCCCGCGCCCAGGTATTTCATCACCGACGCCTGGCTCACAAAAACCGAGATCGCGCCCGCTATAAAGAATGCCGGCACCAGGCAGAGAAGCACGTGTTCCCGCGCATACCATTTCACCAGGTGGAGCGATTCGAGCACCGCGTGATCAAACCGCCCAGCACCCACCGGCAGGTAAAAAAGCCCCAGGAAGACTGCCACGAGAACGGCCAGCGTCCCGAGTTCTTTTCTGCCCTGTGCGCCGAGCGAAATGCCGGAGAACCCCATCCTCTTAGCCCACCACTTCCTGGTGACGCCGCGCGTTTTCCTTCAGCACCGTCTCGATGCAGCCCAAAAAGTTCAAAATGCACGGGCAGCAAAGCCTGTAGTAAACCTGCAACCCACGCTTGTCGTCTTCAACAAGCCCCGCACGTTTCAGCACGCTCAGGTGCTTCGATACCGTCGAGAAATCCGCCGCGATCATCTCCACCAACTCGCACACGCATCGCTCCCCACGCGACAATTCATCAATAATAAACAGCCGCGTCGGATGACCCATCGCCTTGATAACATCCGCCCGCGCCTCCAGCCGATTCTGAGATTTCTTATCCATGCTGCTCCTTTACTATTTGGTATTATAGCCAAATACTCCGCCCCGTGTCAACCCCAAGATGCTCCCGTTGAAACGCCCCACCCTCCTACGGTCTCACATCCTCTGCATCGTGTACAAATGCACCCGCACTTCAGGGGTAGCATTCCGGATGGCGCGAAGGCCTTTTAGTGCCTGCTCGGAGGTGCATTGGCCAAGCAGCGGCGAAAGGAACAATTGCCCGCCGTATTGGGTCCTGCGGATCGCTTCCACAATACCATCGCATTCAAACCCGTCCGCCGTGATGAAATTCCCCGACACCTTAACCTTCTTATACGTCCTGTTTATCTTTCCTGCTTTCTCCATGCCCAGGAGCACTTCCCGTGCCGTCTGCTGCTTCTTCAATTGCGACAAGCCGGCGTCCGTTGCCGCTTCCCAGCCCACATTGATGTACACGTGTCCGAAGGGCAGTGCTTCAAGCATGTCCAAGGTGCTGTCGGGCTGCTCCCACAGGGTTCTGGTTGTTGAAAACAGGAAAAGATTCGATCCCGTATGAAATGACGACCCGCAATCAAACACTTCAAACGCCCTGTTGGCTGCATATTCAATCGATGGCGAAACCAGCGCGTCGCACTCGCCGAACACGACCGAGTTGTAATTGTAAAGGTCGGCGCCATAGACGTCCGCCACCGCATCAATCTGTGTGTCGATATCACTCTTGCTTCTTACTGCGAATTCCAATTCGCCCCGCACCGTGCAGAACCCGCACGTATTCGGGCATCCGTCCATTACTTTGATCAGGAGTATCCGGTAGTCAACATGGATGGTATCGGGAGGAAGCACCGCCATATGCCCGTGAATTTCGTGAAGCCTGTCTGCAACCTTCTGCAACCGCACCCGATCATTCCGCGCCGCCTTGCCAAGAAATTCCCATAATCTGCCGTTGTCTCTCGGGTGTGCCACTTCCCCCGATTCACAATATACTTCAGGCCTGTGCTCCACCAAGTCCTGGATCGAGCCCATCAACCCATCAAAAGCATCGAACGCTTTCCCGACATAATCCCGTTCGAGGCCATTGTGGCCCTCGAGCATTGGCAAGTCCGTCCGCCCGTTCACTGCCCAAAAAGAATCCCCAACGATTCCTGACGGCTCAGGAAGGCTGTGCGGCTCCCAGACTTTGTCGTAGTAAATCCAATCGTTGGCCATGGTCCGCTGAAGCCAGTCCCAAGGGTGCCCGGCAAGGCCATCTATCCGTTGTATTCGCCCCTCCAAGTCAAAGTAAAACGTGTAGGAACCCGCCAGAACCAGGACCGGCCTGCCGAGCCAATTAACCATGCCGGACTTGTTGAAAGTCCTGTCCCCGTCATGATCAAATTGTACGGTGACATCTCCGACACGTAAACAGACCATCACGTCTCGCTTCTGCAACGCCCCGATCCAGCGCCGCGTTGTCCGTCCCCGAAAGAAAACTACGCCGAAACCCTGCGTGGCTTCAACCCTACCGTAGGCGCGGTCGTCTCGCCCGCGCCGTCCAGACCACTGGCTATGATCAGCCATCAACGCGGCGGTAAACCACTCAGCGGAACGATGGAAGCTTTTTGCGACCAGCCTGCTTGTGGTCTAGATACAGGTCAGCCCTTTGACGGCGCGGGCGAGACGACCGCGCCTACTGACTTGAAGC